>ENA-OQCN01000007-OQCN01000007.1-human-gut-metagenome-genome-assembly--contig:-NODE-7-length-86190-cov-5.377735_pt1 | contig 86190 bp, 95 predicted proteins | sample MGYA00242497_ERZ504576 | MGnify/ENA primary metagenome ERZ504576 (study PRJEB26092, sample SAMD00036296) | human gut metagenome | host: Homo sapiens | study: EMG produced TPA metagenomics assembly of the...
TATATGATGTGTACAATAATCACTTATATAAAAGCCGGCAAAATCCCTACCCCCTCTTTTCTCGCAATGTTTTCACATCTGACATTTCAATTTTCCTGCTATTAACTGGTAACATAAAGCATTGAAAATTTCCATGTCTTTGTCGAAAAATGCGAAGTGGTCTGCCCTCTTCAAAGTGATACGCACCGATAAAAAATATGCTGTGGTGTCGTATTTACAGAAATATAATGCTTTGAGTTAATTGTAGCACAGAGGAAAAGACTTGTCATTATCTTTTTGCCTCTTCCCGGCTATTCTTCAAGGTAGATGCAGCTCCCTCTCCGGCAAAATATTCCTTCACCAGCTTTACAACTACACCCGAAAGCAAAAATACCGCGATAAGGTTGGTATGACCATAAGGCCATTGAAGGTCTCCGCTATGCTCCACATCAATCCGAGGTTCATTGTCGCACCGACTATCGCAACGAGCGAATATACTACCATGAACAGCTTATTTGCCTTAGTTCCGAATAAGAACTCTATGCATCTGGTTCCGTAAAGCCCCCAGCCTATGATGGTTGAAAATGCAAAACAGCACATGGCAACCGCTGTAAAGATTGATACCCAGCCGCCGTAGGTGGATGTAAATCCGCTGATGGTAAGCTCTGCGCCTGCTGCTTCTCCATAGCCCACAGAAACTCCGCTGCAAAGTATGACAAGCGCTGTGAGTGTACATATCACGATAGTGTCCACAAACACCTCAAATATGCCAAAGAAGCCCTGCTTTACAGGCTTTTTAGTGTCTGCACAGGCATGTGCGATAGAGCCTGTTCCAAGACCTGCTTCGTTTGAAAAAATTCCTCTGGAAACTCCCTTTTTCATGCTCATAAAAAAGCTTCCTACTGCTCCGCCTGTCACTGCTGACGGATTGAACGCGCCCTCTATTATGGCTCCGAATACGCCCGGTATAGCTTTAAAGTTGACGATTACTACTCCAAGTGCCAGCAGAATATACATCACTGCCATAAATGGCACAAGCTTTTCAGTAACCTGGCCTATACGCTTGATTCCTCCAAGCAGAATAAGCGCAATGAGAGCGGCAAGCACTATTCCTATTATGAGATTGAACGTTGATGCCGACTCTTTTGAAATTATATCGTAATTATATAAAGCTGAATCAATCGCTGTGGTTATGGTGTTTACCTGCGTAGCGTTTCCTGTACCGAACACGGTGAGCACGCCAAACGCTGAGAACAGATATGCCAGCCAGTGCCAGTGCTTTTTAAGACCGTTTTTAATATAGTACATAGGGCCGCCTACCAGATCGCCGTTTGCATTTCTCTCATGAAAATGTACAGCAAGTGTGACCTCCGAGAACTTGGTGCACATGCCCAGAAGTGCTGAAATCCACATCCAGAACACCGCACCCGGTCCGCCTATCGCGATGGCTCCCGCAACTCCTGCCACATTTCCTGTACCGACCGTCGCCGCAAGTGCCGTACACACTGCCTGAAACGGTGTGAGCGCTCCGTCAGATGCCTCACGTTTTTTGAGCATCCTGCCAAGAGTAACCTTCATCGCATATGGAAACTTTCTAATCTGAATAAATCCCGTTCTGAAGCTCAAAAGCAGCCCGACACCTATGATACATATCATCGCAGGCACGCCCCAGATAAAATTGTTGACCACATCATTGACTTTTTCTATTACTGATAACATCTTTTTCTCCTACTGAATTTAGTGTAACGTATAAAGTATAACACGGTTTGTACAATTTTTTATATATTTAATTTTATTTTTTTGAAGTTTTTCTTTATAAAAAACACCCGGATATAGCAATTTATCTATATCCGAGTGTTTATTTTTGTATAATATATACAGGATATCCCTCTACAGTCCCTGTGTCATCTTGTAATCTATAAGTGTCATAAGCGATTCCGACTCTATGGCGAGCTGCTCACACTCCTCAATCCACTTATCGTAGGCTTCACTCGCCTCATCCTCCGGCTCCTTTGCTTCGAGCGCCTCCATCATGGCATTGACCTCGGCAATTCTGCTTGATATCCTCTAAGAGAGAGTCTTTTGTTGATTTCATAGTATCCTCCCAATTTGATTTAACGTAAAATATATTTTTATGATTATTTCACAAAAATTTCATTCTATAAAGTGTGGCTCAAGCATCTCAAGCTCCGCCACATCTATGCAGTTTGGAATCGTGCCGTCTATCACGTCCTGCTTACACTCTGCGTAGTCAAACCACTTTACAGAATCGATTTCCTCCTTCTGCACGGTGATGTCCGCTTCGTCCACATCGAGCCACAGAAGAAACACCTTGCTTATCTGGTTGTCCAGGAATCTTTCTCCGTGAAACACCTCGTCTGCATGGTGTCTGTGCAGTCCACAGTCGATAAGCTGTTTGGGCTCTATTGTCAGGCCCAACTCCTCCCTAAGCTCTCTGAGCGCAGACGGTATATAGTCCACGCCTGCCGGTATGTGTCCCGCACTTGATATGTCGTAGCAGCCCGGAAAGGAGTCTTTTTCCATGCACCTTTTCTGCAAAAGTATCTGTATGGAATTTCCACGGTGTCTGACTATCCAGACATGCGCAGTCCTATGAAGTATATTGTTTCTGTGCGCCTGCTTGCGCTCTACGGTCTGTCCTGTTGGATTTCCCTGCTCGTCCACTATATCAAAATATTCCATATGAGACTCCTTTCTTGTCGCTTACGTCCGGATCACTCGATAGGTGCTCCTGCCGGCATTGGCTTCTCCGGTGTCAGGAGTGCGAGATTGCCCTCTGCATCCTCTGCGCACAGCAGCATTCCCTCTGATAAAACACCTGCGAGCTTAGCCGGTTTTAAGTTTACAAGAACCATTACCTTCTTGCCTACCATCTCCTCAGGAGAATAGTACTTTCTGATGCCTGATACTATCTGCTTTGTCTGGTTTCCAATCCTTACCTGTGAGCAGAGAAGCTTCTTTGACTTCGCAACTGCCTCACATTTTACGATTTCACCAACCTGGAACTGAAGCTTTTCGAAATCATCAAATGTGATTTCTTCTTTTGCTTCCACATCCATAGGCTCAAGATCTGCACCATCTGCGGCATTTTCACCTGCACCACAGCCACATGCTGCCTTACCCTCAACTGCAGCAAGCTTAGCCTGCTCAGCCTCAAACTCTGCTTTCTGTACCGCCTGGATTTTCTCTACCTCAGGCATCACATCCTCAGCCTTTAATCTGCCGAAGAGAATCTCAGGTTTGTCTGTAACCTTTGTGCCGCTCTCATAAAGACCAAATTTGTCAAGGTCATCGAACTCACGGAGTGTTGTGTTAAGCTGTGCCACAATCTTTTCTGCTGTCTCCGGCAGGAATGAATGAAGCAGGCTTGCTCCGATTGTAATAGACTCTGTGAGGTTGTAAAGCACCTCAGCTAGACGATCCTGCTGTGCCTCGTCCTTTGCAAGCACCCAAGGTGTTGTCTCGTCGATGTATTTATTGCAGCGGCGGAAAAGTGCGAATACCTCTGTGATGGCATCCGCCACACGAAGTCCTTCCATTTTCTTTGCCACTTTATCTCTTGTGCCGGTAACAACAGCCTTAAGATCTGCGTCAATGGCAATTTGATCTGCATCGCCTGTTGCGCCTGTGCTCTTTACGATGCCGTCAAAATACTTATTGCTCATGGAAACTGTTCTGTTTACAAGGTTTCCAAGTATGTTTGCAAGGTCTGAGTTGAATCTCTCGATTACAAGATCCCATGTGATGATTCCGTCGTTCTCGAATGGCATCTCATGAAGCACAAAGTAACGTGTGGCATCCACGCCGAAAAGCCTGACCATATCGTCTGCGTAGATAACGTTTCCTTTTGACTTACTCATCTTGTCACCGCCCTGAAGCAGCATGGATGTCCGAATACCTGCTTTGGAAGCGGAAGGTCAAGTGCCATAAGGAAAATAGGCCAGTAAATAGTGTGGAAACGCACGATATCTTTTCCGATAAGGTGCAGATCTGCAGGCCAGTTTTTCTTGAAAAGCTCTGATGATCCGTCAGGATCGTAACCGATTTTTGTAATATAGTTTGTGAGGGCATCAAGCCATACATACACTACATGCTTTGGATCGAAATCTACCGGAATTCCCCAGCTGAATGATGTTCTTGATACGCAAAGATCCTGAAGTCCCGGAAGCAGGAAGTTGTTCATCATCTCGTTTTTCCTTGAAACCGGCTGGATGAAATCAGGGTGTGTGTTGATATAGTCGATGAGTCTGTCTGCATATTTGCTCATCTTGAAGAAGTATGCCTCCTCCTTTGCAGGCTGTACCTCGCGTCCGCAGTCCGGACATTTTCCGTCAACGAGCTGTGACTCTGTCCAGAATGACTCACATGGTGTACAGTAAAGTCCCTCGTATGAGCTTGTAGATGTCGCCCTGATCGTAAAGCTTCTTGAAGATTTTCTTTACACATTTCTCATGGTCCTCATCTGTTGTGCGGACAAAATTGTCATATGATGAATTTACCATATCCCAGATTCTCTTTACCTCACCTGAAATCTGATCTACAAACTCCTTCGGTGAAATTCCGGCTGCCTCAGCCTTTTCCTGGATTTTCTGTCCGTGCTCATCTGTTCCTGTCTGGAAATATACGTCGTATCCCTCTGCTCTCTTGTATCTGGCGATTGCGTCTGCAAGGATGATCTCATATGTGTTTCCGATATGAGGCTTGCCTGATGTGTACGCAATGGCTGTTGTCATGTAATATTTACCTTTGTTTGCCAATTTAGTTTCCTCCTGTTTTTAATGCTTCGCACATATAGTCTTCTATAATGCCGTATCACATACAGTATATTCCTCAGAAAAAATACTATATTTATTTCCTCAGAACAACTGTATGCTCTCCGGCAATTCAATATATTACGTGCGAAGCCGTAATAATAAAACAAAACGCCTCCTCAGGAGAAAACTCCCAAGAAGACGATTATATCGTGGTACCACTTCTCTTCACGCAACTATCAAAATCATCCGGCATCTTTTGCCGGCACTGCTGCGCCTCTTTCCGCTATAACAGGCGGTTCCTGTCAGTATCTAGCCAATGGTTCGATACTGCTGCTCCAAAGCCATGTTCCTCCTACTTTAGGTCATCCCCTCTCAGCCTGTGTGGGATTTCTCTGTAAATCTGCCATAAAAGTACTCTCTTTTTCGTCGCTTTTATCTCATACATTCCTAGAGTAGCATGTGGCTTTTAAATTGTCAACTGTTGTAAGTCAACAAGAATAAGTTTATTGCAAATAATTAACTTTCAAGTAAATTACTTTGAAGTTAATTGTTGTGCCTTATTCAAACCTTACCGATAAACTGTACATATATTCGTTGTTTCCGATAGATGCCCCGGGCATTATAGCCTCAACATGATCCATTCCATAACTAATCCTCAAAAGCTCAATTTCTTCTCCTTTTACTATATCTACATGCTCTTTCTCATCTGCCCATGCGCACATATATCCGGTCAGCTCCACATTATCTTCCATTAATTCAAATGTAGCCTTACCCTAGTCTACTGTTACACTTATCCAGTCATTTTTTTCATTACTATCATTTTCTGATGAAACCTTAAGCACACTGTCTACAGTATTTGCCCTATCTGAAACATTACCCGACTTAAAACCATATGTCATCACATCATGTTTATATTTTTTCTCAACTTTTTCATAACAGGTTATCATATCTTTTTCATTTTCAATATCCCATCAACTTTAAGCCGATTTTCTACAACACCTTCGAACCATTTGCCGTAAGCTTAAAAGTTGCACCTAGTACCTCTGCTGCGCCACGACACATCATCATTCGACCTAAGAAAATTTCAAAATACTCATACATAGAGCAGATTTTCGTATCAATCTGCAGATTAAGCGCTATGACTTTTTTATCCATATTTATCTTAAGAGCTGCATCTGTTACTGCATAATTTACCCTGTCGTGTATATCAAAATTTTCTTTTGCCTTGTTCCTTACACGGTTTCTGCGCACATCGGTTTTATCTGCTATGATGAGTGCTGCTGAAATAGGATCCGTTGCCCCTCCGGTTGACTCATCATGATGTCCTATCGCAGACACAACCGTTATCCTATCCTTCAGACTCATATCTGTTTCTTTGAGTATCTCGTTTGCCAGTATTGCACCATATTCCGCATGACGGCTTCTGTTTACCACATTTCCGATATCATGCATAAATCCCGCGATTTTTACCATTTCAATATCAGATTCGCTGTAACCGAATTTCTTTAATATATATGCTGCTCTTTTGGCTACCATTGTGCAATGAGCTGCCGAATGGTCTGTAAAGCCCAATACTCCAAGGTTTTCATTCCCTTTCTTTAAACATTCACAGACCTCCTTATTCTTTTTTATCTCATCGTATGTCAAATTATTGCCTCCTGTTTTGTTACTTAATCATAAATTATAGTCTGCTTTTCATAAAAATATTCGTACATGTTTTGTAATCTTTATTTCTGCACTTATAAGCATAACAAATAATTGAAAATATATTGAGGTGGCTGTGTAAAATTTGTGGGAAATTTTCTATTTATTATTGATATATTTTGCATTGACATATTTTGTTGCATATTTTCCTCCTTTATGCATATATTTGACTAAAAAATATGCAGATACTCAATAAGTATCTGCACATTTTCTAAGTAATATTATGCATTAAAGGTTCAAAAGGTATTTTACCCTATCGTATAATAATATACGCTGTATATGCCGCATACATTAGCAGCATGATGATGCCCTCGCCTCTTTTTATCTCACGCTTTGTCCATGCCATAATCCACACGATGAGTGAAAATACCACAAGCACGATAATATCTATGATATTTTCCTGTATGAATGCTATCGGCTGATGGCTGATGCAATTCCGAGCACCATGAGTATGTTGAAAATGCATGAGCCGACTGCATTTCCGAGTGCCATATCGACCTCGTTTTTTCTGGCTGCGACTATTGATGTCACGAGCTCCGGAAGCGATGTTCCGATAGATACGATGGTTAGTCCGACGAGTGTCTGGCTCATTCCAAGGTCAATCGCTATGCGGCTTGCACTGTCTACTACGACATCTCCGCCTACTGCGATGCCGACAGCTCCGATTAGAATGAAAATCACTGCTTTTGGCATTGAGATGAGAGGTATCTCATCGACCTCCTCATCTGATGACTGCCTGTTCTGCTTTAATGTGTGTCTGATAAGGTAGAAAATGTATCCTGCAAAGCAGCCGAGCAGTATTATTCCGTCCACTCTGCCGAGTGTCATGCCGATTGTTCCCATGACAAGAAGTAAAATGGCACATATCATCGAGAATGGGAAGTCCCTTTTTAAGGATGCTCCGTCCACCACGACTGGTGTCATCAAAGCGCACACACCGATTACTACCATGAGGTTAAATATGTTTGAGCCTGTCACGTTGCTGACTGCAAGCGTATTGTTGTGTGCTATCGATGCTGCCACACTGACCGCTGTTTCAGGAAGTGAGGTTCCCATCGCAACAATTGTCAGTCCAATGATAAGTGACGGCACCTTGAAGCGCTTTGCCACGCTTGAGCTGCCCTCCACGAACAGGTCTGCGCCCTTTACCAAAAACACAAAGCCCACTATGAGGCAGAGCAGCACCACTATAAACGGTGCATTATTGATGAAATTTTCCATGTTGATTCCTCCATTTTTTATTTTTGTATTCTATATTATTTCATTTCTTATAGTATCTGAAATGTAATCCCAGCCACAGTTTATGTCATATCATAACACGCTCATTAAAAGCTTATAATTCCCAGGTGCTCAAGCAATATCTTCACACCTATGAGTATGAGAATGATTCCTCCGGCTATCTCTGATTTCTTTTTATATTTATTGCCGAAAAAGTTTCCGACTATGACTCCGATGATTGAGAGCACGAAGGTTGTAAGTCCGATGATTGCAATAGCCCAGTAGATGTTTAAGCTGTCATAGGTAAATGCAAACATGATTCCGACTGCAAGCGCATCGATGCTTGTCGCAATTGCAAGCAGAAGCATCTCTCCCTGATTGAGCGCCAGGTCTTTTTCCACGACCGCGTCATCATCCTTTTCCTTTACTGCCTCATAAACCATCTTTCCACCGATAAATCCCAGCAGAATGAATGCTATCCAGTGGTCAATGCTTGTGATGTACTTCTCAAAGCGGATGCCCAGCATATAACCGATAAACGGCATGAGCGCCTGAAATCCTCCGAAATACAGACCGATTGTCAGCGCCTGCTTTCTGTTTACCTTTGTCATTCCAAGTCCCTTGCAGATGGATACTGCGAAGGCGTCCATTGACAAACCTACTCCTATGAGCAGGATTTCAATAAATAATACCATATTTTTCTCCCTTTTGCCTAGTGTGCGGCGATTAATTTCTCACGGATAAGCATATGAAAAAATGAGACCCTCGCATGCAGACACGAAACCTTATAAAGCTATAATTTATGGCTTATATAGCTTTATTGTGTGCTGCATACTTGAGTCTCATTCTTTAATGTTTGCCAGGTCTATTGACCGGTCTGTTGACAAACCACGTATATTTAAGAATACGCGAACTACTCCCTCAGAGGTAGTGTGTATTTAATTAATCGCCTTTGCTTCTACAAAAATATATCAAATGACATGGGCTGTGTCAATGTATTTTACCGCTAATCTTTGTACGGAATGGCTAACTTTTTAAAATAATCGAAACTACCCGGAACATTTTTTACAGAATAAATTTTTCAGAACAAATTATGCAGAATAAATTATTTTAGAATCACTGTTGACATGAAAAACAACATGTGATACATTTACTACGACAGACATAGTATGACACTCGTAGTATGTCACACGTAGTATCAATTAATTTTAACACGCCTGATGTACAACCTTTCATCTGTGTATCAGGTCTTATATTAATAAAATATGAACATCATGATGAAATAAAATACTTAAAACAGGAGGTGAACAATGGTCAATATAAGCAGCGATGTCATCCGCGGATACAACGATACCATCATACTCTACCTGCTCCTCGACAGACCATCCTACGGCTACGAGATTTCAAAGCAGATAAGGCTAATATCCGAGGAAAAATACGTCATAAAAGAAACAACTCTCTACTCTGCATTTACCCGCCTTGAGAAAAACGGCTATATCACATCATTCTCTTCGAGCGACAATGCAAGCGGCAAAAGGCGGACCTACTATCAGATTACCGATGCCGGCAGAGAATATTACAGGATGAAATGCGAGGAATGGAAGCTGACACTTGATGTAGTAAGCAAATTTATACGATTTTAAAGGAGACATTTTATGGAAACTATAAAGAATTATCTGGAAAATATGTTTTCGCACCTCCCGAATACACCCGAGGTGCAAAAAGCCAAATATGAGCTCTATCAGATGATGGAGGATAAATACAACGAATTAATATCCGAGGGCAAATCTGACAACGAAGCCATAGGCATAGTCATATCAGAGTTTGGAAATCTTGACGAGCTCGCCGACTCACTCGGTATCAAGAGCTTCGTGAATCCCAGTCAGGCAATGCCTGCCGCCAAAACACTCTCCCGCGAGACTGCTGCCGCATTCCTCAGGGATTCGGCAAAACAAGCATATCTCACAGCGTTTGGAGTGCTGCTTTGCATAATCGCAAGTCTTGGACCGATATTCAGCGAATGCATTCCGCGTTCACTCGCTTCACCGGACGCATCTGATGCAATCGGCATTACCTTCCTGTTCCTGTGTGTCGCAGTGGCAGTCGGCTTCTTCATTTTTTCAGGCTCTATCTCATCCAAGTGGAGCTACCTGAAGCAAGAGCCTTACTGCATAGATTTTGAGACGGCAAACTGGGTCATCGAGCGAAAGGAAAGCTACCGCTCCACACATGCGATGCTTTTAACAGTGGGTATCATGCTCTGCATACTCTGCGCAGTGCCGGCAATCATAATCAGCTCACTGAACACCAAAAGCACCTTCGCAGACTCACTTTCAGGCGGACTCGTGCTCGTGTTTATAGCAATCGGTGTATTCATGATAGTATTCACAAACATGAAGAAATCAAGCTTTGACAAGCCCCTTTCCCTAAACGGAGCACAGACTATGGGCGGTAATTTTGCCAATTCACACGATGGCAAGGTGCACTATGAAAACCCTGTTGTGGCTGCAATCATGTCAGTTTACTGGTCAACAGTCACATGCATTTATCTATGCTGGAGCTTTATTACCTTTGATTGGGGTATCACATGGATTATCTGGCCAATAGCCGCAATCATCAATTCGCTGGTGGAAAATCTGCTCGGCGATAAACATGGAAATTAACGGAAACCAGGACAGTCAAAAATGTGTGTAGCATATTTTGAATAATCACAAAACAAATTATGCAACAAGATAATTCAGAAATGGAGACAAGTCATGAAAAAGAATATATATCTAATAATAATTACAATAATTACCGTGGTCTGCATCATCGCCGGGAGTCTCTACCATATCGGGGGCTTTGCCCTAGGCCTGTTTGACAATCTGATTCCGCGCTCAGACAAGTCTCTCGGAAACGTATGCACAGAGGAGCTTTCAGTCGATGAATTTTCAAACCTGGTATTTGATACAACCATATCGAACATCAACGTTAAAACCGGTGACAGCTACACGGTCTCATACAAATGCAACAAGCGATTGGTTCCAAAGATTAGGAGCACAGGCGATACCCTCACAATATCCCAAAGCAAAGGAGCCAACTACAGAAGAAGCACCACGAGCGAAATCACTGTTACCATTCCTAAGGGCGCAGCATTGAACAAGCTCTCACTTGATACCGGTGTAGGCGAGGTAAACCTTAATTCCCTGACCGCATCCGATGCAGAATTTGACACCGGTGTAGGCGATTTATATGTCACAGACTGCAGCTTCGCCACATGTGATGTGGATGGCGGAACCGGCAATCTTAGCTTTGAAAACTGTGCCTTTGACGAGATGGATATCGACGGCGGTACAGGTAACATCACTGTGACATCCTCACAGTCACTTGACGGTTACATGATGGACCTGGACTCAGGTACAGGCGATATCACAATCAACGGCAATGACTATGATGATGAGTATGAGGTAAATGAGCATGCCAAAAAGCACCTGGTTATCGACTCAGGGCTTGGGGATATTGAGGTGAAATATTAAATTAAACTTTTCACTTTTTATTGTCCATAAACTGCGGCTCCATATATCCGGTTCCTGACATGGACTTGTAGTAGCGGCTTGCTGCCTGCGTGCCGACACGCACCTCGCGGGCCTGCTTCTTTATGGACGCAAATTTCAGAGTCATGAGATCCTTGTTACGGGCCTCCTGACTCTGTATTTTTACGCTCTTGTCCGTGATACTGCGGATATGCTCCTGCATGGTGCGTATCTGCTCCTTGTAGTCCTCTTTGTGACCATTCAGTTCTTCCTTTGTACGTTCAAAAAGCTTCTCAAAGCCTGAGTCTAAATTATTGAGCTGGTCGATGAGCCTGCTCTTTGCCTCAACTACCTCGTCAAAGTCGTCAGGTGTGAGCTGTGGATCCTCGAGCTGGTTCTTCTGCTTGATATCAAGCTCTATTATCCGGTCGAGTACCTGCTCCTTTTTCTCGAGGCTTTGTATCATTATGTCTATGTATGTCTGTTCCATTGTGTTCCCCCTGTATTTTCGATTGTTTTAACTATAATCATCTCTATGATAGCACAAAACGCACAAACAAACTAGCTTCATGCTGCTGTCTCTGCGTTTTGTTTAAGTTAAAAACTCTCTATAATCCCTGTCGGTGATTTATGATACATTTATCTATGACACATGCAGCTTGTTTCCGTTACATGTGGCCTGCATAACCTCTTTCCACGCGTCACGCATAGTGCGCAGGTGTTCAAGCACCTCCTCAAGAATCTCCTTGTCCTTCTTTATGTTGGCCTCGACAAGGCGTCTGTGAAGATATGTATATACATTGTTAAAATCCTTTGATACCGGATATTTGTCATCAAGTGTGGACTGGAACTCTTCTATGATACGCTCAACCTTGCGGATGTTTGTGTGAGCCTGCTGGATATCCTCCTTCTCCACTGCCATGATTGCAATATTGCAAATTTGATTGCACCATCATACAGCATGAGTGTAAGCTCTGCCGGTGATGCAGTCATGATTTTGTTGTTTGCATATGCTGCGTATGCTTTATTTTGTAACATAATATACCCTCCCTGGTATCTTTTTATGAGAAGTAGCTGCTAATTGAGCTCTGTGTGCTGTTGAGCTTGGTCATAGCTGACTCCATCTGAGTAAACTTGTTGTAGTAGTAATCCTCACGATCTGAGATTTTTTTCTCCCATTCCTTAATAGTCTTGGTGTAGTTAGTGTACTCTGTCTTCATCTGCTTGTCATTGTAGATGGTAAATGCTGAGCTCAAATCTGTAGACTTCATCTTGTCACCGATTGCACTATACAGATTAGTTGAAAGCTGCTGCATAAACTGCATTACCGTATCCGGATCATCGTTTATAGCTGCCATGAGCTTATCTGTCTTGCCGGATGTATTGGCGTCATCCTCATCACCATCAATGTGATATGCATTCTGCTCATTCTCCGCTGCATTCAAAAATCCAAGTGTACTGATTCCAAAGCTTGAGAGTGAGTACTTCTTGCCACCTATCTCACTGATGACATCATGCTGTCTGCATTGCTGTCATTACGCTGCCAAGTGTAGAATCCCTGCGAAGCAGAGAGTCCTTAATCTTTGTCTCCCACTTCTCAATCTCTTTATCAGACATCTGATCCTTCTCATCATCCGTGAGTGGCTCGTAGCTTCCTGCTGAATCAGCATTGTATAGCTTCGTCATCTCGTTGATGATGTTGTTGTACTCTGTCAGGAAATCCTTTACCTTATCATATACACCCTGTGTATCTGTGCTTGTTGTAATGCTTATAGCGCTATCACCGGTCTCAGCAAGTGCCTCGATTGTCAGTCCATTGATTGAATAGCTGTTGCTGTCACCTGTATATTTTACACCGTTCAGCTCAATCTCCGAATCCTGTCCTGCGACCTTCTTCACCTGTGAATTGAAAAGTGCCTTATTCTGAAGCGTGTATGCAGTGTTTACCCTGTCGAGCAGGTCGTTTAGCGCCTGTGTATACTCAGACGAATCCTTCTGCTTTGAGGCAAGCTCCTTTACAATATTGCTATCTGCTGCTTTTTTTGTGTTGGCCTCTGCTGCCTCCTCCAGAGCATTGGCTTTATTTACAAAGCCGTCAGCCTCGTTTCCGTTTCCTGCTAAAAGCTGCTCTACGGCTTCCTTTCCATTGCCTGCATAAGCATTCTGAATAGCCTTGGTGAGGCTTGCAACCGAGTACTTGTCATCGCTTCCTAGCACTTCGTCCTTTGAATTCTCAAATGCCTGAACTGACGCAAGAACCTCATCGTATGAGCTTTTAGTCTTTTCATCCATTGACTTGATGATTGTGTCATACGCTACTGAAGCTGACTCTATGCCAGTCTTGTTTACGGCATCTGCCGCAATAGTGTACTCGGTCTTTTGTGAAACAGTGATGGAATCAGTTTTATCAGCTGTGCCATCTTCCTTTTGCAGATAGTACTTGCCGTCTGCCTCGTCCTTTTTGTAAGTCTTATCACCGACTTTCAGTGTTGTATCACCATCTCCTGTAGGTACCGCTTCAAGCTCCTTGCCATCAGCGTCCGTATAAGCTGTCCTCGTAGATTCTGTCACATCATAGTACGATGTGGTACCCTTGTCCGTATCAGCAACAGCTGCAATATAGTGGCTATTGTTGTCGCTGTCAATATACTTATAAAGAGTGTTACCCTTTGTATCTGTCAGCGTGGTCTTTGTATATGTATCATAGCTGTCACCATTCTTTGAAATCACTGCGCCATCACGAGATGAGCCAAGCTTCTCAAGCAGCTTCAGCTTATCACTATAGCCTGCATTTTTTTCATCAAGATTCTTATAAATGCCCTGAAGTGTGACATACGAGTAGCCATAATTTACGGCATTCATAAGATTTTTGCTCTGCGCATTCATCTTCGCTGCATCTGTGGTCAGATTGTTGTAGCTTGCAACCGCTGCCTCGATTTTAGCCTTGGTCTCATCGTCTGAAACTCCATGTAAAGCTGCATACTCACCATATGGATTGGATGAATAAGTACCTTCGGTGGTCTTTTCACCACCATATGCTATTCCCAGGCTATAAAGTGCTGATGCTCCATCTATATTGCTGCCGGTTATGGTAAAATCGTTTGCCACACCAGTCTTTTTTGAGCTGATATAAAATCTCTTGTAGCTTGAATCGTAGTTTGCATCAAGCCCCGCATTCCTGAGCTCCTTTACCACGTCGTTCATGGTTGATGATGCGCTGAGCGTAATGGACTTGGTCTCGTCCCCCATCTTTACCTCAAGCTTGGCATCACCACCTGTGTAACCGAGCTGTGCAAGTGTAGTCTTCTCACTGTCTGCCTTAATTTCTGCTCCGGTCATATATCCGGCCTTTGCCATCTGCTTGATTTTCAGCGACTGTGTGCCGCTTGGTGCACCGGAGCCTGCCTTTACTGTGGCCTTGGTAGTATCCGAAACTGATGTCTTCTTTAAGTTGTATGCTGTAGAAAATCGCAGATTGGAAATATTGCTGTACAAGCTGTACACCTTGGTATTAAGGGATTTCCACGCATCCTGTGTCCACTCAAGCTTGGTCTGCGCCTTCTGATATTTCTCTTTTCTGGTGGTATATGACGATACCATTGCCTTTACAATAGAATCTGTATCCAGACCTGATGTCATTCCCGATAATCTGATTGCCATGGTGTCCTCCTATCTCTTCTCATCTACCATGAGTCCTGCCATCTCCCAGACCTTCGCTATCATGTCGAGCGTCTTCTCCGGCGGAAACTCCTTGATGACTTCCTTTGTCTTCTTATCAACTATCTTTATTGTCACGCGGTTAGTCTTCTCATGGATGCCGAACACTGCCTCCGACTGGTCAGCCAACGCGCTCTTGTTGATATCATCCACAGCCTTTTTAAGCTGTGCATTGCCCTTGTCGAGCTGTCCTGCCTGCGCCTGTCCCTGTGCACCGGCATCACCGGCTGAATCACCGCTTGCTTCCTTCGTATTCATCGCCTGGATATTCCTTGCGATGCTGTCAGACACGACCTGATTGTCCGCACTGGACACCTCTGTCCTTCCCTGTGCCTGTTCCTTTATCTGTGCAGTTGATGTACTTCCCTGATAGACCATTCCTGCACCCTTGATTGCCTCTATTGCCATCTCTAACACCTCCGTGTGAAAATATGTTGCAATTGACTGTTGTTCTTACCCTATTCTAAGGAATATATCGGATGAATTGCGGGAAAGTTTATAGCTTTCTTCTCTTTTTAAGTATAAAGAGATTTTGAAAAATCCCGGCCCACATCAGGATACTTAACTATATCCTATGATGTGAGCGGGATGGATTGTCTCTTTATTCTTTTTGTGTTTTAGTCTTAATGCTCCAGATTTGCAAACTTTGTGTACTCAGGCAGCCATGCGAGGTTTACGGTGCCGATTGGACCGTTACGCTGTTTGGCGATGATGATTTCTGAGATACCCTTGAGCTCGGTGTCCTTGTTGTAGTAATCGTCACGATAGATGAACATGACGACGTCGGCATCCTGCTCGATAGCTCCTGACTCTCGAAGATCAGAAAGCATAGGCCTGTGGTCGGGACGCTGCTCTACGGCTCGTGATAGCTGGGAGAGTGCCACCACAGGCACTGAAAGCTCTCTGGCGAGCGCCTTAAGTGAACGCGATATGTCTGAGATTTCCTGCTGACGTGATTCTGAGCCTCGTCCTGAGCCTGTCATGAGCTGCAGGTAATCGATGATGACGAGCTTTAAGTCGTGCTCAAGCTTGTATTTACGGCACTTGCTTCGAAGCTCTGATATGCTGATACCCGGAGTGTCGTCTATGATGAGCTCGGAGTCTCCTATGATTCCGGCTCCCTCGACCAGCTTTTCCCAGTCGGCATCAGACAGATTTCCTGTACGCAGTGCCTGCGCATCTACCTTTGATTCGAGTGAGAACAGACGGTTTACGAGCTGTTCCTTCGACATCTCGAGTGAGAATATAGCTGTACACAGATGTGCGTGAAATGCCACATGCTGTGCTATGTTGAGGACGAAGGCTGTCTTTCCCATTGACGGACGGGCTGCCACGAGCACGAGATCTGACGGCTGAAGTCCCGCTGTCCTGTAGTCTAAGTCTATGAAGCCTGTCGGGATTCCTGTTACGGTGCCCTCCTGCTGTGCTGCTTTTTCGATTTTCTCGAGGGCATTCATGACTACAGTACGGATTGGCACGTAGTCACCTGTCTGCCTTGTGGAAAGCAACTCAAATACATCGTGCTCTGTCTTGTCGAGCACGCTCTCGAGCGATTCCTTGCCGGCGTAGCACTCGTTCTCTATGTCCTCTGTCACATGGATGAGCTTTCGCTTTATGGCATTTTCTTTTACGATATTGGCATAGTACTTGATGTTGGCAGAAGTCGGCACACTGGTGACGAGAGTTCTCACAAAGTCAAGACTTTGTATTTCCTGCGGCACATCCTTCTCCTTTAAACGGTTCTGGAGTGTGACGAGATCTACAGGCTGCCCCTCTGTAAAGAGCTCAACCATGGTCTCAAATATGATGCCGTACTGCTGATGATAAAAATCCTCCTTAAGGAGCATCTCGCTGGCGGTCACTATGGCATCCTTGCTCATAATCATGGAGCCGACCACGGACTGCTCTGCCTCAAGGCTGTTTGGCATTATTCGTTTGATTAATGCTTCTTCCAAGGGGATTCCTCCTATCCTTCAACTACTGATACTGTGAGGTTTGCTGTTACCTTTGGATGAAGCTTGACAGGCACCTCATAGTTTCCGAGTGCCTTGATTGACTCGTTAAGCTGCATCTTTTTCTTGTCGAGCTCTAAGCCATGCTGCTCCTTTGCCGCAGCCGAAATCTCCTTGGTGGAGATGGAGCCGAAGGTCCTGCCGCCCTCTCCTGAGCGCAGCTTTACTACTACCTTTGTGCTCTCTACGACCTTTGCGAGCGCAAGTGCACTCTCGTAGTTTTCCTGTGCCACCTTGTCAGCGTGCTGGTTCTGAAGCTTTAAGTCATTTAGGTTCTTTGGAGTAGCCTCTACTCCGAGCTTTTTAGGTATGATATTGTTTCTGGCGTAGCCGTCACTTACGTTTACTATCTCGCCTTTTTTGCCTAATGGTTTTACGTCCTGTAATAAGATTACTTTCATTCTTCTATGTCTCCTTCTTTTAGCATTTCGTCCAGTGTATCCTGTATCATGCGCTTTGCCTGCACGATAGTAACGCCTGTCAGCTGCGCGCCTGCCACATTTAAGTGTCCGCCACCGCCCAGCTTCTCCATGATTATCTGGACATTTATCTCGTCGATTGAACGAGAGCTGATATAAATCTTGTCATTGTACTCCGTGAGCACAAATGATGCCTTGATTCCTATTATGTTGAGCAGCTCATTTGCTGCCTGTGCACCGACGATTGTCGGGCTCTCCACATTCTCGCTAGGGCATACCGATATGGCAAACGAGCCCCTGTATACCTCTGCATGGCGTACTGCCTCGCTCTTGCCTTGTAGCATGCCATGTCATTTCTAAGCATCTTTCTGACGCGTGTTACCTCTGCGCCTGAGCGCTTCAAAAGCTGCCGCCTCAAATGTACGCACGCCTGTCTTTGTCATAAAGTTGTTGGTATCGATGAGGATGCCTGCGTAGATGCAGTCGGCCTCTGTCGCATTGATCTTGACTCCGTCGTTGAAGTACTGCAATACCTCTGCAACCATCTCACACGCACTTGATGCATACGGCTCGATATATGAGAGTATAGGATTCTCTATTATCTCGCTGCTTTGTCTGTGGTGGTCAAATACGACTATCTTTCCTGTCTTTCTGAGGAGCTCAGGACACTCTGTGTAGCTTGGCCTGTTGGTGTCCACCACCATAACAAGCGTATCCTTGCTCACCATCTCAAGAGCTTCTTCGCTGTTTATAAACATATCCGCCGGGTAGCCCTTTGCCTCTGAAAATGTCTCCATAAGAGGTCTGACTGAGCTTGTCGGATCATTTATTACTATCTGTGCCTTTTTGTCGAGATTCTTGGCTGCACAGTATATACCTATGCCTGCTCCAAGCGAGTCTACATCTGTGATGCTGTGTCCCATGATAAGCACGTTCTCACAGGTCTCAATGATTTCCTGAAGCGCCTGTGCCTTGACTCTCGCCTTTACCCTTGTCTTGCTCTCCACCTGCTTTGACTTGCCGCCAAAATACAGAATATCATCGTGATCCTTTATAACTACCTGATCACCGCCTCGTCCGAGGGCTAAGTCTATGGCATTTCGCGCATATACGTAGTTTTCATTATACTTATCACTCTTTATACCGATTCCGATACTGAGTGTGACCGCCATCTCGTTGCCGACCTTTATAGCCTTGACCTCATCGAGCACCTTGAACTTGTCCTCCTTCATGCTGTCAAGGTACTTGTACTTGAACACCACGAAGTATTTGTCGTTTTCTATCTTTCTGACAAGTCCGTCATACTTGGCAAAATACTGGTTTACACGCCTGTCGATAAGTGCAACGAGCAGTGACCTCTTTACGTCCTCTATGCTGTCGAGCGCCTCATCATAGTTGTCAATATATACAAGCGCTGAGACCTGCTTCTGCTCTGTGATTTCTTTCTTGCAATGATAAAGCTCCGACTCATCAAATACGTACAGTGCCGTCAAAAACTCGTCTGCTTCATTTGTGTCGATTATCTCATTTTCCTCTGCGATAGAGTTGAAATATATTCGCTTGACGGACAGACGGACTATGCTGTCCTCCTCCTCATTTACTATCTTGAAGTCTGTCGGCGCATCACTCTTGGTGAGAAGCTCTCTGGTCACTGTCGGAAAAAGTGTCGTGATGGATTTGTGATATTTTTTATCCACACCCATTAGCTCTGCGAATTTGTCATTTACCCAGAGTATCTTGCCGGAGTACTCAAGCAGGGCATACGGCACCTCAAACTCATTAAGCAGCCTCTTCTGCACCGATGAATACTGTGTTGCAAAGCTTATCAGCTCATTTGCAACGACTGACTTGCTTCTGACATACAAAAACAGCACGAGCGCAAAGTAAAACACTGTAAAGCCTACCATGCCATAGCCAAGCCTTCTGTCATAGCGCAGTGCTATTCCGTCAGCACATATCCACACAAACGTCAGATATAGCGGCCAGCACATGTAGCTTTTCAGCCTGCCCTTGAATTTTATTTTTTTCTTCATTTTACTCTCCTTATCCCCGGTGCGTTGCGCCGATGCTGCCGGTGCAACGGTTGCGGTTTCGAGAATGTACTACAAATTAATAGTTACCGGCCACACCTTTGTGCAGCCCGCATCGATTGATATACCTACTAGAGAGTATACCACTTTGTGGGGATTATTCCTAGTACAATATTTATCAGTTTGGAATTACAGGAGTCCAGGGCAATCCTGTGTAATCTAAGCACAATTCTATGCAATCTAAAAAGCACCGCATATATCTGATATTGATATGATACATGCGATGCTTTTTGTGTGCTCTCATCTTCCGGTATTCATTTTAATTAACTATAATTACTTCTCAGTCTTATCCGCAGCTATCTCTGCAATTGACTTTGTAAGACCTGCAATCCCCTGAATCTCTGATGGGATGATTATCTTTGTAGCCTTGCCGTCTGCTGCCTTGGCAAATGCCTCCAGGCTCTTTATCTGAAGCACTGCGTTATCCGGATTTGCCTCCTTCAACATGCGAAGTCCGTCTGCATTGGCCTGCTGTATCTTGAGGATAGCCTCTGCCTGACCTGCTGCCTCCTGGATTGTTGCCTCCTTCTTTGCCTCTGCGCGAAGGATGGCTGCCTGCTTTTCAGCCTCGGCATCGAGGATGACTGACTCTTTATTTCCCTCTGCAACAAGGATTGTTGATTTTTTCTCACCCTCTGCACGAAGAATGGCCTCTCGTCTCTCACGCTCTGCCTTCATCTGCTTCTCCATGGCATCCTGGATGGCCTTTGGAGGTATGATGTTCTTGAGCTCGACACGGTTTACCTTGATGCCCCATGGATCTGTTGCTACATCGAGTGTTGCGCGCATCTTGGTGTTGATTGTCTCACGGCTGGTGAGTGTCTCATCAAGCTCTAAGTCTCCGATGATGTTACGAAGTGTTGTAGCTGTGAGGTTCTCAATTGCCATGATTGGATTCTCTACTCCGTATGCGTAGAGCTTTGGATCTGTAATCTGGAAATATACTACAGTGTCTATCTGCATTGTTACATTATCCTTTGTGATTACAGGCTGTGGTGGGAAATCTACCACCTGCTCCTTTAAGATGACTTTCTTTGCTATTCTGTCGATAAATGGCACCTTGAGGTGAAGTCCTACACTCCATGTAGTGAGATATCCTCCCAAACGCTCAATTACCATTGCATGTGCCTGTGGCACGATTTTGATGCAGTTTACCAGTACTATAAATACGATTACGAGTAACACTGCAAGTGCTATTAATCCTTCCATTTCCGGTTAAGCCTCCTTTACCCTTTTTACAATTAGTTTTACTCCGCTTATCTTTACTACCTCGATAAGCTCGCCTTTTCTTATGACCTGGGTCTCGTCCTGCGGTCTGACTGTCCACTCCTGACCGTTTACAACGGCTTTTCCTGTCTGCTTCATGCTGTCAGCATCCTCGGTGAGCACAGCTCTTTCTCCGACCAGACTGTCCACGTTTGTCTTCACTGTCCTGGAATTGATGTACTTCCCGGCCCATGGCCTTGTGAGAGCTAAAAGCACGACTGAAACGAGTATAAATGCAATTCCCTGAACCACGACATTGCCGCCAAGCAGTGCGATTATAAACGCTACAAATGAGCCTGCCGCAAACCATATGGATGTGAGCCCGACTGTCATAAGCTCAACTAAAACAAAAACTACGGTGGCTGCCAACCAGAAAACAATGTATGTATCCATTTGAACCCTCCCTTTTTATTAGTATTTGTTTTATATTCATTTTATACTATGTAATTTGATTATGCAACAAATATTAATTTTTTAAACATAAAACATTTTTAACCTAAAAAATCCCGGCCACCATCCGGTAGTCGGGATTTATCATACATTTATCTTATTCGCAAACGTATGGCATAAGAGCAAGATGACGTGCTCTCTTGATTGCTACTGTAAGAGCTCTCTGGTGCTTTGCACAGTTTCCTGTGATACGGCGTGGAAGGATTTTTCCTCTCTCAGAGATGTATCTCTTTAATTTGTTTGTATCTTTGTAATCAATGACATTGTCTTTTCCACAGAATACGCAGACTTTTTTTCTTCTACGCATTGGTCTTCTCTTCATTGATGAACCATCAGCTGATTTATTGTAAGCCATTTTTGTTACCTCCTTGAATATTTGTCCTCGTGGACACTACTAATTGAATGGAAGCTCCTCGTCGATTCCGTCCGGAATGTTCATGAAGCCATCCCCAGCAGCCTGGCTAGGTGCAGGTCTGTCTGCCGGTGCAAATCCGCCTGCATTTCCTGATGCGGCTGATTTAGACTCTGCAAACTCTGCATTCTCAACCACGACGTCAGTGGTGTATACCTTCTGTCCGTCCTTGTTTGTATAGCTGCCGGTCTGGATTCGGCCTTCAACAACAAATTTTGTTCCTTTACGGCCAAATCTCTCAAAAAATTCTGCTATCTTTCCAAAAGCTACGCAGTTGATGAAATCCGTTGACTGCTCCTCTGCATTCTTGCTGTAGCGTCTGTCTACTGCAAGTGAAAATCTTGCTATTGCAAGTGAGTTGTCCCCCTGGGCATAGCGGATTTCTGCGTCTCTGGTTAATCTACCCATAAGTATTACTTTGTTCATAATACAATCTCCTATTTTCTTATACTATGCCTCGTCTTTTCTAACGCATAAGAAACGAAGAACATTGTCCATGATACGAACGTCCTGCTCGATTTCTGCTGGGACTGTTCCCTCAGCATCGAACTGGATGAAGTAATAAAAGGCCTCAGTCATGTGCTGAATCTCGTAAGCTAATCTCTTCTTACCAGCCTCCTCAACTTCTGTAACAGTACCGCCGGCACGTGTGATGTACTCTTTTGCCTTCTCGACTACTGCTGTTCTCGCATCATCCTCGATCTTTGCACTAACGACGAGTGCTAATTCATATTTGTTCATGCGAATGTTACCTCCTTTTGGTCTCTGGCTCATAAATCTGATTATGAGCAAGGAATTTTATATCACGAGTCTAGATAATAACATGAATCGTGGTACTTTTCAAGGGGTTTTTGCAATTTTTCTTTAATTTTTATCAGGTCGGGACGTGCGCTGTTTCTATCTAACTAAGCCTGCTTCTTGGTGAGACCGCGGTCATTTTTCTCGACCAGCTTCCTTGGCACCATAACCTGGTGTCCACAGCCCATGCATTTCAGGCGGAAGTCTGCTCCGACACGCATGATTTCCCACTCGCTACAGCCGCACGGATGCGGTTTTTTCAGTTTTACGATATCTCCTACTGCGTATTTATCCATTCTATATTCCTCTTCTACCTATGCCTGCCATTTAATATGCTGTGTATTATCCTCTGTTTACACCTCTATCTGCTCAAATACAGAGCCCAGTCCCTGCTGTATCAGAAGGTCTGCTCTTGCGTCCATCGGTGTGGTGGACTTGTTGATAAGCACGAGCTTATTTCCATTGTAATAGTCTATGAGGCCTGCCGCCGGATATACCGCAAGTGATGTACCGCCTACTATGAGCACATCGGCGTGACTGATGTAGTAGATTGCATCCTCAAGCGTTTTCTGATTTAAGCCCTCCTCGTACAATACGACATCCGGCTTTACCGGGCCGCCGCACTTTGGGCATTTTGGCACGCCTGTTGAGTAGAGGATTTCCTCTGCGCTTACAAACTGCAAGCATCTCTCACAGTAGTTTCTCAGCACACTGCCATGCAGCTCCATCACATTTTTGCTGCCGGCCTTCTGATGCAGTCCATCTATGTTCTGCGTCACAACGCCCTTAAGCTTTCCGGCTTTTTCAAGCTCTGCAAGCTTGTAATGCGTGATGTTCGGCTCTGCATCAAGACAGAGCATCTTGTCACGGTAGAATCGGTAAAACTCCTGCGGATGCTTCCTGTAAAATGTATGGCTCAGGATGGTCTCTGGCGGGTAGTCATACTTCTGATTGTAAAGTCCGTCCACGCTTCTGAAATCAGGTATGCCGCTCTCGGTTGATACACCTGCTCCGCCGAAAAATACAATATTGTCCGAAGCCTTTATCCACTGCAAAAATGTTTCTACACTGCTGTCATTGTTACCCATATGTATCCATCCTTTCTTCTTTTCTTCTTTAAATTGCTGCCTATTATTTTTTGAGCCACACTTTTATAGCTTGCGCACCAGCTTGTCCACATCTGCATTCAGTCCAAGCACCATCACTGCATCGTCTGCCTTGAACACGTAGTCCGGCAGCGGAAGCACGCGATTCTTTCCGGCTTCCTTTACTGTAACGATATTTACATTGTATTTCTGGCGCACATTATTTTCCTTGATGCTCTTTCCTACCCAGCCTTCAGGTGGATTTATCTCGTAGATTGAGTAATCATCGTTTAATGCCACATAATCAAGCACATGGTTAGCGCTGTATTTCTTTGCCACTCTCTCTGCCATGTCGCGGTCAGGGTAGATAACCTCATCCGCACCGTTTCGAAGCAGGAACTTGGCATGCACATCCCTGTTTGCCTTGCTGATGACGTATTTTCCGCCCATCTCCTTCACGAGACTTGTTATCTCAAGCGAGCTCTGGAAATTGGTGCCGATGCATACAAAAATCAAATCGAAATTGTTGATTCCGAGTGCTTTTACTACCTGTGGGTCGGTACAGTCACCTATCTGCACCTTGGTCACGTCATAGATTAAATCCCTGACCTTGGCCTCGTCCTTGTCCATCACCATAATGTCGTTTCCGTTTTTAATCAAATCCGCACACAGATGGTGTCCGAATTTACCCATTCCAATAATTAAAATTGATTTCATTTCGTTTCTCCTTATCCTTATCCAATGATAACTTTTTCCTCCGGAAGCTCTATATTGGCTTTATCCGGTCTATGCACAAACGAAAGCACAAAGGTCATGCTTCCGATTCTTCCACAATACATCATAATTATGATAATTATGCGTCCTACTGTATTTAAATCTCTTGTGATGCCTGTTGTCATGCCGACCGTACTGATTGCAGAGTATACCTCAAACAGTACATCGTCCATCTTCATATTGGATGTGGCAAGTATAGCTATCACCGCTGTAAGTCCAAGCACCAGATTGATGATAAGCACCATTCCGGCCTTTTTGATTACCTCACTGCTTATTTTCCTGCCAAACACATTGCAGCCGTTGCTTCCTCTCATATACGAAACAATATAGATTATCATGACTGCCATGGTTGTGGTTTTGATTCCGCCGGCTGTCGAGCCCGGGCTTCCTCCGATGAACATGAGCACTATAGTCAAAAGCTTGCTCTCCTGTGTCAGTGCTGCTGTGTCTACTGTATTGAAGCCTGCCGTTCTCGCCGTAACTGAGCCGAATAACGATGCAAATATGGCACCCGGTGTATCCATGCCTGCTATGGTATTACTTTTTTCAAAAATATACATAAACAGTCCGCCACCGAAGACAAGTATCAGTGTGGTTGATATTACTATCTTGGCGTGGAGCGAGTATCTGCTAAACTTAAGCTTTTTGGTTCTGACCTCATTCCATATGGTAAAACCGATACCACCTATGATGATAAGCAGCATAATTGTGATATTGACTAACGGATCTGCGACATATTTTGTAAACGATGAGTACTCCTCGTTTATGCCCATCAAATCAAAGCCTGCATTGCAAAATGCAGATATCGAGTGGAACACCGAGAAATATATGCCTCTTAATATGCCAAAATCCGGTATGAAGCGGATTGCTAAAAGCACCGCTCCTATACCTTCGATAAGGAAGGTTCCCCTTATTATCACGCTGAAAAGCCTTACTATTCCACCAATCTCGAGTGCATTGACGCTCTCCTGCATCAGATCCCTCTGTCTGAGTCCGATTTTTTTGTGCAGAAGCATGGAAAATGCCACACCGATTGAGATGAAGCCCATGCCTCCTATCTGAATCAGCACCAGAATCACGAGCTGCCCTATAATACTCCAGTGTCTGAAAGTATCAAACACAACAAGACCTGTCACACAGGTTGCGCTTGTTGCCGTAAAAAGTGAGTCCAAGAAATTAGTCCATTGTCCGTCTCTTGAAGAAAACGGAAGGCTCAGCATTATTGCCCCTGATAATATTGTCAGAAAAAAGCCAACTGCGATGTATCTGAACTCTGTCAGGTTCTTATGTCGTTTTTTTATGTCATGTTTTATATCGTTCATATCCAATCCTAACTATTTGCTGCAGAATGTATTATTGTCAGCTCACAGAAGCTGTCTGTATATGTCCCTCTTGCTGACACCTCTGTCCTTTGCCACGAGCTTCATGGCTTCCTTCCTGTCGATGCCCTGTGACTCATAGTGTGCCATATGCTCTTCAAGCGGCATGGCTTCCCAGCTTTCCTGCTGCTCCTTTGCTATTTCAGCCACGTTTCTGCCACAAATTATAAGCACATATTCACCTCTTGGCTCCTGTGTCCTTGAACGCTCCAAAAGCTCCGAAAATGTAGTCTGCACCTTTTCCTCGTGCTTTTTCGTAAGCTCCCTGCACACGGTAAGCTCTCTGTCTCCGAGCGCATTGTAAAGCTCTGTGACTGTCTTTACGAGATGATGGGGTGCCTCGTAGATGATGATTGTCCGAGTCTCATTTTTAAGCTCCTCAATGACGCGCGCGCGTTCCTTTTTATCCCTCGGCAAAAATGCCTCAAACGCAAACCTCCTGGTCGGCCTGCCCGACATGGTGAGCGCTGTAATGCACGCTGCCGCCCCGGGAAGCGAGGTAACAGGCACGCCCTCCTCGTAGCAGATGCGCACAATGTCCTCACCCGGGTCAGAAATGCCGGGTGTTCCTGCATCAGTGATGAGGGCTATATTTTTGCCCTCCTTTAGCTTTGCCACAAGCTGGTAGGCTTTATCTATCTTGTTAAACTCATGATAGCTCGTCATGGGTGTCTTTATCTCAAAATGATTGAGCAGCTTTATGGAGTTTCTCGTATCCTCCGCTGCGATGAGGTCTACCTCCTTAAGTGTACGCAGCACACGGAATGTGATATCCTCCAGATTTCCTATCGGAGTTGCGCACAGATACAGTGTTCCTGTCATATGATTCTCCTGTTATTTTCCGTTATTCCGGGGCTTATCGCCGTATATCTCATATATCTCATCCGTGTATACATTAGGCTCCTTGTATACAACTAACGGTTTTTCGATGGTTATACGGCTTTTGCCGCCCTTTAACCCCTCTATGAGCACCATGTTTGGCTCCCTGTCCGCGTAGGGATGCACAAGGCGCATGCGCTTTGGCTCGATATGATATTTCATCATCGTGCTAAAGATCTCTGCCAGCCTGAATGGTCTGTGAACCATGTAAAAACGCCCATTGAATTTGAGCATTTTTGCGCTCTCCCTGACTATATCGTCAAGTGTACACCTGACTCGTGGCGTGCTATCGTCATGGCATCGTCTGCATTTTTGATACCATGCTGACCTATCATATACGGCGGATTTACCGTCACCACCTCCACGGACTCTCGACCGAAAAGCTCTGAGGCATTGCACACATCTCCCTCTTCTATGGTCACTTTGTCCTCAAGATGGTTATATTTCACACTTCTTCTCGCCAGGTCTGCACACTGGGCTGAAGCTCAAGCCCGCTGTAATGCTCTCCGTTATTCTTTGCCTCAAGAAGTATCGGAATCACACCGTTTCCGGTGCACAAATCCACAGCCCTCTCGCCGCGCTTTACCTTTGCATAGTCAGATAAAAGCACGGCGTCTATGCCGAAGCAGAACAGCTTTGGATCCTGTATGAGCCTATAGCCCTTGCGACACAAATCATCCAGTCGCTCATTACTGTGTATCAGTGCTTCCATTATCTTTGTCCCTGTTGTAATCTTTACTATACTCTTTATTATAGTTTTTGTTCTTGTAATCCTTGTTGCGGTTGTATTTCTGCTTGTTTGGTCTGTTTTTGCCGCCCTTATACGGCTTTTTGTAACCGTCCTTATTTTCTCTGCCGGCATTTGCAGCATTTACTTCATTTGTCTCATTTGCAGAAGCTTCCGCTGCCTCTATGTCCGCCTTGTACGGACGTCTTTCTCTGTTGTCACGCTTATCACGGCGCTCGCGATATTCATTTTTGTTGTCACGGTGTCCACGGTTTCTCTGCGGTTTCTCCTGTGACTTGTCCTCCATCGTCTCGTCTCCGCTATCCTCGAGATCCTTGAGCTCGCGAAGCTCCTCCTCGGTGAGCTTTACATCCTTTTTCTGGCGCGGCTTTAAGCGCAGATCATCTACAGTGTACTCACGAAGCTCCTTCTCCTCACCGTTGTCAATGACAACACGCACGAGCTGCCTGAGCACGCTGACTGACTTGACCTCTCCGATTATTCCCTCAGGTGTCTTAACCTTTTCTCCCACTGACGGCATTCTGCTGTTCAGATACTCATATGTATCCTGCTCATACTTGAGACAGCACATGAGTCTTCCGCACACACCGGATATCTTGGTTGGATTGAGGGAAAGATTCTGCTCCTTTGCCATCTTGATGGAAACCGGCACAAAATCCGCCATATAAGAATGACAGCAGAGCGGTCTGCCGCAGATTCCGATGCCTCCCATCATCTTGGTCTCATCCCTGACACCGATCTGACGAAGCTCGATTCTCGTGCGGAATACCGCTGCCAGATCCTTTACGAGCTCCCTGAAGTCAATTCTGCCGTCTGCTGTAAAGTAGAACAGCAGCTTGTTTCCGTCAAAGGTATACTCTGCATCCACCAGTTTCATCTCAAGTCCGTGCTTGATGATTTTCTCCTTGCAGATGGCAAATGCCTCTTTTTCCTTTTCCTTATTTCTCTCAACCGTTTTTTCATCCTCGTCGGTTGCCACTCTGATGACAGGCTTAAGCGGTGAAACCACCTTATCATCATCCACCTCCTTCGGCGGAATGAGGACAGTTCCCATCTCTATGCCTCTTGCTGTCTCCACGATAACATGCATTGCCATGTCGAGATCGAAATCAGCCGGGTCAAAGTAATATATTTTGCCTGCTGTCCTGAATCTGATACCAACTATTTTTGTCATGTGATTAGTTCTCCTTTATGGTCATAAGCAGCAGCTCAATTACCAGATCAAAATTGACGTTTGCGTTAATTCTTATCTTCGCCTTCTCAAGCGCCTCAAGTATTGCCTCGATCCCCTGATAGGAATGCTTTGCTGCCTGTTTCTTTATATCATAGACCTCATCCTTGAATATGAGTCCGTTAACATCGTTTGTCGCCTTCATATACAGCACATCTCTGTACCACACCATAATCAGGTCAAAATAATCCTGCACCTTAAGCTTGTACTCAGCTATCTGCTTTACCGCTGCGCCCAGCTCGTACAAATCTATGTCATCGAGGCGCTTTATAAGCGACAGTGCTGACTCCTTTAGCTCGTTGAACTCGTCTGATGAGGCGAGCTTAACAGCCTTTCCGACGATGCCCTGTGCAAATGCGGCACTGATATCTGCCTGATAATCCGGAATATGCTTTTCGTTCATCAGGTATGCCTTTATCACCTCGTCCTTTACCGACTTCATATTGAGTGTGATGCAGCGCGACCTGATGGTCTGCAGAAAGCTGTCTGCATTGGTGGTGAGAAGCATGATGACCGCATATGCCGGTGGCTCCTCAATGGTCTTTAAAAGCGCGTTCTGCGCCTGCTGGTTCATTTTTTCAGCCTCATCCACTATGTAAATCTTGTATTTACTGCTGTACGGCTTTATCACTATATCGTTGTTGAGCTGTGTCCTTATGTCGTCAACCGATATGTTGTTGGGCTTTTCATGACTGACATATATGATATCAGGATGATTGTGGTCATCTGCCTGATGGCACGATTTGCACTCTCCACAACCGTCTGTGCCCTCCTTCTCACACTGCAGTGCCCTGGCAAATGCCTCGGCTATCATCATTTTGCCGGACAGCTGTGGTCCGTTTATTATATATGCATGTGAGACCTTTCCCATTGATATGGCATTTTGCAGATGCTCTATTATCTGCTCATTTCCTACTATATCCTTAAATCCTGCCATAGCTGCTGCCTCCGTTTTAGTCTGCCTGTGTCTGTTATAGCTTTTATCTCCTACGTGAGTATATCAAGCAACAGTCCACGTATCTCTCCGATTCTTGCCAGTATGGACAGATGATCCTTCTCATCCTCCACCAGCTCTGATGCCAGCTCATCCAGATTGCTGTCTATCAGTCTTATTATACCATAAACTCTGTGCCTTCCTCTCCTGTCGAGGAAATTTTCTCTGGAAAATTTATGGGATCTGTAGACCACCTCATTTAAAAAATCCTTTATGAGCCCGCGATATCGCTTCATATCCCTGATATCCATATGCTCGGCTATTCTGTTGCCCTGTGCTGTGATATCCTGCATCAGCGCATCTACCTTTGCCTGGAGATCAGCGTCTGTTATGGCGCTGGCCAGTGTGAATTTGAACGAGCCGTCACCGGCCTGTGTTTTTTGTGCATCAGGAACCTGTGTCACCTGATTTACTTCATTTACTCTGACTGCCATGAGGCTGCCTCCTTATTCGTTTCCGGTTACACTTGTGTGCAAGCCGTAACCATCATCTTGCTCTGCAATTAGGAACTCTGTCGTATGTATGCTGAAATCTCGGCAAGCACAGTATCCATATCATCATTTATGAAGCGACGTGTAATCCCCGCCTCATGCAGCTTCTCCTCAGAGAAATCTGATGCGTCTGCCAGAAAACGGCGGCACATCTCCTCATATTTAGGCACCTGCTGCCCCTTTTCCCGGTGAATGGCGCGTATCAGACGGTCGCCGTCCTCCACCTCCACATAGATTGGCAGTACCTTGTCACTGCCAAAATAATCGCGTATCTTTGTGTAAGACTCCAGTGTTCCGACTGTCAGATAGCTTTTGCAGCGAAGGTCTATATCATCATCGTTTACCGTGAAATACTTCCACACGCCGTACACTGTATTGTACTCGCGAAGCTCTATGATGCGCCCCTGTGCACTGAGCCTTTTTACATCCTCTTCATTGCAGAAATGATAATCCTTATCCTGTGTCTCTCCGTCTTATCGGGCGAGTGGTATACGGGATAATCCTGCTAAGCATGAGGGAATCATCCTGCAGTATTTTGTTGTATATAGTGTCCTTGCCTGATGCGCTTTTTCCCATCACGCAGAAAATCTTACCCATCTGTAAACCTCTTAATATTGTAATTAGTATAAATATGATTGTTTGCTATGTCAAACTGTTGCTTACAGCACCGCAACAAACTTCCACATATTGGCATCCGGATCAAAGTACAGACCGTCCACTTCAAGACCTGAATTTACAGCCTTTATTACATCATCTATGAGCTTGTCGTTCATTATCTCTCCCGGCACCACAAGCGGTATCCCCGGCGGATATATATTTATAAAGGCACCGCTCACCTTCCCGCTTGCCTTAAAGGCATAGACCTCCTGATGGTCTGCATCATATGCATCATACATTTCCATTACGGCAGGCAGCTTTTGGTATATGGTTGTATCCATTTTGACAGGAAAGTAAAATTGATGTACCACACCCTCCTGTTTTAATATATCATAAAACTCTTCAAAATCAGACTTATATTTTTCGAGCTGGCTGTCTATTTCAATCAAAGCATCCGCAAGCCTGTCAAAGCCCTCATCCGTATCCATGACAGATGCCAGCGCCAGTACATAATTGCCCGCTGCCATCTCAAGCTGCAGCTCATATTTTTTAAGCAGAAGCTCAAGCAGCGTATGTCCATTCATAGCCTCTTTCGTAAATATAATAATCTTTGACTCGTCAAAATCATATGCCTCATCGGCAGAAAAATCACTTTTTCTGACCACGTTCAGATGCGAAAGTCCGCTGACCTTCTGATAAAATCTGTCAAGTCTGCTCCTAAGCTGTGCAAAGACAGTCTCTTTGTTATCGCGCACATAGTGTATGCAGCGCTCTATGCCTGTCATAAGCACATATGACGGTGAGCTTGTCTCATAAATGCCGAGAAACTTCTCCACTGCAGCTTCACGCATCCCACCCAGCAGTAAAAGCGCCGTCTGTGTAAATGCCGGAAGCGTCTTGTGCAGGCTCACTATGACCGCATCGGCCCCGAGCGCTATGGCATTTTGAGGGAAGCCGCCTCCAAAGCCAAAGTGCGCGCCATGTGCCTCGTCAACTACGAGTAAAGCTCCATGTGCATGTGCCACAGATGCGATTGCCGCCACATCGGAAACCACACCATCGTATGTAGGCGAGGTTATCACAACCGCTTTTATGTCGGGATTTTCATCAAATACCGCCCTTATCTGTGCCTCGGTTATCTGCCCCTGCAGCCCTGTCCGTGTAATTTCAGGGTATGTAAACACCGGGTGAAGCTGCCTTAAGTAAAGCGCATGATACACCGCCTTGTGACAGTTCCTTGCTACAAGCACCTTGTCTCCCCTTTTTGTGGCCGCAGATATTGCCGCCAATATCCCGCAGGTGCTTCCGTTTATGAGAAAATATGCATGCTTTGCACCGTAAAGCGCCGCTGCCTCAGCCTGCGCCTCCTTTATAATGCCCTCAGCGTGGTGCAGATTGTCAAAATTGTCTATCTCTGTGATATCAATAGCATACGGGTCCAGCCCTGCACCTATATCACCGCCACGGCGCTTATGCCCCGGCATGTGAAACGGATAAATATTTGATTGTGAATTATTTATAAGTTCTTTTTCCATTTAAGTACCTATATATCCTTTTTAGCCCAGAAATCTTCCAAGCTCCGGCATCCAGTCATCATAAAATATTTCATCATTGCAGAACGCGCTCCAGACCGGTGTGAGGAAATCAAGTATCAAATCAAGCGTCTCCTCCCAGCCTGCATTCGCATATGCCCTCTGCTGTCGTGTCAGCCTCTTACAATACCGCTCCCAGCGCCTTCTCATATAAGCATAGCTGCGATAGCCATACACCTGCTCAAGCCGGTGCATGCTCACTGTCTTCGGCTTATTTTTCGCTCTAACCTTAAAAATATCAATTATCTGCCTTCCGCTGACCGAATATCTCTTAAGTATCTCATATGCATCACCATATGGTTTCATATCGCTAACCAGCTCAAGCTTATCCATTATCTCAAACAGCTGTTCTCCGAGCCTGGATTCAGGCGAAAAAATACAAACATCTGCGTCTCCATAAAAGCTGTTCATAAAAACAATATTTTTAGTCATGGGAACTCCTGCATCCGCTTCATTAAGCGCTCAAGCCTCACTGCAAACGGTACTTCCCCGCCATCACACATAGCGCTTAAATTCCACGTGTGTATCAGCGGCTGCATATCACTGCCGTCCGGTTCATTATCTGATACCTTTGCCGTCTGCTTAGATAATTCTGCATTAGTCCATACCACATCACTGTGACTGTTAAGCCCTGCATTGCCTATAATGATATTGCGCAGTACATCAAACGGCGTACCATTATCCTCTGCCCTGCCACCGGGGCTGCCATATACATAATAAAACGCCAGCTTTTCTCCTGTTACAAAATACGGCTTTTGAAGCCACAGCACTTTTCCCAGACCGGCATTATTTATGCGCCAGAGAAAATCCTGCTTCACATACTGCCATAACACATCGCTGTACGATAATTTTTTCTCATCGCTTATATGTCTTAAATCTACCCTCACTACAACCATACTCCTATGAAGCTTTGCACCTTCTTTACCACACGCCTCGCCCTTGCGTAATCCATGAGCACGGAAATATCCTTGTCCGTATCCGCTATGTATGACTGTACAGCTGCCTTGAAATCATTGCGGTCCAGTCTCGACTCATACTTCAGGCAGTCGCATATCACACGTTCTTTATCATAGATTCCAAAGGTATTGCCTCCAAGCTCAATGGTTGTGGCTCCAAGCGTAAGTGCTGTGGGCTCCGTATAAAACGGAATTATTCTGGGATAGTCCATCTTAAAACGCGATTTTGATGTGTTTTTGTCCACGGCAAGCGTCCATCCGTAAGGCTTCTCCTTTATATAGCCATAGGCGTAAAGTGCACTTTCCATGCAAAGCATTGCATCCGGAAAAAGTGCCGCGACAAGTGCATCCTCAGAAAAATCATCCACGCGGTCGGTGTAATAGCCGTTTCTGATGCGGACAAGCTTCCCCTCCCTGACAAGCGTATCAATTCGCCTGTAGTCTATACCAAGCCTTGTAAGCTCTTCTTTTTTCACTATTCCGTTGTGCTTTTCCATGGCATCAGCTATGATCGTCTGTACCTGTTGTATATTCATTACTGCTTCTCCATCCCTTGCTTATCGGCTAAAAGCCTCTTGGCATCACGTAATCCAAGCTGATACAGGCTCTCAAGCTTATTAGGATCCTTTTCTACCTTGCTTATTTTAATGTGCTCCGACGGCCTTAACACCTCGGCAATGCCTGCTTTTCAAGCTCCTTAAGATGCTCAAGCTGATAATTGTACATGATATGCCTGTTTGAAAATGCCTCATAAAACCTCGGAAAACGCTTTTTGTATACCGATGTAAATAACCTTGGCATAGGTTTTTTATATAGTCTGCTGGCTTTGTCAGCACGACAACCACTCTGTCATATCCCATATCAAGCATATGCTCATATGGGATACTGTCCGTCACCGCGCCATCCAGATACCACTCATTCCCCAGCTTCACAGGCTTTGACACTACAGGCATGGAGCCCGATGCCCTGAGCACATCCATCTGGTCAAAGACACTCTTTATCTGCACATATTCAGGCTTACCCGTCCTGATATTCGTCACAACCGCATAAAATGGGATATCCGACTTCTTATATTCTTCATCATCAAACGGGTCAAGCTCTCTTGGTACTATATCATAGGCATATTTCGTACTCACTATGTTTTTCTCCCGAAGAAGCGGCCTGATACCCATATAATTTTTGTCACTGTTAAATCTCTTATTGTATCGTATAACCCTGCCGCGCTGCTTTGACAGCAGATTCACTCCAAAAAGTGCTCCCGCCGAAACACCGATAACAGCATCAAAGCTAATATCATGGTCCATAAAACAGTCGAGTACTCCGGCTGTATACATACCTCTCATGGCTCCACCCTCAAGCACGAGGGCGCATCTTTCATCACTCATTTCTGCCTCCATTTATAATGTCATAATAAAAAATGTATTAATATTTATGTCGGCCGCTGAACTTCAGATTGTCTCTCCTTCTGCTCCGTTTTCTCTCAAGCTTGTGCTCCCTGAAGCGCTCGCGCTGCTCCTTCTTAATGCTCCATTTGTGTTTCAGCACATATATATTGTCTGATATTCTTCTAAGCATGAAAATGCTCAGAAGAATCACTGAGATAAGTATGAGCACCCAGAGAAAATATACCGGCTTTATCCTTATTATATCACTTTCCACGTTCTGTCTGCTATTCTCATCAAAGTACGACAGATCGACCTTTGCTCCTGATTTCAGCAGATCCACACAGCCTACCACATGATCACCATACTTGTATCTGACCGTAGCAAGAGCATCCTTGTTGTCGGACTTCATGTCAGCAGCTTCCCTTTTAACGCTTGAAAAATCCGCGTTGTTTGGCAAAACAACATAGTTTTCCGACACCTTTGCATACATGCCGTGCTCATTCATCACGCCCAGATCCGGCGTATTGTCAGTAGCTGCGCTGTTTTCATTTTCAGCTATGCTTAGTGCCTTGAAGTTACTGAAATAGTAATTGAGCAGCGTGTTTGTGTCTGCATACTGGTCAGGCGACTGCGCATTCATAATAACCGCGCACAGCGTCAAGCCATCCTTCTCCGCATAAGTGACAAGCGTGCTGTTAGCCACTGAAGTGTAGCCGGTCTTGCCGCCGGTACAATCATGATTTACAAACTGTGAATACGATTTAAATGGATGCAGCATCGCATGATGATTGTACAGCGGGGTATCCTCGGTATGCTTGTTTGTAGGTGGTATGATATAGGTCTTTGTGCCTGTAATCTTACGAAACTCGTCATTCCTGTATGCTGCACACGAGATAAGCCCATATCGTATGCGCTTGTCCAGTGATTTTCATCGGGCAGACCATTTGCATTGTTGAAATGTGTATCTGTACAGCCTAATTCTTTGGCTTCCTTGTTCATCAGATCAATAAATGTGCTGTAATCTCCCCCAAGCTTTTTGCCTGTATGCTCTGCTGCAGCATATGCGCACTCGTTTGCCGACTCAAGCATAACTCCATATAGTGTCTGCTCCATGGTCATCTCCTCGCCCACATCCCTCTTGATGCTCGACGAACCATCACTGCTCTCCTTCACCGCCTCTTTTGAGAATGTAACCTTCTCATCCATCTTGCAGTTGAGTATAGTCAGATATGTGGTGAGAATCTTTGTGATACTTGCAGGATAATGCTTTTCGTGTGAATTTTTCTCATAGAGCACCGTACCTGTATTGACCTCCATCACCACGGCGCACGGTGAATTTATCTGCGGTCCCTCCGGCCAGTACGTGTCATCACCATCCGCAAATGCCATAAGCGGTCTCGCACAAAGCGTCGTGACCATAGCAAACACTGCCATTATTAGTATTCCTGATTTTTTTAAATTTATAATTTTATGCTTCATATCTGTTCCTATTAATTCTAAAATTGGGTAGCTGTTCAGTACTATAACCAAAATGTACTATTTCTAATTATAATGTATGAAAAACATGTTATCAAGGGCATGTGCATCGTATTTTTCCATTTTATTTTGACACCCACACAATTGTAGTATTATCTATATGAAATTTTGCGTTTTTATAAGGAGATTTACATGAGACTTAGAAATATCCCGGGCGCCGGTGAAGTCATCGACAACAGCCTTATTGCATAAAGGAGCCTGTTGAATTAAAAGGAAAATGGCATGATTTTTTAGGAAACAATAATCCGATTCATATAGAGGTTGGTATGGGAAAGGGCAGATTTCTGATGGATCTGGCACGGCTTCATCCCGAGATTAACTATATAGGTATCGAACGATATACCAGTGTGCTTCTTCGTGCTGTACAAAAAATGCAGGAGGACGAGCTGCCAAATGTGCACTTTTTGTGCATTGATGCCGCAACTCTTCCGGATATTTTTGACCGTAATGAGGTTGACCGCATTTACCTGAACTTTTCCGATCCATGGCCGAAGGACAGGCACGCAAGAAGACGCCTCACCTCAAGCGAATTTCTTGCCAGATATGATTTGTTTCTCGCACCTGACGGACGCATAGAGTTCAAGACTGACAACCAGGACCTCTTCACCTTCTCTCTGGAAGAGATTGAAAGCTCTGATAAATGGCACCTCGACGCCAGTACACGCGACCTGCATCATGATGCTGCAATGAATGAGGGCAACATCATGACCGAGTACGAGGAGAAATTCTCTGCTGTCGGAAACCCTATCTGCAAGCTGATTGCTTCAAGATAATGCAACATATCTGTCGTTAATCGCATGATTTATATAGTCAAACATGACCCAGCTTTTATGACATTCTTCAGATTTTTCTGAGGAACTGTCATATTCGTCTCTGGCATCGTTGAAATATCTCTGCGCTTCCTTATCTCTTCCCATCTTGCTATAGCTTGAACTGATATTACTGTAAACCATAGCCTTAAGATCTCTCGAGCGGATAATTTCTGCCGTGGCAAGGCTCTCCAGATAACATTCAAAGGCTTTTGACTCATCGTTCTCAAGCTCATATACCAATCCCAGGATATTGAGATACTCTGCATATTTTTCCACGTGACCGGTGCTCTTCAAGCGCGCAAGCGCTTTCTTTATACGTACAACCGCACTGTCATAGTCCTTCTTTACCACGTCATCTACTGCAATTATCATTTCGTTATCCGCTATATTGTCTGTTGAATATTTGTCTACCCCATTCATCATATTTTACTCCGACCAAAGCATCTTTCCAAATGTTACTTTTTTCCTATTCAACAGTATAAACTCATTATTTCAAAATTTCAATATTAATTTCACTTTTTATGGGACTATCAGACTACCCAAAAATTATGCAATAAAAAAGCACCAACCTATGGCTCATACGTCCATAAAACCGGTACCTTTGAGTGCGCCTCCAGGGGCTCGAACCCTGCACACCCTGATTAAGAGTCAGGTGCTCTACCAAATGAGCTAGAAGCGCGTTTATTAATTTGTTTGCGTTTTCCTTAACGCGAAATTTATTATATAGTATAGTTTATAGAAATGCAACACTTTTTTTAATTTTTTATAATTATTTTCCTGTTTTAATTTGATAATGAAGTTAATGATATTGGCATTTTAACACATTGCAGATAATAATGTCAATATCACTTGGTATTAATATCGAAATGTTGTTATCAACTAAGTTATCTTAATCAGTCCCTTTGTTATGAACCATTCTTTGCGCAAGTGCAATGTTTCTGTATTCGGGTTCGTGACTTACTTCTCTTATAAGTTTAATAAAAGGAGGAAGTTTGTAAGGCTGATCTTCTGACAGCAATTCTATCTCAAGCGTTGCTCTGTCATTCCAAAACGGATATACATCAAGTTCAAAATATTCGTCATCATACACTATGCAATATCTGTCCTTTGAAATAATACCCGTTATACATTCTTTTCTTGAAAGATAATTATTGTATTCGGCTTTTGTCAAATAAGATTCTTTTTCTATCCTTTTTAAATCATTAATCTTGATTTTTACCGTTTTAATATATACTGCATCTTTGCCGTAACCACGCTTCCGTATTCTGAACATTCCTTCCTCGGGAGTGTTTAAATATGCCTGAGTAATCGCAACCTTTCTGCAAGCAGTCATATTATTAAGATAATCAATATCAGGGTATTCTATCAAAAACTTACGCTCAATTTCAAGAGGTTCCGGAACACCGATGAACCCTAATACTTCTTTAAGCAAATCATCGAGCCTTTTATTAAAATCACTGTTATTTGGTATAACTCGCAGGTGTGATGTGCCTGTCCATATAGAAAGTAATTTTTCGTCAAGTTCCTTGGCGAGCTTTACATCTTCTTTTCTGACAGAATTGCAGTTCTTAATGTAAGTGTTTTCATCTGTACAAGCAACACTTTTTAAATGAAATACAGCATCATACGAATTTCTTAATACATCTTCATTTTTATTACTTATTGAAATATATTTTTTAAATTCGGCATCGGTAACATATGCTTTGCTGTCAAGCAATCCTCTGTCAAATAAAATTACAGCCTTTTCCCCATTGTATGCCTTAGCTTTCTCTTCGAGAGAATTTTCTTTTTTTAATTGAGTTTCAAAAAGTTGTTTATGGAACTCATATACACCAAGTTTTTGCGGAGTAATGCCGTTGCTCAATAAATTACTTGCAATTTCTTCTAATATAAAAACTTTTATATTTAACTTTTCAAGTTCATCTTTCAAAAAATTCAAAGCAGTTGTTTTACCGCCACATGGACCGCCAGTCAAAACTATTTTAATTACCTCTGCCATAAATTCACCTCATTTAATTTATTATAACCTTTGAAATATTTATTATTATTCTGTATTTGAAAAAAGGCGATTGCAAAATTAATCTGCAATCGCCTTTTTAATATTACTTACTTCGTTTTTTACCGAAAATTATTGTTCCTGCAAAACCTGCTGTACACAAACCGACAAGCACACCTAAGAAAGTGAGATTATCACCTGTTTTTAAGGTAATAGGCTCAACATACTGTGTTTTATAAACCGTTTTTTCCTGAACAACGGTTTTAACTGTAGGAGTCGGCTGTACAGTTGTCGGTTGCGGTTGTGGCTCTGTTTCTGCTATTTTATCAAACAAATAAACATAAACAACATCTTCAATTCCTGATACAATTTCAGTCGGTTCAATGTCCCACTTGCCGTTTTCATAACCGTAATTTGCTGTCATACCTGTTGGAATATTGATTCTTGCAGTACCGTTGACATTCCACTTACCCTCTTTGTCAAGCAAAGTTACATAGTAAGAAATATCATTTGCACTCTTATCTTTCCAAGTACCGTTTACTACTTTAAAGGTAATTTTCTTTTGATATTTATCGGGGATTCCGTCAGGCTTTTCTCCGTCGCCTATCTTATCTACTTCCCATATTGCTGTCAATTCATATTTTCTGTCAATTGAATCTGTAATTTGTTGGCTGTTGCTATAAGTGCTTTCACCGCACTTCCAGCCGTCAAATACATACTCATACTTAGTTGGTTTATTATCAACTGTTTTTACGAATTCACCCTCACGGTAAACAAATTTTGTATCGCCGTTGAGTGTACCACCATCAAGATTATAAACTATAGAGTAATATTTTATCTCTATGCTGTTATCATCACTGTCAACGGTAAGAACCGCATTATCAATCTGCTTATAATCATTACCGTCTTTTAAAAATACTTTATAATTGCCTTTAGCAAGTTCTGCAATATAACCGTTATCACCGCTCTGCAAGACAATGTAATCACTGTCAGACTTTACGGCAACCTCGTACGGTTTACCGAATATGCTTTCGGTATCCGCTACAGTATCATCAAGTTTGAAAACCACACTTGATGTATAGCAGTCCTTTGTTGTGTCTTTTACATAGGCGTATGCAGTTTTAGTTGTATCGTTCTCGTCAATATAACTGCCCCGTACCTCTATGGTATATTCAGTAGAGGGAGTAAGACTGCTAAAAGTTATTTTGCCGTCAATTACTTCGCCCTTAACACCCTCAAGATAATATTCGCATCTGTCATCAAGATTTGTAAGAGTGAGTGTTGTTGCAGTTGTGGAAGTGTTAGGTTTTTTAAATACTATTACGGTTGTAGTCGAACTGTTTTCCGAGTTTTTATGGAATTTGCAGTTTCTCTTTTGAAGATTAATTTTAATTACACCTTCACCGGCTTTTAAACCGGTTATTGAGTAACCGCTTTCTGACTTGCTTAAACTTATGCAATCGCTGCCGGAAATTATTGTTCCCTGACTTACATAACAGGCAGGACATACAACATGAACAACCGAGCTTTGACCTAAGAGATTAAGAATATCAACGCTCTCACCCTCAAACACACCAAACACTGCGTTTGCCATATCTTTTGACAGGTCATAATTTTTAAAATCGTCATCATACGACGCTGTCGCAATGATATTTCCGTCAGAATCCTTTGCTGTTACGGAAATGCCGCCTTTTAATTTTTCAGCGTTAACAGATGCACCGTAAACTGCCGCATAAGCAAAGCCTTTGTGCGAATAGCTGCGGTTATAAGATCTGCCGCTCATATTATCAGATGCGAACAAGCCTTTATTCGAATTGTAAATTTCAATTTCGCTTTTTGTGCCACGCACCACAGCCATATCGTGCTTGTCAAATACATACAGATAAGTGCCAAGCTTATTTTTCCATTCGTAAGTCAGCTCTTGGGGATTACCGTCGTAATTGCTTACTTTTGCCATTAAAAGCTCACTTGAACGAAGATCTTTACTGTCGCCCCTCATAAATCCGACAATTTCTACTGTCGGATTTGCACCGTCAAGCGCAAGTACGGCCGAGGGAACACCCACCGCACCCAAAATTGTTGCTGCCAATATAAAGCAGAAAACTCTCTGCAATGCTGACAACAACGTTTTTTTGTGTTTTTTTAACATTGCCATATATTACCTCCATGCAAATGATTATATGCAGAAGACAGGCAAATAATACACGGCAAAATAAAAAGGGAATGCTAAACTTCCCCTTGTCCTAAAAAATTCCGTATTTAGTTTTTAATCGCTGCAATTTACTTCCGATTGGTTTTGTAAGCAGCAACAGGAATATTACATTTGAAACCATATAAACAACGGTAAACGGTGCTGCGGTTGTAATGCTTGCCACAAATCTCGCTATATTAAATGTACCGTCAGCCCAGAGAGTTGTCCATACATCCATTATAAAAGAAAATGCTATGCCCGATAGAGCGCCGTAAATAATAAGCAACACCTTACTCTCAACAAGTTTTTAGCTAGCAAGCCCGCCAAAAATCCGATAAGTCCCCACGCAAGCATTTGAAACGGAGTCCACGGTCCTTGTCCAAAATAGAAATTTGAAACCACAGCAGAAAAAGATCCTGTAATAAAACCTGCTTCACTGCCAAGATAAATAGCGGTAATAATTACAATTGCAGTAACGGGCTTAAAAAACGGAATGGGAGCAAATACAAACCTGCCCGCTACAGACAATGCCGTCATAACAGCTATTATAACAATTCTGCGTGCATCGTTTTTACCTTTTTCAAAAGAAATAAAAAACGGAATACAGGCAACCACCGACAAAGCAAGCGATATAAAGGCATATTTGCGGTCGCCGAAGAAAAACACTCCGCAAAGTACAATAAGCGGCGCAACCACAAAAACGCATAAGTATTTTATTATCTTTTTAGCAGTCATTTTACTCCTCCTTAACAGCGGAAATCAACTCTTCCGTTGTTATAATACCGTCTTTTATACCTCGTGAAATTTTATTTGCAGAAGTCGTATAAAATCGTTTTCCGCAATAAAATTCGTGCGGTTCAAGTCTTTTTGAAAGAGTACCGTTAAAAAGCATTGCGCATACGGTGGAAACTTCAGCCGAAAAATCAAGGTCATGTGTAACAAGTAATATTGTAATTTGGTTGTCGGAAAGTTCTTTTAAAGTTTTTGCAAGTTCTGCTTTTGAAAAACTGTCACAACCCTTTGTCGGTTCGTCAAGCAATAATATTTTCGGTTCGAGAAGTAAAAGTTTTACAAAACCTGCACGCTGAATTTCACCTCCGCTAAGGTCATACGATGGTGATTTAAAAGATGGTGTACATTAAACTTTTCTGACAATTTATTAATTTTTTCCAAATCCCCGCTCACGCTTTTAAAGTCTTCAAGCAAGCTGTCTTTAACAAATAACAATTGTGGATTTTGAGGCATAGTAGCTGTTTTTTCATTTAGTTTTACCTTGCCTCTGTACGGCTTAAGCCTTGCTCCTATTACGGAAAGCAAAGTTGATTTTCCGCTGCCGTTTGCACCGACAACCGAAAAAATCTCTCCTCTGTTTACCGATAAATTAAGACCGAGGAGCACATCATCAGACTTTTTATCATATCTGAAATATACATTTTTAACCGATAATATTTCATCGTCGGAATTATTATTCTGCAATGTATGTTCTGTAAAAGAATTATTTTTGCTATATTTTGCAAAGTTCTCTGCCTTCTTTGACCGTAACGGGGCATTGCGATTTACAATCCGTTACGGAATAAAGCCGTGCAGGCACGGGCAAAGCGAGCATCATAGGATGATTTTTTGAAATTTTGCTAAGAGCGTTGCAAGTATCTTTAGGTTCGGTATCGGTAATTATTTTTCCTTGCTCCATAACAATAATTCTGTCCGCAACGGGAAACAGTTTTTCAAGTCTGTGTTCGGTAATAATTACAGTAATACCCAAGTCTTTATTAAGTTTGTCAAGAATTGTAAAAAAGTTTTCTGCCGATACAGGGTCAAGCTGACTTGCGGTTCGTCAAGAATCAATACATCAGGCTCGGCAACAGATGCCGCCGCAAGATTAAGAATTTGCATCTGACCGCCAGAAAGTGAGTTTGTCTTTTGTTCTATTATTTTTGAAAGTCCAAAGTAAGTAGCCGTTTCACTTATTTTAATATTTATTTCTTCACTCGACATTCCCATATTCTCAAGCGTAAAGGCAAGTTCATGGAGTACTGTATCGGTTACTGTTTGATTTTCGGGATTTTGCGAAACATAGCCAATTTTAAAAGCCGTATCTTCTTCACTACATTTTTCAATATTTTCGGAACAGAAAAATATTTCTCCCGTTTTTGTGCCGTGAGGAGCTGCCTGCGGCTTTAAAAGTCTTAGCAGTGTAGTTTTTCCGCAGCCGGACTGACCGCAGATAACACAAAACTCTCCCCTTTTCACAGTGAAATTCACATTATCCAAAGCCTTTTCCTGCATCTGCGGATAAGTAAAACTTAAATTTTTGACAGAGAAAATTTCCATACAAGCTCCTCCTTTAACTCAATGATAAACGGCATAAATGATAGTACACCGAAAGCCGACATTCCGAGTACGGATAATATTGTAATATCACACATCTCGATATGCGGATATATAAGAAAATCAAGTTGACCTGTCGCTAAAGCAAACAGCACTGTAGTCAACATTCCCAGAGAAAGTACAGTAAAAACCGTATCTGCTTTTGTAAAAGGAAAGCGGCAGTAAAAACTGCGCTTTTTAACTCCGTATCCTCTTGCGCTCATTGAATCGGCAGTTTGAACCGAACCCTCAAGCATTACGGAAACCGAAGCAGAAAATGCACCTATGTATTGTTTAAATTTATTTTTACCGCAAAAATCGGATTGAGCCGCCAATGTGCGCTTAAACACAAGAATAAATTTAGGCACAAAATGAAGTACCATTGAAAACAATAATGCAAGTCTTGGTAAAAATCTTCCGAAAATATATATAAGTTTTTCGGAATCAAACACGCTGTTGAATACCGAAAACCAAAGTATTACGCTCAAAAGCATCAGTCCGAGCACCGCACCGTAAACTATAGCCTCAAGCGTAATAGGAATATCATTTATAAATATAAGCGGTGTTACTCCCTTGTGTGAGAAAAGCGGATTGGTTATTGTTACAAGTAAAAAAATCAGCACATAACCAAAAAAGGATTTTAAAAATAATTTAAAACCCTTTTGTAATACAGAATAAGCCGCCGCTCCGAAAAGCGACAGCAGTAAAATTATATAATTCCATGTAAACATTGATACCAACAGCACAGATACAAAATATATAAGCTGTGCCAGCGGATTAAAGGAATTAAATCTTAGCATTATTCTTCTCCTGTAAATTCGTTTCCGATATCTGCGCCCAAATCGCAGGTATATAAGAATTTAATTGTATCTCCGTCATGCAAATCATAAGAATTGCAACCTACCGACGGAAAAACATCATTTACGCAGTATTCCCAACCCGAAAGCTGACCGCAAGAAAATTCATAAAGATTTGCAATACCCTCGATATAAATATCTGCGTCCGTTCCCTCGTATTCATATTGAATTTTATTCTGACGGCAGGCTTCACTAAGCGCATCATATGCGGTAGCATTTTCGTCAAGAGTAATCTTTGTAGGCTTGAGAATTACGCCGTCACTCGGAACATAGCTTTCAAGACCGCTTTCAAGCTGATCCATATTATTTAAAATGGTTGAGCAGTTGATTGAAAAAGTAACCTCCATTCCCTCTTTTGGAGATGAAGAGGAATAGTAGTCATCGGGAGTCTGAACCGAACAGCCGCATAGCACGGCAGTAATTATCAATACAAGTAATAAAAGTTTTAATTTCATTATTTGTCACCTTTTCTTTTGCCGAATAATCTGAACGGCTCACCGTCTTTTTTCAGCACTGTTAATCTTATAATTAAAAGCACAGCCGCTACTGCCACAAGTCCGATAAGAGAAACATAGAAAATAAAATTATTGTCGTCATCCGAATTTGCCGCCGCTACGGAATCCGGAGTAGATGCAAGCGTAAAAGGCTCGTAATTGTCATCTGCCAAAGCCATTACCTGATCATCATAATTTTCCGCATTATTGGATTCGGGCTTTACAGTTGTTTCCTGCTGTCCTTCGTCAACTTGCGAATTATGTTTTTCTGTAATATCACCTGTATTTACAGAATTGTTTTTATTGTTACTGTCTATATTAACCTCAGAACTGTCTGTGTTTGAATTTTCAGTGTTCTGTCGGGAATTTTCGCTATTAGAATTATTTTTCTTTGTATCGTCAAATTCAAAAATCTCGGTATTGCCCTTTGACATATATTTATATAAATCAACAAGTGAGTTTAATGCCTGATAACACGCAATATTATTCGATTTTCCGTTTTCAATATGAGAAAAACCGCCGTCCGAATTTTTGAAAGTCATGAGATTGTCAACAAGAGTGTTGCCGTTTTTAATAAATCTTGAATCCGACTGCACATCTATATCGAGTGCAACAAGCGCAGAAATAACTTGAGAAACACTCTCGGAATTTACTGTGCCGAAAGAAGAATATCCGCCTTTTTCATTTTGTTTTTTTGACAAAACATTAAGTGCTCTGTCAATAGATTCTTTTACCGTACTGTCAGATTTATAAGGAGCAAGTGCCTGTAAGCACATTGCGGTAACATCGGTATCGGCAGACTTTCCCATAAGTGTAAAACCACCGTCCGAAAGCTGTAAGCCTATAATTTTTTTAATAAAATATTCTCTGTCATATTTTGCTTCACTCGGAACTTTTGCATTTGCACAGTCGAGTGACAGCAAGGCATAAACATATGCATTTATGCCTTGCTTGTTCACATTTTCACTGTTATAAACTCCGTCACTAAGCAAATTTTTGCCGTTGATATTTTCAGGATTAAGTCCGCAGGCATAAAGTGCAAGTGAGGTACGCTGAAAATCTGTAGCTTTGCTTTTTGATTTATATAACTTTTCGGCAGATTTTATCATAGAACTTTGTACAGCAGTTACATCTGTACCGTATTTTGACAAAGAAATAATATACCACTGTGTTTCAGAATTATCTGTGGTTTCAGAAAGTTTTTGTACAAACGAAGCTGTATCGTCAGCCTTTAAAATTGCCGATTTATACGAGATAATTCCGTCTATAGTTTTTGAAATATCTTCTTTTGTGTAGCTTTCAGCCGCATTTACCGTTACCGATAAAGATAACATTACTGCGCATATAAGTAAAGCTGTCAGTTTTTTCAGCATAATTATCATTCCTTATTAGAATTATTCTGTTTCACCCGAAAGAATTGTCTGAAGTGCTGTAACATCATTTACATCAACTTTTCCGTCTTTGTTTACATCAGCAATTCTTACTTGTTCTTCGCTAATATTGTTATAATTGCTAAGGTATGTCTGAATAGCTGTAACATCGTTAATGTCTACCTTACTGTCAAGGTTTACATCATTGACAATCTTTGTATCTACAAATACTGTGTAGTCATCTGCGTAACGAAGAACTGCAGGAGCACCGCTGTAACCGTACTTTTCTACCTGTAAGCTGTGAGGACCGAATGTAAGCTGATCCTTATCAATTACAACTACACCGTTATAATCTGTTGTGTATTCTTTGCCGTCAAAATATACTGTCATATTATCAATCGGAAGAACAGCGTCACCGAATGTAGCCTTTGCTGTAAATGTAATTTTACCCTCGCTCGTAAGCAATGAAGTATCTGCAATCGGGAGGTAGCATGGATACTCACCGTAATAAAGAACTACTGTATCATTATTATTAAGTGTATAATGCTTACTCCTACATTAGGAACTACGCTGTTTACAGCATAATACCAGCCGTCCCAGCCGCCGAATGAACCTGCTGCAATGCCGTTTACCTCTGAAATATAGCCTGCATCTGCACCTACTACTTCGATATTATCAGAAACTTCGTCTGCATATGAGATAAGCTGACCGACATTGCTGTCCTTTGCAATTTCAAATGTGTCTTTAAGGTAGCAAGCCTCCGGACCTTCAATTCTGAGATTTACATTAATTGTGTTTTCTCTTGCAATATTAACTGTAAAGTCGTCAGCATAACGAAGTACGGCAGGAGCACCGTTTGAATTTTTCTTTTCAACCTGAACACTGTGCTCACCTGATGTAAAATCAGCCTTGCTAAGTGAAATTGTACCGTTTTCATCTGTTGTATAAGTATGACCGTCAAAAGTAACTGTCATATCTGCAATAGCAACTGTGCTTACGGTCGGATTCCAGTCGCTGTCATATGTAGTTGACTCTGCATTAAAACTGATTTTGCCGTCACTGTTTAATGCCGAAGTGTCAATCTGCGGAAGAAGACAAGGAAAATCACCGTAATAAAGAACAACTGTATCATTGTCGCTAAGTGTGTAATCACCTACGCCAACATTTGGTGAAACTGAATTTACAATATACTGCCAGCCGTCCCAGCCGCCGAATTTGCCTGCTGTTTCGCCGTTTACATCTGTTATGTAATTATTTTCGGCGCCTGTTACCGTAACATCATCAGAAAGCTTGTCTGCATACTGAATTAAGTCAGCTGCCGTGCTGCCCTGTGGAATTTGATAATTGTCATAAAGCACACAAGAATTCACACCCTCAATACGGAGTGAAACTGTAATGTCCTTTGTTTCTGCCGCAAATGCCGTAACTGCAGATGCAGAAACAAGCAAAGTAGCAAGTGAAGCAGAAATAAATTTTGCTGTTGTTTTCATAAACATTCTCCTTAAATAAAAAATAGCCCCTTAAAAGAGGCATAGCTATATAAAGGGTAATAATTTACCCAATAACTATTCTCCCACTGCCCAAGAAAGTTTTTCAAACTATGTTATGGCAGGTCTCCTGACTTACAGTCTGCATTAAAGCAGCCCAGGCGCCTTCTCGGTTTCCCAATGGCATGAGCCAAGGCTATAACTGTTTACAGTAATGGCGGTTGTGACGGACTTGCACCGTCTTCCCTATTAATTAAAAGAATAAACCATAACAAATATTAAGTTCAAATTAAATTTTATAGCATAATCGGTGTTATGTCAAGTTAATGCCTGTCTTTTTCCTCTTTTTCCTTATTTTTCCGCTTTATCACAAATAAATACAGCATAAAACACAAAACACCTACAGCAAGTCCGCAAATAACTCCAACTATAAGCATAAATACAGTGTTGTCTGAAAATTTACCGTTTAATGAACCGAGTTCGTCAATACTGCTTTTTTCTGAATTTCCTGTACTTTCATTGTTTTCGGATTTATATTCCGTTGTATCCGATTTTTCATTATCATTTGATTTTTCACGGCCTTGTTTTGTAACACTTACCTTACCACTTGAACATTGCGAAATTTCAACGCTTTCTGCCGAAGAATTAACACAGTCATAGGCTGTATATTGCAAATTACTCTGACCTTCGGCTGTTGCCTTAAATTCTAAAGTAAGTATTACCGTGTCATTATCAATATTTTTGCCGTCTTTGCAAAGGTAAGATACATTTAATGTACTTCCGTTATCATAAGCATAAGCCAGACTGTCCGAATCGGTGCTGATTGAACGGTATTCTATTATATTTCTGTCATAAGTAAATTTTAATAATACGGCAGAGATTTTTTCGGACGATTTTGCTTTTACATCAACCTTAAAAATTCTGCCTTTATCACAATTTATATCCTCTGTTTTGAAAGCTACGCCGTTTGTATCGGCGGCAAAAACAGGAACAGCGGAGAAAATTATGAAAAGAACCGTAAACATTAATAATACAAATCTTTTCATATTTTCTCCGCTCCTTTTTAAGCGTGTTCTGCTTTATTAAAATTTTTTTGTTCGGTATCTGACCTTTGTCCCTCTTTTTTGCTCTGCACATTGTAGGAAATGCGTGTAAGCATATTTTCACTCACAAACCGTTGAGCAACTTTTGCTACTTTCATTGTAAAGCCGGGAATAATAACCATTTTGCCTTTCATAGTTTTCTCAATCGCATACTTAGCAACAAAATCCGGCGAAGTCCGTTAAGGCAACTTTACATCCGCAACATTATTAAAATTAGTATTCACAGGACCGGGACAAAGCACGGAAATTTTAACATTACTGCACTGTCGCCTCAGTTCTTCGTGAACAGCCTCTGTAAGCCTTACAACATAATTTTTTGATGCATAATAACTTGAAAAAGTCGGACCCGCCAAAAAGCCCGCTGACGAGCCTACATTAAGAATGTAGCCTTTATTTTTCTTAACCATATCCTGCAAAAAGCATTTTGTCAGAATATGCACTGCACTTATATTTGTGTGAATTAAATCAAGCTCTTTTTTCAGCGGTACATCCAAAAATCTGCCATATGCGCCAAAGCCTGCATTATTGACGAGAAAATCTATATCCTCGTCTTTTAAATGCTCATACAAATCAATAGCGTCTTGTTCCCGTGACAAATCAATGGTGATTACTCTGACATTTACATTTTTAAGTTCAGCCTTAAGCTCTGTCAGCTTATCATAGTTTCTTGACGCAACTATCAAATCATACCCCATTGCAGCCAAGATTCTCGCAATTTCCTTACCAATCCCCGAACTTGCTCCTGTAATTAAAGCCTTCATATATTCACCTGCTTTTATTTATTTTTGACACCGATGGCACAAAGCCATGTAGTGCCGTCCTTTTTATGGGTTTCAATGTCTTCAAAGCCTGCCTTTGCAAGCATTTCCCGTATCTCCTCCTCTGTCACTGTTTTTATGCCTACCTTGTCCTCTACAGCCTTCCATTTATCAGGTTCTTCGGGAGTTTTCAGCATTTCAAATACAAGCATAATCCTGCCGTTTTGCTTTAACACTCTATAAATTTCTTTTAAATCATTAAGTTTGTCCGGCCAGAAGTAATAGGTTTCTACCGCAATTACAACATCAAAGCTGCAATCCTCAAACGGCAAAGACGAAACCGAGGCAAGTACGATTTTAACCTTATTACAGAGAATGTTTTTTCTGTTCTGTGCCTTTGAATGTTTGATACAAAGCGCAGAATAATCTATTCCGTAAACCTTGCCGTTACCGATTCTCTCTGCTATTCGTGACACGGTAAGACCGCCGCCGCAGCCAACATCAAGCACACGATAATGTCTTTCAAAATTTATATGATCAAGCGCCCAACCGGTAAGCTCGTAATGTCCTTCATTCATGGAACTAATCATTTTTTTGCCCCAAAAGCTTCGGCTTCTTGGCATTTTCCAACAGCTTATGATATTTCACAAGAATCTTCCTTTCCGTAAAACACATATTAACTTTATCAGATATATTAATTTTGCTTTAAACTCATTATTGTGCTATCGATTATAACACATATTTATACATTTTACAATTACTTATTGATTTATTTTATTTGATTTTTGTTCATCAATAAGTTCCTGCACCAAATAATCGTCACTTATACAATGCATATCCGATATACCCTTTTAGGTTTTATTGTCAAAAGCCAAAATCATATTTAATTTTACAATACTATGTTCTTTCCGTACCATTCAACCGAAACCGCTTTATTATCATTTTCCGAATTAATTAATAATCCCTCATCAAGATTTTTTGTGGAATGGTGAACGGACAGAAGGAATAGAAAGATAGCGAATCAAGGTAACCGTAGCCGATTCGTTTAGCGACCTTGATCTTGTTGTTGAAGTCTTCGAGCTTGTCGGTGTCATCCGAGATATCGGCTACGCTTTGGGATTGTACTGTTCAATAATTTGCTTTGCGAGGTTCTCGCCCGGTGTGCTTTCTCTCTTTTTTGCCATTTCGTTCATTCCTTTCTTTCATTGTAGCACACTTTTTCCCAAATGCAAAAAGTGTGCAAGTTATTTTTCTAACTTACACACTTTATTTTACAAGCTCAGGTGTAGCAATAAAAATTCTACACTTTTATTTTCCCATAAATTAACAAAATCAAAACGGCTTTATTTTGTAAAAAAGCGGAATAAAAGAGATTACAAGTCAAACAATATTAATGCAATATTTTGCAAATATTACAAATTCAGGGGAGTTTTGATATGAAGGCAACAGGTATTGTCAGAAGAATTGACGACCTCGGTCGTGTTGTTATACCAAAAGAAATTCGTCGCACCCTGCGTATTCGTGAGGGCGACCCGCTTGAGATATATACTGCTACCGACGGCGAAGTTATATTTAAAAAATATTCACCTGTAGGAGAATTATCGGCATTTGCCTCACAATATGCGGAAGTTCTCTCAAGAGTAAGCGGTTTACCCGTTATTATTTGCGACAAAGACCATGTTATTGCCGCATCGGGAGTATCTAAAAGAGAATTACTTGAACGACGGGTTTCACCTGTTCTTGAAAATTATATGGAAAGCCGTAAAAGTTATACTGCAACACAGGCAACGGTCGGTGATATTCAACCGGTTGAAGGTGTGGAACACAGAGCGGCAGTCATATACCCTATTATTGCCGCAGGCGATGTTACGGGTGCAGTTGTAATGCTGATGGGCGAAGATAATAAAGTTCCTACTGAAACAGAGGTTAAACTTGCTCATTCAGCGGCCGCTTTTTTAGGAAAACAAATGGAAGAATAAACTATAAGGGTTGCCACAGGCTTGTGTGACAACCCTTATTATATGAAAATATGGTTTATCACACGAGTTAAGTGAAATAATAAAAATTTAGGTCAAGTCTTTTAAAGACTTGCAGGTTTGAACAAAACCCATAATATCTTCCGATATTACAATTTATCGGGCACAAACAGTGTGGCTGTTCAGCTATCGTTAGATGCATAAACGGAAAGTATTTGTGGGCTTTGCCCACACCCACAACCTTTGAAAAGGTTGACCAACTTTTATAATTGACTGACGAAGTATTCTGTTAAACCCTAATTACCCTTTTAAATAAACTTTTTACAATTAAAAACTGCCGCTCATTACAAGCGGCAGTCTTTAAGAAAAAAATATGAAATGTATAAGGGATTGGTTAATTTATCAGCCTGCAAGTGCTGCACCGAGTGCATTACAGTTTGCCGTGGCTTCGTCATCGGGAGCATCATTGCAGATAACACTTTCTGCTGTGAGAACTGCGCCTGCCGAATTACAGGTTTCCTCCCATGTTCTCATCCATTCGCCGTCACCCCAGCCGTATGAGCCGAAGAGGGAAATCTTCTTACCGTTGAGCTTTGGTTCACATTCATTGAAAACAGGCTCAAACTCGCTGTCCTCGAGTGTTTCGGCACCCATTGCCGGGCAACCAAATGCAATTGCGTCAAATTCGTCTACTTTATCTGCAGAAAATCTGTTACATTAAATACAGAAACCTCTGCGCCTGCGCCTTTTGCGCCCTCTGCAACAGCGTCAGCCATTGCCTCTGTGTTGCCTGTTCCACTCCAGAACACTACTGCTATTTTACTCATAAATTAATTACTCCTTTGTAATTTATACGGTAAGTCGTTTAAGCGACGAACCCTGCAAATATTTTTTGCAGTATATATTAGTACATTTTTTGTACTTTTCAAATGTCTTTTTAGCATTATCTTCATCGTGATATACTTTCCAACATCCGCAGCATTTAAAGTTTTTTCCTTTATTTTCAATAAAACTTATTACATCGTCAATCGGATAGCCTAAAAACAATCCTATCTCGTGAGGAAATCCGCCGCAAGAATAAACTCTTGCCGAAAGCTCGTTTATAAGCTCGTCATTGGTAGTTCCTCTATACCCTATTGAATTTAAAAACTTTTTGTTTTTGCCGTTTTGCATATCTGCGTTTAATTTTTCCGGACGATAAACATAAATCAACGCTCTTTCGGACGAACAGTACAGTACACGGATTGACACACCTTTTGCGTTGAGAACAGAGTTTAGGGAGATAATATCTTTTTTCAGCCTATATACGCTGTCAATTCGGCAATTAACCAAATTTCCTGTTTTTATATTCGCCAATGTCGGTGAGCAGTGGCGGACTAAAATTTCTTCAGACATAATGCTCCTTTTAGTTAGCTTTAACTAACTATTATTTCATAATTAACGCCCTTACAGGCGTTGATTTACATTTATTTCTGTAATTATAGAGGCACAATTACAATAATGGAAAGATTCTTGCTTTAAGTTAGTTGTCACTAACCTTTTGCATAATTATAATACAACATCTTCCCCTATTTGTCAACACCTATTTTGAAATTTTTAAATTTATTTAAGCTCTTGCATTTTTGGTCGGTACAGTATATACTATATCCATAAATGCACAATATATGTATGGGAATGAGGTTCTCCCACGGATTTTTCCGAAACCGCTTTTGCTGATGACTTCTGTTTTATACAGGGGCATTGGCTTTTTTTATGCCATTTTTATTGCAAAATTTTGAGGTGAATTATGAAAAGAAAGTTTGTTGATTTCAAGGTATTGACGGCATCTCTTTGCTGTGCCGTTGTTATGGGCGTAATTTCTTTCGTGTTTTTAAAAATGCTCGGATTATCGTCCATATTCAGGGAGTATTTCCCTTATTGCATATGGTTCTTGCCACTTTCGGGTATGCTTACCGCTTTTGTATATAAGAAATACGGCGGTGAGTCCTCAAGAGGCAACAATCTTATAATTCAGAGTGCAAACGAGGGTGTAAAAGTACCTAAAAGGCTTGCAGTTCTTACATTCTTCTTTACACTGCTGACACACTTTTCGGGCGGCTCGGCAGGCAGAGAGGGCACAGCCGTTCAAATCGGCGGCGCTCTTACAAGCAATGTTGCCGACAAGTTCGGATTTAAAGAAGAGGACAGAAAAACTATCATTTTAAGCGGATTAAGTTCGGCATTCGGTTCCGTATTCGGCACTCCGCTTGCAGGTGCATTCTTCGGTATGGAAGTTTGCTGCATAGGTCAGCTTTCCGCAAGCGCTGTTATTCCATGCTTTTTATCATCTTATCTGGCAAATGCTGTTACGCTTTTGCTCGGTGCAATACACGAAGTACATACTATCGCAAGCGTTCCTAACTTTGATTTTAAACTTATATTGATATTTGTTTCCGCATCTGTATTTTTCGGACTTCTCGGAAAATTATTTGCTCTTGCGGTCAAATATTTAAAATTATTATACGCAAAAAATTTTTTAAAAATACCGTTCTCTCTGCATTGGCAGGCTCTGTTGTTGTCACATTGCTAATCATTTTATTAAATCTCAACAAATATGAAGGACTTAGCACTTGGCAGCAAACAACCGCATTCGAGGGCAATGCAAATTGGTACGATATGCCCGTAAAATTCATTTTGACAGTGCTCACACTCGGAGCAGGATTTCAAGGCGGTGAAGTAACTCCGTTGTTTGACATAGGGGCGTCATTCGGCGGCTGGTATGCAAATTTATTCGGCATTGAACCGAGTTTTCTTGCGGCAATTGGCTTAATCTGCGTGTTCGGTTCTGCCGCAAACACACCGATTACCACAATTATGCTCGGTATTGAGCTTTTCGGCGCCGAAGCCGCGCCTTATTTTGTATTTGCAAGTCTGATAAGTTTTATAGCGTCGGGCAAATCGGGAATTTACTCTTCACAGGAAAGAAAGCTAAGTAAAAGTCTGTTTTCAGCAAAGGCTGATTTTTCCGAATAAATATGGTACAATATAAAAAGAAATAATCGGAGGTGCTGTATGAAAATTTTAGTTGTTTTTACAGGCGGAACTATAGGCAGCTGCTACAATGACGGTGTAATTTCTCCCGATTCAAGCACCCGTTACAAGTTAATCGAAATGTACAAACAAAACGGAGGTTATGCTGAATTCGATGCGATCTCTCCTTACACGGTACTTAGCGAAAACTTAAACGGCGAGTATTTTAATTTACTTTATAATTCCGTCAAAGAAAATATAAATAATTATGACGGCATCATTGTTACCCATGGTACAGATACACTGCAATACACTTCCGCTGTGCTTTCTTATATGTTCGGCTTGTGTAATACTCCTATTGTGCTTGTGTCTGCAAATTATCCGCTCGAGAGCGAAAAATCAAACGGACTCGAGAATTTTTCCGCTGCCGTGGATTTCATTAAATCAGGCAATAATAAAGGTGTATTTGTCGCATACAAAAATAACGGCGAGCATGCAAACATTCACCGTGCCTCTCGCCTGCAAAAACACCTTGCTTATTCGGATAAAATCGAAAGCGTTAATAATATTTACTACGGTGAAATCATTAACGGCAATTTTATTAAAAATATCAATTATACAGAAAAGCAAGATGAAATTAAATTTGAAAATATACCTATTTTCAATGCAACCTCACCTGTACTTAAAATTACTCCGTATGTGGGTATGGTATACCCTAAGCTTGATAACAGCATAAAGGCTGTACTGCTTGAAAGCTATCATTCGGGAACTATAAATACCGCAAGCAAAGAATTGGAGAAATTCTGCAATACAGCCAAACAATTTAACATTCCTGTATTTTTAACAGGCAGTGAGACAGGATTTTTTTACGAAAGCAAAGAACTTTATTCAAAATTAGGCATTCAGGTACTCCCTGCTGTCGCTCCGATTTCTGCTTATATTAAGCTATGGATATTATGCGAAAACAATGAAAAAGACATTTATAAAGCCTTTTCAAAATCCATCGGCGGAGATATATTATAAATCTATAAACATAAAACTACAGCACCGACAAAGTGATGTGACCTCCAAACCGTTAGATTCTTAGTCTGACTTTTTGGGGACAACTCAAAAAAGCGGTGCTGTTTTGATGTGCGTTATGCCAAAAGGGCCGACACAATTTCTCGTGTCGACCCTCTCGGTTTATGTGAATTAAAAAGGATAGGTAATTTTAATAGGATTACTCAATATCCTGCATTGCATCGTAACCTGTTTCACCGGTTCTTACTTTTACAACATCTTCAACATCATAAATGAAGATCTTGCCGTCGCCGATATGACCTGTATAGAGTGCCTTTACAGCGGCATCTACAACAGCCTTTACAGGAACTTTGCAAACTACGATTTCTACCTTCATCTTAGGAAGGAGATTACTTTCAATAGCAACACCACGGTAATACTCTGCCTTACCCTTTTGAGCGCCGCAACCGAGTACCTGTGATACTGTCATACCTGTAATACCGAGTTTATCCATTTCTTCCTTGAGTGCCTCAAGTTTTGACTGCTTAAGGAGAATATCAATCTTAGTAATCTTTGTACCGTCGGTAGCCATATCATACTTGCCTGCAAGCTGAACAGGAACTGCCTTAGTTACAGGAACATTGCCCTCAACATCAAATGTTTCGTCAAGTGAAGCTGTACCAACACCGATTGGCATAAAGTCTGCATATGCGCTTACAAGACCGTGCTCGCAAATATCAAGACCCTTCATTTCTTCTTCCTTAGTTACACGAAGACCGATTGTCTTTTTGATGATTGTAAATACGATAATCATACAAACGATTGTCCAAGATGCTACGCAAAGGATACCAAGAGCCTGCTTACCGAGCTGTGCAAAACCGCCGCCGTAGAAAAGACCTGTGATACCGTCCTGACCGTTGCCTGTTGCAAAAAGACCTACTGCAAGACCGCCCCACATACCGTTTACGCCATGTACTGAGAATGCACCAACCGGGTCATCTATCTTGAGTTTAATATCAACAAATTCTACTGCAACTACTACAAGGATACCTGAAACAATACCGATGATTGCAGAACCGATAGCATCAACATCTGCACAACCTGCTGTTACTGCAACAAGACCTGCAAGTGAAGCGTTAAGACACATTGAAACATCAGGCTTACCGTTCTTAATCCAAGTAAAGAGCATACATGTTACTGTAGCAACAGCCGGAGCGATTGTTGTTGTAAGAAGGATCTGACCGAGTCTTGAACCGTCTTCTGCAGCAGCACCGTTAAAGCCGTACCAAGCAAACCAAAGAATGAATACACCTAAAGCACCGAGTGTGATGCTGTGACCCGGGATACGTTTACCTTACCGTTTTTGCCATACTTACCGATACGAGGTCCGAGGATGATTGCGCCTACAAGAGCAGAGATACCGCCAACCATATGAATTACGATTGAACCTGCAAAGTCAATACAACCGAGCTGTGCAAGCCAACCCTGGCCGTTCCATACCCAACCTGCCTCGATAGGATAAACAACCAATGAAATTACTGCACTGTAAACACAGTATGCAGAGAACTTTGTACGCTCTGCCATAGAACCGGAAACAATTGTTGCGGCTGTAGCACAGAATACAAGCTGGAATACAAATGAGTTCCAATCAAAGTTTGCCCAATCTGTAAACATTGTAAGATTAGGAACGCCGATGAAACCTGCAATATAGTTTTCCGACATCATAAGTCCAAAACCAAGCAAACTGAACACTACTGTACCGATACAGAAGTCCATCAGGTTTTTCATAATGATATTACCGGTGTTTTTCGCTCTTGTAAAACCGGTTTCTACCATCGCAAAACCACATTGCATAAAGAATACGAGCAAGGCGCCTATCATATACCATACGCCTGTACTGCCAAAAATCATTTCTGCCATATAGATCTCCCCTTTTTTAAAATAACAAAAATGGCGTGTACCAAACAGTTTTTGTCTGTTCGTTACACGCCATTGTGTCACCAAATTGAAAATTTAAAAATCAGTCAATCGATCATACACCGTAAAGCATTTCGCCGTATGAAGGATATGGCCAGTAATCAGCGGCTGTTTCTGTTTCCATAGCGTCGCCGATTGCACGAAGTTCAGTCATTACCGAGAATACGCTCTCTCTGTAATACTTAGCATAAGCAAGAACATCGCCCTCATATTCGCTTGCGCCGATAACAGCGTTCTCAAGCTCTGCTGTCTTTTTGCTGAAGCAAACAAGTTTGTTTGAAAGACTTGTAATGAGGTCTTCCTCAACTGATGTTGGGATTGCGTCTGAAAGAGCTTTCTTAGCAAGCGCTGTATCTGTAAGCTCTCTTACATATGAAGTAACGGCAGGAATCATATCTTTTTTAGCCATATCAATCATTGTAAGTGCTTCGATATTGATAATCTTAGCATAGTTTTCAAGCTCAATCTCATATCTTGCATGAATTTCATCTACAGAATAAATCTTGTTCTTTGTAAAGAGGTCAATATTCTTCTGATCAATGTAATGCTCAACTGCATCAGGAAGTGATTTAAGGTTAAGAAGACCTCTCTTCTCTGCCTCTTCGACCCATTCAGGTGCATAGTTGTTGCCGTTGAAGATAATTGCCTGATGCTCTGTAAATGTCTTTTTAATAAGAGCCTTAACCGCTGCGTCAAGATCGGATGCGTCTTTCAACTCATCATAGAACTCTGAAAGTTCCTCGGCAACCATTGTGTTAAGCATTATGTTAGGACAAGCAATGTTGAGAGCCGAACCGAGTGCTCTGAACTCAAACTTGTTACCTGTGAAAGCAAACGGTGATGTTCTGTTACGGTCTGATGTGTCTTTCTTGAATCAGGAAGAACATCAACACCTGTTGACATCTTAACCTTGCCCTTGCTTATATACTCTGTACCGTTGATGATTGATTCAACCAATGCGCCGAGGTCATCACCGAGATACATTGAAATGATTGCAGGTGGTGCTTCGTTAGCGCCAAGACGATGGTCGTTACCTGCCGATGCAACAGAGATTCTTAAAAGATCCTGATACTCGTGTACAGCCTTTACGATAGCTGCAAGGAAGAGCTGGAACTGAATATTGTTTTCAGGTGTTTTACCCGGATCAAGGAGATTTTCACCTGTATTAGTAGAAATTGACCAGTTGTTGTGCTTACCTGAACCGTTTACACCTGCAAAAGGCTTTTCGTGAAGGAGGCAAACAAGACCGTGCTTTTCAGCAATCTTCTTCATAACTTCCATTGTAAGTTCGTTGTGGTCGGTTGCGATATTTGTAGTTGTAAAAATAGGAGCAAGCTCGTGCTGCGAAGGAGCAACCTCGTTGTGCTTTGTCTTAGCGAGGATACCGAGTTTCCAAAGCTCATTATCAAGGTCAGCCATGAAAGCTGCAACTCTTGTCTTGATTGCGCCGAAGTAATGGTCGTCAAGCTCCTGTCCTTTAGGAGCTTTTGCACCAAAGAGTGTTCTGCCTGTGTAGATAAGGTCTTTTCTCTGGTCATAAACATCTTTATCTATAAGGAAGTATTCCTGCTCAGGACCAACTGTTGTTGTAACTCTCGTAACATCTGTTTTGCCGAGAAGATTAAGAACTTTGCAAGCCTCTGTGCTGATTCTCTCCATTGAACGAAGAAGAGGTGTTTTCTTATCGAGGACCTCACCTGTGTATGAACAGAATGCTGTAGGAATGTAAAGTGTACCGTCCTTAGCAAAAGCATATGAAGTCGGGTCCCAAGTTGTATAACCTCTTGCCTCAAAAGTAGCACGAATACCGCCGCTTGGGAAAGAAGATGCATCAGGCTCGCCCTTTACAAGCTCTTTACCTGAAAACTCCATGATAACCTGACCATCACCGTTCGGTGTGATAAAGCTGTCATGCTTTTCTGCTGTGATACCTGTCATTGGCTGGAACCAGTGTGTATAGTGTGTGCAGCCCTTTTCGATAGCCCAATCTTTCATTGCGCTTGCAACTACATTAGCTACGCTCTCGTCGAGAGGCTCACCATTCTGGATTGTTTTCTTAAGTGCCTTGTAAGTAGCCTTAGGAAGACGCTCAAGCATCATTTGATCGTTAAATACCATACTGCCAAATAATTCAGGAACTTTTGCCATTTTAATCTCTCCTATCCGTTTTTAATGAAATCATTTTTTTAGAAAACAAAAAGGCACTGCGAACCTTTCGGCTCACAGCGCCCCTTGCTGTTTGTCATTGACTGTAGTATAAACCCTTTTGCGTTATTTGTCAATAGCTTTTTAAAATTTTCTCAAAAAAATATTTCAGCTTTTGCAAGTTTTAAGTAATTTTCCTGCACTTATTTTACTTTTTAAACATTAGTTTATTGATTTTTTGTCGGGTTTCTTGCAAAATATGAAAGTTTGTTATAAAAAAGTTGCATTTTTCTATTGACAACTATAGTAACAGGCTATATAATAAAGTTATTGAAAATGTGCTGATTTGCGACAGCATATTTCAAAGCATACATTTTACATATAATTAATATGTTTTAGCAAAAATATAAAATGTATTTAACAGCTCAATCCATTTATCGTACTCCATTTACTATACTATATTATATAGTATGCTGTGTAGAACAAATGTTGAAGAATTGAGCGGGAAAGGGTGAATTAAATTGGAACAAATCTCAAACAGACAAGACTTTAAGGGACTTTACTCTCCTCAGTTTGAGCACGACAACTGCGGTATAGGTGCGGTTGTAAACATTAACGGTATCAAAACTCACGATACAGTTGCAAATGCTCTTACTATAGTAGAAACCCTTGAGCACAGAGCAGGTAAAGACGCCGAAGGCAAAACAGGTGACGGCGTAGGTATTTTGCTCCAGATTTCACACAAGTTTTTCAAAAAGTAGCCCAGAGAGATCTTGGAATCAAGCTTCTTGCGGAGAGAGATTATGCTGTAGGTATGTTCTTCTTCCCTCAAAACGAGCTTGCAAGAAATCAGGCTAAAAAAATGTTTGAAATTATTGCGGAAAAAGAGGGACTTGAGATTCTCGGCTGGAGAAATGTTCCGTCTAACCCTGATGTGCTTGGCAAAAGAGCAGTTGAATGTATGCCTCACATTATGCAGTGCTTTATCAAGCGTCCGAAAGGCGTTAAGAAAGGCTTGCCTTTTGACCGTAAACTTTATGTTGCAAGACGAGTATTTGAGCAGAGCAACGAAGATACATATGTAGTTTCACTCTCAAGCAGAACTATTGTATATAAAGGTATGTTCCTTGTAGGCGAGTTAAGAAGATTCTTTACAGACTTGCAGGATCCTGATTATGAATCTGCAATCGCTATGGTTCACTCAAGATTCTCTACCAATACAAACCCAAGCTGGCAGAGAGCGCATCCAAACAGAATGATTGTTCACAACGGTGAAATCAATACAATCAGAGGCAACGCAGACAAAATGCTTGCCCGTGAAGAAACAATGAAGTCGGAGCACCTCAAAGGCGACCTCGACAAGGTTATCCCTGTTGTAAATACTGAGGGTTCGGACTCCGCAATGCTCGACAACACTCTTGAATTTTTGGTAATGAGCGGTATGGAATTACCTCTTGCCGTTATGATTACAATTCCGGAGCCGTGGGACAGAAACCACACAATTTCACAGAGAAAGAAAGATTTTTACCAGTATTACGCAACAATGATGGAGCCGTGGGACGGACCTGCATCAATTCTTTTCTCTGACGGTGATATTATGGGTGCGGTACTTGACAGAAACGGTCTTCGTCCGTCAAGATACTACATTACAGACGATAACAACCTTATTCTTTCATCAGAAGTCGGTGCACTTCCTATTGACCCCGCAAAGATTGTCACTAAGGAAAGACTTCGTCCCGGTAAAATGCTCCTTGTAGATACTGTACAGGGCAAACTTATCGACGATGACGAGCTTAAGGAATATTATGCATCAAAACAGCCGTACGGCGAATGGCTTGACAGCAACCTTGTTCGTCTTAAAGACCTCAAGATTCCTAATGTAAAGGTTGAGGAACATTCTTATGACGAAAGACAGCGCCTCCAGAAAGCATTTGGCTATACATATGAAGATGTTATGACATCTATCCTCCCTATGGCTAAAAATGCAAGCGAGCCGATTTCGGCAATGGGTACAGACAGTCCTCTTGCCGTACTTTCAAAAGAGCCGCAGCCGCTTTTCAACTACTTTAAGCAGCTTTTCGCACAGGTTACAAACCCACCTATTGATGCAATTCGTGAGGAAGTTGTAACATCAACAACAATTTATATCGGCGAGGACGGCAACATTCTTGAAGAAAAGCCGGAAAACTGTAAGGTAATTAAGATTCATAATCCAATTCTTACTTCTACGGATATTCTTAAAATCAAAAATATGCATATCAACGGCTTTAAGGTTGCCACCGTTCCGATTCTTTATTATAAAAACACAAGCCTTAAAAAGGCTATCAACAGACTTTTCATTGAAACAGACAAGGCTTTCAGCGAGGGTGCAAACATCATCATCCTCTCGGACAGAGGCGTTGACGAAAACCACCTTGCTATTCCGTCATTGCTTGCGGTTTCGGCAGTTCACCAGCACCTAGTTGTTACCAAGAAAAGAACATCATGCGCTATCATTCTTGAAAGCGGCGAGCCACGAGAGGTACATCATTTTGCTACACTTCTTGGCTATGGTGCAAGTGCTATTAACCCATACCTTGCGCAGGAAACTATCCACGAGCTTATCGCAGATGACCTTCTCGACAAGGATTACTATGCGGCTGTTAATGACTACAATGACGCTATTCTTCATGGCATAGTTAAGATTGCATCTAAAATGGGTATTTCAACAATCCAGTCATACCATGGCTCACAAATTTTTGAGGCTATCGGTATCGGCAAGGATGTTATTGATAACTACTTTACAGGTACAGTCAGCAGAATCGGCGGTATCACATTAAAAGATATCGAAAAGAATGTTGACAGACTTCATACTTCCGCATTTGACCCACTCGGACTTAACACAAACCCTGAACTCGAATCAAGAGGCAGTCATAAGTTCAGAAGCGGTAAGGAAGAACACCTCTACAACCCGCAGACAATTTATATGCTCCAGCAGTCAACAAGAACAGGCGACTATGAGCTTTATAAGAAATATTCGCATATGATTTCAGAGGAAATGGACCCTGTTAATATCAGAGGACTTTTCGATTTTAACTATGCCGAAACTCCTGTTCCGATTGATGAAGTTGAAAGCGTTGATTCAATTGTTCGCAGATTTAAAACAGGCGCTATGTCATACGGTTCAATTTCACAGGAAGCACACGAGGCTCTTGCTGTTGCAATGAACAGATTACACGGCAAATCGAACTCGGGTGAGGGCGGCGAAAGCCTTGAAAGACTCCTTACAAAGGGCACAGCCGACAACCGTTGCTCCGCTATCAAACAGGTTGCATCGGGCAGATTCGGTGTAACTTCAAAGTACCTCACATCTGCCGATGAAATTCAGATTAAAATGGCACAGGGTGCTAAGCCGGGCGAGGGCGGACATCTTCCGGGCAAAAAGGTATATCCTTGGATTGCAAAGACAAGACACTCAACTCCGGGTGTATCACTTATCTCCCCTCCTCCTCATCATGATATTTATTCAATTGAAGACCTTGCACAGCTTATTTATGACCTTAAAAACGCTAACACAGACGCAAGAATTTCCGTAAAACTTGTTTCTGAATGTGGTGTAGGTACAGTTGCAGCAGGTGTTGCAAAGGCAGGCGCAGGCGTTATCCTTATTTCGGGTTATGACGGCGGTACAGGTGCTGCTCCGAGAAGCTCAATCTATAATGCAGGTCTTCCATGGGAACTCGGTCTTGCCGAAGCTCATCAGACACTTATTATGAATGACCTTAGAAACAAGGTTGTTATCGAAACAGACGGTAAACTTATGAACGGCAGAGATGTTGCCATTGCGGCTATTCTCGGTGCTGAGGAATACGGCTTTGCTACCGCTCCGCTCATAACACTCGGTTGTGCTATGATGAGAGTATGTAATCTTGATACTTGCCCGTTCGGCGTGGCTACACAAAACCCTGAACTCAGGAAGAGATTTATGGGTAAACCTGAGTATGTAATGAACTTTATGCGTTTTGTTGCTCAGGAGCTTAGAGAGTATATGTCTAAGCTCGGCGTAAAAACTATTGACGAGCTTGTCGGCAGAATTGACCTTATCAAGAGAAAAGACAATATTGAGGGACAGGCTGCCGAAGTTGACCTTTCAAATATTCTCAACACTGACTTTGTTTCAAATAAGATTGAATACAAGAAAAAGAATCTTTATGACTTTAAGCTTGACGCAACTCTCGATGAAAAGGTACTCTTAAAGGAATTTAAGTCTAACCTTGCAAACGGTAAGAGCAAGACAATTACTGTTGATGTTAAGAACACAGACCGTTCATTCGGTACAATTCTCGGTTCTGAAATTACGAAAGCATTTGACGATAAGCTTGAAGACGATACATTTAAGATTATCTGTAACGGTTCTGGCGGACAGAGTTTTGGTGCTTTCATTCCAAAGGGACTTACACTTGAGCTTGTCGGCGACAGCAACGACTACTTTGGTAAAGGTTTGTCAGGCGGTAAACTTATTGTATATCCTCCAAAGGGTTCAACCTTTAAGGCTGAAAATAATATCATTATCGGTAATGTTGCTTTCTACGGTGCTACAAGCGGTAAAGCATTTATCAACGGTGTTGCAGGTGAGCGTTTCTGTGTAAGAAACTCCGGTGCCGTAGCAGTTGTTGAGGGTGTAGGCGACCACGGCTGTGAATATATGACAGGCGGCAGAGTTGTAGTTATAGGTAAAACAGGTAAAAACTTCGCCGCAGGTATGTCGGGCGGTGTAGCTTATGTACTTGACGAGGACAGAGATCTTTATACAAAGCTTAACAAAGAATGGTACTCTTCTCCGAAGTTAAAGAAAAGTACGATATTATAGAGCTTAAATCCCTCATTGAGGAACACACAGCCGCAACAGGCTCAACTAAGGGTAAAGAAATTCTTGATAACTTTGACGAGTATCTTCCAAAGTTCAAGAAAATCGTTCCTCACGATTACAAAGAAATGATGTCTGCGATTGCTTCTATGGAAGAAAAAGGTCTTAGCAGTGAACAGGCTCAAATTGAAGCATTCTATCAGATTATCAACAATAAGTAAGGAGGGCACACAATAATGGGAAAGCCAACAGGTTTTATGGATTATAATCGTGAAGATGCCGAGGCATTTTCAGTCAAAGAAAGAATACAAAACTATAATGAATTTCACACACCTTTAAGCAAAAAGGATCAGGAAAAGCAGGGCGCAAGATGTATGGAGTGCGGTGTTCCGTTCTGTCAGGCAGGTATGCAGATTGGCAATGCATTCTCCGGCTGTCCTCTTAACAACCTTATCCCTGAATGGAACGACCTTATTTTCAAAGGTTGTTGGGAACAGGCATATAACAGACTAAAAATTACAAATAACTTCCCGGAGTTTACCTCCCGTGTCTGCCCTGCCCTTTGCGAAAAGGCTTGCACTTGCGGCGCTAACGGTGACGCTGTTACCGTAAGAGCAAACGAGTACGGCATTATCGAAAATGCTTACGAACAGGGACTTGCAGAGGCAAATCCTCCAAAGGTAAGAACAGGTAAAAAAATTGCAATCATCGGCTCAGGTCCTTCGGGACTTGCCGCCGCTGACCAGCTCAATCAGAGAGGTCACTCTGTTACTGTATTCGAGCGTTCCGACCGTGTAGGCGGTTTGCTTATGTACGGTATTCCGAATATGAAACTTGAAAAAGAAGTTATCGACCGTAAAATTTCTATTATGAAAGAAGAGGGCGTTGAATTTAAAACAGGCGTCAATGTAGGCAAAGATGTAAAAGCTGAAAAGCTGCTTGATGAGTATGACAGAGTAATCCTCTGCTGTGGTGCATCAAATCCAAGAGATATTAAGGTTAAAGGCAGAGATGCAAAGGGTATTCACTTTGCTGTTGATTTTCTTAAATCGACTACTAAGGCATTGCTTGACAACGGCTTAAAGGATGGCACATACATTTCTGCAAAGGGCAAAAATGTTATGGTTATCGGCGGCGGCGATACAGGTAACGACTGTGTCGGAACAAGTATTCGTCACGGCGCTAAATCAGTTCTCCAGCTTGAGATGATGCCAAAATTACCCGACAAGCGTACTGCTGACAATCCATGGCCGCAGTGCCGAGAGTCTGCAAGACAGATTACGGTCAGGAAGAGGCTATTGAGGTATTCGGTCATGACCCAAGAGTTTATCAGACAACGGTAAAAGAATTTATCTCCGATGACAAGGGCAACCTTAAGGTGCTGTTCTTGTTAAGTTAAAGCCTGAAAAGGACGAAAAGACAGGCAGACTTATGATGAAAGAAGTCGAGGGTTCGGAATACACTGTTGATGTTGAGCTTGTACTCATTGCGGCAGGTTTCTTAGGTTCGGAAAGTTATGTTACAAAAGCATTTGGCGTTGAAGTAAACGCAAGAACAAATGTAGCAACCGCAGAAGGCTCTCACGCAACAAATGTTAAAAATGTATTTACAGCCGGAGATATGCACAGAGGACAGTCACTTGTAGTATGGGCAATTCGTGAAGGCAGAGATGTTGCTAAAGAGGTTGATTTAAGCCTTATAGGTTACACTAATCTTTAATTTTAATGAAATTAAATCTTCCATTATCTTAAAAAATGCACAACGGTTTTTATCGTTGTGCATTTGCTTTTTATGATTATAAGAGTGAAACATTGATTATCTTTAGTTTTTAGCAAACTACTTTGCTAAGTGATTATAAAGGTTCTTTATCAAAAGTTGGGATAAATTATGGTTTAGCGGAGTGTCAGTCGGGGATTGAAATTTAGCTAACGCTAAATTATCCTCCCAAAAACAAAAAAGTTTACTCAATTTTTTCAAAATTGACGGGTATGGGCAGCGCCCATAAAAATCTTCCAATATAACAATTTATCAGGCGCAAACAGCCACGCTGTTTGCGTGCTAAAACTAAGTTTGTTAAAACAGGCGACAGCCTTTTATAAAAGAAATAATTAACTTTTCATTATATATCGAATGGCTTTCTTATTGCTGTCGCATTTAAGGACTTTCGCCCATTCGTTCAAGCCGCCAAACAGCAAACTGTTTGGCTATCTTTAGATTGCATAAGCGGAAAATATTTGTGGGCTTTGCCCACACCCACGACCTTTGAAAAAAGTCGACCAAACTTTTATAATTAATTTGCAAATCAATTTGCTAAACCATAAAAACAAAAATAGACCGCAGGACTAACCTACGGTCTATAATTATGTTTGAAATTTTAAAAATATTACAAGCTTAATCAGAAACTTTTTCCGACAAAATAAGCAAGTACATTAAGTGCAATTACGATAATTACGAAAATTGCTGCAAAAAACTTTGTAAAACGAGCAAGCTTTGCATCAATTGAGCGAGCCTTATTTTTTGAGAAATAAGAGTCAGCAGCACCGGAAACAACACCGATACCCTGCTGGTTGCCCTGCTGAAGAATAATTACGATGATAATTGCAATGGCTGCTACGATAAGCACTGAACCAAGAACAATACCCCAAACGCCCATATTATACCGTTCCTTTCTGTAATATAAATGTATAATAAGTTCCAAATACAAAAACTAACTAATTTATATTAACATAAAATTATAGATTTTGCAAGATTTTTTTGAAATTTAAATTTTTCGGTATATTTCCAAAGGTGAAATATACAGTTAAATCAGCGTAAGCTGTTCGTCGGTTGAATCTTCATTTGCAGGCATAGCGCCGAGAGTAGGAAGTGTTTTCGTTCTGTATCTCTGCGGCTTTGCAAATGTTCCCTCAACATACTCCGAAATTTCAAACAGTCTGTGACCTTTTTTGAGTTTCATAACCGCCACGCCCTGTGTTGAACGGGTTGTTTTCAGATTAATTGCACCCGAATGAATAAGCAACATTCTGCCTGATGACGCTTTCAACAAAAATTCTTTATCCTCTGTAAAGAATACCATTCCCGCAAGCGGTGATTTATCGGAATAAGCGCCCGTAAGTTTTTTGCGGTTTGTCTTTGTTTGATAAGCCTCAAGCGGAACTTTAGCGAGCTTGCCGTTTTCAAAAGCAAACAGCAGCATTCCCTTATAATCCTTTGTTGCAACCATATATACAGCGTTTTCGCCTTCGTCCATACCGAGTTTTGCAGGTACATAGTCGCCGAGTGTGCTTGCCTTTGTATCGGCAAAATCCGCTGCCTTTGCTTTGTAAACCTGACATTTATCGGTAAAGAACAGCAATTCGCCGTTATTTGAAAATTCGCAGGTCTGGGCAATCTCATCGCCGTCCTTGAGCTTATGGTTGCTGCTCATTCTAAGCGACTGCGGAGTAATCTTCTTGAAATAGCCTTCCTTTGTAAAGAAAAGATTTACGGGGTAATCAGGAACATCATCCTTTTCCTCCGTATAACTTACGATATCTTCGTAAATTATAATACTCTTTCGTGGCTGACCGTATTTTTCGGCAATCTCTTTGAGCTCCTTTACAATTATGGTTTTAATTCTTGTCTTGCTCTTGAGAATTTCGTCAAGTTCGGCAATTTCCTTTTCAAGTGCCTCAATTTCTGCCGTACGCTTTAAAATATATTCACGGTTCAGATGACGAAGTTTTATTTCTGCAACATACTCTGCCTGCACCTCGTCAATGCCAAAGCCGATCATAAGGTTTGGTACAACCTCGGATTCCTCATCGGTTTCTCTTACAATTTTAACAGCCTTGTCAATATCAAGCAAAATAGCCTCAAGACCCTTTAAAAGGTGGAGTTTTTCGGCTTTTTTGTTTCTGTCAAAATATGTTCTTCGTCTTACACATTCAATTCTGAATGCAATCCATTCTTCAAGCAAAGCCTTAACACCGAGCACCCTCGGCACTCCGCCGATAAGTACATTAAAGTTGCAGGAGAATGAATCTTCAAGCGTTGTAAAACGGTAAAGTTTTGCCATAAGTCGGTCGGGATCAACACCGCGCTTAAGGTCAATTGTTATCTTAAGACCGTCAATACCCGTTTCATCTCGAACATCGGCAATATCCTTTATTTTTCCTGCTTTTACAAGGTCAATAATCTTTTCAATAATAACTTCACAAGTGGTTGTGCTCGGAATTGAAAGTACATCAATACAGTTTGCCGATTTATCGTACTGGTACCTTGCCCTTAGTTTTATTCCGCCCTTACCCGTTTCATAAACCTGTCTTAAGGCGTTTTCGTCATAAATAATCTGACAGCCGCCGATAAAATCAGGTGCAGGCAATGTCTGCATAACATCGTGGTTCGGGTCACGAATAAGCGCCGCCGTGGTTTCGCAAATTTCCTTCAAATTGAAAGAACAGATATTTGACGCCATACCTACCGCAATACCTGTGTTTGTATTTACAAGTACAGACGGAAAAGCAACCGGCAAAAGTGACGGCTCTTTCATTGTATTATCGTAGTTATCAACAAAGTCTACGGTATCTTTATCTATATCACGAAAAAGCTCGTTACAGATTTTGTCAAGTTTTGCCTCTGTATATCTTGATGCCGCCCATGCCATATCACGGCTGTAGAATTTACCGAAGTTACCTTTTGAATCCACATAAGGATGTAAAAGTGCTTCGTAGCCTCTCGAAAGTCGCACCATAGTGTCATAAATCGCCGAATCGCCGTGCGGATTAAGTTTCATAGTTGCACCGACAATATTAGCGGATTTTGTTCTTGCACCGTTTAAAAGTCCCATTTTATACATTGTATAAAGCAGCTTTCTGTGCGACGGTTTAAATCCGTCAATCTCCGGAATAGCACGGGAAAGAATAACGCTCATGCGTAAGGCATATAGTTTTCTCTGATTGTAGAGTCAATGTTCTGTTCTACAACTTCACCCGCACCGTTGATAACACCGTGTGTTTTTCCCGTTGCGGCAGGCTGTGTTCTTCTTCTTTTTGCCATAAATTCGCACCTCCCGTCAGCTTACATCAAGATTGTCAATGTACTCATTACCGTGAGCCACAATGTAATCTTTTCTGCCCTGAAGATTGTCACCGAGCAGAATATCAAAAAATTTCCGCTGTTTTTTCAGCGTCTGTCGGCATAACCTTTATAAGTCTGCGAGTAGCAGGATTCATAGTTGTAAGGTTCATCATATCAGGCTCGTTTTCACCAAGACCTTTTGAACGCTGAATTGTGAACTTCTCTTTGCCGATTTCCGCAATAAACTTATCTTTCTCCGCCTCGTCATACGCAAAATACACATCATTTTTAGCTGTAATCTCATAAAGCGGTGATTCCGCAATAAAGACTTTTCCCTCGTTTATTAGCGTAGGAGTAAGTCTGTACAGCATTGTCAAAAGCAATGTTCTGATCTGAAATCCGTCAACATCGGCATCGGTACAGAGAATAACTTTATTCCAACGCAGTGCGTTAAGGTCAAATTCGCTCAAGTTTTATTGGCCTTTGACTTTACCTCAACACCGCAGCCGAGCACTCTAAGCAAATCCGTAATTATTTCGCTCTTAAAAATTTTGTCATAATCAGCCTTAAGACAGTTAAGTATTTTACCTCTGATTGGCATAATCGCCTGAAAATCAGGGTTTCTTGCCTGCTTACAAGCACCGAGAGCAGAGTCACCCTCTACTATAAAAAGCTCTCTTTCCTCGGCATTTTTGCTACGGCAGTCAACAAACTTAGCTACACGGTTTGTCATATCAAGACTGCCCGAAAGCTTTTTCTTTATGTTAAGTCTTGTTTTTTCGGCATTCTCTCTGCTACGCTTGTTTACAAGCACCTGCTGTGCGATTTTGTCTGCCTCAAGCGGATTTTCGATAAAATAAACTTCAAGGCTCTGCTTTAAGAAAGCAGTCATTGCGTCCTGAATACCCTTGTTGGTAACTGACTTTTTAGTCTGGTTTTCATACGAAGATACGCTCGAAAACGAAGAAATTACACACACAAGGCAGTCTTCAATATCATCAAATTTTATCTTGCTTTCCGATTTATTGTATTTATTATTTGTCTTTAAGTAATTGTCTATCTGATAAAGAAAAGCAGTTCTCACCGCTTTATCCGGAGCACCGCCGTGCTCAAGCCAGCTTGAGTTGTGGTAATACTCGGTAAGTCTTGTCTGATTTGAAAAAGCAACCGCAACATCAATTTTACATTTATATTCAGGCTTATCGTCACGGTCACGGGTTTTTACCTCCGTTGTCCAATGCTGAACCGAAGTAAAACCGTTTTCGCCGATGACCTCCGCAACATGATCCTCAATACCGTTTACATAGCAATAAGTTGTGGTGTCAAAGCTCTTACCGTTCTGATTTCTGAACACAAATTCACGCCCGCATTGACAATAGCCTGTCTTTTCATTATGTCAAGAAAATATTCAGGCTGAATGTCTATATCGGTAAATACCTCAAGGTCAGGTTTCCAACGGATTTTTGTACCTGTATCTTTTTTATTGTACGGCTCTTTTTTTAAGCCGCCGACATTCTCGCCCTTTTCAAAATGCAAAGTATAGCGGGTACCGCCACGGCGAATATCAACATCCATATATTCGGAGCTATACTGTGTTGAGCAAAGTCCGAGACCGTTCATACCGAGTGAAAACTCATAGCTTTCTCCCTCGTTGTTGTTATATTTACCGCCTGCATACATTTCGCAGAATACAAGTTTCCAGTTAAACTCATTTTCTTTTTCGTTAAAGTCAACGGGAATACCTCTGCCGTGGTCTTCTACCTCGATAGAACCGTCGGAAAACCTTGTTACGGTAATTTTTTTGCCGTAGCCCTCTCTCGCCTCGTCAATAGAGTTAGAAAGAATTTCAAAAACTGAATGTTGACAGCCGTCAATACCGTCAGAGCCAAAAATAACCGCAGGTCTTTTTCGTACTCTGTCTGCACCTTTAAGTGCAGAAATACTTGAATCACCGTATTCAACTGCTTTGGTTTTAGCCATTTAATCAATCCTCATTTATCGCCACGTAGCTTTTTGATTTTGTCACGCAGATATGCGGCGTGTTCAAATTCAAGCAGCTTTGCGGCAGCTTTCATTTCCTTAGTAAGGCTCTCGATGAGCTGTTGCTTTTGAGCCTTGTTCAGCTTTTTAGCCGATTTAAATTCATCATCTGTATGTGTAGAAATTTCAAGAATTTCACTGACTTTTTTAACAATAGTGGTCGGCGTAATGCCGTGTTCCTTGTTGTATGCCTGCTGAATTTTTCTTCTGCGTTCGGTTTCGGTAATCGCCTTGCGCATAGAATCGGTTACACTGTCGGCATACATTATTACAGTGCCCTCGCTGTTTCGTGCGGCACGACCGCAAATCTGGATAAGTGAACGCTCACTGCGCAAAAAACCCTCTTTGTCGGCGTCAAGCACGGCAACCAGCGATACTTCCGGAATATCAAGACCTTCTCGCAAAAGGTTGATTCCGACAAGCACATCAAATTCGCCAAGCGCAAATCTCTGACAATTTCCATACGCTCTACGGTGTCTATATCGTGGTGCATATAGCGCACCTTGATACCCATTGTTTCAAGGTATGCTGTCAAATCCTCCGCCATTTTCTTGGTAAGAGTGGTAATAAGCACTCTCTGCTTTTTGCTCACCCTTATATTAATTTCAGAAACCAAATCATCAAGCTGTCCCTCGGTAGGTCTTACCGAAATTTCAGGGTCAAGAAGTCCTGTAGGTCTGATAATCTGCTCTGCTATTGTCTGTGATTTTTCAAGTTCAAGGTCGCCCGGAGTTGCACTTACAAACACAACCTGATTTATTCTGTCGTAAAATTCGTCAAAATTAAGCGGTCTGTTGTCAAATGCAGACGGCAGGCGGAAACCGTAATCAATAAGATTTTTCTTTCGTGCATGGTCGCCTGCGTACATTCCTCTTACCTGCGGCAAAGTGACATGCGACTCATCAACAAACAACAGAAAATCCTTGGGAAAATAGTCAAGCAAAGTAAACGGCGAAGAACCGGGTTTTCTGCCCGACAAAATTCTCGAATAGTTCTCAATGCCCGTACAAAATCCGATTTCCTGCAGCATCTCCATATCATAGCGTGTGCGCTGTTCAATTCTCTGTGCCTCAAGCATTTTCCGTTCTCACGAAAATACGCAAGTCTTTCTTCAAGTTCACGGTCAATTTCTTTGAGTGCGGTTGCCATTTTATCCTTAGAAACAATGTAGTGTGACGCAGGATAAATTGCCGCATGACGCAAAACCGCCTTTAGTTCTCCCGTAAGTGGGTTAATCTCGGATATACGGTCAATTTCATCGCCGAAAAATTCTACTCTTATTATAGAATCGTTAGATGCGGCAGGAAAAATTTCGACCACATCTCCCCTTACTCTGAACTTATTTCTTATAAAATTAACATCGTTGCGCTCATATTGCAGTTCAACGAGTTTTTTCACAAGGTCATCTCGGCTTTTTTCCATACCGGGGCGTAAAGATATTACCATATTTCGGTAATCAATAGGGTCGCCCAAGCTGTAAATACAGGAAACCGAAGCAACTATAATTACATCTCGTCTTTCAGAAAGCGCAAGAGTAGCGCTGTGCCTGAGTTTGTCTATTTCATCATTTACAGCGCTGTCCTTTTCTATATAAGTATCCGTGTTGGCAATGTATGCCTCCGGCTGGTAGTAATCGTAATAAGACACAAAGTATTCTACCGCATTGTCGGGGAAAAACTCCTTAAACTCGCTGCAAAGCTGTGCCGCAAGAGTTTTGTTGTGCGCAAGCACCAGGGTAGGTCTTTGCGTTCTTTCTATTATATTAGCCATAGTAAATGTTTTACCCGAACCCGTTACGCCGAGCAAAGTCTGCTCTCTGTTGCCCGACTCAATGCTGTTTACAAGCTTGTCAATCGCAGCAGGTTGGTCACCCGTAGGCTTATATTTAGATTTCAGTTTAAATTCCATAAAATCAAACCTTATTACAATAAAAAAATACTTCCCGACATTTCACTTTCACGCAGGGAAACATAGTCAAACTCCGTCACAATATAATGGTCAACAAGGCTTACTCCTATGCTGTCAAGAGTTCGTCTTATGATTTTTGTAGAAGTCAGATCGCTTTGCGAGGGCAATGCCGAGCCGCTCGGATGATTGTGTCCTAAAAAAGCGGTCTTTGCGTTGTGCCTTAGCGCAAGGTCAACGATTTTCCTAAGCGGAACATCCGACGAACTTAGCGAACCTTTGGCAATAATGTCAAAGAAAATCATTCTGCCCTTTGCATCTCCGAGCATAAGCGCAACTGCCTCGTTTGTTCTGCCTATAAACTTATTTATAAACATTTCTCCGAGATGATCAAGCTCGATGACATTATGATTTTCCGTTTTTGATTCTTTATACACTCTCGAAAACTCGGGGAGCATTTTCAGAAAAACCGCGCAAGACTGCGAAAGTGAAAATTCACGCATAAGCTCGTCAACAGGTGCGTCGCACACACCCGCAACGGTTAAATACCTGTCGAGCAAACGGTGTGCAAGCGCATTTGTATCTTTTCTGGGAATGGCATAGAAAAGGCACATTTCAAGCACCTCGTGCGGCTCAAAGCCGTCAAATCCGTTTTCAAGAAACTTTTTGCGAACACGGTCACGGTGTCCTGTATGCTCATTTGCCACGCCATTCACCTCTGATTAAATTTCTGTTAAGTAATTATTCTTTTACACCGTACTGCTCATAATACGCGTCAATTGCAGCCTTGAGCTTGTCGTCAATAATAACTTTGCCCTTGTATTCCTTATTGTAAAGGTGCTCAACAACCTCTGCCATGGTAACGATTGCGGTTGTTTTTAAGCCGTATTTCTCTTCAATTTCAGAAAGCGCACTCTTTGTACCCTTACCTCTCTCCATTCTGTCAACGGATACAACAAGACCGATAGGGTCAACATTGCCCTGCGCCTTGATAATCGGGAGAGTTTCCTCGATAGAAGTACCGGCTGTAGTAACATCTTCGATAATAACTACCTTGTCGCCGTCATTTATAGGACTGCCGAGTAAAATACCCTTATCTCCGTGGTCCTTAACCTCTTTACGGTTTGAGCAGTAGCGAATATCTGTATCGTACTTTTCGCTGATTGCAACAGCAGCCGCAACAGAAAGCGGAATACCCTTGTATGCAGGTCCGAAGAGAACATCAAAATCAAGACCGAATTTCTCTTTGATAGCCTCTGCATAGTAGCCGCCGAGCTTTCTAAGCTGTGCGCCTGTTCTGTAAAAACCTGTGTTTACAAAGAAAGGTGTCTTTCTGCCGCTTTTTGTTACGAAATCGCCAAATTTAAGCACCTGGCAATCAACCATAAATTCAATAAATTCCTTTTTATAAGCGTCCATAGTAAAATCCTCCGATAAAAATACATAATTTAACATTTAACATCATACCACATATGTTCGGTTTGTAAATGATAAAACGAAAATTTAACCGTTATTTAACCGTTAAAAAATCCCTATATAAATAGTATAGAGAATTTTTACGAAAATCCGTGTTTAATATATAATTAAATTAAACTGTCTTTTAAGCAATATATCAACAAAAATTATTAAAAAAAGTTTTTACAATCGGTACTGTTTTTTAATAAATCAAGGGTATTATTATTTTCAACAAATTAATAAAAAAAACGGCATAAAAACTATAAAAATGCACTTGCATTATTTTTACTTTCGGTGTACAATATTTGCTGTAATAATATTTTGCAAAATATTATATTTTGAATGAGGGAGAAAAATGAAAGAAAAAAGAACACCAAATTCACGCATAAGCGTGCGATTTAAATCATTAGTTCTTGCAAAAAAAATCAAAAGCAAAAAAGGCTTTACATTGGTAGAACTTGTAGTGGTAATTGCCATAATAGCTGTTCTCGCAGCTATAGCTATACCGATAGTCGCATCTACTACTAAGTCATCTATAGTAAGCAGAGCAAAAACCAACGCAAACACCATAGAATATGCCTTTAAAGAAGCCGATGCGGCTGTTGCGGGTGCAGATAACACAAGATATATCCATGCAAGCACAAATACTATACAAATTTCTGAAGTTGTAGCCGCTAATAACCTTGAACAGATTATTCAGCCCGAACATATTTTTGGCACACTGTATTATCCTGTTATCTGTAAAAGCAAGGTGTATTTTGCAGTTGATTCAAATAATGACGGCAAATTTGATGCAAACGACAAAACCATAGACGGTACAAAATTACCCGATGAGGCTATTGCTCTTTACGACCAAACAAGAGGGTGTATAATAGACGGAAATATTACAACGCTAAATCTTTCAAACAGAAAAAATTAACGGCACATTTAACAATTTAACGCAGTAAAGTTTGTGCAATGTTATAAAAATGCGTTTTTTAATTTTTTTGGTAAAAATATATTGCAAGACTTGCAAAAATGTTATATAATAAACTTGTTTAAAGGAAACGGTAACGCAAAATCCTATCAGCAACCGTCGTTGCGGTTTCCACAAAACGGCTCACAAATTATTATTAAAAAGAGAGGTAAAAACAATGAACGAAATTCAGGCAGTAAAAACTGCAAAAATCGAAGAAGTTAAGAAGAACAGCAAAAAAGGCTTTACACTCGTAGAGCTCGTAGTAGTAATTGCAATCCTTGCAATTCTCGCAGCAATCGCTATTCCGGTTGTATCATCAACAATCACATCTTCACAGAGAAGCTCGGCTAAGTCGAATGCTCAGACAATTGAAACAGCTATCAAAGAAGCTGACGCTGCTATTTCAGCAAAAGACGATACAGTATTTGTAAATAAAGCTGGTGCTGCTGATGCTGATCAGTTTAAAGCAAGTTCAGGCTCACTTACATTACAAAACATTTCAGATGCTAAGGCTATTAAATCTGCTGTGACAGCTACTTATCAGATTAACGGTGTAGATTACCAAGCTTACTATGATAACGCCACTCAGAAGGTTGTTTTCTTAGGTACAGATGATAGCAAAACTGTAGATGTTGACGGTAAAGAATATACTACTACCGACAAGGTTGCTCTTTCAGATGGTGAGGGAAATATTGAAACTGTTAAATTCAACGGTACAGGTAAAGCAAGCACAACCTAATTCATAATAAATACATAATTGTAATATCTCGGTTTTGCTGATGACCGACAACATACAAGCAAAAGGCTCGCCGAGTGCGAGCCTTTTGAAATGTATATAGGTTTTTCGGTGTATTAAACTCAATTTTTGTATATTGTTAATAACTTTTAGGGGATATGCCCTGTTTGATTATAAAATTATTTTAATTTATTCTTTAAAGTAATTTTATAATCAAATCGGTTTAAAATTTTTTAACGGTTTTGATAAGCTTAAACAAGCATAAATTTTCAGGTGGTGTATTAAATATGAATTATGTACTGGTGCAGATTGCCAAAAGATACCTTTGCATAACAGCCTGCGAAACTGTAGGCGAGGCAGCTGCTAACGGCACTGCAAATAAAGGTAACAGTAAAAAACAGGCTGACCCTAACGAAAAGAAAGCCTACTCTTTCTCCTCCCCTCTTATTATTCCTGTTGACAAGGCTGTATTAAAAGACAAAAGCTCCGTATGGGAAGACCCTGCTTTGCTCGCCCGCCTTGTAAAAGACGGACTAAGCACAATGAACCACAGTGAGGTTCGTGATGTTATTCTTATGGTAGAAAGCTACGACCTTACCTGTCAGGAGTATCAGCATATCAGAGGTGCCAAAAAAATCATTGAAGGACTTGCAATTGACAGAATCAGAGATTTTGTCGGCGAGGCGGTTTCTGACTTCTCGGTAATCTACAAGGATTACTCTGCATACAAAACAAAAGAAGTCAACGAAGAAATCACATCTAAGGCTTTTGCAATGCCGAAAGCACTTGCGGATGACCTTGTTGCAGGATTTAAGTCTTTCTCTCTGAATCTTATCAAGATTATCCCGTCAGAGACGGCAATGATTTATGCTGCTCAAAAGACAATCTACAGCTTTAACAAAACCGTAGCTCTCATCAGTATGGACTATTCGGCAGTCAGAGTTTTTATCGCCAAAAACGGTGTGCCTCTCTACTGTCACGAATTTACATCCCCTGTAGATGAAATTTTACAGGTAATTGAAGAAGACAGAGATTTAAGCACGGCTGCCGCTATTGATTACCTGCGTACCGCCGGATACGGATTTAAAAATGAATGCAGGAATGCGTCTTCAAAAAGAAAGATTGACGATATTGCAGAAAACCTTATAGATGATATCGTCCGCAATGTTCGCCTTGTTACAATGTCGCTCAACATCAGCATTGACCAGTTGTTCTTAAGTGACTTCTTGGCTTACATTCCTCACATCCGCAACTATTTTGTAGGTTTTGGACTTGCAGGCGAGGTTATGCTTGTATCTGATACATTCAATACAGGCTCGGTAATTCCGGAACCGTCGCTTAAGGCAAGAGATGACTTCTACAAAAACGGTTCATACTTCCTTATGAACGAACTTATGAACTGCGGTACAGTATTTGAGAACAACCTTATTTACGGACTAAAGGCTCAACAGGCTAAAACACTTGATGACAGTGCAAAAGCTGCAAAAGCAGGCTGTGTCGGTCTTGGTCTACTCTGTGTTGTGGGACTTGCTTTCTTTGGTTTCTACTTTGGCAGAAGCGTTGTAGATGATATGATTTATAACGATACAAAGTACGACTATGCAAAAACTCTTATTCAACAAAGAGATGACATTACCCAGTCTTTGGCAAATCAGTCACAGGATGCCGAGCTTTTACCGAGAACACAGCTTTATTGCGAAGATGTAATTAATGAGTTGATGACCAGGTTGTAGACAAAATGGATACTTTTACAAACTACAATATAACTCACGCAAACGACGGCAACGAAACCTACAGCATTCCGATAAACGGACTTATTAAAGACTTCCCTACCTTTATTGATTTACAGAACAACATTAAAGACAACGGTTTCTTCTCTATGAGCGAAAACTTCTCGTTTCTACAAATACAGAAACCGGTCAGTACAATCTTACAGCTCAGCTTACAACAGACATAACTCAGTCACAATCAAGTAAAACTGCAAGTGATACTGAAAACAACAGCGAAAACTAAGGGAGGAAACAAAAAATGAAAAAGACTAAAATACCGGTACCGATTATTGTGTTTGTTGCACTTCTCATAGTATTTGTAATTATTTTGCTTGCACTTGTAATGCCGACATTCACTAACCTTTCTAAGTATAATGATGACCATGCTACTATCACAGCAAAAATTGCCGACTGCGACGATGTACTTGCAAATCAGACAAGTGTCGAAACCAAAATTGACGAAATGACAAAGCAGTATAATGAAAATCAGGAAAACCTCTATATTGACGCTAAGTCATCCGTTAAGGATTTGCAGGATATTTTTGCCGACCTCGGTATTGATATGACATCACTTACCCGTGGTGAAGGCGTGCAGGACGCACAGGGCAGAACATCTATGGGCGGCATTCCGCTTTACTACACAGACCTTACATTCAGCTATACCGGCACAAAGGATAAAACTTTACAGCTTATCCATTATCTTGAACAGGAATCAAAAGGTTGCTACTTTATTGATTCGCTTTCAATGTCAGAAATTGAAGACAGCAAAGAATATGCTACTTCATTTAATGTAACACTTTACTACTTTGACACAACAAAGCAAGCTGTAAATAATACAGATTCTACCGATTCAACAGAACCAACTACATAATTATAAGGACTTTACTATGGCTAATTTACTTCCAATCGACTTTTCACAAATTTCAACCTATATAACTCTCGCAGTAATTTTAATACTGTCAGTTGTACTCTGTATGCTCGCATACAGGCTTATGAATGTCGTGCCTGCAAAATGGCTATGCGACTATGATGAAGAGCCGGACGAAAGTCTTTTTGGCACAAGGTATATTTTCAAACAAAGCGGAATTTACACTTCCGCTTTGTTTGCTATATTTAACTTAGGCATCTTTGCGTTTTTTGGCTATTCTTATTACACGATTTTCTTTTTATTAATTTCGATTACAATGCTCCTCATAGCTATGAGTGACTTTAAATATACAATTATTCCCGACCAATTCACAATTGCACTTGCAGTGCTTTGTGTTGCTCTTGCAATAACCGACCTTTTCACGCAGCAAATCTTTATTAAAGAATGGTGGAGTATTCCGCTTGGTGCTGTATGCGGCGGCGGTTCGCTTATGCTTATAAATTTATTTTCTATTGTAATTCTCAAAAAGAACGGAATGGGCTTCGGCGATGTAAAACTTATGCTTGCACTTGGTGCTTGCCTTGGGTTTCCTATGGTATTTTCAGGACTTTTAATCGCCGTATTTATAGCTTTCCTTTATATAATATTTTTGCTTATCAAAAAAAATATTTTCAAAAAACGAAGTTTCAAGCTATTTCCCCTTTGGACCGTTTCTCTGCATCGGTTCACTTTGCAGTTTGTTCTTAGTCAATGTAATTAACTACGGTTTAGACCTTTACTTCGGTCTTTTCAGCCTTAGCTATTAATCTCGTCAATTCCCGTGAAAGGATGATCATATATGAAAAACTCTGTTTTTAACTTGAGTGACGATCTCGTTAAAAGCGGTATAGTAAGTTTAAAAACATTAAAGCGTATTGAAATGCTTTATACGGAAGACAATACTCTTACTCTTGAACGTGCGTTAATAAAAGAAGGCGTTGTCACAGAGGAGCAGATTTATGACATTATGGCAAAGAAAATGCATTTGCCGCTTGTTGACCTTACTTCCTACTACGTATCAGACGATGTAGCCCGGCTCATTCCGGAGCAGATGATGGAAGACCTCGGCGTTATGCCGCTTACCATTGAAGGCAATTATCTCTTAATTGCCATGACAAATCCGCTTGATTATAAAGCAATTTATACTCTCAACAACTATACAAAAAGAAAAATAAAAACCGCTATATGTACTCCTACACAACTTAAAATCAAACTTGACGAAATTTTCAGTGTGTCGGACAAAGAAGCGGTAATAGACGAGGCTCAGGAATTTGTACAGAGCCAGATGAAAAAAACCGAGGACACGGTATCTACCGAAGATCAGGAAGATGTCGAAGATCAGCCTATCATTAAATTTGTAAACAATATGATAGCCGAGGCTGTAAGACAGCGTGTATCCGATATTCACCTTGAGCCTCAGGAAAAGAAATTGGTAATTCGTTTCCGTATTGACGGTAAACTTATTAAATATATGGACTCAAGCAAGGAGCTTGCTCCCTCTGTAACGAGCCGTATTAAATTTATCAGCGGTATGAACATTGCGGAAAAAAGAATTCCGCAGGACGGTAGAATTCACTATAATATCAATAATCAAAAAATTGATATGCGTGTATCTTCTCTTCCTTGTGTTTATGGCGAAAAAATCGTAATCAGAATTACAACCGCACTCGGTATGAAGCTTGATAAAAAGAACATCGGTTTTCTCCCCGAAAACCTTGAGAAATTTGATCAGCTTTTGACATCAAGCCGTGGTATCATTCTTCTTTCGGGTGCAACAGGTTCAGGTAAGTCAACCACACTTTACGCTGCTCTTTCATCTCTTAACACCGAAGACAAAAACATTGTAACAGTTGAAAACCCTGTCGAAATGGTTTTGCCGGGTGCAACTCAGGTTAATATCAATGAAAAAGCAGGACTTACCTTTGCAAGCGTTCTTCGTTCTATCCTCCGTCAGGACCTGATATTATTATGATCGGTGAGATTCGTGACCAGGAAACCGCAGATATCGCAGCAAGAGCCGCTATCACAGGTCACCTTGTACTTTCAACAATCCATACATATAACGCAGCCAGCTCGGTTGTCCGACTTATTGATATGGGTGTTGAACCTTATATGGTATCTTCTTCTATGCTCGGCGTTATTGCCCAAAAGCTTGTAAGAAGACTTTGCCCGGAGTGTAAGCAAGCATATGATGCAACAGATGACGAGCTTAGACTTCTCGGACTCCCTATCACCAAACAGCTCACACTTTACAAACCGGGTCAGTGCCCTGCTTGTAACAACATAGGTTATAAGGGAAGAATTGCCGTTCACGAGGTTATGCCTGTTTCAAGATCTATTAAAAATGCCATTCATCTCGGTAAAACAACAGATGAAATTGACACAATAGCAAGAGAAGAGGGTATGATTTCACTTCGTGATAACCTTAAAAAGCTGTTGTATGACGGTATTATATCATTTGATACATTCATTGACACTGTATCAGAAATCTATCAGGAAGATTAAGGAGTAAGTTTTATGGAATTTGATGAGATGGTCAGATTTGCCGTTGAAAACGGTGCGTCTGATATTCACCTTGCAAGCAATAACTTGCCTTCTTACCGTAAAAACGGTAAAATTATGAGCTACAAAGGCACAGAGATTCTTGACGAGGACACAGTTATGAAGTATATTGACGAGGTTCTTGAGCCTGCCGATTACCTTAAGTTCTGCAACACAGGCGATATCGACTCGGCTTATCAGTTTGGAAACCTCGCACGATTCAGAGTTAATGCATTCAAGCAGCGCCACGGTGCGACGCTTGTAATGCGTGTAATCAAATTGAATCCTCCAAAACTCGGCGATTTAAATTTGCCGCAGTCTATTGCAAAAATTCTTAACCTGCAGGAAGGTCTTGTACTTGTAACAGGTCCTACCGGTAGCGGTAAGTCAACAACACTTGCAGCTCTTATCAATGAAATTAACCATCGAGAAGAACTGCACATTATCACAATTGAAGACCCTGTTGAGTATATGCACTCCCCTGCAAAATGTATTATTAACCAGAGAGAAGTCGGCCAAGACAGTGAAACTTACTCGACAGCACTTAAATCGGCTCTTCGTGAAGACCCTGATATTATCCTCATGGGTGAGATTCGTGACCTTGAGTCAATGTCAATCGCTCTTCGTGCAGCAGAAACAGGCCACCTTGTTTTTTCAACACTTCATACAGAGAGTGCCGCAAAAACAATCGACCGTCTTATAGATATGTACCTGTTGAGCGTCAAAAACAGGCACTCAGCCAGCTTTCAACCACACTTAAGGCAGTAATTTCACAGCGTTTGCTCCCAAGATCAGACCGTCCGGGCCGTATCGGTGCATTTGAAATTATGTTTGTTAATTCTGCTATCGCTAACCTTATCCGTGAAGATAAGATTCCGCAGATTGAACAGATGATTTCTTTGAACCAGCAGACAGGTATGATTACAAGAAAGTTGAGTATCGAAAACCTCCTCAAAAGAGGACTTATTTCAAAAGAAACTGCCGACAAGTACAGTTACGATGTGGCTGATAACGCAATACTTACAGGCGGCAACAATTCTCCGCAGCCGGGCGTACCGGGAATACCACAGCAAACACCGCAGCAGTTGACAGCTCCAATGCCACAGTATTCTAATCTCCCGCAAAACAGCACAAACGCTTATCTTAACAGGAGGTAAAAATAATGGAATTTTCTTATGTAGCGGTAAACGAAAAAAACCGTAAATATCGTAACCGTATGACAGCAAACACCAAGGAAGAGGTTAAGCGAAAGCTTGAACAGCGTGGTCTTATCGCTATTTCAATTGATGAAGTAAAAAAGGTTCGCAGGAAGATATACCAATCTGGCAGCGTGATCTTGGCGGTTCAAAAGATGTGCATACATTAAAAATCAGTAACAAGCGACTTCTTACATTTATGCACCAGATGGCATTGATGATTCGTTCGGGTATTTCGCTTTCGGTTGCAATGGCCGTAATGTGTGACACTGAAAAAGATAAGAATATGTTGAGAATTTTACAGGAAATAACTGCAAACCTCTACAACGGTATTACTCTTTCGCAGTCGCTAAGCTCATTTAAAACTTTCCCGACTGTTTATGTAAACATTATTCAAACTGGTGAGGCAAACGGTCGACTTGATGAAGCATTTGATAAGTGCGTTAGTCTTCTCAAAAAGGAAATCACACTTAAGAACAAGATCAAGGGTGCAATGATTTACCCTATCTTCCTCCTTATTCTTACAATTGCGCTTATTATTGTAATGAGTATTGTGGTACTTCCTGCATTTAAAGACTTGTTCGAGAGCTTCGGCTCTGAACTTCCGATAATGACGCAGATTACAATGGGTATTTCAGATGTACTTCTTCATTACGGCTGGCTCGTTGTTCTTATTATCGTTGCAATTGTAGTTACACTCAGAATTCTTTACAAAAAGAACTATTCATTCTGTATGTGGTGGTCAACATTCCAGCTTAAAATCCCAATTATCGGCGAAGTTTTAAGACTTAACCAGCTTACAAGATTTGCAAATATGATGGCAACACTTACTTCTTCCGGTGTAAACATTCTTTACTCACTTGAACTTTCAAGAGATGTAGTAGGCAACAAATTTATGTCCGACTGTCTTAACCAGGTAATTGAAGATGTAAGAATCGGTACACCGATCAATATTTCTCTTTCAAGATATCCAAAAGCTTTCGATCCGCTCTTTGTATCAATGATAAGAGTCGGTGAGGAAAGCGGTATGCTCAGTGATTCCCTTAACAAAATGGCAGATATGTACGACGAACAGGCAACCGACGCTACACAGCGTATGACAGACGCAATGACACCTGCAATGACAATCATTATCGCAGGTATCGTAGGTTTCGTTGTAATTTCTATCGTACAGGCAATGTTCGGTATGTATTCAGTTATCACAGCCTAACAGTGATAATTCATAGCAGATGAAAGGAGATCTTTATGAAGAAACTTCACACAAAGAAAAGAAGGATAAACAGCAAAAAAGGTATTTCCATGGTTCTTGCAATAGCTTTGGCTGCAGTTTTGTTTTTATCGACAACTACTTTCTTATCTATTGCAATGCTCCAGCAAAAAGAAACCGGTACTACAATGAACTCCCGTCAGGCATATGTATCAGCAAAAAGTGCACTTGATATAGCAAAAGAACTGTTAAACGACGGTAAACTTTCATTACCTGATTCAGGATCACTTTACTATGTTTTTTACTATGTTGAAGGAGATCCGAATGTTCATGTAGAAGAATTCACCAGCTCTGAACTTGCATTAAAATGGATTAACAATCCATCTCATGCAAGTTATACTATAATAGGTAATGCATATATTAAAATTACTAAAAATGCAGACGGTAGTTACACTATGACTGCCGTTGGCAAAGAAAATAAATATGACTATTCAGGTGATGGAAATACAGGTGATCTTTCAACCAAATTTGATGTAAAATATAATTTAGTTGAAAAAGAAGAAATAGCTAACCTCACTATGAAGCAAAAAACAATTACTTCACCGACCGGCAATAAATTTTTAATGCTTGGTGATCAAACTTCATTTTCACTTCTTCGTTCTGTAAGAAAAACTTTAAACGAAGGAGATACCACATTTCGTACCTTACAGAGCTATGCTACTGACAATGAAAAAAAATCAATAATTTATATTCCTAAAAACGAAGCTGGCAATACACCACTCACAACTTGCTTTCCTCTTGTATTTGATAAAACAGTAAAAAGTACAAGTAACGGTGATAGTAGACTTAAATTTACAGCATATGATAACGGCATTTACTTTTTAGGCAATTACACCGGACCAAAAATAACAAGTGACTATAATTCCGAAGCGTTGATGTTAGTTTTTACACAAACTCAGACGCTTACGGTACAGCCTTAGAATGTAAATATCTTGTAATTGGCGGAAATATGGTATGTCGTCCGGCCACTGGCGAATCCGGCATTACACTTAAATACTCCGGCAGCTCTTATAATACCGATAAAGGTGTTGTAATATACTTTACTAAAGATTGTAAGCTTATGACTTATAATAATAGCAATCAAATAACTAAAACAGTAGAGTATAAAAAAGGATATTATTATATTAACTTAGGTGACAACAATACAGCCGTTGATTTATTTTCAGAAAGCACCAAAGCGAGTGCTAAAGAAATTACTACAAACAGTGAAGAATACAAAAGAGTTAACAGTATTGATATGTATAGTTCTATGGTTGATACAAAAGGCAAACTAAAGGACATACATTCAGCTTACGAAGGTGAATATGAAAAGGGCAAAGAAAGAGTTGATATTTTGAATGAATCTGGAACTTTCACTGCAGTTCCAAATTCAAACAGCTACTCCAATACAGTTCGAACAACATTTACTAAAGGATGGCAAGACTACTACATTTATTGTGCACCATCCGAAATGCCAACAGCTAGTGGATATTATGATATGTATTCAGGCAAAGAATTTAATTATCTTTGGTACAATATAAAACCAATGGAATTTAATGGAAATATCGATATGTCAATTCATAGTAGTAATATTACATTATCAATTGGTCCCGATGAAAACGAAACTGTTTATTATAACAATCAAATTAAGAACAGCAACGGTAATCCATACTTTCCTTATTCTTTCAATCAAACTATTCTTCCTACAGACAAGTTTGCTACTGACAGTAATACTACAAAATTCACATCAGAAGGTTCAAATAAAATCAAACAAAATAACAGTTCAGCATCATTTAGTGTAAAACCTTATTGGAATGAAAAATCGTTTACTCTTAAAGTAGTAAATGATTTTATTGTAGAAATGTCAGATGGTACATCATATACCGTAAAAGCCGATGATTACACAGATATTCCGGAGACAGGACTTAACTTATTTTCAAATGATGCAAAAAAATACTTTGAAGATCATTCTACTTCACGAGTTGATTCTAAC
>ENA-OQCN01000008-OQCN01000008.1-human-gut-metagenome-genome-assembly--contig:-NODE-8-length-80607-cov-6.629796_pt1 | contig 80607 bp, 88 predicted proteins | sample MGYA00242497_ERZ504576 | MGnify/ENA primary metagenome ERZ504576 (study PRJEB26092, sample SAMD00036296) | human gut metagenome | host: Homo sapiens | study: EMG produced TPA metagenomics assembly of the...
AGCGTGGCGAAACAGGCTTTGAACGTCATTTTGAGGGGAACGAGGACAAACGCTATATTTGGAGTGGGAACAGCGTGAGGAGCATTTTAAGAAGCCCGATATATGCGGGAAATCTTGTAGGCTACAAGCTCTCCTGGCAGTCGGACCGGAAGCAGCAGTAAAGAAAATTGAAGATGCGGTAGCATCCAATATGCAGGATTGGGGAAAAAGATATCCACATGCAGGCTATGGTGGATGCTTCAGACATTGGCTTAAAGAAAATAATCCGAAGCCATACGGAAGCTATGGAAATGGTTCAGCCATGAGAGTGTCAGCGGTAGGCTGGCTTTATGATTCGATGGAAAGAACCAGAGAGGTAGCTAGAGCTACAGCGAATGTGACACATAATCATCCAGAAGGTATAAAGGGTGCAGAGTCAACTGCAAGTGCAATATATATGGCAAGGAATGGATCTTCAAAAGAAGAAATCAAAGCTTATATCGAGAGGGAATTTCATTATGATCTGAGTAGAACATTGGATAATATCCGAACCTACTACCATCATGTTGAAAGCTGTCAGGAAACAGTACCAGAGGCAATCATCGCATTTCTGGAATCCAAAGATTTTGAGGATGCCATACGGAATGCAGTATCACTTGGTGGAGATACGGATACGCTTGGTGCTATTACAGGAAGTATTGCAGAAGCATTTTATGGGATCCCAGCTGTGCTGATTGCAGAGTGTAAAAGCCGGATTGATAAGGGACTGATGACGGATGTTCTTGATGAATTTGATCATGTACTTGGCAGGAGCGTGGATACTTATTCAGATGAAGTGGATGAGACACAGGCAAATCAGATGATTGAGGCAGCAATCGACCAGTATTATATTCAGCAGGATAAAAATGGAATGCTGTTATTTATGGAAGTTATGGTAACAAGAATGCAGCAGGCAGGAGAAGTTATTGTTCCATATATCACGGAAAATCCTTTTATGTCGGAAGAACAGATAAGTAAAGTAAAGGCTGGTGACACGATTTCGCTTGACCATGATGTAAGACTTAAAATAGAGACTGTAAAAGATGCTGATGAAAAAGAATGGATTGGAGTATTTACATCTTCTGAAGAGATGCATAAGGGTTCTGCTGGAAATGTGCAGATGAATCAGTCTATTGAATCAATACTTCGTCTGGCACTTAATTGGGAACAGGTGAATGGAATTGTGATTAATCCGTTTGGTAAGTATATTCAGATGACAAAGAAGATGATAGAGCTTTTAATCAATGGGTATGAATATAATGAGAATGAAAGGAAGAGCAAAGATGATGAGAACAATTAAAGTTACAGGAAAAGGGAAAATAGCAGTAAAGCCGGATAAAATCCGGTTATATGTCAACAAGGAAGAACTTTGCAAAGAATATGAAGATACTCTCCGAAGGTCAACAGAAGATACAGAGCTTCTCAAGGATTTGTTTGAGAAACTTGGTTTTCAGAGAAAAGACCTTAAAACAGTATATTTTAATGTCGATACAGAATATGAAAGCTATCAGGACAGAGATAAGAGCTGGAAGCGAAGATTTAAAGGTTATAAGTATAATCACCATATGAAAATAGAGTTTGCAGCTGATAATAAAAGATTAGGGCAAGTCCTTTACGCTTTGGCTCATAGCTCATTAAGGCCAGAGTTTTCTATTGAGTATACAGTGGCAGATGTAGAAAAATGTAAAAATGAGCTGTTACATAAAGCAATCGAGGATTCCATTCAAAAGGCACAGGTGCTTACAACAGCAGCAAATGTGAAATTGGGTGAAATACAGGCAATTGATTATTCTTGGGGAGAGATAGATTTTGTAACAAAGCCATTGAATGAAATGAGATTAATGGAGTGTACGGAATGTGAAATGAGTGCACCGGGAGCATATGATATAGATATTGAGGCAGACGATATTAATGTTACTGATACGGCAACTGTAATATGGGAAATTGCATAAAGAGGAAGATATAAATAGATTAGACGAAAAGCAAGAGGCACCGTTAAAGTAGGTACCTCCTTCTTTTTAGAGAGTTAGCTCTTTTTCTGATATGGGAATTTGCATCTCCGGAGCATTAAGTAGTGCTGTGAAATTCTGTCTAATGATATTCAGTGTCTTCTGCTTTTTCTGCAATTCTTGTTTTTCCCGGACAGTAGCAGCTTGTTCAGATTCAAGATTTTCTATCCTATTCTGGATTTTATTAGAGCTTGGGATTTTGGTAACACCGAGATCCTGAAGCTCTTTTTTTAGTGAATCGTGCAGTTGGTATTCTGCTTGATGTTTGGTTCGGTATGCTTTTGGATTTTTAGCAGATTTGCAATCTTCAATCACTTTTCGGCAGAGACGGTAAGAATCACAGTGTTTTTGAATGATTTTCTGTGTGCTCAGCTCACTGTTGATTTGCGTTATTCTTTGATCAGCCGCTTTAACAGAAGCATCAACATCAGAAACATGCTGTTGGAAATCTTCATAATTCAGCAGGTTATTTTCGGAAAGATAGTTGAAGGTGCGTGCCGCTTCTTTCAGGTTATTTAGTTTTGCCCATCGTTCAAATCCTTCTCGATTGCCGGTCGTAACATAAGTGGAGATATTGATATACAGGCGAGCTTCTCTGGACAGATGCCTTGGAGCTTTTATTTTGTTACGGTTTTTTGCCAAACGGATGCGGACATTTTCTTCTGAATAATAGCTTCCAAGAGATTTCATATAAGTGAAGTTTTTCTGTTCCGGTGCACGGAAGGACAGGTGTTTTCCCTGTCGGACTTCATATCCGGCTAACTGCATTTTTTGTAAAAATTCCTCATAGTTGATGGAAGTCCAGATTGCTTTATCAACTGCAACACGTAGCTTGGCTTTCCAGCTGGTGCCACGATGATATTCCATGTTCTCCTTATAACTTTTGCCTTTTTCTCCGGTTGGCATACTGGTGGCAAGTCCATTTTCATGGCAGATACGATTACTGATCCGGCAGATTTTATGGTAGCTCCGCTTATTGGAAACATACTTGTGATGATCAACAAAACTTGCTGCATTAAAGATGATGTGGTTATGGATATGATTTTTATCAACATGGGTGCTTATCACATATTCATATTTTCCTTTCAGTACTTCGTTTGCAAATTGTTGCCCTAAGCGATGGGCAGTTTCGGCATCAACTTCTCCAGGTTTAAATGACTGGATTAGATGAAATGCCAGATTATCGCCTTTGTCCATTCCATTCTTTTTTGCCATTTCTCTTGTCATGGAAAATTCAAGATCTGCAGTTTCTGGGGAACAGCCAAAACTGGAAACTAACAGTTTTTCATCAGTCTTATCAGGATTCGTAATATAGTCCAGAGCTTTCTTGTCTGTTACTTTAATGGGGAAGATCTTAAGATACGCCATAATTCTTTCACCATCTCTTTCAATTCTTGCATTTCTTCCGGATACAGATCTCCGGTGCTGTTTACTTTCTTGGCAATCTGATTAATATTCACACCAATCTTATGCATTTCTTCATATTGTTTCTTTAATGGAGTAGTGTCTGTATTGACAATATAACCGTCAATTGCCATTTTACGAAGGTAAGTTCCCATGTTTTTGGTCTTTGATTCAATCATCTTTCTACGGATAAGCTTCTTTTCTTCGGGGGAAACACAAAACAAAATCTGTATATTTCTTTTTCTCTTTGCCATAGGCAGATTCTCCTTTCTTTGGTTCTTCGAAGTAGTGACTTCTGGGCTTTTAATTTAGGGTAGGGTTCCCTAAATTGCTGTTTTTTCGGAAGTGTATATACACTTCCTGTCCTTGCTATTTACCCGGTGGCACAGCCGCCGGAAGAGAGTCTTTTAAAAAGATCCCTCTATAAATAAGGTACTGAGAGAAGAAAAAGAGGACATCGAAGCTCAGAAGTATGACGCAGGCATGATTCTGTGGTATAGTAAAATCTGAACGAGAAAGAAGAAAAGAGGTCAAACCGATGTCACGGAAAACCATAAGATGATAGATGGGAGATTACTGCAAACGAATAAGAAGTACTCCCAGTTAAAAATGAAGCAGAAAGAAAAGATTGCGGAATGGATGTTTCAGACGACCAGAGATTATTATATGAAAAAACGCACTTTTCCGAATGATAAACATTTGGAAGAAGTGGTGGATTCTGTTTATGAAAAAATCGAAGATGCTGAAATCTGGATTCCATATGGAGAGGTCTTTAAGCATTATAAATCCAAACGCTCGGATATTAACAAACGTGTCAGGAAATCTCTGAATGAAAGAGAAGAGAGTCGGATTGAGAAGGTCTGTTTTATGAATATGTGTATGATTCAGGATCATAAAGGAAATGTACTGGCTCTGGATAAAGTAAATGATAGCTATACCGGTATGACTTTCCCAGGTGGTCACGTAGAAGCAAATGAGATTTTTCAGAAATCTATGATTCGGGAAGTCTGGGAAGAAACAGGACTTACGATCGAAGCACCGAAGCTTGGAGGATTATATCATTGGCATAAGGGCGGAGTGCATTATGTCATTACCCTGTATAAAGCAGATAAGTTCACCGGAGACTTGAAAAGTTCTGAGGAAGGAAGAGTTTATTGGATTCCGCTGGAAGAGTTAAAAACAAAAGAACTTGCTACAGGTATGGAACACGTTTTAAAGATTCTGGAATCAGAGCAGGTGGATGAGTGCTATATGCATCTGGAAGCAGATGGATATGTGGGAGATTTGTATTAAAGAATTACATGAGAAATGGCTGCCTGCTCATTGGAGAAAAGACGGCCATTCTTTATAAGATACATCATTCATCTATTCTGTTTTTTGCTGTTCACTTTTAGAAGTGAAATTAATATATTTGGCACGTTGTAAAATTGAAATAACTGCATCAATGCTTTCTGGATTGGAAAAGCTCATGATAAAAGGCTCTTCTTCAAATTCCATGGATTCGAATCCAGGATTCTGATCTGGATTCTTGAGTATATGGATGGGACGTGCACTCTGATTATAAAATGCCAGTTGTGCGGAATCTGTAGTGTTTCCGATGACACCAATACCTACGTCCCCTTTTCCAAAATCTATTCTACGTTTATTTAAGTTGATCATTTTCAAAAATCTCCTTTTTCAAAAATAGCATATTTAGTAATTTTCTATTATTCCCGAAGTAGGGATATCTTTTAAAAAGTCACTGTTGGAAGTAATCGGAGAATCTATAATCTGAACGCCGCTTCGTTTCATCATTCGGAATTTGAAATCAAGAAGTTCCGGTGGAACTTTCAGTTCTGCGGCAGCCTGGAAAAAGGACATATCAGCGTTAAGCATTTCCAGGACATCTTCATCTTCCAGAAGATAATCAGCGGCAAAGCAATTCGCTTCATATTCACATTGTGACACTCCATCGAATAATTCAAAATCATGAAAACACTTGATCTGAAGGGTTTTCTGATGAAGGAGTGCGTGCCCAATCTCGTGGATCAGGATAATCTGTTGTATGATTTCCGGCAGATCGCTGTTAATGACGATGCAGGTCTTTCGACATTCCCGCATACAGAAGCCTTTACAACAGTTTGGATCAGTTCCAAGCGGAAGCTTCTTAACAATAATATGCATAGCGGCTGCAAGGCGATACGGATCACTTTCCTGATATTTTGCTTTTACTTTATTAACAGTGTCTCTTATACATTTTGAACTCATAAAAACACCTCGATATTTCATAAGATAGTTTGCTGCAAGTATAGAGTAGCAAAAGTGCTGTACGAAAATACGGACACCTATGAATCACTTTCCGTTTCAGTGTTTTTCTTTTTCCGTCCAAATGTCTTTTTAGCTTCCATCTTACAGGAAAGATATGCTTTGGTTACAGCCTGATAGAAAGCATCTTTTGCTTCTTCGTCAAGTTCGCCACCAGCGAAAAGAGCACGGTTGGCTTCGAGAATCTCATTGATGTCTCTGGCTCCTTTTTCACCAAGCTGTCCATTGACTTCATCAATATAATCCATTTTTTCAATTCCATAAGAAGGATCTGTGATCTCATCATGTTTTAAATAATCGTAAGAGACATTTAATGCATGAGCGAGTTTTCTCATAGTAGAGATTCGTGCGATGGTGCCGGAACTTTCATAAGCTGCAATCGCACGCTGGGATACGCCGACCAGTTCTGCAAGTTCTTTCTGTGTCAGATGATTCTGTTCTCGTTGAAATTTAATCTTGTCTGAAAAATTCATAGTGGGATCCTTTCCAAGTTTTTGAAATCGTAACTTCATCAACTTTATAAAAATTATTGACAGAGTTCATTATCACGTATAGAATACAAACAAATGTTCGTGAAGTTAGTAGAAATTATAATTCAAAAACTTCACAAAGTCAATATGAAGCAAAGAAGTTTTATTACGATTTTTAGACTGGTAGGTGAATGTTATGAGCAGGACAATTCTTCATTCAGATATGAATTGCTTTTACGCAAGTGTCGAGATGTTGCATCATCCGGAACTTGCCGGAAAGCCGATGGCAGTTGGGGGCGATCCGGAGGCAAGACATGGAATTGTGCTGACTGCGAATTATATTGCAAAGCGAGCCGGAGTAAAAACAGGTATGGCATTGTGGCAGGCAAGGCAGGTTTGCCCAGAAATAATTTTTGTACCGCCTCGCATGGATCTTTATTTGAGGTTTTCCAGAATGGCACAGGAGATTTACAGTGAATACACAGATCAGAGAGAACCATTTGGGATTGATGAAAGTTGGCTGGATGTAACTGCCAGTACTTCTATCAAGGGAGACGGAATGAAGATTGCAAAAGAGATCAGCAGTCGGATTAAATATGAACTGGGCGTTACCGTAAGTATTGGTGTTTCCTGGAATAAGATATTTGCAAAGCTCGGTTCTGATTATAAAAAGCCAGATGCCATCACAGAGTTTTCCAAAGACAATTACAAGGATATTGCATGGAAACTTCCAGTAGGAGATTTACTCATGGTCGGACGGAGTACTGAACGGACGATGAAGAAACTTGGTATTTGTACGATTGGAGATCTGACAGGAGCAGAACCTTCTATAGTAAGTAGAAAGTTTATTGTCGAGGTAAAGTTCATCTTCCGATTTCTAGTAAAATCATGCCCTGGATTTTTGACGTAATCTTCTATCTGACTGGACATGCTGGAAATGGCAGCGTTGAGTTTGTTGCGGACATAATCAGCGTAAAAGTTCATTAGCAATTCCTCCTAAAATGTATTCATTCAAGGAGGCTTTGCCACATTTTTTCTGACATTTGTCAAGACCTTTTTCTGTTTTATTTTATAAATTTTCTTAAGTTAATGACATTACCTGATTCAGGGCGTCCCTGCGGAAATGATAAATGAAGGGAGAATGCACCATGAGAGAAGGAAGATTAGGTTACAACAGTTATAACAAAAGATATGGATTATTATCATCAGACTTATGGATTGATCCAGGATTTCACTGCGGAGAATGTCTGGAGGTTCTGATTGATGATCAGTGGGTAAAGACACGAATGGAAATGAATCTGGCGAGAGAATGGTATTTGGTGGGAACACCGTATTGCGGAGATCTGGAGTATGTACGGGCAAGGATACCGGAATAAAGCAGACAGATAGAGAAATAGCCGATTGGTTGTTAGTGATAAAAATAAGCCGGATACGGGCTGAAAAAAGAGGGCAGATACGCCCAAAATAAAAAGCTAAAGCCAAACTATAGCAGAGGCGTGAAGTATCTCGCAAAGCCCTCGGCGTTTGAGAGCGAAATATACCCATCGCACAAACTTTGTTTATGCTCTGCGTATTTCGCCCTTGCAGGGGGCTATTATAGCCGGAAACGGCAGTAAGTTCGTAAACGGATGCCAATGCATCCACTCACAAATAATATGGCAGAACTTATTTTGCCGAAGACAAGGAGGGAGTGCCTATCGGAAGAAATTCATTTATTCAAATGACAAAACTAAGCAATGTAAAAGGCAGAATCACTTATATATCCAGTCATGCAAAACAGGAAAACCTCTATGCAGTTTATGAAACCACAGAACGGAAATTCTGGCGGGAACTTGCAAAATGTAATCAGGAAGAATTTGCAAAAAGCGGAACAGAAGGAAAATGTATTGAAGCAAGAGAATTAATCATTGCATTACCAGAGAGCTTTACAGAATATCAGCCGGACAGATTGTTGCAACTTTTTACAAATCATTTTAAACAGAATTATGGAACAGAGTGTATTGCTGCTTTGCACCACAATAAAAGAAAGACCAATTATCACATTCATTTGATATTTGCAGAACGGAAACTACTGGATGAACCAATCATTAAGATTGCCAGCAGAAATATGTTTTATGATGAAAATGGAAAACATGTCCGAACCAAGAAAGAGATATTAGGAGAAGATGGCGAGATTCGGGAAGGCTGCAGTATCGTAAAAAAAGGTGAAGTATATGAGAAAAAATTGTTTACAGTGAAAGAGGAACGCTTCAAAAGTAATTCATTTCTGGATGAGGTAAAGCATTCTTATACAGACTTAATTAATATTTACGTGAAAGATGAGAATCAGAAGTTACAAGTGTTTGAACGTGGCAGTGTTTATCTTGCAACAAAGAAAATTGGAAAAAATAATCCGAAAGCACAGGAAATAGAAGCGGATAACCAAAAACGCCGGGAATGGAACAGAGCTGTTGATATGGCATTGATTAGTGGAGTGCCGGAACCGAAGATAATGGAAGTGAAGCGGAAAGAAATCACGGAGCCAATCAGGGAATCAATTGCCCGGCGTGGAAACAGACCGCGATTATTTTCCAGAGTTGTAACAGTGGCTGTTGAGGCATTGGAGTTTTTGATAGCAAGTGTGCTGTTTAAGAAACCCAGGGAAGTGCCGGAGCAGACAAGTGTGGCACAGGCAGGGCGAACGAAAGCCGAACACCAAGAGTATATTGCTGAAAATAGTATGGCAGCAGTCAAAGCAACAAAAGAAGAAGAGTCAAAACCGGAACAACCTAAAATGACAAGGCTTGCATCAAAGTATCCGAAACTATTTAAAGTGAATAAAGAACTGGAAGATCAAAACGATGCAATTCAACAGAAACAAAAACAGCTTTCTGCAAAGAAGAAAGAACTGTCAGAGGTCACGGGATGGTTTAAAGGGAGAAAGAAAAAAGAATTGCAGAAAGAAATTGATGAACTGAAAAGCCAGATCAGAGATATGAAAGATTACCTTCCGAGGATTGTGCAGAAGATCGGTTATAGAAGTGTACAGGATTTTTTAAAAGATTTTAAGGCTTCTCAAACTGAGTATAGCGAGTATCGAACTGCAATAGCAAAATGGAAGAAAGAAACTGGCAAAGAGCCAGTAGCACATGGTATTAGAGCAAAACTGGCAGAAAAGAAACAAGAAATACAGAATGAACAGAAAAATAAACAGCATACCCGTAGTCAGAACAAAGATCGGGGAGCAAGATAGGAGGACAATCATGGAGAAACACATTATGGGAGAAAACGGAATCAGTTACACTTTAGGAGAGGACAGTCTGTATTATCCAGACCTGTACCTCCCGGAAGAGACAGAGTATCTGATTGGAAAGTATGGAATGTTGAGAAAAACTTACTTGAAAGAGCAGCGGAAAGGGCTATATCTGGAGTTGGTACTTGCCGGGAAGTTAAATGAGCACTTGTATCTGATTGATGAGGAGTGTAATCAGATGATGGACAGACTGGTAGAGCAGATGAAAGAAAAGCAGGGAGTGACGGAAGAACTGAAGATGCAGAATCAGATGGCATGGGTTGGGAGAATGAATAATATACGGGCTTGTGCGGAGGAGATTGTGTTAAAAGAAATTGTTTATAGATAGTAGGATTGAGGGCAGTTTTCGGGCTGCCCTTTTATAAAATATGCAAAATAGAAAAAGAACATACGTTTGCAAAAGAACATTGAAAATAGGGCTGAGTTATAGTATAATAGCAAGAAATAAAAGGCTTGTAGGTAGGTGGAATATGCTAGAAAAAATTATAGAGCTTACAAACGAATATATAGAAAGTATGCCAAAAAAGAGCGTAAAAAATATGGACAGTTTTTTACAAGTATGGAGACTGCCCGTTTTATGGCTAGTTTATATAATATTGATGAAAAGAAGAGTAAGGTAAGCGTACTCGATGCAGGAGCAGGTTCGGGCATATTATCATGTGCCTTCATTGAAAGATTGGAAACGATAGATTCCATTCAGAAAATTGAGCTTACCTGTTATGAGAATGATAATAACGTATTACCATTGTTAAAGCGAAATTTGGAATACTGCAAGGAAAAATCTGGAAAAAAGATAGTCATTAATATAATCGAAGACAATTATATCCTTAGTCAGTATCTTGATTTTAATCATATGATAGGTGGAAATGATAACCCTAGGAAATATGATTTTGTAATTGGCAATCCGCCATATATGAAAATCCCTAAAGATGCTCCAGAAGCAACAGCGATGCCAGAGGTATGCTACGGGGCACCGAATTTGTATTTTATTTTTGCTTCTATGGGACTGTTTAATTTATGTGAGGATGGGGAAATGGTATATATTATTCCTCGATCATGGACATCCGGAGCATATTTTAAACGCTTCAGAGAGTATTTCCTGACAGTAGGTAAACTGGAACATATTCATCTTTTTGTCAGCCGTAGTAAGGTATTTGACAAAGAGAGTGTATTGCAGGAAACGATTATTATTAAGGTGAGAAAAACGGTTAGAACGCCAGAAACCGTTACCATTACATCTTCGCAATCGAATAGTGACTTTGGCGAAATTACTTCATTGACAGTTCCGTATGATTTGGTTGTAGCTGGTGAGGATTATTATGTTTATCTTGTGACAGATGAAGACGAAGTAGAGGTTTTGAGAAAACTTCATAAATTTGATAAAACGCTGCCTGCAATTGGAGTAAAAATGAAAACAGGGTTAACGGTGGATTTTCGTAATCGTGAAATTTTGCGGGACGAGGAAGAAGAAGGAGCGATTCCTTTATTTTATTCGCAGCATATAAAACAGGGAAAGGTAGAGTTCCCAATACAGAAAGAACATGAATATGTGGTGACAGAACAAAAGGGATTGATGCAGGATAACAAGAATTATTTGTTTGTGAAACGATTTACAGCAAAGGAAGAACCTCGAAGATTACAGTGTGGAGTATATCTGGCAAAAAGATTTCCGCAATATAAAAAGATAAGTACGCAGAACAAAATTAATTTTGTGGATGGTGTATTAACAGAGATGTCGGAATGTTTGGTGTATGGGCTGTATGTATTGTTTAATTCAACGCTTTACGATGAATATTATCGTATTTTGAACGGATCTACGCAGGTTAATTCAACAGAGATCAATGCAATGCCTGTGCCGGATTTAGAAGATATTCAGGAAATGGGAAGAAAAGTGCTTAAAAGTAGGGACTATTCAGAGGCAAATTGCAATTTGATATTGGAGGGGTACTGTGGATAAGAAGATAGAAGAAACAAGGGAATTTCTGCAAACAATAGGTATGCCTAAGGCACAGCAAGCGGATATATGTTGCTACGTGATACTGGCAATGGCGGGAGTAAAACCAGATATGTCATGGAGTGAAGCAACAAATGAATGGATTCGTATTCATGATATTATTCAGTTTGTCAATACATTTTATGACATGAGTTATGCGGAAAACAGCAGAGAAACGTTTAGAAAGCAAGCTCTGCATAGATTCCGGACCGCTGCTTTGATAGAGGATAATGGGAAAGCAACCAACAGCCCAAATTATCGGTACAGATTGACGGAAGAAACAGTACAAATACTAAGAACTATGGGAACTCCAAAGTGGAAGGAATCTATAAAGCGATTTCTTTGCTACCATGAGAAGTTAATTGATCTGTATGCTTCTAAAAAGAAGATGACAATGATGCCGGTAAATATAAATGGTGAAAGTTTTAAATTCTCTACAGGTAAGCATAATGAACTGCAAAAAGCCATTATTGAGGAATTTGCACCGAGATTCGCTCCAAATTCTGAATGCCTATATGTTGGAGATACAATAGCAAAAGATCTGGTAAAGAATGTAGAAAAACTGAAAGAGTTAGGTTTTGAAATTACACTGCATGATAAGATGCCGGACGTTGTGTTGTACCGGGAAGATAAGGACTGGGTTTATTTTGTAGAATCGGTAACATCGGTTGGCCCGATGGATCCGAAACGTATATTGGAAATTGAAGAAATGACAAAAGATGTTACGGCAGGAAAGATATTTGTAACAGCTTTTCTGGACTTTAAGACATATAAAAGATTTGCAGAAGAGCTTGCGTGGGAAACAGAAGTCTGGATTGCTGAAATGCCGGAGCATATGATACATCTGGATGGTGATCGATTTATGGGACCGAGATGATGAAAAATATAGGCATAAAAACAACATGAATATGTTGCAGCAGTATAAAACATATGAAATTTAGAAGCGAATTGTGTGTTGGATAATTAGCTGGTTCGAATGTTGTAGGACAAAAAAGGATGTGATTATGCATGAAACATTCTCAGAAACGTACATTCATGGATATAGAAAAAATGACTTCTGATGAATTTAAGGCATTTTGCCGATCAGGTAATAAAAATTATTTTACCAGAATTCGAAAAATGCCTCTTCAAAACTAGGACATCTGAAACAGCGTATGAAACTTAATCCAGATGCTTTTTTAGAATTATATAAATATCATAATCATAACTTTTATGCGGATTCCACCTTTTCAACTTACAAAGATCATTTAACATTAGCTGCTGACGGCTCAGATACTAATATTCCTACCACTGCTGAAACACTAAAACTATATGGTTCTGCAAGTTGGAAAAGCACAAAACCCCAAGTTCAAATAGGATTAGGCTGTATTTATGATGTAATGAATCGTATGATAATGAAAAGTGATTGTAATAAAGTGAAATTTGATGAAATACGCCTGGTCGAAAAACAGATAAACACTTACGATTTCTGCTTTTTGATAAAGTTAATGACATTGAATATTGTAGAGGATATTCTACAGGAGGATGTTTTGTTTTCAAGTCCATCTGGAGCAGCAATGTTTGTGGTAGGTAAAAGCGCTAATGGGTTGACAAGCTAGAAAAATGCAGACGGTATTACACTTAAAGATATTGAAAGCGATGAAATAAAATGCAACTAATGTTATTGCGAATCGAATGAGAATTAGGAGATAAGGAGATGTACAATGCCATTTAAGATTGTCCGTAACGATATAACAAAAGTTAAAGCAGATGTGATTGTAAATACTGCAAATCCGAATCCGATATGTGCAAGTGGTACAGATTTAGCCATATATGAAGCAGCAGGAAAAGAAAAACTTCTTGCTGAAAGAGCAAGTATCGGTAAGATTGCAAGAGGTGATATTGCTGTCACTGGTGCATATAACTTAAAGGCAAAATATATTATTCATACAGTAGGACCGGTATGGACAGATGGAAAGCATCATGAATTTGAAATCCTTGAGAATTGTTATCGAAAATCGTTACGGAAAGCATTGAAACTTGAGTGTGAGAGTATAGCATTTCCCCTGATTTCGACAGGAGTATATGGATTTCCGAAGAACAAGGCATTACAGATTGCTGTGTCAGTATTCAGCCAGTTTCTTACTGAAAATGAAATGGAAATCATACTGGTAGTGTTTGATAAAAGGTCTTTTCAGCTGTCCGGTCAGATTGTTGGGGATATTGATTCTTATATAGATGCTAGTTACGTCAGAGAAAGCCATAGAAAAATGTATCCGATAAGGAGCAGAAGAAGTACTCATGTAAAAGAATTGGCAGAAGAAGACTTCAATGAAGAAATGCTTCAAAGAGAAGAAGACAACTATCCATTTAAGGAAATGACAGATATGGGTATGACAGAGTTGCTCATGCCGTTAGAAAATATTTCATTGGAAGATCAGCTGGCCAATATAGGAGCTTCCTTTCATGATAAATTATTTGAACTGATTGACGAAGCACATCTTGATAATAAAGATGTGTGGAAGCGGGCAAATCTTGACAGGAAACATTTTTCAAAGATTCAGTGTGACCAGAACTATCATCCAAAGAAGAAAACTGTGATGGCACTCTGTATTGCACTGCAGCTTGATTTGGAACAGTCGAAAGATTTACTTGCCAGAGCAGATTGGCATTTAGTCCAAGCAGTAAGGTGGATCTGATTGTACAGAAGGCTATCATTGATAAGCGGTATGATATTATGCAGTTGAATGTGACTTTGTTTAAATATACGAATGAAATATTGGGAGTATAAAGAGTTTACAAGTAAATATTGATTGGCATATGTTACGTCGGTACTTATAGTATCGGCGTTTGTTTTGCCCTAAAAAGTGTCGCCCGGACAGCGACCATATAAAGATGCCTTTCAATTATACTCATATTGTAACAAAGAAAGAGAGCTGCCGGAGCAATCCGGAGATTGGAGGCATATATGTACGGAGCAATTTTAGGAGATATTATAGGAAGTCCATTTGAGTTTGACAGAGGAAATAAAACAAAGGAATTCGATTTGTTTACTAAAGGCTGTGACTTTACAGATGATTCTGTTATGACAATAGCAGTTGGAGAAGCTCTTCTTGCAGTCGGAGCGGAAGCTACAGTAAAGGAAATAGAAGAGGCGCTAGTAACTAACATGCAGGATTGGGGAAAAAGATATCCATATGCAGGTTATGGTGGAAGATTCAGGTATTGGCTTAGAGAAAGCAACCCAAAGCCATACGGAAGTTATGGGAATGGATCCGCCATGAGAGTGTCAGCGGCGGGATGGCTTTATGATTCGCTGGAAAGAACAAGAGAGGTAGCAAGAGCTACAGCCAATGTGACACATAATCATCCAGAAGGTATAAAGGGTGCAGAAGCAACTGCAAGCGCAATATACATGGCAAGGAACAGCTCTTCAAAAGAAGAAATCAAAGAGTATATAGAGAGGGAGTTTCACTATAACCTTGATAGAACACTTGATGAGATCAGACCGGGATATCATATGGATGAGACTTGTCAGAGAACAGTGCCGGAGGCAATTATTGCATTTCTGGAATCCCAAGACTTTGAGGATGCCATACGAAATGCCGTATCACTTGGTGGAGATACTGACACACTTGGTGCTATTACAGGCAGTATTGCAGAAGCATTTTATGGAATTCCGGCTGTATTGATTGCAGAGTGTAGAAGCCGGATTGATGAAGGCTTGATGACGGATGTTCTTGATGAGTTTGATCATACTCTTGGTAGAGATAAAAATGCTGATTCAGATGAGAAGAAGGGGAAAAGATTAATGGAATTGTGATTAATCCATTTGGTAAGTATATTCAGATGACAAAGAAGATGATAGCGGTTTTAAAAGGAAGAGCAAAGATAATGAGAACAATTAAAGTTACGGGAAAAGGTAAAATAGCGGTAAAGCCGGATATGATCCGGTTATATGTCAGCAAGGAAGAACTTTGCAAAGAATATGAAGATACTCTCCGAAGGTCAACAGAAGATACAGAGCTCCTCAAGGATTTGTTTGAAAAACTTGGCTTTCAGAGAAAAGACCTTAAAACAGTATATTTTAATGTCGATACAGAATATGAAAGCTATCAGGACAGAGATAAGAGCTGGAAGCGAAGATTTAAAGGCTATAAGTACAGTCATCGTATGAAAATAGAGTTTGAAGCTGATAATAAAAGATTAGGGCAAGTCCTTTACTCTTTGGCTCATAGTTCATTAAAGCCAGAGTTTTCTATTTCCTCGCTTGCTGAAACCATGGGACGGAATGTATAATTAAGAATGAAAGCTAAATGATAAGGAGGCCTCTATGAATAAAGATAAAAGAGTTCAGAGCAAACCCGCACAAAAAGAAGCAATTAAAAGAAACAAGTTTCGCAAATATGTACCATCAATTTTGCTATTTCTGCTATTTGAGATAGTGGCAGTTACATTGTGTCTTGTTAAGAAAAATCTATTTTATCTATTAAATTTTAGCTACATAGGAGGCTGCCTTGGACTGGGAACAGCACTATTTACCGCCGGAAAACAGTATGCCAGACATTTCATACAATTGGCGGTGGGAAGCTATATGTTGTTGTATCTCGGTGTGATTTCCCATGAAAATATGCAGATTGAGGGATTCTGGTATTATCTGTTCTTAGGCGTTTTTGAAGCGGCAACTATCCATTATGCTGTGGCGAAAATATTTGGTCCATTGTTTTTTGGGCGCGGTTGGTGTGGCTATGCCTGCTGGACAGCATGGTGCTGGATTTTCTACCTTACAAACAGCCGCAACAGCCACGAAAAGAGAAGCTTGGTTTTCTTCGCTATGTGATGTTTGTACTGTCATTAGCGTTGGTATCCGGTTTGATGCTGATAAAAATTGCAAAGCTGGAACAAATTATGTTTTGGCTGTTCATCGTAGGAAATGTGCTTTATTATATTTTGGGTATCGGACTGGCATTTGTACTCAAGGATAATCGTGCATTCTGCAAATATCTGTGTCCTGTTACAGTATTCCTCAAGCCTATGAGTTATTTTTCATTTTTATGTGTTCATTGTGACGAGAGTAAATGTATTCATTGTGACAAATGCTTGAGAGTCTGTCCTATGAACGTGGAAGTTAATAAAGAATCCCGAAAGCGAAAAAATGGAACTGAATGCATTCTTTGCTATGAATGCACAAAAGCTTGTCCAACAAAGGCGTTGCACTAGGGAAAATGGATTTGTAGTGATGAAACAGGGAAACGTTGAGTATGAAAGGCAAGTGAACAGTAATTTGCTGAATCATTCGCACCAGAATATGAACATTTTTGGGAAGAAAAAAGGATATAATATAGAGTTATAGATATAAAAAATAGCGAATATATATAAAGTTTGATTTTAAATGAAAAAGAGTTTGTTTAAAATTGCTGTCATCCTCCTTGTGAGGATGTGAGTTGAAATATGATAAAGAGATGTTGGAAGAATACTGTAAAAGTCATCCTCTTCGTGAGGATGTGAGCTGAAATAGTAAAAAGTGTTGAAGCAAAATCTTTAGGGTGGTGTTAGAATATAAATAGTACAAGTCAAAATGAGAATTCCTTATAAGAAAAATCATGGTACAATGTAGGTAACTTCTTCAGGTGGCTTATATAACGGATTGGCTTATGAGAAGTCATGAATGGTAATGCAGCAGAAGAGTATGGACTTCTGAAGCCGAGATTTCAGGAATTTGATAATATGTTTTGTGTAGAGCTGTCCGTAATTCATTTCCGATGACAAATGAAAAAGAAAACATCGGAGGAAGAGCGGAGAACAGATTTCAACGATACACAACAAAAGATTATATAGTTGCTTTCAGAAGATTATCAAGTATCAGTGGTTAAGTTAGCTGAAAAAATTGGGGTTGCCAGTCGAAATATTGAGAACAATATTAAGAAGTTAAAAAAGTATGGTATTATTATAAGACTTGGCTCCCAAAAGAATAGTTACTGGGAGATTGTAGATAAAGCTCTACAGGAGTAAAAAATAGGTTAGTCCAAGATTAGTCAAAGAAAATATAAAAAGTTAAAATAATTGAGGTGATGGAAATGCCATTAACAAGGATCGAAGCAGAAAATTTCACAGTATTTGAAGATATTACGATACCATTCAGTAAAGGATTAAATGTATTAGTTGGAGAAAATGGTATGGGAAAAACGCATATCATGAAGCTGGCTTATGCAGCGTGTCAGGCATCAAAACATGATGTGTCATTTTCACAGAAGACAACAATGCTTTTTCGCCCTGCTCAGTCTAGTATCGGGCGGCTGGTAAACAGAAATAAAAATGGTAATAATACAGCAAAAATCTCGGTGGAATCTGGATGCAGCAGTGAAAATGGGGAATGTAGAATTTGATGATACTTATCTGGACGTTATTGCAGCAGCAAAGATTGATATTTCCAGAGGAGTTGATTCCGTAGCGAGAAAAAAATATCTGGATATTTTACAAAAAATCAGTTCTGGAAAAGTAACCTTGCATGATGACAGATTTTATCTGAAACCAGGTACACAGGCTAAATTGGAATTCAACCTGGTAGCTGAAGGATTGCGAAAAATAGCATTGTTATGGCAGCTAATTAAGAATGGCACGCTGGAAAAAGGATCTGTATTATTTTGGGATGAACCAGAAGCAAATATCAATCCGAAATATATTCCTGTGCTGGCTGAATTGCTGATCATGCTGGAAAGTGAGGGAGTACAGATTTTCGTATCTACCCATGATTATTTCTTATCTAAGTATATCGAGGTAAAACGGAGTAGGAAAGTGAGGTTCAATACATTTCTTTATATAAAGATGATGAAGAAAAAGTACAAATGTGAGACAGCAACAGAATTTGAACTGTTAGAACATAATGCAATCATGGATACTTTCCGACAGCTTTACAGAGAAGAAATTGGGGTGGTACTAAAGTGAAAATCATAACGGAATCGGAAATGAATTTTGGAAAATTTGATGAAACAGATTTGTTTCATATTGAGAATTCTAAAATTTACAAAGATCTTGGTTTAGGGATAAAAACGGTTGAGTTCATTCTAAAGTATGATGAAAATAGTATCGTGTTTTTGGAAGCAAAGAAAAGTTGTCCAAACGTTGCCAATCGTTATGAATCAGAGAAAAAAGAACAGAAATTTGAAGAATATTATTCGTCAAAATAATAAAGAGTAAAATGGAGTGATTTTGGAGTTTATTTCTTCATAAGCGGTGCGAAAAGCACAAGAACATAACACACATTCGAAATGCAAGCCTCTAATAACAGTCTTTGCGTGTCATGAAACGCAGTACGCAAAGGAGTTTGAGCAACTTGAATGTTAAGGTGCAAATATAATTATCCTGAAAAGGGTAAAAATGATTAGCGACCAACAAAAAGAAATTAAACCTTGAGATATGAGCAAAAATCAGCTTGTACCTCAAGGTTTTTTATTTCTGCACGGCAAAAAACTTTATAAATACGCAATGTCATTAACTGTTTTAGTAGCTTCCATTCCTTTTTTGAGAGAGAAGGGTAATTTCTTTCTGATTAAAAAGGTTGTTACATTCATCTATAATAGCTTCAACTGTGCGTACCTGTGATGGTGTGAGCTTGCGGAGCTTATCTGAGAGAATCAACAGATCCTTATCTATAATTTCACCAGTGAGCAAATAGTCGGCACTTACTTCTAAAGCAGAGGAGATTTTTAACAGATTTTCAGGTCTCATTGCCCGTTTTCCTGATTCCGTATAAGAAACAAACTGGGTAGTGACATCACCTTTTTCTGCAAGTGCTTCTTGAGTGAGTCCCAGCTTTTTTCGACGATCCATAATTCTTTTTCCAATTTCCTGTAAACATAATTCGTTATTCGACATTAGTATAAAACATCTCCTCTCGTATTGTTAAATTATATCCACAATAGATGATAAAAATAAGCGTCTACTGTTGGCTAAAATCAATAATACGATATATTATCAGAGATAAATATTGAAAAATCGTGGATGCATAACAAGTAGAAAAAGTAGTGTATGGGAATACGAAAAAGCGAACAGCTATAATAAAAGAAAATGAATTCTCAGGAGGACTATGATTATGGAACAGATGGATTTTTCAATAGAGGTATCAGAAAGTGAGATAGAAAAATTTGCAGATTATTTATACCAGAAAGAAAATGCAAAGGCAACAATCAATAAATATATGGCAGATATAAAAAAGTTTTTATCTTTTTTGGCAGATGATAAGCGGATCAATAAAAAAGTATTGTTGCAATATAAAGATTGGCTTGTCCAAAAATATGCTGTCAATAGTGTTAATTCGATGCTTGCCGCATTGAATCAGTTCCTGGAATTTTTGGATGTAGGGAATCTGAAAGTGAAAAGAATAAAAGTGCAGAAGCAGCCCTTTTTGCAGGATCAGAAAGAATTGACAGAAAAAGAATGCAGGAAATTGATTGTAACAGCTATAGCGGAAGGAAAAGAACAGCTTGCATTGTGTATCGAAACAATAGCATGTACAGGAATCCGGATCAGTGAAATAAAATATTTTACAGTGGAGCGTGTAAAATCTGGAAAGATAGAGATTTATAATAAAGGAAAATATAGAAGGATTTTTCTGCCGAAGATATTACAAAAGAAACTTCTTTCCTATTGCCATAATAACCAAATAGCAGAAGGTTGGATATTTGTCACGAAAAATGGGAAGTTAAAAGACAGAAGTAATATTTGGAGAGAAATGAAACGATTAAAAGAAAAGGCAGGAGTAGCAGAATCAAAAATATTCCCGCATAATTTTCGACATCTATTTGCAAGGATTTATTATAAAGTAACAAAAGATATTACAGGTCTTGCAGATTTACTTGGACATAGCAGCATCAATGTAACGAGAATATATACAGCAACTACAGAAACAGTGTTCCAAAAGAAGCTAGATAAGATTGTCGAACAGGAAATATTGGACTGTACAACATAATATCTGTTATGTTGTTTATGGACAGATTAATTTTCGTACGATATAATGTTAAATAACACCATGTTATCTGTTATGCTGTTCATATTACATAGTTCCTTTCTGATTTTTTTGGTAGCTGTGCCCTATTTAAGTACCGCTTTTGGGAAATTGGCTATAATCTTTATTATTTTTATTGTTTAAAGTTCTCTTTTTGAGGAAATGAATGACTTGCAGAAATAGGGTAGAACAGGTTAATAGAGACACTGTACAACATAACAGATTTTACAAAAAACAGATAAATATTTTCATTGATTGTACATTATATTAACCGTTTTAAATCTGTATAATTGGGAAAGTGATGAGAAAAATTATTAGTGAAAACATGGAAGATATCAATTTTTGATATTTTTTTGATATAACTAAGACTTCGCAGGGTTTAGATTAGAGGGATAACGATGCAACTGAAAAATTCGACAGATTACGCAATTAGAATTGTATGTTACTTGGCAGCACAGGAACGGATGGTATCTACATCAGAATTGTCACGGAAGCTAAATGTTTCTGCTAATTATGTTCCTAAAATAGCGAAAAAACTGAAAAATGCAAAAATAGTCACTGCCTGTGAAGGTACAAATGGTGGCTATATGCTGGCAAAACAACCGGAAAACATTTCTTTAATGGATATTATATCGTGTGTAGAGGAAACGATGGCAATTAATCGTTGTTTGGAAGAAGATCGTTTTTGTTCCAGAAATTTAGAAGATACCTGTAAGATACATAAAATATTGTTGAGTTTGCAGAATACATACAACAATAAATTAGAGAGCGTAAAGGTTTCAGACGTTATCCGCCCTGGAGAAGATGAATATTTTGGACGATTTTATGTTGTATTAAAACTGAACTTAAAGGAAAAAAGCTACGAGTGTGTGTATTCACATATCCGTGAAGTGTATGAGAGAGTAAGGAAAACAGAAAGCTATGAAGAGTTCATAAGCCAATATGTAGAAAGATACGTGTATGATCCTGACAAAAAAATGGTTCATGACTTCTTATCAAGTGAAGGATTAGAAGAAAGACTAGTTGATGGATGTTTGGAAAAAGATTTTCCGTATCGCAGAATTACTGGAAAAGATAAGAATGCATATGTTTGGATGGAAGCAAAAAAATATATAGATGCAAATGAGAATACTGCAATTATTACCTTACATAATGAGAAGATTGTTCAGAACACAGTTATAAGGATGGAACAGGAACTCGTAAAGAAAGAACAGGATATGGCAAAGCAGTATTGGAATATGGTATCACTTTTAACTACTGTATTAAATCATAATCAGTTAGTTGAATCAGGGTATCAAGATGATATCAGCTTCTATACAAAACAGGTATATCTTCAATTGCAGAAAAATTATCCGGAATATGGAATTACGGATGAAGAAATTGCTTCAGTAGCCCATTTGGCACCGATTCATGATATTGGAAAGATAAAAGTACCAATTGAAATTTTGAATAAAAATGGAAAGTTGACAGATGAAGAAATGAATGTAGTAAAACAACATCCATTAGTAGGTGCAGCGATGACCCAGAGATTCCCAGAGGGGATAACAACGGAAAAGCTGAATCAATATAGCTATGAAATATGCAGACATCACCATGAAAGATATGATGGGTCAGGATACCCGGACGGTTTAAAAGGGAATGCGATTCCAATGTGTGCACAGGTCGTTGGGATTGTTGATGCTTACGATGCATTGATTAATGATCGCCCATACAAAAGGAAATATGAACCTGAAGAGGCAATACAGATGATTTCAAATGGTGAATGTGGAGCGTTTTCCAATCAGCTGATGCAATGCTTTCAGGAGGCAGCAAAGCAGCAAAACTGGTTAAAAATGCAAAATTAAAGTACCAAAACAAATGAAGGCAAAAGATTAGAGGTCCAGATATGAAGAAAAAAAGAAGGATAGAGAACAGAATTATCGCAGTAATACTATGTATAGCTATCTTATTTTCTCAAGTGAATATTGCGGATGCAGCAGCTCTGAATCCATCAGGTACTAACACGAGTCAAGTGGTCCTTTCTAATGAAACCAATATGAGCAATGATGAAGCATCAACCGAATCCACAGTTTCAGATGAAATAAATGGTACCACGGAGTCCGAATCTTCGATATCGGAGGAAACAAATGAAAACTCGAAGAATAACGAATCGGAATCTTCCGATGGAAATGTTAAAGCAGAATCAACAGATAATATAGATGCTTATTATAAGGATAGTAAAATATGCATTTATAATTGTGAACAATTAAAACAGATTGGTTCAGATGCTTATGTTTATACGGGTGATAAGGACGGAAAGATTGGTTCTGGAGATGTAGTAAATAGTGAAGGCACAGAGCTGAAATACGGTGCAGATGCCCAATACATTTTGATGAATGATATCCAGATGAATTCTGAACAGATCTGGACAGTGTCAGATTCCTTTACCGGAACTATTACAGGAACAGAAGTTGAGGAAAATGAAACACCGACTTTATATGACAAAGAAACGGATACCATCTACATTTACAATCCGTATCAGTTGATGGTGCTTGCACAGGAAGAATCTGAAACAGAACCTGTTATGACATTAGATTATGATGCACCACAGTTTGGTATGGGGCAGATGATCTATCCAGATGGTGAAGATAAGGCGTATCTGACTTATAGTAAGTCTCATAATTATGTGTTATCGCAAAAGTTTAATTCGGATAAACCAGAACTGGTTGCAGATCAGTTGAGTAAAGTGAGTACAGAAGGTACAGAAGGTCGAGATTTTAAGGGACAAGTTGTTAAGACTATTGGAGATAAGACCTATATCTTAATTGGAAATGAGCAGCAGCTGAGGAAAATTGGTACGGATGAACGAGTTAATGGTGCGGTTTATCAGGCATATCTAGATGGTTTGGTATGGAAACGTGATACAGATTCAAGTGGCAAACCGATCATGCTTTATAGTGGTGATGCTGATTTGACAAGAGACCAGAATGGAGTAGCAGATTTTACTTTTGGACAAATTAAAGATGCTGATAGCAAATACAGTCAGCATAACTGGGTACATACCAGAGGCAGATGCGGAGTCAATCAAATAACAGGTGAAATTGACCCTAATTTAGATATAGACAAAACAACAGGACAGAAATATACAGCAAACGCAAATTATATTATTTTCCGAGATATAGATTTGAGCAGTAAAGAGTGGAAGCCTCTTACTTTTCAAGGAACAATGATTGGAGCTAAGGCGAAAGATAATGAGTCCCTTTGGGATTCATCATCCAGTCAAATTACAGCTAGTACGAAACCAGCACTTTCTAATGTAAAAGTTGTGCAATCAAGTAGACTCAATGTTGGAGAACAAATGGGTGTAGGCTTTTTCTCTACAATATCGAGTGAAGTAAGTGATAACGATATCGGTATTAGTAAAGGATTAGTGCAAGTTTCAAATATTAAGTTTGAAAATATTAGTGTTCAAACATCAACTTCTGAAACATATTATCCGGACACTCTCATAAGTACATTAACAAGTACTCTGGGTAAGTTGCTTGGTGGAGTTTTAAGTGGATTGACATTTATTTTAACGTTCGGTCAGGTAAAAATTGATCTTGGAAAAACATTAGGAGATGTTCTTGATGCGAGAAAGAAAGATCCGACAGCATTAGCAACTGGTGCGATTGCTGGGCGAGTAGAAGGGCAGGTAGAACTATCTAATCTTGAAGTAAACAATGCTAATGTTGAAAACGTGAATAACAATACAGGTGGATTTGTTGGATATATCGTTGGTAAAACACAGTATGATGGGCTATCAAACGCACTTGGTGGACTTGTCAAGTTACTTACAAATATATTGAATGTAATTCCAGGATTAGGTTTAGGTGACTTAATCACGATTCTTCTTGGAAATGCTATTCCTTTAGAAAAGTTAATTCCGACAGGTTATATCAATGCCAAAATTATAAATTGTTATGTAAATGGATTAAGTATTTCTACAGCTGCTGATAAAGAGTATGCAGGTGGATTTATTGGACAACAGAAAGGAACAATTGTAGAAAATTGTTCCATTTCCAATAGTGCTTATACGATAAACGGAAAGTCTTTTGCAGGTGGATTTGTTGGAATAGCTCGTGATGATGCGATAGAAGGTACACTTTCTGGTGCATTGGATATTGAAACAAAATTGCCGAAAATGAATCCAGAAAGTTTGCTTTTGAATTGCTCACTAAATAATGCTCGAATGATAGTATCAGGTGAAAGTTACGTGGGCGGATTTGCCGGCGGATTTGCCAATTCTACTGCGGTGAATTGTACAGTAGAAGCTAAAAATGAACTTACAGTGAAGGCTTCAGGAAATCATGCCGGCGGATTTGCCGGCGTTGCAGCACTTGGTTGGGCAGCGGATATAGGAAAAGGAGATACAAAGGATAACTTATTAGGTGGTGTTGTAGATCTTGTTGTAAAGCTTTTAAGTAGTAATCCAGGTGCAACATCTTCATTACTTTCTTTAGCAGGTGTAAGTCCGTCATATATTCTAGGATGTACAGTAAAAGCACCTCTTAAAGTAAGTGGTGTTGATTATGTAGGTGGTATCGTAGGAAGTGGTAATGGATCTTCTATAGCACCATCTAGTGCAGAATATTTACAAAAAGTATCTTACTGGAGAAATAACATTTACGAAACAGGAGCAATTGCAACCAAAAATGTTGTTCTAAATGGCGATATCAATATTTCAGGGCGAGATTATGTAGGTGGGATTGCAGGATCTTTAGGTACAGCTAGTGTAGCGGGGCTTCTTAACACAACGCTTGGTGTGGCATCGTATCTTGCATTTACCGTGGATAACGTTTTAGTACAGGGCAACGAGAACTTCTCAGTTGAAGGTCGAGAACGAGTTGGTGCCGGACTTGGTGATGCGATCGGCGGAAGCATAAAAAATGTAACCCTTAACAATGTAGTATCTGTTAACGGGGATAATCTAGTTGGTGGATTTATCGGATTGTCAGGGCCGGGGGATCTAGCAGGAACAGATGGAGGATTAACGGTTAATCTCCTTGGCCTTAACTATCTTTTGAAGCTTAGCAATCTACTTTCTTTAGGACAAGCAGTAGAAGTTAAGATTCAAAATGTTCAGGTTAATGGTGTAGAAAAAGGATTTGAAGTAAAAGCTACGGGTGTACGTAAAGATAATTCTGTACGAGATTATACAGCTTCCGGTTTTATTGCTAGAAGTAATTGTACAAAGGTAGAAAATGCACACGTAACAAAGTTGAAATCTGTAGAGGCCGCAGATGTAGGTGGTTATGCAGCAGGGTTTGTTGCAATTTCCAAAACAGGAGGACTTGCTGAAGTTGGAGACAAAACGGAAGTTAAATCTTTGATTGAAGCAAACGGATTACTTAATGCGATCAGTTATTTAATTCCTCGTTATACAAACTGTACAGTAAGTTATGTAGATGGTGGAAGTGTAACGGCTGATGTTGCAGGTGGCTTTACAGCAGATTTTCAAAGCGGTGTAGTTAATAATTCTGAGCGGGGAGCGGATGATTATTATGCTGTATATAATCTTGCAGCCGTTAACGGACAGTCTTATGCCGGAGGATTTGGAGGAAATGTTTACTCTGGAGCGTTGGCAGATGCTGGGAAAGGAATCAGTATTCTTGGAAATCTCAATGGGCTGAATATAAACATTGGAGAACTTGTAAATCTAATCAATGCCTACATTCCATATATACAGTATGCAGGAGTCAAGTCAGACAACGGATTTACAGTCACTGCGAACAAGATGAAATCAGAGGACAGCCATTCTGGAAGTGCCGGAGGATTTATCGGATATGGAAGTGGTGTTCAGGTAAGCTACTGTGATGTTACGAGTCTGAAACATACAAGTGTAACAGAACCTGAGAAAGGTTTGGAAGACACTGATGGCTCAAACTATTTTAATGATGTAAAGAGCCAGTACGCAGTGACTGGTGCAAGATATGCTGGTGGCTATATTGGCTATATGGATATTGGTTCCGCAGCTTCTGTTGGAAAAGGCTTGAGTATTCTTGGAAAATCGATAGGAATCAACAATGTGCTGGATGCATTGAATGTGGTCGTTTCTACAATTGAGCATTCCAATGTTACAGGAAGTGTTGGAGGATTTGCAGTAAAGGCTTCTTGGAAAAATACTGCATCCGATGCGTCAGAAAATGATGTTCTTGGAGATGCAGGAGGATTTGCCGGAAAGATTTCTGGTGGACACATTCAGGATTCAAATGCAAATAACTTCTCATATATCATTGGACAGATTACTGCTGGTGGCTATGTGGCGATCTTGAGCCGGGAAATGTGGCAAATGTACTTGGTGATACGGGTATCTTAGGTGGTCTTGTTGATGTGTCAGATACATTGGCATCATTAGCGGAGGACTTTGTACCGACGATCAGAAACAGCTCTACGACTTGTATTCCTTGTGGTGGTGCGGTTCGTGCAGATGCGGATTCAACAACACAAGTACAACGAGGTATGGCCGGAGGTTATGCAGGACATAATGAAGGCGGTCACATCTGGGGAAACAATACAAAGAAATGGAAAGGTAAAGAATATACCGGACCAACAAGTACTTGTAAAGCAGTAAGAATCCGCTCGGTATACGGAAAAGAAATTGCTGGTGGCTTCACAGGACTTATGGAGTCAGCTGATACGGCAAGTACCGGAAACCTGTCCTTGTTGTGGGGACTGGTAAAAGTAGATAACATCCTGGGAGCACTCAGCGTTGTCTATCCGACAGAAGAAGACACAGCAGTTTATGGACCACTTGCCAGATGGATTATGAAACCTGGAACAAATGGGTGGAATTTGTCGGTAAAAAAGGTGGTTACGGAAGTGACCTTGCTGCGAATGGAACAGTAAAAAATCAAGAAGAACTGGATAATATTATTGGAAAATATGCTTACGGATACAATGTCGTAGCAGGAAGAGTAAATTATCGGGATGAGATAAAACTGGCAAATGGCGGAGCAGCTGGCGGTTATGTTGGATCAATGCAGACCGGAACCATTACAAATGGACAGGCTTATCAGGCGAAGACAATTAAAGGGCTTCGATGCGCCGGCGGTTTTGCGGGAGAAATGATAAACGGCGGAGCAGCAAAGCTTGGAGGAGTTGATATCCTCGGTCTTAATCTGCAATTAGGACAAATGCTACAGGTACTTAATGTCTTTGTGCCAGTAATCAAGAAATCTTCGGTAGAGGGTTATCAGAGTGGACTGATTGTCCAGTCAGAAGGTGTAGATAACAAGAATATCTGTGGTTATGCCGGAGGTTATGTAGGAAAACTGATTGGTGGACAGATCTGGGGCGAAAATGATGCACGCTGCAAGGTTACAAAGTTGAGACGAGTTGATGGAAAAGCTACGTTGGAGGATTTGCCGGAAGCTCAAGACCGGGAAGTGTAGCAACACTGAATCCAACTGCAGGAGAAGGATTACTCAGCCAGCTTCTGAATAAACTGTTAAGTACACCGGCAGATTTGATAAAAGTATTAAATGCTACAGTCGCAACGATCCGTTATTCAGATGTGGAAGCCTGGGATGACTGGGGAATCATTGTAAATGGTGCTTATGCAAGTGGAAGTAATAACACTTCTTATGCAAAAGCAGCCGGAGGATTTGCCGGAAATCTGGAAGGAACGGTACTTGGCAAGAAGGATACGGAAGAGGCAGGAGTTTCTGTACAGAATATCCGTTCCGTAGTCGCAGGTGAATATGCCGGAGGATGCTTCGGTGTTGCTGATGTAGCCGGAGTTGCCAATATCAGCGCAGGAAATGAAACCTCGCTACTTGATAAATTGTTAAAGCTTGGAAGAACCGATGTGCTGGATGCATTTAGAAGTTATGTATATTACGGAACTGTAAGCGGAAGTAAGGATGCTGGCTTAAGTGTCAGTGCAAACACAGCGATAAAATCCGGACAGAACAATGCAGTTACATATAGCGGAACGGCCGGAGGTTTTGGCGGCTCACTGTTAAATGGTTCTGTGAAAAACAGTAAAGTAACGGAATTAAGTAATGTAAGAGGTTTAAATAGTGTCGGAGGATTTGTTGGCTATTCTGGAAAAAGCGGAGTAGTTAAGGCAGACAAGATAGACGTTATTGGAGACAATACAGGACAGTTACTTGGTGGTGCTCTTGGAGTTATGGACATTTTTGGTTCTCACATTGATGACTGTACAGTTACAGGGACGGATGATGGTTACACAGTACAAAGTACTGGCGGAGATGAGCAGATTGCCGGTGGATTTATCGGATACGCGAATCTTGCGAGAATGTCGAAGTGTACAGCAGGTGACAAGACGAACCAGAAAATTGGACTGAAACAGGTAGCGTCAGGTGGAACAGCCGGCGGATTTGCAGGACGAACAAGTTTCGCTTATCTTGCAGATTTGAAGTTGGATTCTGGAGCAGTGAATGTAATATTCTCGCTTGTTAATGAACTTATAAAAGCATTATATCTGGATAAAATCCAGGATTCCAATCTTCTGAAGATCAATCTTGGAATTATCAAAGTGGATGCACTGTATGAGGGCAAACTGCTTCATGTAAATCTGCTCGGACTGGATATCTCTGTGGGACTTTCGAAGAAGTCAACAGATAACAACCAGGAGACAGATCTTGCAATTATTACGATTGGAGATTCATCCATCAAACTTCGATGCGACGAAAATGGATTGTTGAATGATAATGATGCCAAATCCAATATCAGTGTGAGTCTGATCAAGGCCAATCGAACAAGAATTACTGATAGTAATGTCTACGGTGTCAGTCATGGGTATGATGTCTATGCCGGTGGAGCCGGAAATGACAATGACGGTGATGCTAAAGATGGACGAAGTGGTGGTTTTGTTGGATTCAACGATGAAGGATTATTGAAGAACAACAACATGTATTACTGTGATGTGGTTCGTGGAACAAAAGATCTTGTTGGACCATTTAGCGGAAAGAGTGAATTAGATACGGTATATGATTTCAATAGCCAGGAAAAGGTGGAAGGCGAAAAGAACAATTACCGTATTTATAGAAAATTGGATCAATCTTTAGATCAAATTGAAAAGAATAACAGTATCTTGAACAGCAGTCATGAAAAGGATGAGGCAAGCGGATGGGATATTTATACAATTGGACATATGAATCCGGTAAAGACTTTTGAGACTCTAAAAAATGCTGTTCTGGCAAGTAAGGGTGACTCAGTGAAAGCAGATCTTAATGCTTATGAATCACCAGCAAAAGCAGTATTGATGTCAGATACCAAAACAACATTGAACACGGGAGATAGTGATACACCGGAACCATCCGAGTCACAGGATCCATGTGATGAGAACATTAAGCTGACGATCAATAAAGTTTGGAAGGATTTAAATAATTTTGATCATTCAAGACCAAACAGTATTACGGTAACAATATCACGTACCTGGAAAGATAAGGCAGGAAATGAAAAGACAGAAACAGTTCCACGTTACGAGAGTTACAAAATAGAAGGTTCCATCGATAAATCTAAATGGCAGGAGGTGATAAAGGAACTCCCGGCATACAAGACAGATGGAGATGAAATTTATTATTACACGTATTCCATCACAGAAGCAAAAGTGGATGGTTATACAACAACGATAGATAAATCGCAAGATGGATTTACCTTCACAATAACTAATAGACATTTCCCAGGTCTTCCGGATACCGGAGGATACGGAAGCTATTTGATTTACCTGATAGCTGTTCTGCTTTTCCTGGTATATTTCATAATGAGATATAAAAAATGCAAGGAAAATAAAAAAGCAGAAAAACTATAAAAGAAAAATTCTCAAGAAAAGGAGACAATTGTTATGAAGAGAATGAAAAGAATCATGCATTAATGCTGGCAGCGATTATGATGATGGCTATGTCTGTCACAGCATTTGCCGCAGAAGGAGCAGGAACACACACACTTACTGTGAATGCAAAAGGTGGACAGGATCTGAAAGGTCAGACAATCAATCTGTACAAATTATTTGATGTGACAGAGTCTGGTACAACAGAATCAAAGAACTATGCATATACAGTGAATACAGCAACTGGTTATAAAGATGCAATTAAATCAGCCCTTGGAACATCATTTACAGGAACAACAGATGAGGAGTATGCAGCAGCTGTTTTTGCTATAGGCAGCAACGATTCTACAGAAGTACAGAAATTTGCAAATGATTTTACAACATATGCATTGAAGAATAGTTTGGCAGCAACTGCTACTTCTAGTAAAATCACAGAGAGCCAAACATCTTATGATTTTACAGGATTAGACGCAGGTTACTATTTAGTATATGTAACAGGTGGAAAAGAGATTCAGTCTTCTTTAGTTACAGTTGATGCGACAACAAATACAGTAAACTTAAAGACAGAAGCACCAAGCATTGAGAAAATAGCTGATAAGACAACAGTAAATATCGGTGATGTTGTAACATATAACGTAAAAGGTGTTATTCCGGATACAACAGGATATGACCAGTATCAGTACATTATCCACGATGAATTATCAACAGGTCTTGATTTTGTAAACGATACAACAGGAACAGCTCTTGGAGCAGGTGCTACAACAGTTAATGTAACAGTAGCATTTACTGATAATAGTGTTACAGCAGCAGGAACAACACCAACAGTAGCAACACTTGATACAGCAAACAATAGAAAAATGTCTCTTGATCTTTCTGCATGGGTAAGAGATAACCAGGCAAACAAGGGAAAAGAATTTACTGTTACATATTATGCAAAAGTAAATAAAGACGCAGTTGTAACAGAAAAGAATAATGCTAAGTTAGAGTACGGAAACAATCCAAGCGATACAACAACCACAACACCAAGTGAAGCAAAGACACCGACATATCCATTAGATATCAAAAAGATTAACAAGAAAACAAGTGAACTGTTAGCAGGCGCAAAATTTAGTTTATATAGAATTGAAACAGATGCTAAAAACGGTGAAAATGCTATTACAGTAACAGGAAGCAATGGAAATTATGTTGTAGATTCAGCATCTACTACTACAGAATTCGAATCAGTAGGAGCAATTAAGGGAAAAGGCTACAACCTTCACGTTAACGGTCTTGCAGCAGGAGACTACTGGTTAGTAGAGACACAGGCTCCAGAAGGATTCAACAAGTTGACAGATCCAATCAAAGTTACAATCACAAAAACTGGCGATGAAGAATGGACTGTTAAGAAAAATGATGTATCAGAAGGCGATAAAATCATCGATGTAGAAAACAGCACAGGTTCCCTCCTTCCATCTACTGGTGGACGTGGAGCAATCGCATTTGCTGTAATCGCAGCTATTCTTGTATTCGGTGTAGCAGTAAGCTTTATCCGTGATAAGAGAAAAGAAGCATAATAATTTTATTAGAGATACAAGATAATATTTAAGGAATGGGCGGTTATCTTCCACGGAAGGTAACCGCAATTCCAAGTATAACAACAGGGAGAATGAAATGAAGAGTAAGAAGAAAAAAAAGAAGATAACAATAAAAGATATTATTCGTTTGATCGTGCTTTTGGTTGCATTCTCCGTATTGTTATATCCAACGTTTAGTAGTTATCTGAACGAAAAGAATGGTTCCAAAGTGGTATCCTATTATGATGAGGAAAGTGTAAAGTTAAGTAAGGCAGAAAAAGAGCAGATGTTGGAAGAGGCGAGAGCATATAATAAGGAAATGCTGGGAAATATTGATTTGATTGATCCATTTTCGCAAGAAGATACGGAAATAGATGCTCGTTATGAGAGCTTGTTAAATGTAGATGGTTCGGGAATGATGGGATATATCCGTATTCCTAAGATTAATATAGAACTTCCAATCTATCACGGAACAAGTGAAGCTGTGCTACAGGCAGGTGTCGGACATTTCTGGGGTACATCTCTTCCTGTAGGTGGAGAAAGTACACATACAGTTCTGACAGGACATAGAGTCTTCCGACAAAAACACTATTTACCAATATGGATAAACTGGAAGTAGGGGATATTTTTTACATTAAAGTCTTAGATGAAACCCTGGCATATCAGATTGATCAGATATTAACGGTTTTGCCACAAGAGACAGATAGCTTATCCATTGAACCTGGTAAGGATTATGCAACACTTGTTACTTGTACACCATTTGCAATTAACACACACAGACTTTTAGTACGTGGAGAGAGAATACCTTATGAAGAGGCAACAAAGCAAGAGCCTGATACCAATATAAAACCAGAGTTATCTTTCACTGCTAAAGTGCTGATTGTAACAATTATAGTAATCTTCATAGGGCTGATGATAGCTATAATTTATAGTATACGAGATAGAAAAAGGAGGAAAGTAAGGTGAGAAAGAAGATAAGAAGTATTCACATTATTTTATTCGTTATGCTTTTTCTTGTCGGTAATTTTATAGATATTTCAACAATCCATGCTGAAGCAGGAAGTAGAACAGGAAGCATTCAAATTATTTATAAAGGGAGAAATAGTTCGGATAAAGAAGTGACTCTTTCCGGAGCAAAGTTCTCGATATTTCCAATTCAATATATGAAAAATAATGAGTTAGTATGGGAAGATGGTTTTAAAGATTCAGGGATATCATTACAAGATACCAGTGCAGAAGCAAGAGAGAAACAAGCAAAACAATTGTTTGCATTTGCGAAAGAAAATAATATTTCCGGATTAATGCAAGAAACAGATACTTCGGGATGCACGAGTTTTGGAGAATTGGATGAAGGAATTTACCTGCTTGCACAGATTGGAAATGTAGAAAGTGGTACAGATAAATTTGAATCCGCTCCATTCCTTGTTAATATTTCATCTGAAATTAATGGGAATGTAGAATATAATGTAACGATAGAGCCAAAAGCTGAATGGGTTTCATCAGAAACACCACCGAGCAATCCAGATAAGCCAAAGGATACGACACCTTCAAAACCGGATAAGCCAAATACTATTCAGAAAATAATAAATACGGTAAAAACCGGAGATACAACAAATATAGTTGCATGGTTTTTAATAGCGATTGTTAGTCTTGGTTTGATTGTAGGATCTATAAAAGAGAAAAATGAAGTAGCTATTATTTAAAGAAAACTGATCCATTGCGGTGGAATCAGTTTTCTTGTATTATACGTCTTAAAACGTTGCAAACACTAATGTTGAAGAGAGGATGCAACGGTACGAGAGATATCGTTGTTTGATATTTGAGGAGCATTAAGCAGTGCTGTGAAATTCTGTCTGATGATATCCAGTGTCTTCTGCTTTTTCTGCAATTCCTGCTTTTCACGGACAGTAGCAGCCTGTTCAGATTTAAGATTTTCTATCCGCTTCTGGATTTTATTAGAGCTTGGGATTTTGGTAACACCGAGATCCTGAAGCTCTTTTTTTAGTGAATCGTGGAGTTGGTATTCTGCTTGATGTTTGGTCCGGTATGCGTTTGGATTTTTAGCAGATTTGCAATCTTCAATCACTTTACGGCAGTGCATTCTATAATGGTATCGTAATTTAAGACACTTCAAGAGACATTTCTTAATGAATCTGATATACTGTAAACACTACAGAAAGAAGGATTATTATTATGTCTCGAACAAGAAGAAATTTCTCTGCCAAATTCAAATCAGAATTAGTGATTGAACTGCTCAAAGGAGAAAAAGACTTAAATACAATCGCAACCGAAAACAATATTCAGCCGAATCTTCTCCGCAACTGGAAGAAGGAGTTCCTCGATAAAGCATCCGTGGTTTTTAATGACACACGAGAGGATAATCTGAAAGAAAAACTCGCTTTAGAACGCAAGGAAAAAGCTGAATATGCGAAAAAAGTTGGCCAGCTCACCATGCAGGTGGATTGGTTGAAAAAAAAATCTGAAGAAACACTTGGACCTGACTACGAGAGTAAATTTAGTCCAAAACCTTTTGAAGACTAAAGAACTTCCAGTTAAAACAGGAGCTGCGCTTCTTGATATCAATCGTACCAGTGTTTATTACAAGGGCACGCCCATATCTCAGGAGGAGTTAGATTGCAAATCGATCATAGATCGATTACACACGGATAACCCGGCCTGGGGAGCACGACAACTGTCTGCTCAACTGAAGAAACGAGGGCATCAGGTTGGCCGCCGGAAAACGCGCCGTTATATGAATGAAATGGGGATTGATCCAATTTATCCAAAAATGAACCTTTCTAAACGTATGCAACAGGCTAAAGTCTGCCCGTATCTGCTACGTAACGCCGTTATCGACCGTCCAAATCAGGCATGGTCAATCGACATTACATACATCCCCATTAAGCGTGGATTCCTGTATCTGACCGCTGTGATTGACTGGTACAGCCGCTGTATCGTTGGCTGGGAAGTCGATGATACTCTGGATACCAGAATGGTCATAACTGCGTTAAAAAAGGCGTTTATAGTGGCAAAACCTGTTATCCTGAATTCAGATCAGGGCTGTCAGTTTACAAGCAATGAGTACATGAATTTCCTCAAAGAGAACCAGATCCGTCAAAGCATGGATGGTAAAAGCCGGTGGGCTGACAATATCATGATTGAACGATGGTTCCGAAGCTTCAAGTACGAGGAAGCATATCTGACCCAATATAACAATATCAGAGAAGCACGGAAGGCAATCGGTAAATATGTGCACACTTACAACTTTGAACGTTGTCATTCTGCACTCAATAATCAAACACCGGCATCCTGCTATTATCCGATTCTGTTACTGGATGATCATGCAGCCTAAGGGGGATTTTCTCCCTACCCAGTTACATATATCAGTTCATTATAAAAAGCTTAGATTTTTGTCTTGACAACTGAACCACTATATTGCAAAATACGTGAAGAGTTGAGACGTTTTTGTATTAAATTAAAATTAGGGAAAAGGCATGTGAAATACGATGATGAAAATAACTATATAAACAAAAAGAAAAGATCAAAATCCGGTAAATCATTGGAAAATTTTTGAGGGACGGTTGGTATTCCTTCTGGCAATGGTGATTTTGGCTGTTGTTGCATATACTTTTATTTTACAACAAGCATATACCAAAACTGCTCTGAAAACAGAAATTGAACGAGATATTTCCAGTGCAGATGCGGTTCATAAGCTGGTAAATGACAGACTGGGACGAAAAGATTTTAATGAAATAAAAAGTAAAGCTGATGAGAATACAGAACTATTCAAGAATATGTCGACATATATGAATGAAATCAGAACGCTGAATTCTACGAGATATATTTACACAGCAACCAGAAATGAAGACGGTAGATTGATTTACGTTGTAGACGGACTGGATCCATCGGCTGGTGACGTCAGACATCCAGGAGATCCGATTGAAAAGGAGATGGTTCCTTATATAGAAAAAGCACTTTCTGGAAAAACAGTATATTCTCAGGATATTGTTGATACAACATGGGGACCTATTTTTACAGCCTGTTATCCTGTGACAGCGGAAGATGAATCTAATGAAGTGATAGGTGCTTTCTGCATAGAAATGGATATGCAGAAAGCGTATGGAATGGTTGAGAAGACGAATAAGTTAAGTATTGTACTGGGATGCATTACAGCGTGTATTTTGGTAATATTATGTACCTGTGGATATTCTGTATATAAGAAGCAAAAAGAAAATGAGCAGAAACAGCAAAAACTGTTGCAGGAAGCTGCAAGACTGGCCGATTCAGCTAATAAAGCAAAATCAACATTTCTATTTAATATGTCTCATGATATTCGTACCCCTATGAATGCAATCATTGGATATGCAGAATTGGGAGAGAAACATTTAAAGGAGCCAACTATATTAGAGGATTACTTTGAAAAAATATTATTGTGCGGAAAGAAAATGCTGCATTTGATTGATAACATTCTTGAATTAGCACGAATCGAAAACAACCAAGCAACGCTGGATGAAACAATAACAGATGTTTCTAAAAACTTTGATTTATGTATTGATATGTTTAGGAAACCGATAGAAGAAAAACATCAAACACTGAAAGTCAATAAGAACATTCGATATCCATACCTGCATATGATGATGCAAGATCATCTGAAATTACGATTAACATTTTGAGTAATGCTGTGAAATACACGGGTGAAGGCGGTAACATAAGCTGTACATTGAACCAATATCCCGGCGAAAAAGAAGGTTGGAGTGTATTAGAGCTTATCATAGCAGACAACGGAATCGGAATGTCAGAAGAATTCCAAAAACATATTTTTGAATCATTTTCACAGGAACGATCTTCGTCAGACAGCGGAATAGAAGGTAGCGGACTTGGCATGGGAATCGTGAAGAAACTGGTGGATTTAATGGATGGCAAGATCACAGTTCAGAGCAAACCGGGAGCAGGTTCTACTTTTACAATCACGCTTCCATTAAAAATAGCAAATGCGGAAGAAAGGAATCCGAAACATGCAGACGGTCAGTTGAATATCAAAAAACTGGAAGGAAAAAGGGTTCTTCTGGTAGAAGATAATGACTTGAACGCAGAAATTGCAACGGAACTTTTGACGGAAGAGGGAATCATGATAGAAAGAGCGGAAAACGGCGTTGCATGTATTGATATGTTTAACAAAGCAAAGCAAAATTACTACAGTCTGATTCTGATGGATATTCAGATGCCGATTATGAACGGATATGAAGCATCCAGGAGAATTCGAGAACTGAAAGACGGTAACAAATCGCAGATTCCAATTGTTGCAATGACAGCAAATGCGTTTGAAGAAGATAAGAAGATGGCTTTGGCAAGTGGCATGAATGATCATGTTGCAAAACCAATAGATATGAATGTATTATTGCCGACTATTATGAAATATATGTAAAGGAAGAAAGAAGGACACTGATTTTGCAGTCAGTGTTCTTCTTACATATCAGTCGACTAAAGCAAAACATTTTATAGTTGTACATTATCTCGTTGAGAAGGGTAAATCTGTGAACTTTGTTCACTAAGCAGAGCAGTGAAATTTTGACGAATGATATTTAAAGTCTTTTGCTTTTTCAGCAATTCTTGTTTCTCCCGGACAGTAGCAGCCTGTTTAGATTCAAGGTTTTCAATCCGTTTCCGGTTTTTTTAGAGCTAGGGATTTTGGTAACGCCCAGATCCTGAAGCTCTTTTTTTAGTGAATCGTGCAGTTGGTATTCTGTTTGATGTTTGATCCGGTATGCTTTTGGATTTTTAGCAGATTTGCAATCTTCAATTACCTTACGGCAGAGTCGATAAGAATCGCAATGCTTTTGGATGAGTCTCTGAGTACCCAGTTCTGCACTGATTTCTTCAATCCGCTGCTCAGCCGCTTTAACAGAATTTTCCATATCGGAAATATGCTGCTGAAAGTCTTCGTAGTTTAGCAGATTATTTTCGGAAAGATAATTGAAGGTGCGTGCCGCTTCTTTCAGATTATTGAGTTTTGCCCAACGTTCAAATCCTTCCCAGTTACCGGTAGTGACATACGTGGAAATATTGATATATAGTCGAGCCTCTTGGGACAGATGTTTTGGTGCTTTGGTTTTATAACGGTTTTTCTCCAGACGGGTACGGACATTTTCTTCCGTATAATAACTCCCCAGTAATTTCATATATGTGAAATTTTTTTGCTCTGGTGCACGGAAAGAAAGATGTTTTCCCTGTCGGACTTCATATCCAGCCAACTGCATTTTCTGTAAAAACTCATTGTAATTGACAGAAGACCAGATTGCCTTATCCACGGCAACACGTAGCTTGGCTTTCCAACTGGTTCCACGATGATATTTCATGTTCTCTTTATGGCTTGTCAGATATGATCTATCGTGGAATGACACTGGTGAAGTTCTATGCACCGAATGGTGTGATGCTCAGTGAAATCCTTCATTCCTGTTTTTGCAGTCATTATAATAAGAAGGATGTGGAAGTACAGCAGGAATTAGGAATAGGTAGGACTTCTTTTTATAAAATGAAGAAGCAGGCACTTGGGTATTTAGGATTTTATTTTTATGAGATCGTGGTACCGCAGGCAAAGGATAAAAGATTTAAACCGTCACTGGGCGTTGAGGAAGAGTAGGTGAGTAATATGAGATACGAAGATTCGATGAAAGGTGTAGCTGATCAGATAATCAAAGAACAGCAGCGAGCCAGTAAAATAAAAAACAATCCAGAAGAGTTCCATTGGCATGACGAATATGCAACGTTGAATTTCTTTTGGTTTATCTGCAAAAATATCGGTAACTTAGAAAATGGAGAAATTGAAAAAATGGTCACACGCTTGAAAAGCATAGATCAGAAAGCAGTAGAGAACCATGTGAATGGTGCTGTTTGGGCATTTGATTATGATAAGATGTTTTGTGTATTGATGGAAAATGAAATTTGCCGAAAGGTGTGTGAAAAGAATAAATATAATAGTTGGACGAAGCTGATTGGACAGTATTGTGTTTTAATGGCTTAAAGATAAAGAAAGTTGCTGGAGGGAAATAATCTCCAGCAATTTTGTCTTTGATGAATAGAGGTCAATTTTTTGTTCAATTATTTTCACTATTGTTTGATTCAGTGATTTTTTTCTTCTTTGGAGAAACCAGTTTGTGACTGGAATAAATGGACATGCCCATACAAAGCAATGAAGAATAGGCAAAGTATTTATGTGCAGTCATAGATTTTTTGATTCCAGAATAAATGCATCCCAACATACAGAAAAGTGCTCCGAGAGACCAGTATTTATGTGATTTCATGATTTGATACCTCCTTTGATTTAACTGCTTCGATTATAACGCTTTTTTATGAATATGCAAAGAAAATCTTGAAATATAGTTCTATATGAGCAACTGAAGAAATGTGTAGAATATTTTCGGCAAAATTCAGTATGGGAAAAGGTACTGAACGGTTTTTTTGAAAAATATGCTTCTTATGGAAGATTCTCAGGGAGCGTTCGTGTTCAGAGCTTATCGCCGGAAGAACTGGAAGAATTGGAAGGATTATTTGGAAAAAGTTTTCATCGGCAAAAAAGTGTGACAATTTCTGCTGAAAAATTTCAAAAAGTATTAGAAAATAGTCGCTATAAAGGACTTGCACCGGAAGAGATTCTGGAAAGCTATTTTGGAAAAGCACTGTGTAGCAAACAGGAAGAAAGAATCTTAAAGGCGCAGAAACAGCAGGAATTGCTACTGCGCATAAGTAGCGAGTATGAGGGGACACCGGCACAGGTGGAGTTGGAATATTTCATGCAAATGCTGAAAGGAAATTCCAGGGAAGATTTTGAAGAACTGGAGCAACAGTTAAAGCTTTCCGCAGAAATATTTAATAAACTGCCATACAGGAAAACACAAAAAATATACCTGGCAGTTTTTGCTGCAATGGTGACTGGAAATCCACATGCATTTGACCAAGGCACTGTGTGAGGCAGACTTCTTTATCAGATAATTCAGAGAAATTTGGAATTACGAAATTTAATAATAGGGCAAATAGAGACCTTTCCGGCCTATAAAAGACAGAGAAGTTTTCTTGCAGCCGGAATTTTGCTGGATGATGTTTTGAATTCTGTAATGTTGTATCGGGTGGAGGCAGTGAAAAAAGATGGAGATATGTATAGTGGAGTGGCGGGATTTCAAAAAGAGCAGGATATCAGGAACGGCTGTTTATTTCATAAATAAAATCCTTTTGTTTGTCATAGGCTCTTTCCACTTCCTTTGGAGGTGTGAGGAGCCTTGTAAATTCGTTTAGTACTCCCACAGAAACTTCTTTAAATTTACTATCCCATGAGAATGTCGGGATTAAGCTATACAATGTCTAAATTGGATATAATTCATAGCCGTAATCCTTTAATATCTTTAATGCGTGATAAGATGGTATTGCAGCTGCAGTTGATAATGCCAGGCAGTGTGTCAATGACATTGTACAGGAAGTATTCCATTTCATCACTTGACGAAGCAACTGCATGTATATGAAGTTTGTCTCTTCCTGTAACACGGTAAATCTGTGTAACTGTATCATTTTTATACAATATATCTGTTACCTGCGATAGATGGTCCGGCTTTATTTCAATTTCAAAATAGCATGATACAGCACCACTAATTTTTTGAGGGTTTATTATTGTTGTATATTCTTCGATTATACCTTTTTTCTCCAAGCTTTGAATTCGGGCTTTTACTGCTACTCTGGAAATACCGGTTTTTTCACCAATATCAGAGTAAGAGATACGTGCATTTTCTATAAGCAACTGGATAATCTTCTGATCCAGTTCATCTAAACCGTCTAGGTACATAATTGTCCCTCCTGTAAAATAATATCCATTGCATATCAAATATCATACCATTTATATTACAAAAAGTAAATGATAGCTTGACTTAGTTACTGTGACTACATATAATTATTACATAACGAAAGTTATAACTTACATTTTGAATAAAGATAAGCATTCCCACCGCTTCAAGTGCGCAGAGCACTAAACGGCGGGTGAGGGGGATGCTTCTGTCAGTGGGAGTTGAAAGCTCCCACTGACAGATCGCAAAGCGACTGCGTTCATGAGCAAGCTGCAAAGCGGATTGCGAATGAACGCTTTACAATGCAAAATAATTTCTGATGGAGGAGAAAATAAGATAATGTCAAAGGATGAATATTTGATCACAGATGCGCCTCTGAAAGCATTGACTGTTTTTGCAATGCCTATGATTTTAGGCAGCTTTTTTCAACAAGTATATAATATGGCTGATTCTATTATCGTTGGTCAGTTTGTCGGCTCTTCTGCACTTGCGGCAGTTGGTGCTTGCGCTGCACTTACGAATGTCTTCATTTGTATAGCCTTGGGTGCCGGTGTGGGCGCAGGTGTGCTTGTGAGCCGTTATTTTGGAGCCAGAGATTATAGTAAAATGAAAACAATCGTGTCAACATCATTGATTAGCTTTCTGATTCTAAGTATGCTTCTGGGGGTTTTTGGTTTTGGCTTTTCCCGTTCAATGATGAACTTATTACAGACGCCAGCTGATATACTGGATGAAGCAGTACTGTATCTTCGGGTTTATTTTGTAGGCTTTCCGTTTCTGTTTATGTACAATATTCTTTCAACGATGTTTACATCTATCGGAGAGTCAAAAATTCCATTGGGTCTTTTGATATTCTCTTCTGTTTTGAATATATTTATGGATCTTTGGATGGTGGCCGGACTTGGTCTGGGTGTGTTCGGCGCAGCCTTGCAACTCTCATTGCACAGGGGATTTCCGCAGTGTTTTCGCTTTTGATTTTCTTTAGTCGGATGCGCCGATATAAAAGTCATTTTGCCTGGTTTAATGGGCAGGAGTTGTATTCTATGCTTCAAATCGCCGTGCCATCAATTCTCCAACAGTCCACAGTATCAATTGGTATGATGATCGTACAGGCAGTTGTAAATCCATTTGGTACACAGGCACTCGCTGGTTATTCAGCAACGATGCGGGTGGAAAATGTTTTTTCATTGATCTTTGTATCTATTGGAAATGCAGTCTCACCGTATGTATCCCAGAATCTTGGCGCAAAGAAACCCAAGCGTATCAAAAAAGGGTATCATGCTGCACTGGTATTGGATCTGTGTTTTGCAGTTCTTGCTTTTATAATCATTGAAACACTGCATACTCAAATTTCCTCGTTATTTCTGGGTAAGGATGGAACCGCTTTGGCATATCAGGTGTCCGGGGATTATATGAGATGGCTCGGCTGCTTTTTTATTTTTATGGGTATCAAGATGGCAACGGATGGAGTTCTTCGCGGACTTGGAATCATGCAGCCTTTTCTCATTGCGAATATGGTAAATCTGGCAATCCGTCTGTCAGTTGCTTTGCTCTGTGCACCTCGTTTTGGCATCTCATTTGTCTGGCTTGCTGTACCAGCTGGCTGGTTTGCAAATTCTGATTTCCTATGTGGCACTCAGAAAATCGTGGAAAAAATTATAAGTAAGGGTTGACAAGGGGATATAGACACCATATAATCGTTCTAAATAGAACGAAGTGAAAGGAAGGAGAAACGCTATGTTTTTTTGGGATCAACATAAGACAATCTCAAGTTGTTATGAAATGCTTTCAAGAAAAGTATGTGAGAAATACCAGTTAACACAGATGGAATATGACATACTGATATTTTTGCATAACAATCCACGGCATAATACGGCAGCGGAGATTGTCAAAATCCGCAAATCCACAAAATCTCATGTGTCCTCTTCCTTGAAAAATCTTGAAAGCAGAGACCTGGTAAAGCGAGTCCAAAGCACTGACAATAAGAAGCATATCGAGATTGTTTTATTGGAGGCAGCTATTCCGATCATAGAAGATGGAATTAAAGTGCAGAATGAGTTTGCAAAAACGGTCTTGCAGGGACTAACCCAAGAAGAAAGGCGCATATGTACAGAAGTATTTAATAAAATATGTAAAAATGCGGATGAATACTTAAAAACGGGCGGAGTGAAAGAATGAAAAAAGATAAATGAGTAGTGAAAACATAGGTTTGCCTATGGGTTTTCACTACTCATTTATAAATCAAAGGATAAAAAGTAGTCTGACTGAAAATGGGGTTTGGAAAAGTCAGCGTGAAATATTCATGGAAAGGAACGAAAAGATGAAGAGTGAAATTGTATTATTTACAGATGGTGATGTTAATATAGAAGTTCAAATTAATCCTGAGCAAGAGACTGTCTGGCTGACTCAAAAACAAATGGAAGCGTTGTTTGAGGTTAAGCGCGCTACAGTAAGCAAACATATCTCAAATATTCTTGCTTCAGGAGAATTGGATGAGACTTCTGTCGGCTTTTCCGACAGAAGTACGGGGGGAAGAAAACCTAAGATTTATAATTTGGATATGATTTTGTCTGTAGGGTATCGAGTTCATTCCAAAAGAGGTATCGCTTTCAGAAAATGGGTCAATAGTGTTCTTAAACAGTTTATTTTGAAAGGCTATGCGCTCAATGAAAATCATCTTCAGGCACTTAGGAAAACAGTTGATATTCAGTCAAGGATGCTTGTGGATGCACTTGACATAGAAGAAAAAAATGTGCTCAGAGCTATAAATGAATACACGGATGCATTGATTCTTCTGGATCAATATGACCACCAGGCATTAAGTAAGCCAGAGGGAAGTACTCCGATATACCGCATTACTTATGAAGATTGTGTTCAGATGGTTGGACAGATGAAGGATTCTTTTGAAACAGATGTATTTGGTGTGGAAAAAGAGACCGGTAAGGTAGAAGGAATTATTGCTGCAGTTTACCAAAGTGTATTTGGACAAGATGCGTATCCGTCTTTGGAAGAGAAAGCGGCAAATTTATTGTATTTTATGATAAAAGATCATCCATACGCAGATGGCTGTAAAAGAATTGCCGCATCACTGTTCCTGGAATTTTTAGACAAGAACAATGCGCTGTTTCAGGATGGAGAGAAGAGACTCAGTGATGGAACGTTAGTAGCAATTACATTAATGATTGCTGAATCAAAAGCGGAAGAAAAAGATGTAATGGTAAAATTGGTAATGAATCTGTTGAGGTTAAATTAAGTTTAATGATATCCACAAAAAAGATAAAAATAAGCGTGCATTGTTGACCGAAGCTGACAATACAATATATAATGATGAAAAAGGCAGGAAAAACGCTAAATAGAAAATCAGTGCCGGGTAATAATCTGGTAGATTGTGGAGAAAAGAGCAATGTACAAAAGTAGAAAAAGATTAGTCGTATTATGTATAGGTATACTTGTGGTTTTGGGAATGTGGATGATGGTATCAGTACGTTGCTGGGCTGCTGAAACAGATAATGATAAAGAACAGCCACAGATGGCAAAGCAGGATAATTTAACGCAACAGGAAACAAAAAAATCAGACACGCAGGCAAAAGAGCAGAAGATCATCCGTGTCGGTTCGTTTGAGGATACCTTTAATTATATTGATAAAAACGGTGTCAGACGAGGATTTGGCTACGAACTCATGCAGGCTCTGGCAAGCTATACCGGATGGAAATTTGAGTATGTGAAATGTGACTGGTCAAACTGTTTTGACATGCTTGAAAAGGGTGAGATTGATATTATGGGTGATATCTCTTACAACGATGAACGTACAGAAAAGATGCTTTTTTCCGAGGAACCGATGGGAGAGGAAAAATATATTCTTTATGCTGATTTGTCAAATACGGATATTGTGACTTCTGATTTTAAGTCTCTGGATGGGAAACGTGTAGGTGTGCTCATGGGTACAGAACCTGAAATCATGCTGACAGAGTGGGAAGATAAGAACGGCATAAATACAGAACATATAAATGTGTATAATAATGATGATGTTGAAAAGAAATTAGCAAATCATGAGATAGACTGTTTTGTATCTTTGGAGGAATCCATCTGGTCTGAACAGGGAATATCATCTGTTACCAATATTGGTAAATCAGGTATATATTTTGTAATGAACAAAGAGCGCAGCGATGTCAAGACGGAACTGGACTGGGCTATGCGTCAGTTGGCTCAAGATAGTCCTTTTTTTCAGGCAGATCTGTATAAGAAGTATTTTACTCTTGATTATAATCAGATTCTTACAGGTGAAGAAAAGTCCTATCTGGAAGAACATGGTGATATCTGGGTAGGATTTTTAAACAATGATCCGGCAATCTTTTCTATGGATGAAGAGACTGGAAAACTTACCGGCATGCTGTCAGAATATATCTCTTATGCAAAAGATTGCCTGAATAATCAGACACTGGAGTTTAATATGAAGTCGTATGATAATTATGACGAAATGACTCAGGCGCTACAGGAACATGAAATTGATATTATTTTTTATACCAGCAGAAATCCTGATTTTGCAGAAGAAAAAGGATATGCACTTACAAATACAGCGTGGACTTACAGTCTGATGGCGGTAACAGATGAGAAAAAGTTTGATGAAAATAATGTGTATACAGTAGCTGTGCAAAAGGAAAAAGATGCCTTAAAACAGCATATTGCGTTCAGTTATCCACAATGGAAGCTTGTAGATTGTGATTCGCTTGAGGATGCTGCAGATATGGTTTCCGGTGAAAAAGCAGACTGTTTCCTCATGGGAGCAAGTCAGGCAATGATATATGATAACAGCAGGAGTTTCAAAAGTGTTCCACTTACAAAAACAATGGAGGCATGCTTTGCGGTAAGAAGTGGAGAGGCAGCTCTTTTGTCAATACTGAATAAAACTTTAAAGGCCATGCCGTCTGATATGCTTACAAGTGCAATTGCTATTTATGACAGTACGGCAGGTAAGGTGACATTTTCCGACTTTGTAAAAGACAATCTGCTTGTTGTTTTTGTCACCATAGGTTTTTCTTCCTTTAGTATAATTGGCATTATTCTCGTACTTTTAAGAAAGGCAAAAAAAGCGGAAACTGTCGCAAAGCTTGCGGCAAATAATACACAAAAACTCAATGATAAGCTGGAAATTGCTCTGAAAAAAGCAGAAAATGCCAGTCTTGCAAAGACAAATTTTCTTAACAATATGTCGCATGACATCCGTACTCCTATGAATGCAATTCTGGGCTATGCACAGCTTATGGAGGATGAACTAAAAGGAAAAGAACTGACCGAAACTTCAAAACATCTGGAAAAACTGCAACAGTCCGGCAGAATCCTTTTGTCAATCATAAACAATGTACTTGATATGGCTCGGATTGAGAGCGGAAGGATGGAGATTGATGAGAATTATGCCCAGATTGAAGCTATCTGGCAGAATTTGTTTGAACTATTTGAGGATGAAGCAAAGAAAAAGAATATTGTATTTCATTACAAGGTGGATGTAGAGCATAAGCACATATTGACAGACATTACCAAGATAGAGGAAATATTTGTTAATATCATGAGCAATGCCATGAAATATACTTTATCCGGCGGTTCTGTTACGGTGAACGTAGAGGAATTACCATGCGATGAGTCAGGATACATAATAGTAAGAACTCGGGTGAGCGATACCGGAATCGGTATGAGTCAGGATTATCTGACAAAGATTTTTGAGCCGTTCACACGGGAACAGAACACCACAAAGAGCAAAATCACAGGAACCGGACTGGGAATGTCAATCGTAAAAAAATATGTTGCTCTGCTTGGTGGAACAATAAATGTAGAAAGTGAGCTTGGAAAGGGAAGCGTCTTTATAGTTACACTAAAGCACAAGATAGCGGATAAAAGCTATTATGCAAAAAAATATGTTGAAAACCAAGAAACAGGTAGTGGGATCCTGAAAGGCAGGAATGTCCTTTTAGCAGAGGACAATGATTTGAATGCGGAGATTGCAGAAATAATACTGGAGCGTGCCGGTCTTAAAACAGAACGTGTGGAGAATGGCATTCAGTGTATAAACAGGATAATGGAAATGCCGGTGGGCACGTACGATATGGTGCTTATGGATATTCAGATGCCCAAAATGGACGGTTATAAAGCAACACAGGAAATTAGACATCTGCCAGATAAAGCTAAAACGTGTATACCAATCATTGCAATGACGGCAAATGCATTTGAAGAAGATAAGAAAGCGGCTCTTGTGGCTGGAATGAATGGTCATATAGCAAAGCCAATCCAAGTTGATAAGTTGCTGTCGACATTATCAGAAATCATTAGACAGCAAGAAAATTTTCAATAGACAGATTGAACGCAGATAAGCATTCCCCCGCTTCAAGTGCGCGGAGCACTAAGCAGCGGGTGTCTGCTTTACGAATATGATTGATGCATTTTGCGAGTTGTTACACATCAATACCATCTCTGGATAGAACACCCTGAGTATAATAGTGCTTGACTTCACGCATTTCCGTAACCAAATCTGCGTAATCAATAAGCTCCTGCGGTGCATATCTTCCAGTGAGGACGACTTCTACTTTCGGGTTTCGACTTTGCAAAATTTTAATTACGTCTTTACTGGAAAATAATTTGAAATATAGGGCGATTGTAATCTCATCTAAAATCACCACATCAAACTTGCCGGATTCCAAAATTTTTCCGCATTTTTGTAAAGCTGCAGTTGCGACTTCTCTATCATGTTCATTAGGTTTTCGGTCAATGAAACAGCCAGCTCCAAGCTGTTCGATTTTGATGCCGTCCATTACAGTTTCTATGCCGGTTTCGTGGTATTTCATGTCTTTGATAAACTGAGCAATATACACTTCTTGCCGGCAAACAAGGCTCTTAAAGCCAGACCAAAAGCCGCTGTACTCTTTCCTTTGCCATTTCCGGTGTATACGTGAACGAATGATTCTTTCATAAGAGATGCCTCCTGATTTTTGCATATTTGTTATCTTTTATTTTAGCATAAATTAGGGTGTCTGTGAATCTTTTATATTGACAGGGGAGCATTTTTAGTATATGATTAGTACTAATAAAGGGGAGTAACCTACGTTGTAAATAGCGTTTGTGGTATCGTCAGTACGATGGAGACATCCGGTGCCACAAAAAATGGTGAGACTTTTATTGCATTTTTTGTTATGCAATAATGGTTTCTTTTTTTATACATTTTTACCGAAAGAGTCTTTCATTGCATAATAAGCAGAGTACATTAGTAAACAGAGGAGGCTAAAACGTAATGAAAGAAATTTATCAACAAACAGTAGAAGAAGTCCTTAAACAGGTAGGTAGTAAAGAATTAGGACTTACAAGTGAGCAGGCAAGAAAGTCCAGAGAAAAATGTGGTTGGAATGAGCTTGCAGAAGGCAAGAAAAAAAATATTGTTCAAATTTTCTTTGAACAGTATAAAGATTTTTTGGTACTTATTTTAATTGCATCAGCAGTCATATCAGGTATACTTGGAGATGTAGAGAGCGCCGCAGTAATTGTGACAGTGATTACAATTAATGCAATTTTAGGAACGATACAGACAGTAAAGGCGGAACAATCGTTACAGAGTCTAAAGAAGCTTTCCGGACCAGAGGCAAAAGTATTGCGTGATGGGACAGCCATTCAACTTCCGGCAAGAGAGTTAGTTGTAGGAGATGTAATTTTACTTGAGGCAGGAGATATGGTTCCTGCAGATGGAAGATTAATTGAGAATGCAAGCCTTAAGGTTGATGAAAGTGCGCTTACCGGAGAAAGCCTTGCAGTGGAAAAAAATATGGATACTCTTTTGAAGGAAGCACCGCTTGGTGATCGAACAAATATGTTATTTTCCGGTAGCTTTATAACATATGGGAGAGGAAAAGCAGTTGTTACTGAGATAGGAATGCAGACTGAAGTCGGAAAGATTGCGGGGCTTTTGAAATCCACTTCGGAAAAACAAACTCCTCTTCAGATGAGTTTGGAAAAATTTGGAAAAAAACTTTCTATTTTAATTTTAATATTTTGTGGAATTCTATTTGCAGTCAGCGTATTTCGTGGTGAAGAAATCAGCAGTGCGTTTATGTTTGCTGTGGCACTTGCAGTTGCAGCGATTCCGGAAGCGTTGAGTTCGATTGTGACAATTGTGCTTTCTTTTGGAACACAAAAAATGGCAAAAGAGCATGCAATTATTCGTAAACTTCAGGCAGTGGAAGGTCTTGGAAGTGTTTCTATTATCTGTTCGGACAAAACCGGAACACTAACTCAGAATAAAATGACTGTGGAAGATTATTATATAGATGGAAAACGGATTTCAGCAAGTAAAATTGATATAACAGACCTGGCTCAAAGACGACTTTTGGACGATAGTATTTTATGTAATGATTCAACAAATGAAAATGGGGTGGAAATCGGAGATCCTACAGAAACTGCGTTAATTAATTTAGGAAGTCGATATGGGGTTGAAGCTGCAAGTGTAAGAACACTTTATCCAAGAAAAGGAGAACTTCCATTTGATAGTGAGCGTAAAATGATGTCAACCTTGCATCAAATTGACGGTGAAAATCGAATGATTGTAAAAGGAGCCGTTGATCGGCTTTTAGAACGAACAGAACGAATTTGGACAAAAGCTGGGGTTCGAGAACTTACGGAAGAAGAAAAAGAAAAAATCCGGCAACAAAACCAGGAGTTTTCGATGGAAGGATTACGAGTGTTGGCATTTACCTATCGTGAAATTCCTGACCAGCATAAACTAACGATAGAAGATGAAAATCATTTAGTATTTCTTGGATTAATTGCTATGATGGATCCGCCGAGAGAGGAATCAAAAGCGGCAGTTGAAGAGTGCATAAAAGCAGGAATCCGTCCGGTTATGATTACAGGAGATCATAAAATAACGGCGGCAGCAGTCGCAAAAAGAATTGGAATTTTGCATGATTTATCGGAAGCTTGCGAAGGTGCAGAGATTGAAAATATGAGTGATGAGCAGTTAAGAGAGTTTGTTCCGAATATTTCTGTATATGCAAGAGTATCACCGGAACATAAAATTCGCATTGTTCGTGCATGGCAGGAAAAAGGAATGATTGTGGCGATGACAGGAGATGGTGTAAATGATGCTCCGGCATTGAAACAGGCAAATATTGGTGTTGCGATGGGAGTAACCGGGACAGAAGTTGCCAAAGATGCAGCGGCAATGGTGCTTACAGATGATAACTTTGCAACAATTGTAAAAGCAGTGGAGAATGGACGAAATTTATATCGAAACATCAAGTCTGCGATTCAATTTCTTTTATCAGGTAACTTCGGAGCAATTTTAACGGTGCTTTGTGCATCACTGGCAGGGCTTCCGGTTCCATTTGCACCGGTGCATCTATTGTTTATTAATCTTTTGACGGATAGTCTTCCGGCAATCGCATTAGGAATGGAACCACATAACCGAGAAGTGATGAATGAAAAACCAAGATCCGCAGATGAGTCAATACTGACAAAAGATTTTCTTGGTAAAGTCGGTCTGGAAGGTTTGGTAATTGGTGCAATGACGATGATTGGATTTTTGACAGGCTATCATCAAACGGTGCGTTACTCGGAAGTACATATGCATTTGGAACACTCTGCCTGGCACGTTTGTTCCATGGATTTAACTGTAAATCAGATCATCCGGTTCTCTTTACAAAACGCTGTTTTAATAATAAATGGCTTCAGGGAGCATTTTTACTTGGTGCAGCACTTATTACTGCAGTATTGATGATTCCGGAACTTCATATAATATTTAAAGTAGAAACTTTGAATTGGATTCAACTTGGTTTGGTATATCTGTATGCGTTTGTCAGCCTTCCGATTATTCAATTTCTTAAATGGGTACGCATAAAATTAAGAAAAAATGGAGAATAATAATGGATTTAAATAAAATGAATATTAAAAAAATTCGGGAATTGATTGCATTTACTGTACTTCTTGTTGTTGCATTATGGAAGTTCGATGTAGTAATCCACGTAATAAAAGAGCTATGGGGAATTGTATTCCCCTTTGCTCTTGGTGGAGCGATTGCATTTGTGATCAATGTACCAATGAGTTTTTTAGAACAGAAAATTTTTGGGAAAGCAGAAGCGGGAAAACAGGCAGTGGGAAAGTTTGCAAGACCAGTCAGTCTGTTGCTTACCATTATATTAGTGCTTAGTGTGATCCTGTTAGTGCTGTTTGGTGTAATTCCACAACTTACGCGAACAATGGGAACCTTAATGACAAGTATTACTGATTTTATTCCGCAGATGCAAGAGTGGATTCGAAAATTTTCCAATGATAATCAGGAAATTATGAATCTGGTAAATCAGGTGCAATTTGATTCTGATAAAGCAATTAAGTGGGGAATCAGCGTTCTTGGAAACGGAGCAGGCAATATGATGAATACGACAATGTCTGCAGTAGGCTCCCTTGTTAGTGGATTTGCAACTTTCTTTATTGCCTTTTCTTTTGCCTGTTATGTTCTTTTTCAAAAAGAAAAATTACATGTACAGATAAGAAAGATTTTTTTTGCTTTTATTCCGAAACAAAAAGCGACGATGTTTCTTGATATTTGTTCCCTGACTTATCGCACATTTGCCAACTTCCTTACCGGACAGTGTGTGGAAGCTGTGATTCTCGGAAGTATGTTTGTCATTACATTAAGCATTTTGAAAATGCCATATGCACTTTTAATTGGAGTCTTAATTGCATTTACTGCATTAATCCCTGTTTTTGGAGCATTTATCGGGTGTGTGATGGGATGTTTTCTGATTTTTATGGTGAGCGCCAAACAGGCAATTTTGTTTATTGTTGTATTTCTTGTTTTACAGCAAATTGAAGGCAATCTGATTTATCCACATGTTGTGGGTGGGTCTGTAGGACTTCCATCAATCTGGGTACTTGCAGCAGTTACAATTGGTGGAAATCTTATGGGAATTGTAGGAATGCTTGTTTTTATTCCTTTGGTATCTGTATTGTATACGATTTTCCGCGAATTTGTATATTCGAGATTGAAAAAGCAACATATAAAATCAGTAACAAAGACAAAAGTAGAGGAATATACCACAGAAGAAATTGCAAAGATGGAAGGAACCTGTAAAAAACAAAATGATGAAGAGTAGAATGAAGTGATTCGCTCTATTGGTCGTTGCAGCACTTTTAAAAACAGTTTGTTTTAACAGGAGTGTTTTCTGTTAACGCAAACTGTTTTTTGCAAAAATTCATTATGATAACCAAAGAATGAATAAAACAATGAATTGACAAAGCAGTCGAGCTGTGATAGGGTATTCATATAAAGTATGAAAGAACGGTTTGAAGGATGAAATATGAAAGGAAACGAAAATCATGCAAAGTTTACTCGACGAATTAAAAGAAATGCAGGCAAAGCTATCTGCAATAATTGCGCGGCTTGAAGCTGAACATAACACAGTAACTGCGACACTTGCAGAGATAAGAAGAGTGGCAGTACTTGAAGAAATTTACAGAGCCGGAGGATGGTAACTGCAAAGGAAGTCTCTTGTTTTGCAGAAAAGTATGGAAAGACACCTAGTTCAACGGCGGGTTATTATTCAGGAAATAAACCGTCACTAACAGCATCGGAAGATCGCTTAGCCAGAGTGCTTACGGAAACAGGACGGATGATTGTGTTGGAAAAGCGTGAAGAGTGGGGCGAAGATTGGCTGGAGAGAGTGCCAATGGAGATTGTTTCAAATGCGTATGCCAGAGATACGGAAGTAGTGTTTTGAGTGCATCCAAATAATTAAAAGTTAGAAAGAGGAAAAACCCTAGAGCATTCATGGCGCTTTGTGCTATACTAAAACTTAATCAATATAAAATTTATGCATAAAAAGGAGTAAAAAATATTGATCAATCAAGCGGCAAAGAAAATTTTAAAAGCACTTTCTTTTGATGGTGTAGAAGTAGAAATGTTTCGTCATATGGCGGATTTAAAACGATTGGATCCGATGAAGATTTTATAAAAAGTAGATGAAAAAATATATAACGGGAGCCATGCAGTACCGGTTCGTATTTTCTTTCCAAATGAAAAAAGTTTTCGGGAAAGTGAAGAAAAAAAAGCGGACAGTCAAGAGCGAAAGCTGCTTTTATTTATACATGGCGGTGGCTGGGTGACAGAGAGTATTGACAACTATGAAAGAATCTGTGCACGACTTGCAGATGCAACCGGACAGTATGTTGTTTCTGTAGAATACAGATTGGCACCGGAAGATAAATTTCCGGCAGGGCTGGAGGATTGTTATGCAGTTGCAAAGGCGTTATATTCCGGTCAGTTTGTATTAAATGTAAAGCCGGAAAACATTACACTGATTGGAGACAGCGCAGGCGGAAACCTTTGCGCTGCATTATCTTTGATGGCAAGAGACCGAAAAGAGTTTATGCCGAGCAGACAAATTTTAATTTATCCTGCTACGTATAACGATTATACCGAAAAATCGCCATTTGCCTCTGTAAAAGAAAATGGAACGGATTATCTTTTGACAGCAGGAAAAATGCAGGATTATATTGACCTCTATGCGAGAAATGAGGAAGATAAAAAGAACCCATATTTTGCACCATATCTGGCAAAAGATTTAAGTAATCAGCCGGATACATTGATTCTTACCTCAGAATTTGATCACTTCGGGATGAGGGAGAAGCGTATGGAAAACGCTTAAAAGAAGCGGGCAACCGGGTACAGATTCATCGGATTAAAGATGCCCTTCACGGCTATTTCGCATTGGGAATCAAGCAGCTGCATGTGCAGGAAAGTTTCACCTACATCAATGAATTTTTGAAAGGGGAAGCATCGTGAAGCAAAAAAAAGCACATTGGAGAAAACTGGATAATGCAGCAAAATTATATTCTGCGGCCAGTAATAAAAAAGATACAAGAGTCTTTCGATTTTATTGTGAATTAAAAGAGCAAGTGCAGTCTGAGCTTTTGCAAGAAGCGCTGGATCAGACATTAGAAACTTTTCCGACTTTTCTTATGGTACTTCGAAAAGGTCTGTTTTGGCATTATCTTGAGCCTTGTAATTTACGTCCGGTTGTAAAAGAAGAGTATAAAGAGCCTTGCAGCAGGCTTTATATCAGAGACAAAAAGACCCTGCTGTTTGAAGTGACGTATTATCAAAAACGCATTAATTTTGAAGTGTTTCATGTACTGACCGATGGCACCGGAGCAACTGAATTTTTAAAAGAATTGGTGAAAAACTATCTGTATCTTGCGCATAAAGAAGAGGGACTGGAGCAGGTTTCCCTGCAGCCGGAAGATATGACAGTGCAGGATCAGGAAGATGATAGTTTCCTGAAATATTATTCAAAAGACCAAAAACGACCGAAAAAAAGGAAGCTGCATGCATTTCAGATACGTAGAAAAAAGAAAGATGGAAACCGTCTGCATGTCCATGAATCTATTGTTTCGGTACAGGCAATCTTAAAAAGAAGCAGGGAGCTTGGTGTTTCTATGACCATCTTTTTGACGGCAATCTATATGATGGCTATTCACGAAGAAATGTCGAAGATGCAGAAAAAACGTTCTGTGATATTAATGGTACCGGTAAATTTAAGAAAATTTTTTCCATCGACGTCGATGTTAAATTTCTTTAACTGGATTGAACCGGGATATGATTTTGCAACGCAAGATGGAAGCTTTGAAGCAGTATTGAATCACACGAAAGCCTTTTTTGAAGCTGAGTTGACCAAAGAAAAAATGTCGGCACATATCAGTGAATTACTTGCATTAGAACTACACCCGATTTTGCGGCTCGCACCGCTGGAACTTAAGAATCTCTGTATTCAGGCAGGAGCAAAATTTTCAGAAAAAATGTAACCGCAATTTTTTCTAATATGAGTGCGGTTAAAATGCCCAAAAGCTATGTGCCTTATATTGAGCGATTTGGTGTGTATACAAACACTCCGAAAATGGAATTATGTCTGTGTTCATTTCAAGATAAATTGTCCTTTGCATTTACCTCCAGATATGATACCGAAAATATTGAACGCAATTTTTATCGCTTATTAAAAGAGCAGGGAATTTCAGCCCAAAAAGTAGAGCCGGTCTTTCCGAAGCCAACGATGCCAAGTGAGCAGGAGATGAAAGTCTATAAAATTTATAGTTTTTTATGTATTGCACTAGTGGCATTGATGTTGGTGACCGACTTAAATTTCCATCCGAAGATTCGTTGGACACTGTTTACCGCCGGAGGCGTTGCAACAATGTGGATTGCCTCGTCAATTGGCTTCTTTAAACGCTACAATTTATTAAAAAATTTGATGTGGCAGCTGTTAATCGGAACCATCATTAGCTTTATCTGGGATGCATTAACCGGATGGCATAGCTGGTCGGTCGATTTTGTGCTGCCGCTGATGAGTGTAGGAATTCTGCTTGCAATGTGTGTGATTGCAAGAGTGCAGAAAAGCCCGGTAAGAGAGTATCTGATCTATGAAATTATGGCTGCCGGATACGGGCTGATTATTCCGGGCATCCTGCTTTTTTGCAAAGTGGTGAAGCGCCCAACTGTGAGTATGTTTGGTGCATTGGCGTGCTTTTATTTTTAGTAGGCGTGCTGTTGTTTAAAGGCAGAGAGTTTAAAGAAGAGATGCAAAAAAATTTGCATGTTTAAAAAACAATTTCAAAAATTGTACCACCCGCAGGATTGTCTTTGACAGTAATATTGCTATTATGGACTCTTACAATTTCATACACAAGTGCAAGACCAAGTCCGACACCGCCAAGTGCACGGCTTCGGGATTTATCAATGCGAAAGAACGGTTCAAAGATTTTGTCTTTGAGTGCTTCAGGAATCCCATTTCCGGTATCCGCAACCGATAAAATGATGTTTTGGTCTTTTTTTGCTACGGTTACGGTAACTTGACCATCCGAGCGATTGTATTTTATCGCATTTTCTACAAGATTATAAACAAGTCGGTAGATTAAGATGTCGCTGCCTGTCATAGTAAGGGCTTCACAGTTTCCGGTAAGGGTGATGCCTTTCTTCTGGGCAAGCGGCTCTAAATCTGCGAGGACTTCTTCGACGAGTGCATCGAGTGCAATTTCTTCGTTGCGTGCCACGGTCTGCAGTTCACTCATATCCAGAAGGGTTTTTACCATTTTGCTGAGTCGTTCATTTTGTTCGGTCACCATTTTGAGCGTTTTTTGAGAACACTCATCATTATCCGGATGTTCGGTAGCGTTATACAAATCAAGTTGTACCTGCATGACAGCCAGGGGAGTACGAAGCTCATGCGCGGCATTTGCGGTAAATTGGCGTTGGGTTTCAAAGGACTCAGAGAGTCGTTCAAGCATCTTATTATAGGAAATACTCAGTTGATTGAGTTCTTTGACTTTGTTTTCCTCAATTCGTGAAGCTGCCAGGTTTTGTGCCTGTACTTTTTCGATTTTATCCGAAAATTCACTGAGGGGCTTTAGCGCATGTCCGCTTATAAAAAAGGTAATAATACCGCCCAAAAGCGCCATCAGTGCGGAAAGAATCAGACTTGTTTTCCTATAATCTGCTTTGTTATTGTAAACTTGAATGGAAAAATCATTTGCAAAATCTTGCCATTTTTCATCTGGGATGCTGATATAGATTTCCTCCGAGCCGTCTTTGCTGTCGTCTTCATTTTGGGCATTTACCGTATCTTGCAGAGAATCAATGTAGTAAACTCCGCTTTTATAGATAAATAACGTAAGGCATCCGCAGATTAATGCAATGAATAATGTAGTGATGATTGTAAGTCGCCATTGGATTGATAATTTTTTCATGATTTTTTACTTACTTATTTGCACTGTCTGCATCAATCACGGATTGAATCTGGCTCATAAGCGTATCATAATTATCCGGATCATCGATTCCGCCAAGCATTGGATCGCCTACAATCTTTCCGTTTCGATCTACAAGAATCGTGGTAGGAAATGCCATAATTTCGGAAGCATATTTTCCTGCATTGGAATCAGATGCAATAGAAAGGTTACGGTAAGTTGCGCCCTGGCTTTCCAGCACTTTTTTGGCATCTTCAATTGCAGATTCATTTGAATCGAAAGTTTCAGTGTTGATTCCTACGACTTCTCCGCCCATAGATTTGATTGCTTCATTCATTTCATTGAGTTTGGATAATTCTGCAACACAAGGTTTACAGCCTGTAAACCAGAAATTTAAAACGGTTACGGCATTGTTGGAAAACAGAGTTCCATCCACTTTATTTCCGTCGAAGTCTGTTCCGGAAAGATCTTTAAATGGAGTATCCTCATCAGCAGCATCTTCTGTATCCGCAGAGCCGGTTGTTGCCAGTTCATCTTCCAGCTTGGAAATCTGTTCTTCAATTCCTCGAATGGTTTCAATGTCGCTCTCTAATGTCTTGAGTTCATCCTCTGTAAAAGAAGATTTATTTTCTTCAATGGTTGCGGTAAGGAAATCTGCATAGGCACTATCGGAATCTGTATTTGTCTTGCTCATCATGCCAAATACTTTATCCCATACTTCGCTATGATCCGCAAAAATCTGATTTTCCTGCTGATAGAGATCATCTAATTTTTTAGTGGAAGCATCCGTTGACTCTTTTGTATCGGAGGTAGTACTTTCGTTCTTCTTAGGATTCTTTTCAGTAGTGTCTTTTCCGCTGCATGCAGTCAGTGATAAGGCTGCGCAAAGTGTGAGAATGGTAATAATATTTTTTCTTGTTTTCATGGTTAAACTCTCCTTTATAGATATATGTTTTATTTTTGGTTTTTCATAAATTGAAAGCAAATGGCATCTTTTGGACATGCTTTCATGCAGGCGCCACACCGGATACACTCTGGATGATTTGGATTTTTTAGCACATCCACATCCATTTTACATGCAGTAGTACACTTATGGCAACCAATACATTGATCCTCTTTTACTTTTATGCTAAGCAAGGATACTTTATTAAATAAAGAATAAATTGCACCCAGTGGGCAAATCCATTTACAAAATGCCGGTAAAATAAAATGCTTAAGACAACCACCGTAATTAAGATAATACTCTTAAATCGAAACAAGCTGCCAAGTGCCGAGCGAATTGCTGTGTTTCCGATTGCTAATGGAATGGCACCTTCCAACACGCCTTGCGGACAAAGATATTTACAAAAGAACGGATCGCCCATTCCAATTGAATTTGTCACAAGCATCGGAAGCAGGATGACAAACACGATTAAGATGAAATATTTCAGATATCTTAATGGCTTAAGCTTTGCGGTAGAAAACTTTTTGCACGGGATTTTATGAAGTAAATCCTGAAACCATCCAAACGGGCACAAGAATCCACAGATAAATCTTCCAAGCAGTACACCCAGCAAAATAAAAAATCCGGTGATGTAATAAGTAAATTTAAATTTTGAGGAACCAATCACTGCCTGCACAGCTCCGATTGGACAGGCTCCGGTAGCTGCCGGACACGAATAGCAATTTAGTCCCGGTACACAGACATTTTTGGCAGCCCCCTGATAGATTTTTCCCTTAAATAAATTAGGAATATGTATATTTGTAAGCAAGGTGGCGACCGCCTGAATCCAACCACGCAAGCCTGCGATTTTCTTTGATTTGAGTTTTGTTTTCTTATCCAATTCCTACACACTCCAGACATAATTTAATTGCTTTGCTAAGTACAACAGCCGCTTCTCCTCTGGATATCCCATACGTCACCAGAATAATACCGGCAGCAAGTAAGATAAGTTGTAGTATTTGTTTGCTCTTCAAAAATTGATTGCTCCTTTCTTTTGACCAAATTTGTCTTTGTTGACCTGTCGACATAAGTATTATACAATAGAGGGTGTAAAATTTCTGTTAAGGAAATGGGGAAAATACCGTGAGATTATTAATTGTTGAAGATGAAAAAGAGTTATGTGATACGGTTGCCAAAACTTTGTATCACGTCGGCTATGAAGTCGATACCTGTTATGACGGCAGCGAAGCACTGGATTATATATTGGCAGAAAACTATGATTTGATTGTGCTCGACCTGAATTTGCCGGGGATGGATGGAATGGAGCTTTTAAAAGAATTACGCAAAAAAAATGAGGAAACAAAGGTTCTGATTTTATCGGCAAGAAGTCAGATAGCAGATAAAGTTGAAGGGCTGGATGCCGGTGCAAATGACTATATGGAAAAGCCATTTCATTTACAAGAATTAGAGGCTCGTATCCGAAGCCTGACCCGCCGTAAGTTTGTGCAAAAAGATGTGTGCCTGACTTGCGGAGGCATAAAGTTCGATACAAAAAAGCGGGAAGCCTATGCCAATGGCGAATTTGTGGCGCTGACCCGAAAAGAAAATGGAATCTTAGAATACCTGCTTTTGAATCAAGGCAGACCGGTTAGTCAGGAGGAATTAATTGAACATGTCTGGGATGCGTCTGCGGATAGTTTTAGTGGTTCAATTCGAGTTCATATGTCATCACTTCGAAAGAAACTAAAAGCAGTACTTGGATATGATCCGATTGTAAATAAAATCGGTGAAGGCTACAAAGTTGTGGAGGATAAAATAAAAGAATAAAACAGCGGCTCATTATTAAGAGTCGCTGTTTTCAAAGATACGGATAAGCCTGGTGTGTTCATTTTTTTCTTTAAACTCTCGAAGGACTGCCCGAAATGTTGTGTTTCGAAGTTTTCGATTATTTTTAAGAAAGCAGACAAAGGTCCAGAACCATAAAAATGGCCATAAAACAGGGAGATGGGAGGCATTTGGAAAGCGTACTTTCATTTGCAGATGGCCTTCTTTAAAATACGTCAACCAATTTATTTTTTGATAAGAGGTGGATCCGACAATCGCATGATTCGCATTCGTACCCATATCTCCTCCTTCTAAAATCATCGAAAGAAAGTGTTCGCAGGCGTCAGTATCATAAGTAACTTCCGGATCAATTTGCTCTGCAAGTCCGAGATAATTTTGACAACACGCTAAAATGATTTCATAAAGATGAAAAATTCTGGATTCTCGGCACCAGGCATGCAGTTTCTCAAAATCAATTTCATTATAAAAATGGTTTAAATAAACGGTAAAATCACAGAGCAGCCGGATTCCGAAACCACTGTACAGATAGTGCTTTAACATGTGATGAATCAGATAAAATGCAGATTCAGTCGGGGCAAGCACCGTATAGGAGTATCCATAGAGTGTTTGTGTCAGCTTAGGTGGATTGGAAAATACTTCCTCCACGATTTGGTTGGCTTGTTCATATTGATATAACCCGACAATGCGATAATGCAGTTCCAGTTCAAATTGGCGCCCGGTCTTTGGAAACGTGTATAAAAAAAGCATATGGTGGTCACTGAGTTCATCTTGTAAGACATATCCGTGAGAAATCAGCAGAGATTTCGCTTTCTCAAAGGTTTCGGAATCATTGATATATAAATCCACATCCCCTGATTTGCGATACTCCGGAACCGGATAATAAGCGGCAAGGCTTAGACCTTTTAAGAGATAGCAGGAAATCTGATTTTGTGAAAGTAATGAAACCGTTTTTCTGGTAAAATGTTCCAGCTCATAATAGTTTAGTAAAATCTGTTTCGTCTGTTGTTTCAAGAACAGAAAATAAGGCGTATCACGAAAGTAAGGCAAGAGAAACGGAAGCGTACACTGTTTCTTTGCCAATTCTATTAATTGAGAATATTCTTCTTTTGGAACTACAATCTTGCACTCGGAGTCGGTGCAATTTTTTTTGATAATACTTAAATAGGTATGGTATACTTGTTTCATAAAAATAAACTCCTGAAATAAAAATGTTATAGCATAAATCTAAGAAAAGGAAACCTGATATGAAAAAATCAAATGGATATCTGATGAAGCAACTGGAAGATGAATGGATTCTTCTGCCTGTCGGAGAAAAGACAGAAGCAGTGCATGAAGTCCTTTCACTTAGTGAAACCGCTGGTTTTATCTATGAGCATGCCGAAGAAGCAGAGACCATAGAGCAACTGGCTCTGTTAGTGGCAAAAGAGTATAAAGTAACGCCGGATGAAGTCTACGAAGATGTAGAAGCAGTCGTGCAGCTGTTAAAAGCGAAAGAGATTCTGCTTTAGCTTTCGCAAAAAAGCGCTTAATTTGAAGCAAAACGGGCGGATTGGAAGCAGCCAGAGCCATAAAAAAGAAAGGATTTGATAAAGAATATTGTCAACAGAGATTTCTTTTCCATTATGAATAAAAGCAATCAGCTTTCCCTTGATCTGTTCCGGCTGAATTGGACCTTCAAGCTCAGATTGATTGTCTCCAACCATAAAAAAACCAGCAGGAGTGACAGCATAAATTCGGTGCAGAACAAGAATGCTATGTGCTCTGCGATAGAGCACGACATCATTTCGCTGCAAATATCCAATCGGGACTTGTTGAATCAGCGCTTCATCACGACCGGGAATAAATAAAGGATACATGCTATAGCCCTGAGGTTGATGCGGATGATAGCACCGTCATTTAGTAATTTTTCGAGATCAATTTTAGGTTCCATAATTTCTCCTGTCTAAATAAGGTACAATTATTTTTGTAATTATAGCATTGACAGTCACAAAGTACAATAAATCTTATTAAAAAATTCTTGACTTTTGGATAATATATGAATATGATAATAAAAAAACAAATCTTAACTTAGTAAGTATAGTTTTAAAGGAGGAGATACAAATGAGAGCATACGAAAAGCCGGTAATTACAGTGGACAGTGGAATGGCAGAAGGGATTTATGCAGCAAGTGGAGCAACACAGGGCACATTAAATGTAACTTATTATGGAGTATGGGACAGATGGGGTACAAATGGCGGAAAAAGTTTGGCTATGGCAGACTGGTCCGGAATTGATGGAACCATCACTTTAAACATTAAGTTTAATGATACCGTAGATCAGGTTGAGACAGACGATGCATCAGTACAGTGCGCATGGAATGGAAGTACCGCTACTTTAACTTTTGCAAGTACTGCATCAAATCCACTTACAATTGGAATTCATATTGATCATGGAACCAGCATTGATGATCTTAAGATGGAAAGCTTTACTTATTCTGTAAACTAATAAATTAATAAAAAAACCTCTGTCGCTATGTTGTTCACAGCGGCAGAGGTTTTTTAAAATTCGGCTATCAGTTTTTGAATTTCTGATTCGGCTAAGCACTCACATTTTTTCTCCCGAATTGCATAAACCCTGGTACAGATATTTAATACCGTTGGTCTATGTGTCGTGACAATACAGGTTCTGGGATAAGTATCCTGCATGATATTTTTTAATACATTTCGCTCGGTGGCAACGTCAAGTGCAGAAGTTGCCTCATCTAAAAGCAAAATCGGAGATTTTCGAAGTAATGCGCGTGCGATCGAAAGACGCTGTGCCTGGCCTTCTGAAAGTCCACCGCCTCGTTCTTTTATCTCACTTTGGATTCCATCCGGCAATTTCGCAACAAATTCCCAGGCACAGGCAAGTTTTAGCGCTTCTATGATTTCTGCATCGGTAGCTTCCGGTTTTACAATCCGCATATTTTCAGCAATGGTACCGGAAAACATAGTATTTCCTTGTGGCACATAGGAAAATAATTTCCGAGTGGAAGGAGACAATGAAATTTTTTTACTAAAATTTGCTCCGGAACATACCGAAAGGTCTCCGTTTTGTGGCTTAAGCAGAGAGAGCAGCAATCGGAGCATGGTCGTCTTTCCTTCTCCGGAAGGACCGACTAACGCTATGATTTCATGTGGGTAAGCGTTTAAATTGGCATTCAAGAAAACTTCTGTACCGGTATGATAAGCGTAGTTTAATTCTTTTAGTTCAAGTCCGATGCCTTCCAATTTGTGCTGCGCTTCAAACTCAGTTACCAGAGTGTCTTGGCTATGGTCTTCTTGTGGCATCTCTACGATATCCATAAGACGACCGGCAGAGATAGTCAAAGAGATTGCAGAGGGAATTAAGCCAACCAATGAATTTACAGAAGCCGTTAAGGTGCTGGAGAGCGATAAAAACATGGTCATTGTTCCATAACTGATTGCCTGACTCCACACACGATAAATTCCCCAACCATAGCAACTATAAGATACAATAAATCCGATGATAGACATTAAGATAGAAGTCAGCATGGACATTTTCTGAAAATCCAGGCGCATGGAAATATAATCCTGTTGCAGTGATTTTAATTTATTGGTATAAAAATGAATCAAGTCAAAGGCCTTAATTGTTTGAATGTTTGAAAAACTTTCCTGGTTAAAGCCATAGAGTTTGGCATTCATTGCGGCACTGCGCTGGTTGTTTTGTTTCATTCGTTTTAATAACGGTCGCGAAAGCAGGGCACTAAATGGAATTCCAATCAAAGCAAACAGTGCAAAAGTCGGATCATAGTAAAGCACAATAGCCAGTGCACTGAGAAAACGAAAGACGTAGATGATCAGATTTGGAATCCAGTTTAAAACTCCACTTGAAATATTTGAAGCATCGGCACTCCAGCGAGTTACCAGATCTCCGGTATGATATTTGGTCAAAGCTCCCAGTCTGTAACGAGATTTTGGAGAAAATGTCATTTTTAATCTCAGTATCTACTTTTAGATTAATGAAGGTAGATGCGTAGCTGGAAGCCTGAGAAATCAGAATGCTGATGATAGAAAAGCTAATCATTGCAATAAAGGTGCTTACTAATTTTCCGGTTTGATGACCGGTAATAATATCTACCAAATCCTTGGAGATCAGACTGGAGATGAGGGAAACCACGGTTCCGGTAAGCCCAAGTAAAGTATAGATAAGCATAGATTTCCAATAATGTTTTCCGTATTGATAAATCCATAAGGTCTGAAGCCATATTTTTTGTAAAGAACCCTGCTTGAAGTGTTTCCATATAAGAGAAATTTTTTCTTTCATGTCAAATGGTTATCCTCCCAAAGGTTAATTCCTGCTTTTAAGCTTTGTGCAGAAGAAGGCTCTGGCATACATAGAAAAGAAAATACAGGCACATGGGAAACAATTTCTTCAGCAAACATCAAATTCAAAGAAAGCTGTTGTTCTTTCCAGACCGGAGAAATCATTCTCTGCATCACCCGAAGAATCTGTTCTGATTCATTTAAATCTTCAAAATGATTTTTAGATGGATGCTGCCCGAGAAGAACAATTCCACCAAGTTCATAATTTTGTGCAGTGAAAATCCCGGAAGTTCCACACCAGGGAATTCCATAAACCATAATCTGCTTTTTTTTGATATCAAAACCTAAAAGATTTAAGTCGCCATTTAAATATGGAGTTTGAAAAAGTGTGTTCCAAAAAGCAGTATGTGTAGATTTTCCAACTCCGGAATGACCAGAGAACAGCCATGCTTTTTGATGATACAAAAGAGAGGCAGAATGAATCGCAAATAATCCGTTTTTTTGAGCAATAAAAAGAAAAAATAAACGGATAGCATGAAATAAATTTTCAGTGGCAGTATCGGAGTGTTCCGGTTTGCAATAAATTCGGACATAACTTCCGTCCTTGGTCATATGCGCTTCATATAAATTTTGCATAGGATGAAAGACGATGATGTAATGATTGGCGTGTTCAAATACGCTCAGTTCTGAGTTTTGAAGCAGTACTTCTCCATAAGCGTGGCTTGCCGGAGGAATTGTAAGCAGTTCAAAGCGCTGGTCAGCTTTGGCATTTGGGGAAGAATCCGGTTCAAAACCAAAAGAGTCAAAATGCGTGAGTGCCGATTGCTCTAAGAGAAGCTGCTTTGGGTCATAAATCTGCAGTTTGAGTCCGGCAATTTCTAAGTAAATTGTAGTGAAATTGGAAACTGGCTGGAGATCCTCTACAAGGATTCCGTTTGCTTGAAGTTGTGTAAGAAAGTCACGCACATCGTCACAAAGCATTGGAATTGAATCGGAGTCTAAATGATAAATTCTGGCAATCGCACTTACAAGGTCGTCAAATTCCATGCCTTCATTGTGTTGCAGAAGATTCCAGAGTAAGGTTCCGGTTTCATTCAAAACCATGCCTTTTCGTTGATCTGCGATTTGCTGACCATAAGGCAGTAAATAGCAGGTGTCTTTTATTTTGCGAAGGGTGTATCCGGATTGGCATTGAAACATAAATAAAAGGTGTCCTTTCGTTAAAGTTGGATTAAAAAAATCTACAGATATTATAAGCTCAGATGATAATTGTGTCAAAAAGAAAAAGTAAATAATAAAAGTAAATAAAAATAGCTCCTATCGTGAAAATTCAATTTCATGATAAGAGCTATTTTTACTTCCACTCAACAAAGTGATAACTATCTAATATTTGAAAATACTTGGCAAGGCGTTCATATAATGGATTTGCTTTTTCACCGAAATGTTTTTCGACTTCTTTTCCAAGTTCGATAATATTTTTTTCTCCATCTAATAAAGGCCATACAAAGCTTCCCATTTCATCCAGATGGATATGTGTGACTTTTGGTTTTTTAAAAAATTTTTGCGCAATTCGGTTAAAAGCACCGGTATTTTCAATGTCGAGTGTAATAATTCCATTTTCATCAGCGACCAGGAGATGCCCTCCGGTCGGCTTGGTTTTCGTTCCAGATAATTCTCTGAAATCACATTGTTATTTTTTTTCATCATTTACTTTCTTTTTTTCCAGACGGAAAATTTCAATAAACTTAATATAATCAGAGCAAATACAACTAAGCTTCCGATATTAGCTACCGGTGTAGAAAGATTTAATTTAGAAGATAAGTCGATTGCATCATTCAGTCCAAATACAGCAAAGATAGCGAGTAAAATACCAACTAAGCCTTCTCCGGCAATCATACCGGAACAATATAAGATACCGTCGCTGATGATTGCATCTTTTTCTTTCTGCTCTTTGTTCATTTTATCAAATACAAGACGAACAAGACCACCTACCATGATACAAGCATTGAGCTGTACCGGAAGGTAAACACCGATTGCAAATGGAAGTACCGGAATTCCTACGATTTCTACTGCGATTGCGAGGAATACACCAATGAATACAAGAGTCCATGGAAGATTTCCATCCATAACGCCTTCGATGATCATTTTCATTAACATTGCCTGAGGTGCCCCGAGCTGTTCAGTACCAAAGCCCCATGCAGCATCTAATAAATATAATACACCACCGATTGCAAAAGCAGCAGCGATAACACCAATCATTTCACCAATCTGCTGTTTCTTAGGAGTTGCACCGAGTAAATATCCGGTTTTTAAATCCTGAGAAGCATCTCCGGCGATAGCAGCTACAATACAAATAATAGAACCGATAGCGATAGCACCCTGCATACCATGGGCACCCTGGTCACCTGTTATTTTTAAGATGATAGTAGCAATCAGAAGAGTTGCGATTGCCATACCGGAAACAGGGTTATTTGAGCTTCCTACAAGACCAACCATTCTTGAAGAAACAGTTGCAAAGAAGAAACCAAAGATAACAACGATAATCGCACCAACGAGCGTTACCGGAATTGCAGGTACTAACCATACAAGCAGAGTCAGAACAAGGATTGCAAGCAATAAGAATTTCATGCTTAAATCCTGTTCGGTACGTTTGTTACTTGTACCTTTTGCCCCGGACATGCTCTTAAGTGCATCACGGAACGTACGGATAATCAGAGGAAGGGATTTAATTAAACTGATGATACCGCCTGCTGCCAGTGCACCGGCACCGATGTAGCGGATATAACTTCCCCAGATTGCGCTTGCGCCTCCGGCTGCAAACATTTCTCCGATAGGAGCAGTTCCCGGATATAAAGTCAAATCATTACCAAACAGTACAATTGCTGGAATAAATACCAGCCAGCTGACAATACCACCGGCAAACATATAAGAAGAAATTCTTGGTCCACAGATGTAACCAACGCTCATAACAGCCGGGTAAATCTGTGTTCCGATTTCTCCAGCATATCCTTTTACTCGGAAAGATACTTCACTTGGAACCAGTTTTAATCCATCGATAATGAATTTAAATCCGGCAGCAATACCAAGCCCGGCAAATACAGTAGAAGCATTTGCTCCACCTTCTTCACCAGCTAAAAGGACCTCTGCACACGCAGTACCTTCCGGATAAGGAAGTACGCCATGTTCTTTTACGATTAATGCGTTTCTAAGCGGAATCATGAATAACACACCAAGCAGACCACCGATTAAAGCGATAATTGTGATTTCAATAATACTTGGTTTATCCATTTTTCCTTCTGCTGCCCATAAGAATAAAGCAGGCAGGGTAAAAATAGCACCAGCGGCTAAAGACTCTCCGGCAGAGCCAATAGTCTGTACCAGGTTACTTTCCAAAATGGAGTTTTTTCGCATGATAACGCGAATTACACCCATGGAAATTACAGCAGCCGGGATGGATGCAGAAACGGTCATACCAACACGTAATCCGAGGTAAGCGTTTGCTGCACCGAACACAATTGCAAGAAGGATACCCATTACAATAGAAGTGATTGTAAATTCAGGTGTCACTTTTTCAGCCGGAATATACGGCTTGAACTCTTTATTTTCGTTCATGTTTCTCTCCTTTGTAAATCTAAAGTCACAACAAACATCATTATATAGAAAATATATTCGACTTGCAAGAACATTTGTGCATTTTCATTGTATTTCCAGATTTAATAAAATATGATAAAATAGCAGGAAACCAGAAAACTTTAAAATTATGGGAGAATACTATGAAGAAAAAACTTGTCTTACTTGTTCTGATTGTGGCAATTGCAGCAGGAGCAGGTCTGGTACTTCCGGGCGTGATGAACAAGGCAGGAAAAGAAACGACCATTACATCTTCTCAACTCGAAGATGCGATAAATATCAGCCAGCTTTCTACCGCAGAGTTTGTTTATAACGGTGTAGCAGAAAAACATAATCAAGAAAATCCGGATGAGATAGACTGCTATATTGCGTATGATGCCAATGTGAAAGTCGGAATTAACATGGAAGAGGTGACATTTAAAATCAATGAAGAAAAAAAGACTGTGACACCGGTTCTTCCAAAGATAGAGATTAATATTGCAACGCTAGATGAAAATTCAATTAGCTATATTCCAAAGAATCCAGACCTTTCTTTAAAAGAAGTCATTACGCTTTGTAAAGAAGATGCAATGAATGAGGCAAATCATTCAGATAAATTATATGAAACAGCCCAGGAAAATCTGGAATCTGTAATCGAAGCATTGCTATCACCGATTCTTGAACATGAAGGGTATTCGATTCAGTGGTAAAGTGTGATAAAAAATGGAGAAAATGAAATGAAACGAAAAAAAATACTTTGTCTTTTAGTAATCAGTATGCTGTGTCTTACCGGGTGTGCAGATAAGAAAGAGGAAAAAAAAGAGGCTGATTTTTCAGCAATTCAATCCGTCTGTGAACTGGCAACTTTAAAATGCTATTATCACAATGTAGCAAAATCAGAGACGGAAGCCAGCGGATTGTTTAAATGGCTTGGAACAGGATATAAAAAAATCTGGACTGAGTACAGTGGAATTGTAGAACTTGGGGTAGATGTCAGCAAGGTGTCTGTTTCCAAACCAAGCAAAGACGGCGTGGTAAAGGTGACCATTCCGGATGCTGAGATTTTGAGTGTGGATTTAGACGAGGATTCTATGGGAGAGCCTCTTACCGATACCGGATTTATGACTAAAATCACAAAAGAAGAAGAAACCGAGGCACTTGCAGAGGCGCAAAATCACATGGAAGAAACTGCAAAGGAGAATGGAAATCTTTTAAATCAGGCAAAAGAACGGGCGAAAAGCCTGATTGAAGGATATGTGAAAAATGTAGGAGAACAAATCGGAAAAGAATATACCGTAGAGTGGGTTGATGCGAAGGCAGAAGAATAAAACAGAAGAATAAAAAGAGAAGGAATGAAAAAATCAGTATGATAAAAGCAGTCATTTTTGATATGGATGGAACATTAATTGACACAGAGAAATATTACCGGATTTTCTGGCCAAAGGCACTGGCACATTTTGGATATGAGATGAGTGATGAACAGGCACTTAGTATGCGCTCTCTTGGAAGACCCTATGCGCCAAAACATTTAAAAGAGATGTTTCATGATGAGAATCTGGATTACACTACAATTCGTAATTATCGAAAAGAAATCATGGAAGAATGTCTTCAAAAGAATGGAATTGAACTGAAAAAAGGAGCAGTAGAACTGCTTGAATTTTTAAAAACAAAAAATGTCAAACGTGCGATTGCTACGGCAACGGATGAAGAACGTGCCAGAAAATACTTAAAACAAATTGGTTTAGAACCATATTTTGATAAAATTATCTGTGCAACAATGGTAGAATACGGAAAGCCTTCACCGGATATTTATGAATATGCCTGTAGCAGCTTAAACTTTTGCCAGAAGAATGTATGGCAGTGGAAGATTCGCCAAATGGAGTCTTAAGTGCCTATCGTGCAGGGTGTAAAGTTGTGATGGTTCCGGACCAGACAGAACCAGAAGAAGCATTAAAAGAAATCTTATATGGATGCGTAGAAAACCTCTTAGAGATTAGAAAATACTTCTAATTGTGCAACTTGTTGCAGAGACATCGCAAAAAAGTACCGATAGTAGACGAGAGATACTTTGATATAGCGGAGAATCGCCTGTATTCAGAATTAGAACTGGTGCTTGGAAAAAATAGAAATGAGATTTATGAACTGATAAAAAGTTATTGTGAATAATCTAAAAAGGGACGGGGTTTGTGGCTTAGTCAAGCTACGAATCACGTCCCTTTTACAATTGACAATATGGCATATATACCATATAATTAATATAAAGGAGGTCATATGGCGGATTTTAAATTAATAGCATATGAAAAAGAAAATGGAGAAGTTCCTGTAGAGGAGTTTCTCAATTCTGTTAATCCTAAAATGCGAGCTAAGATATATGGATTAATGAGTATTTTACAAGAAAAAGGTAACATGCTCAGAGAGCCATATAGTAAGCATTTAGAAGACGGAATTTTTGAGTTACGCTGTAAATTTGGAAGTGATATTACCAGAGTTTTGTATTTTTTCTATTATGAGGGAAAAGTTATAATGACAAATGGTTTTGTAAAAAAGACACAAAAAACTCCAAAAGAGGAGATACAGATTGCAAAAGACAGGAGAAAAGATTTCATAGAAGGATGATGAGAGATGAGGACATTTGATGATATGCTCTCTAAGCAGTTAGAAAATGAAGAATTTAAAAAAGAATATGAAGCAATTCAACCAGAAATGGATGTTATCAGAGCGATTGTAGATGCAAGAACTTCTCAGAATCTTACACAGAAGGAGCTTGCTGAGCGTACGGGTATTAATCAGGCAGATATTAGTAAGCTTGAGAATGGAACTAGAAATCCTTCTATTAATTTACTGAAACGGTTAGCAGATGGTATGGGAATGGCTCTCAAAATTGAGTTTGTACCTAAGCAGAAGGCGTGACAGAGAATAATCTAAAAAGGGACGGGGTTTGTGGCTTAGTCAAGCTACAAACTCCGTCCCTTTTTTATGTTATCTCTTTTTGATAAATTTAATGCTTCGTCTGCGCTAGAAAGACCGCCATTTCCTAACTGATTGGCAGCATCTGCGATAGGACTGGTAACACTGGTATTAAGCTCTCCATTTAAGGTATAGCTTCCTTCGAGTTTTTCTGGATTTAATGCATCGTTAAAACGGGCGTTATCGTTGTTTTAAGGTAACAGAAGGCATGCCTTTTACTTCGGCCAGTTTATTTAATTGAAATAAGCAGGAATATTGTAATTGATATTATTTAACCATACCAGAAATTTTACAAAGGGAAAAGTCTATTTCAAAAATAAAACACAAAAACTACCTGAATTTATGGGTTCAGGCAGTCTGTGTGTGTCGTAAAGAAAGAAACTGCTTTTTTCGCATTTTCTGGGTTGTCCCCTTTTTCAGTTAGACAGATAATATAATTTCCTGCATCAATCCCCATAGGAGCAGGTTCAGATTTAGAAATGATTTTTCCGTCTGTGTCGGTATCAACAATAGAAGCCTCTTTTAACTGCGAGGAATAAGCAGAAAGTTCCTCTTTTGAAAGCAGGGTACTTAAATCTGCAAACATTCCCTGTGGAGCAGAATCAGTAAAAAATTCTTCAGAGCAAAGAATCACATCGACGCTTCCGGCAGAAAGATGAGCCAGATAAGACATGTTATTTTGATATTCGTTGAGATTGTAATAAGTGACGTTTACGATGGCATCTTCATCTAGTTCAAGACTTTCTTTTATCTCATCACAAAGGGCATCCGTATCCGAAAGGTAGACTTCATTGATGAGTGCGACAGAAAGTACGGGGGTATGTTGTTTTCCATTGATACTTGCGCATATAATAAGGATGATGCAGATGATAAGGCAAGGACCACAAGACATTTTGCCAGATAGTAGTCACAAAAGTAAGCGATACGTTTTTTGGGCGGCAATTTTTTGATATCGTCTTTTGTGGCTGATTTTGTGCCGTGCTGATAAATCTCTGCATCATCTTCCAAAGCAGTCTTTTTGAATTTTGTATTCATAAAAAGGGCTCCTCTTAAAATCGTTCACCGGAGATTTCCAGGTCGTGTTCTAATTCATCGGGTACATATTTACGAAAGATAAAAACAAATAAATTCGCATTTAAATATCCAAGCAATCCGACTCCACAGCAAAGTGCCAGTCCAATAAATGGAACGAAAGAAAAGAAAAGCAGAATAAAAGTGGCATCGATTGCAATTAAAAGCAGAGTCAATGGAAAATGACGGATGGCCATAAAAAAAGCATTTTTTAAATTATCGTAGATGGTATTTTTAAATTTTGCCTGTACCGGAAAAATATAAAGGCAAATGAGAAGGTATGGAATAAGAAAACAGGAACAGGTCACCAGCATCAGACGACCGAGTGTATTTTCAAGTGCCATGGCAATTCGAAAGTCTGTAAAAAATATAAATCCGATAATCATTAGCCCAATCCAGATAAGTGTGGATTGCTTAAAATTTATTTTAAAAGAAGAAAAAAAGTTTTTAAGCGGGTATCCTTCTTTCGTACGGATACGTTTCATACAACTGTAATAAAGAGCAGTAGTGGAAGCTCCAATGGTGATAATTGGAAGACTGCATAAAATCCATAAAAAATGAAGGGTGATGATATCTCCTACAAGATAGAAAAATCGAGACAGCAAGCTGTCATGGGTAAAAAGATTCATAAAAAAATCGTCTCCGTTCTGCCATTTTTGGCGGTAAAATCTTAAATGTTTTGGTTTCCGTATAATATTATAGAATAATCTAATATAAAATTCAAACAAAAAGCCGCAAAATCATTCACAAAAAAGCCGAATTGGAATCAGTAATATTTTACAAAAGTCTAAAATACTATTGAAATTTATATTTAAATAATATAAAATTAATTTACATTAATCTAAAAGGAGAAAAAGGAATGAACAAAAATAACTATAAAGAAACCAAGTACAACAAACCATTGATTTTACAGAGGGCGGATCCGTATGTGTATAAGAGTCAGGATGGAACGTATTATTTTACTGCTTCCGTACCGGAATATGATAAGATTGTGCTTCGTTCTTCCGATACAGTAAAAGGACTTGCAGAGACCAAAGAGAAAACACTTTGGGTAAAGCATGAAGAAGGACCACAGAGTATTCATATTTGGGCTCCGGAAATCCATTATGTAGACGGTGGATGGTACATTTACTACGCAGCAGGGGATAAAGATGACATCTGGGAAATTCGTCCTTACGTTCTTCATTGTAAAGGACAAGACCCGATGAAAGATGAATGGGAAGAATTAGGAATGATGCAGGCAGCAAATGAAGATGAATTTTCTTTCCATGCATTTTCACTGGATGCGACAGTATTTGAACATAAAGGGGATTATTACTATATCTGGGCAGAAAAAACAGGGGTTGGCAAACAGATTTCAAACCTGTACATTGCAAAAATGGAAACACCAAACAAGCTTGCAACCGTTCAGGTACTTTTAACAACACCGGATTATGACTGGGAAAGAATTGATTTCTGGGTAAATGAAGGACCGGCAATTTTAAAACATAACGGAAAAATTTATATGACTTTCTCAGCAAGTGCAACCGGAGAATGTTACTGCATGGGTATGCTTTCTATCGATGAGGATGCAGACCTGTTAGACCCAGCGTGCTGGACAAAACTGCGCTATCCGGTACTGAAAACAGATGTAAAAGCCGGTGTGTTTGGACCGGGACACAATTCATTTGTAAAAGCGGAAGATGGAGAGACAGACCTTTGTGTTTATCATGCAAGACCTTATGATGAGATTGTGGGAGACCCGCTTTATGACCCAAATCGTCATGCGATGATAATGAAAGTGCGCTATGACGAAAATGATTTCCCGGTGTTTGAATATCAGACAATGGAAGAGGTATTTGCATAAGAAATATAGTTTAGGCTAATCTAAATATTTTAGAAAAATATGCACAAAAACAAAATGACAGAATTGTAGAAAAAAGCGAAAATCATGTGAATATTTAGAAAAATGTAAAAAACTATTGCTAAATCTAAAACTAAGTGCTAGTATGGCTTTAGAAACGAAGTACGATATAGTCTATCGAAGAAAGAGGAGGAACCCTTAATGAAGTTAAAGAAATTAGTTTCAGCAGGACTGGTAGCAGTAATGGCTACATCACTTTTAGCAGGATGTGGCGGAAGCAAAGATTCATCAGAAACAGCAGACGGAAAGAAAAACCTTTCTATTTTTATCTTTGCAAATGATCATGAATCAACTGTATACAAAAGCATGATTGACCAGTATAAGAAAGACCATGCAGATACAATTGGAAACATTGATGTACAGATTACAACTCAGGACGAATATTCCAAAACATTAACAGGTATGATGACAGCAGGGGATTTGCCGGATATCTTTTATGTTGGACCGGAATCAGTAGAACAGTTTGTTGAGAACGGATATATTGAAGACCTTCAGCCGATTCTGGATAAAAAAGGAATCAGCACAGATGGAATGTTAGCACAGGAAGCTTTAGACAGCTATCGCTATGATGGAGATAAGACAGGAAGTGGCGATTTATATGCACTTCCAAAAGATGCATCCGTATTTGCTTATGCATACAATAAAGATTTATTTGATGAAGCAGGACTTGATTATCCGGACCCGGAAAATCCATATACTTATGATGAATTCGTTGAAGTCTGCAAGAAACTTACAAAAGATACAGACGGTGATGGAGAAATCGACCAGTGGGGATGCGGATTTGCAAACGCATTCATGCTTCAGCCATTCGTATGGTCAAACGGAGCAAGTTACTTAAGCGATGACCACAAAACTGTAACAGTTGATACTCCGGAATTTAAAGAAGCACTTCAGAAATATGTAGACCTTACAGTAGACCTTGGACTGACTCCTACTGTAGAACAGGATGCTTCTCTTGGTGTATATCAGAGATGGCTTGCAGGACAGGAAGCATTTTATGCATGTGGTACTTGGGACGTAGCAGCATTTATGGATAAAGAAACATTCCCATTCAACTGGGATTTATGTGCATATCCGACACTGTCAACCGGAAAATCCATGACATGGCTTGGAACAGTTGGTTTCTGTGTATCTGCAAACAGTAAAAATAAAGAAGAAGCAACTGAACTGGTTTCTTATCTGTGTACAGATGATGCCGGACAGAAACAGCTTAGTGGTATCGAAGGTGGGCAGTCCATCCAGTTGCCAAATATGAAAGACCTTGCTGACGGTGAATTTATGACAGCAATTGAAGATGGAACACTTGCATTCCCATCAAATGTAAATGTATTCTTTAACTATTTACAGGGAACAGACAAATACGAGGGAAGATTCCAGGAAACAACTTATACTCCAAATGCTGAATGGAACGACATTTTCCTTGAAGGACTTGATAACGTGAAAAATGGCTCTATGACAGTAGATGAATACATCGAGCAGGTACAGCCTCAGATGCAGGCATCTCTGGATGAAGCATGGGAGAGTGTAGAATAGTAAATTCAAGCAGGACCGGATTATTCCGGCTTTGCTTCCTTAAAGATTAAGGAGCGGAAGAGATGAGCAAAACGAAAACAAAGCAAAAAATGAACCGTGCGGCATATAAAGAACATTGCTGGGGACTGGCATTTGTAGCACCGCCGTTCATTGGTTTCTGTATTTTCATGGCATTCCCGATTGTGTTTGCACTGATTGCCAGTATGACAAAATGGAATGGTATGAACAGCATGTTAGATAATTTTGTAGGATTTCAGAACTATGCAAAATTATTGACAGATGCAAAATTCTGGAAGGTATTAGGAAATACCATTGTTTACATGCTTGGTATTCCGATTGGAATGGCACTGGCTATGTTGATTGCAGTTGGAATGAATCGTAAAATGAGAGGAATTAAGATTCTTCGTACTTTATACTATGTACCGGTTGTATCTTCCTTAGTTGCAGTTGCAATTCTGTGGATGTGGGTATTCAACTATGATTATGGTCTGTTAAACAGTATTATCAAAGCGGTATCCGGTATACACGGACCAAACTGGTTAGGTGACCAGTTCTGGGTAAAAGTATCCATGATTATTTTCATGGTATGGAAAGGACTTGGTGGTTCTATCGTCCTTTACCTGTCCGGTTTACAGAGTATTCCAAGAGACTATTATGAAGCAGCAAAAATTGATGGAGCCAGCGGCTGGAGATTATTCCGTCACATTACACTTCCACTGGTATCACCGGTTACATTCTATCTGTTGATTACCGGTTTGATTGGAGGGTTCCAGGTATTTGTAGAAGTACTTGTTATGGTTCCAAATGGTGGATTAAACTACAGTGCGGCAACCGTTGTATTCTATATGTATGATAAATCCTTTGGAAATAATCAGATGGGATACGGTTCTGCAATGGCATTTATACTTGCTATCTTAATCTTTATTGTAACAGCAATTAACTTTAAAGGTCAGGATAAGTGGGTTAAGACAATCGAGTAAGGAGGTGGGAATATGGCAAAATTAGATGAACAGAGTTCAGAAGTAAAAACAAAAAAAGCAAAAACGATAGATGGCATTATATTTTTACTGCTTTTAATCGGAGCGGTTGCAATGGTATTCCCGCTTTTGTACATGGTATTAAGTTCTTTTATGACAAAGAACCAGATTCTTTCTGCAAACTTTAGTATTATTCCGGACCCTTGGAAATTTGGAAAATACTCTGAAGTATTGCAGAAGCCGGAATTTTTAAGAGGTTTAAGAAATACCTTAACTGTTGCAATACCGGTGTTGGTAGTGGGAGCATTTACTTCTTCCCTTGCAGCATTTTCCTTTAGTAAATTAAAATTCAAAGGAAAAATGGTATTTTCTTAGGACTTCTTGCAACGATGATGATTCCATTTGCAGTTGTTATGATTCCGCAGTATGTAATGTTTACAAAAATGGGATGGACAAATAGTCTGCTTCCACTTATCATTCCGGGATTATTCGGAAATGTAAGCATCATTTTCTTCTTAAGACAGAATCTGACCAGTATTCCGGATTCTATCGTAGAAGCTGCAAAACTCGATGGATGTAGTTACTTCCGCATGTACTGGAGCATCTTCCTTCCGTTGATGAAAGGTGCATTAATGACACAGTTGATTCTCTGGTTTATGGGAATCTGGAATGATTACCTTGCACCAACCATCTTTATTCAGAATGAAGAATGGTTTACGTTACAGGTTGTCATCCGTTCCTTTAATGCATATTATGCGGTAAACAGTGATTATCCTCTGATTATGGCTGCGTCAGTGCTTTCGATTCTTCCAACGCTGTTGTTGTTCTTCTTCTTCCAGCGTTACATTATTGAATCTATGGCTGTATCCGGTGTAAAAGGATAAGAAAAGAAAAAGAGATAGGGTTGTCTTCAGATATTCTGAAAACAGCCCTTTTTTAAAAAGAGGAGAAATTTTGAAAACAGGAATATTAACATTAAATGAAGGCAGCGTTTTTAAAAATGCATCTCTGTGGTCCCATGACCCTTCTATGATGTGGGACCCGGTGACAGAAAAATACTACTCTTATAGTACGGATGTATATCAGCCGGAAGATGGGCTGACAGAAAAAATCGGAATTCCGGTCAGAAGCTCAAAAGATTTGATTCATTTTGAATATGAGGGAATTGCGCTTTCCCAAAAGGCCATCAAAGAAGGAAGAGACAACGGAGAGTATCCACAGACTGTGAATTTCTGGGCTCCTTATGTGGAATATACACATGGAGAATACCGGATGTATTATTCAGCAACAAAAGCATTTGGCAGTTCGGAATCAAGAATCTGGCTTGCAGTTTCTAAACATCCGCTTGGACCGTTTGAAAACAGAGGAATTGTAGCAGATACCTGGGGGACGGATGATACAGCACCAAATGCAATTGATGCACATATTATCTGGGATAACGAGAGGTGTTATCTAGTGTATGGTTCTTTCTTTGGTGGAATTTATATCAAAGAGTTAGATGCCACAAGTGGTCTTTCTCTCTCAAATGATGCGAAGGAGCTTGGCAACTGTATCTCAAGAAAAGCAAAAAAGTCATTGATTGACGGACCGGAGGGGGCATCGGTCATTTATGCGCCTGAGACAGGTTATTTTTATCTGTTTCAGTCTTATGGCTGGCTTGGAGATACTTATGACATCCGTGTTGGAAGAAGCAGGTGCGTGACAGGGCCGTATCTGGACTGGCATGGAAATTCACTTGTAGAAGAAGGAATGGGGATAAAACTTGCAGGGAGTTATCAGTTTGAAGCGGTAAATCCAAGAGTGGGTAAAGCAAAAAAAGACTGGAAGTGGGGAGGATTTCGTGGACCGGGACATGGTGTCCCATTTTATGACCCACAGTCGGAACATTATTATTTTGTGCATCATGTACGGGATGGTGCAAAGGTAAATCGTATTTATGAGGAAGCAGAAGACAGGGATAGCTATCAGATTCATTATATGATGATACGGCCGATGTTTTTTATCAATGACTGGCCGGTATTTGGTGCAGAACCATATCAGGGAGAGAACTTTGAGCCGGTATCGAAACCGGATATGGAAAAGCTCCAAGGCGACTGGGAATTAATTATATTTGATGAATTTGATAACAATATGAAACAGTCAAAGGTCTGTACACTGGATAAAGAGAGTGAATATTTTCAGAATGGAATTATTTATTCATGCTGTGATATTGAAAATCAAAAAAAAGGGTATGTGCTGGCCGGAATCGACAACTTAGGTCTTGTGTATTGGGGAAAATTCGTGGTATAGTATACTTTAGACCAATCTAAAGGTATTTTGAAGATACGAGGTATTTATTTCTGAGAAAGTAGGACTTATAAGATGTTGCATGTGAAAAATTTGGACGAGGGCCTGGAGGTTTTCAAGGCGCTTGGTTCAGAACTGAGAATTAATATTATCAAGCTTCTTCAGGAAAACCATGAGATGAACATGAATGAACTTGCAACAAGTCTTGGAATTACAATGGTGCACTGACCAGTCATATCAAGAAACTGGAAGAAAGTGGAATCATTCAGGTTATGACAGAACGCGGAGGACATGGAAATCAGAAAATCTGTAAAGTTGCAGTTGATAAGATTGTGGTTGATGTAGAATCTGAAGAAACCGAAGAAGACCAGAATATTTATAACACGGAAGTGAAAGTAGGACATTATTCGGATTATAATGTATATCCGACCTGTGGACTTGCTACAAGTAAGGCAATTGTCGGAGAGGTAGATGACCCACGTTATTTTTCTCATCCGGATAGAATCAATGCTGGAATTTTGTGGTTTACAAAAGGTTATATTGAGTATATGATTCCAAATCTGTTGCCGAGTGCAACCAAAATTGACCAGATTACGGTTTCTCTTGAAATCAGTTCAGAGGCACCGGGAATTAATAATGACTGGCCTTCGGATATTTCAATTTTCCTGAATGATGTAAAAATCGGTACTTGGACAAGCCCGGGAGACTATGGAGATGTACAGGGAATCTTTACACCGGACTGGTGGTTTCCAAACTGGAACCAGTATGGATTGTTAAAGATGATTGTAATTAATAAAAAAGGAACGTTTGTAGATGGATTGAAAATCTCAGATGTTACAATTAATCAATTTAATCTGGATTATAAAAGCACGGTAAGATTTAAATTTGAAATTGAAGAAGATGCAAAAAATATCGGTGGAATTACCATTTTCGGAAGTGAATTTGGAAATTATAATCAGGATATTAAAGTTCGGATTGCCTATAGTCCGATGGAAATAGCAAAAAAATAAGAAAAGGCTCAAATGGATAGAAGGTAGATGATATCCATTTGGGCTTTTTTTACAGGAGAAGGATTTAATTTATGAAACGAAAAAAAATAGCAATTGTGTTTGCTGCAATGTCTCTCATGTTAATGACAGGTTGTGGCGCACAAAAAGAAAAATTAAAAGCAGATACTCTGGTGGAAAAAGAATTTTCTGAAGTATCGGTTCATGACCCATCGATTATAGAGGGAGAAGATGGAAGCTATTATATTTTTGGCTCACATCTTGCAGTAGCAAAAACAGAGGATTTAATGAACTGGACGTATGTCAATCAGGGAGTAAAAAATAATAATACGGTAGATTCCAAATGATATTAAAGAAATGAAAAGAAGCATTGCCACAATGCCATAAAATTATAAATTTGCAATATTTAAAGCATCAACTATGATAAACTATAAAACCATAAATAAGAACGAGAACGTAATGGTCTGCTATTCTGAATTTACTCCCCCAAAAGGCGTTACCGAATATCAGGTCATGATCCAACTGACAAAACCCGGACAATCTTATGAAGAACAACTGAAATTGCTGTTGGATACCTATTCCGATTTGAAAGAGAATGAATTTAAAAAGGGTACTACTATTTTCAAGCGATACTTTCTGAGCGATGCCGCCAATCAGACCGACCTGCTTTTGGCAGCGGAAACGGAACACTCGGATTGTGCCTTATCCATCATAGAACAGGCGCCCTGCAATGGTACCAAGATTGCACTATGGGCTTTTCTGCAAACAGAAGTAAGTACCAAGCGCTTCCTGAAGGACTCTTCGAGGTGGCACACAACGGCTATCGTCACCTTTGGAAAGGAAGAGATTTCAACCGTGCCTCTACTTCGGAATACCAAACGCGGCTGTTGCTGAATAACTATGTGATGCAGCTCAGTGAGCAGAAATTGCAAACTGGCAGACAACTGTATCCGTACATGGTTTTTCGTACAAAATATAGATGTCAATTATGCAGGAATGGTAAAGGCACGAAATGAAGTGTTCCTCACACAAGACCTTACGGAAAAGACACACTACATAGCCAGCACCGGCATCGGCGGACGTCATCCCGACCCGCAAGTGACAGTGCAGATGGATGCGTATGCCATCAACGGAATACAACCTGCCCAGATACAATTCCTGTATGCCACTACCCATCTGAATCCCACATATGAATACGGAGTGAGTTTTGAACGCGGGACGTGTGTGAAATATGGCGACCGCAGACAGGTATTCATTTCGGGAACTGCCAGCATAAACAATAAAGGTGAAGTGGTGTACCCGGGTGATGTGCGTAAGCAAACCAACCGAATGTGGGAAAATGTGGAAGCACTGCTTAAAGAAGCCGAATGTAGCTTTGATGATGTATCACAAGCCATCATCTATTTGCGCGACCCAGCAGACTATACTATCGTTAAAGAATTGTTTGACAATAAATTCCCCCATCTGCCCCACGTCATTGTACATGCGCCGGTATGCCGTCCCAAATGGCTGATAGAAATGGAATGTATTGCTGTAAAGTCCGATAAAAATGAAGAATTTAAGGACTTTTAATATGTAAAAAGCAAATTTTCATAAGGGGATGTCAATACTAAAAAAGGAAGTGTGTCAAAACGTGGATAATGCTGTCGTTTGGTTCGTAGGGCGAGGTTCGCTCGCCCGAAACAGTTTGCTTTGTGTATTACCCCCTCAACCAAAACCGTTACTACTATTTCCCTATAAGGTACGA
>ENA-OQCN01000009-OQCN01000009.1-human-gut-metagenome-genome-assembly--contig:-NODE-9-length-80501-cov-3.873579_pt1 | contig 80501 bp, 82 predicted proteins | sample MGYA00242497_ERZ504576 | MGnify/ENA primary metagenome ERZ504576 (study PRJEB26092, sample SAMD00036296) | human gut metagenome | host: Homo sapiens | study: EMG produced TPA metagenomics assembly of the...
CTTCAGCCTGGACATGGGTAGGTCACCCGGTTTCGGGTCGAATACAACTGACTTCATGCGCCCTTTTCAGACTCGCTCTCGCTACGGCTTCACACCTTAAGTGCTTAACCTTGCCAGTTACATTCACTCGCCGGACCATTCTACAAAAGGTACCCGATCGTTCGTTGATGAACTTTCGGTGCTTGTAAACACAAGGTTTCAGGTTCTCTTTCACTCCCCTTCCGGGGTGCTTTTCACCTTTCCTTCACAGTACTTCTTCTCTATCGGTCACCGAGTAGTATTTAGGCTTGGAGGATGGTCCCCCCATATTCCCACCGGGTTTCACGTGTCCGGCGGTACTCTGGATACAGTCTGATGTCTTAACTTTTCGCCTACAGGATTTTCACCTTCTTTGATTGCCCTTCCCATGACATTCGGCTAAATCTCGACAATTCATTCTACTGTCCGAACCCCTAACATATTACTACATTAGGTTTGGCCTCTTCCGCGTTCGCTCGCCACTACTTACGGAATCTCAGTTGATTTCTCTTCCTCGCCCTACTTAGATGTTTCAGTTCAGGCGGTTCCCCTCATATACCTATGTATTCAGTATATGATGATTAGACTTTCCTCTAATCGGATTGCTCCATTCGGAAATCTACGGATATAACGCTCACTTACAGCTCCCCGTAGCTTATCGCAGTTAGTCACGTCCTTCTTCGGCTCTCGGTGCCAAGGCATTCCCCTTGTGCTCTTTGTAGCTTGACCATTTGAGATATCTTTTGGTTCTTCTTTGTAATGTAAATTACTCTTTTTTCGCAGTTTAATAAGCCATTAGTTGTTAACTAATCTTTTATTACCCTTTAAGCTAATTGTAGTATTTATTACCTTCGTTTAACGCTTTCTCTTATTTGAGTTTGTCAAGTTTCATTCTCTTCGCTATTCTTTAAATAACTCCCACTCGTCTAATCTGTTTCAATCACTAATGTGATTTTACAGCTTAGTCCTCGTCAGTCGTTATTTAAAGGCTACGAGATTCAACTCTTCTTGTTAAAACCTGTCAATAATTACTTTTCTCGCTTTATCTGCTATACTTTATTCAGTTTTCAAGGTACTTTCTTTGAGTACTTTCGTACTCTTGGTGGGCTTAAGTGGACTCGAACCACCGACCTCACGCTTATCAGGCGTGCGCTCTAACCGGCTGAGCTATAAGCCATATTTCCGGCTTTTCGGTTATTCCCTCAAGCCTTTGGTGGAGATAAGCGGGATCGAACCGCTGACCCCCTGCTTGCAAAGCAGGTGCTCTCCCAGCTGAGCTATACCCCCGTATATCTCGGGCAGGACCCTGAAAATTAAACAACGATTCAATAAATTACTTCCGTAACTGACCTTGGATGTTATATCAGCTTGTTTCATCTGATAAGTTCTCCATAGAAAGGAGGTGATCCAGCCGCACCTTCCGATACGGCTACCTTGTTACGACTTCACCCCAGTCGCCAATCCTACCTTCGGCAGCGTCCTCCTTGCGGTTAGACTACTGACTTCGGGTATTACCGGCTCCCATGGTGTGACGGGCGGTGTGTACAAGGCCCGGGAACGTATTCACCGCAGCATGCTGATCTGCGATTACTAGCAATTCCATCTTCATACAGGCGGGTTGCAGCCTGCAATCTGAACTGAGAACATTTTTAGGGGTTTGCTCCACATCGCTGTTTTGCTTCCCTCTGTTAATGTCCATTGTAGTACGTGTGTAGCCCAGGTCATAAGGGGCATGATGATTTGACGTCGTCCCCACCTTCCTCCGTTTTGTCAACGGCAGTCCTATTAGAGTGCTCTTGCGTAGCAACTAATAGCAAGGGTTGCGCTCGTTGCGGGACTAACCCAACATCTCACGACACGAGCTGACGACAACCATGCACCACCTGTCTCTACTTTCCCCGAAGGGCACCTAACATATCTCTATCTCGTTAGTAGGATGTCAAGACCTGGTAAGGTTCTTCGCGTTGCTTCGAATTAAACCACATACTCCACTGCTTGTGCGGGCCCCCGTCAATTCCTTTGAGTTTCAACCTTGCGGCCGTACTCCCCAGGTGGATTACTTATTGTGTTAACTCCGGCACGGAAGGGGTCAGACCCCCCACACCTAGTAATCATCGTTTACAGCGTGGACTACCAGGTATCTAATCCTGTTTGCTACCCACGCTTTCGTGCCTCAGCGTCAGTTAAAGCCCAGCAGGCCGCCTTCGCCACTGGTGTTCCTCCCCATCTCTACGCATTTCACCGCTACACGGGGAATTCCGCCTGCCTCTACTTCACTCAAGCTCTGCAGTTTCAAATGCAGGCTATGGGTTGAGCCCATAGATTTCACATCTGACTTGCAAAGCCGCCTACGCACCCTTTACACCCAGTAAATCCGGACAACGCTTGCTCCCTACGTATTACCGCGGCTGCTGGCACGTAGTTAGCCGGAGCTTATTCATTAAGTACCGTCACTTTCTTCGTCCTTAATAAAAGAAGTTTACAATCCGAAGACCTTCATCCTTCACGCGGCGTTGCTGCGTCAGGGTTTCCCCCATTGCGCAATATCCCCCACTGCTGCCTCCCGTAGGAGTCTGGGCCGTGTCTCAGTCCCAATGTGGCCGTTCAACCTCTCAGTCCGGCTACCGATCGCAGTCTTGGTGAGCCGTTACCTCACCAACTAACTAATCGGACGCGAGTCCATCTCTAAGCGATAAATCTTTGATATATCTACCATGCGATAAATATATATTATGCGGTATTAGCATTCTTTTCAGAATGTTATTCCCCTCTTAGAGGCAGGTTACTCACGCGTTACTCACCCGTCCGCCACTAAACTTAATCAAAATCATTCCGAAGAAGTCAATTAAAGAAGTTCCGTTCGACTTGCATGTGTTAGGCACGCCGCCAGCGTTCGTCCTGAGCCAGGATCAAACTCTCTAAAATTTGTATATTAAGCTTTCGCTTACTATCAATTTCAGAGCTTTAATCGCTCATTCCGAATACTAACGTATCCGTAATTCTTGATGCTTTGTTGTGTGCATCTCACTGTAAATCTTTGAGTATCCTCAAAGTATTACGGGTTCCTTTATCTTTCTCGTTGTTTAATTTTCAAGGTCCTACGCACTTGTGTTTATCGGAATTTTCCGTGTCACTCTCAAGTGCTCAATTATTATATCATTTACTTTACCAAATGTCAACACTTTTTTAAAAAAACTTTAAAAAAATTCCTATTTTATTTTAAATACGACTATATTTGACTTTTTTATTTACACAACCACAATATATAGTAGTTGTGTTTTACTTAAGCATAACGATTTTCAATATTATATTATATACAGTCTATATAATCAATGTATTTTTCTTTATTTTCTTACAATTAAAATTGCTTTAGCTTAACTAAATACATTAATAACAATTTATATCGACAGCTTTGTATAAATTATTTCTTTCTATTGCAATTAATTATACTATATTATAAAATATAATTATCAATTTAATCGGAGGAAAACTATGAACCAGCCTTTTAATCCGTATCAACACAATGTTGATATACTTAGAGGTTTTTTCAGAAAACCTATTATCCTTATCACTGCGCTTACCTTTTGTGTACCTACTATTTGCAAAATAGTCACAGCGGTTTCTTCTATGATGATTTCATTTAAATACATTATAGAAAAAAACGAGAATGTCAATTTATCTTTTTCTATTGATATATCGACTTTAGCCTTTTTGTTTGCATTTATATTGCTGTTCTGCACAGCAAGAAGCCGCAGGCCTATTGTAAAGCTAAAACCGCCTGTTACATTTTTAAGGGTACTTACAATTATCTTTACTGCTTTTACGGGAATATCGCTTGCAGTATCATTGATATTGGTTATTTTATTAATTGTATTCGGCTCTGGTATGCCCGAAGATATTTTCCGAACTTCTGCTATACTGTTGGGTATTAATTTTATCAGTACACTCTGCGAGTTTATCTTTTTCCTTGCCTCCTGTAAACTTACAAAAGGCATTAAGTATTCGCTTTCATCTGTATTTATTACAAAAGCGGGCGCAAAGGCAACCGCCGTATCGGGTTTTGTTTATGCGGTAATCTCTGTTATATCGTCTGTTATAGGGTATATGTTTATATCAGGCTCGATTGACGCTTTGTTTTACTTTGCCAATCAAATATCCGGAACACTTGAAAGATCGGGTGTGAATTTCTCAAGCAATTTTGTAAACAATTCAGAGCTTTTTGATACAGTAACAAATGTTGCAAATACTTTATACCCTATTACCTTAGTTTGCGGTATTATAGAGCTTATTCCGTTTATATTCGTAAGCATTGTGGCTTTAATGTACTTTAACTATATAAAGAAAACAACCGACAGCCTTGTGCTTTCACCTGTCGACAGCGAAGCAACACGCTTTTACAGAGATAGCGAGCCTGTTCACGACAATGAACCGCAGATGCCGTTTAATCAGAATAACGGCACACCGTTTGTTCCGCCTGTTGTTCCAAACAATCAGCCGATTGATAATCAGCCTTCACAGCAATTTGTTTATGAGAATCCATATGCAGACAACAGAGTTAATAATGTTCAGCCGACACCGCAAACACCGCCGCAGGATTTTGTTCCTCAACCTGTATTTAATAATACAGAAAAAGCGGAAAATAATTCTGCCGAAAAGATTTGTGCCAAATGCGGTAAGCAATCGCCTGTTGATATGAACTTCTGCCCTTATTGCGGTAATAAATTTTGAGAATAAACAAAAAGTAAGGAGATACCACGCTCGGTATCTCCTTTTAATTATGCTTATTAAATTACAAATCAATTTTTAAATGCAAGGAAGTCCTCAACCGCATTTTCTCTTGCCTTATACTCGTTTGAGTCTTTTTTAGGGTTGTCCTTGTCTATTTTTGTATCGTTGTAAATCATAAGATACTTGCCGTTATTTGAAAGGTAAGCCGCATTTACAGGATAACCCTCAATAATAGTAAAGCTGTTGCTGTCCTTTACCTCTTTAACGATTTCTTTTGCTGTATCGTTGAGTTTAGTTGTATCGTACTCATAAAGCTCAATAGCAAGGTTATTGCTTATGCTGTACTTAACGCCCTGCTTTGCGCCGATAAAAGATGCGTCCATTTCTGTTTTGACAGCTTTGTCTGTATAATAACCCTTATCCTGCATATAGCTGCAAAGTCCGTCAAAGGTATCTTTGTAATCGGCGTCTGTCACCTTGCTTGTTTCGTCAGATGTAGAATCCGATGACTGATTTGCAGATGTTGTCTGCTGGTTTGCCTTAGACGCCTGCTCAAGAGCATCATTATATCCACAGCCTGCTGCTGAAATTGCAATTACAGATGCCATCAACAATGCAGAGATAATCTTCTTCATATTTCAAAATCCTTTCAATGCGAATTTACACTTTTCGTATATTATAGCTTATATTTGCCGATAAATCAAGCATTATATTATTTTTACAGAAAAAGCGGAAATGCAAACGCACTTCCGCTTAAATTTATATATTAAAGAACATACACATTAACATCTCTTCTGCCAAAGTTTACGCAGTCATCGTAGCTGAAGTAGAAGAGGTCAACTATAGCCGAACCGTCCATCAATGCTCCGCCTGTGTCAACAGCGGTTGCATAGCCGTAAACATGACTGCCGTCTGCCGCCTCAATGTAGAGCTTTGAACCGTAAGGAATGATTGCAGGGTTTACCGCAACGCCGCCCTCGTAAACTGTTGCGCCTGTTGCTGTAAGTGAACCCGGAGCCGCCGTATAGGCTGTACCCGAACCCGAAACCATATAGCGGTATGAAACAGGTGCGCCGCTTGTATCGGTTGTAGTGCCTCTCTTTGTGCCGTTAAGAATAACCTTGTCAACCGGCTTTTTTGTAACCTTCTCGCCGATTACCTTTGTTGAAGCGTACTTACCGTCAATGTATTTACATCTCTTGGTTACTTCTTTTTCACCGTCTGCACCGTTTTGAGATACCTGCGACTCGCCTGTGAGAATATCGTCGGAATCTTTTTCGATTGTGTCGTAAGAGATTTTTTCGGTTGAAACCTCGTCAACATATGTTACCTTTTTGAGAATGATTTCCATATCGTCCTCAACCTGAGCATTTTTGTCAACGCTTAAAATATCATTGTCAGTAACAGTGTAGCCAAGAATATTAAGAGCGTTTTCTACTGTGCCCTCAGGGGCTTTTACGCTCATCTCTGTGCCGTTTGTTGTTAGCTTAATGTTTTTTGCGTTGTAAACATAAATGTTCGTATCGTCTGTGATTACTGTGTTAAGCGACGGTGTAACGCTCTTGTTGTCTGTAAGGGTAATTCCTGTTCTGTCAAGAACTTCCTCAACCGTACCCTTTGCAAGAGATATAGTCTGCTTTTCACCGCAGTTGTCGATTGTGATTTTATTTGCCTTGATTACATCAAAAGACATATTGAAGTTTTTGTTTGTGCTTACAACAACATCGCCGTTGCCCACCTCAAATTCTGTTGATCTTTCAACATAAGTTTTACTTGCGGTAACTTCGTCTGCTGTAGCTGTGGCTGCTACTGCATTTACCAAAGCTCCTGCAGAAAGAGTTGCACAAAGAATTGCTGCGACCGTCCATTTAATTGCAGGCTTTGAAAATGTTTTTAGCATCATAAGAAATTCTTCCTTTCTTCAGTGATTTTTGCAAGTGCAAAAACCGCTTTCCGTTTGGCTTTTTTCTAAAATTTGGTTACTTGTGAAGGCTGTTGTAACGCTTGTTAAAGCTGTTCGCAAGCAACGGCGTTATTATAGGCTTATGTTTTGAATATGTCAAACAGCAAGAAAGTAAAGTTTTTATGGAAAATGCACAACGATTTCGACTTTTTTTCTGTATTAGCAAATTATTTTTTCGTTTTTTGAATTAAAATCCTGCAAATTTGTAGTCAAATTGCAAGAAAATGAAAGTTTACTTTTTAGATACCAATCTGTAACAAGTTTGTAACTAAAAATCAGCATATATTACAAAAGTATTACAAACAAAAATATACCTATTTTTATTTTTACAAATTTTAAAACAACCGCTTAAATACTGTGTTTTTTACAAAATAAAAAATTGAGCTTTATCTCTAAAACTCAATTTTTAACTATTTTTTATTTAATTTTCTTTTTAATAATTATTGCTTTTCAGCTGAAAAACTTTGTGGGTAAGCACAGACAGGACACACGGTCGGAGCGGTTTTTCCGACGCAAATATGACCGCAGTTTCGGCATATCCATACCGCATCTCCGTCCTTTGAAAAAACAAGTTTTTCCTGTACATTATTAAGCAGAGTTTTAAACCTTTCTTCGTGTTGCTTTTCTATCTCGGCAACCTTTTCAAACAAACCTGCTATAAAGTCAAAGCCCTCTTCTCTTGCTGTCTTTGCAAACTGCGGATACATTTCATTCCATTCGTAATATTCGCCGTCCGAAGCAAGCTGTAGGTTTTCTTCCGTTGTACTCGTTTTTCCTTTCAGAAGATTGTACCATATCTGTGCGTGGGCTTTTTCGTTCTTTGCGGTTTCTTCAAAAAGCTCGGCTATCTGTTCGTATCCGTCGGCTTTTGCCTTATCTGAATAGAATGTATATTTGTTTCTTGCTATTGACTCACCGGCAAGAGCCGCCTCAAGATTTTTCTCCGTTTGCGAACCTTTTAATTGCATACATAAACTCCCTTTTACGATTTTATTTTCTATATATAGTATATACAGGCAAAGTGCGTATATACAAAAGCGGTAAAAACTTGCATTTATGCGGTATTTTTGGTATATTAAAAACATAAATATTAGATTTTATACAGCTCAGGGTTTAGCAAAACGATTAGATTAGAAATTTAAAATTACAGATAGTTTTTTAATCCGTTTACTTTATACCTGCTAATCCCTCAACAAAATAAAAAGAGGTTTTTTAAATGGCTTGGTTTTTTACAGATGAAAATATCACTTCCGACACCTATGTTATTTCGGGTGAAAATGCACGACATATATCAAAATCATTGCGAATGAAAAAAGGCGAAGAACTCACGCTGGTTACCCCCGACAATACGCAGTGTGAATGTGTACTCACAGAGATTACAGCCGAATATTCTGCGGTAAAAATTATGGAAAAAAGGCCGTGCGAGAATGAACCCGATGTATTCGTAACCCTGTATCAGGCTCTGCCAAAGGGCGATAAAATGGACTATATTGTGCAAAAATGCGTTGAACTCGGCATATCAAGAATAGTTCCCATGCTCTCTGCAAGATGCGTTTCAAGACCTGACGCAAAGTCAATAAAGAAAAAATGCGAGCGCTGGCAAAAGATAGCTTTGCAGGCGGCAATGCAGAGCAGAAGAGGAATCATCCCGCAGATTTGCGACTGCGTGAGCTTTGAAAAAGCCGCACAAATGAGCCTTGAAAGCGAAAAACAGATTATTTTTTACGAACTCGGCGGTGAAAAAGTAAATAAAATTCTCAACAAAAAGCCAAAAAGTATAGCAATGTTTATCGGCAGTGAGGGCGGATTTGAGCAGTCCGAAGTTGATAAAATCATCGCAAACGGAGGCAGTCCGGCAACCCTCGGCAAAAGAATTTTAAGAGCGGAAACCGCACCTCTCGCCGCACTTTCAATTATAATGTTCCAAACAGATAATTTTTAAAATAAAAAACGAGCCTCACGCCCGTTTTGATTAATATATAATAAGTTACAGAAAAAATATAATAAAGCAATCAGTCTTTATTATGTTTTTCGGATTAAATAATCGTCCAATCGTTCAACACTTGCTTGTCTGATAGTTGGGCGGTTATTTTTATGTCTGCGATAACAGCATAAAACACTAACTGCCTTGACTTTTTCTAAATAACGCTTATTATATTGTGTCAATTATAAATGCTCTTGATAATATAGGATATATACTATATAATAATTATATAAAGGTGTTGTATAAATAAGTTTTTGTGTTGAATATTATGAATTAGAAAACGGAACCTGTACTGTTGAAGAATTCATTTTAAAACAATATAACAAAATGCAGGCAAAAATATTTAAAAATCTTGAATTGCTTGAAATTAGAGGAAATTAACTTAGAGAGCCATTTTCATAACATATTGAAGACGGTATTTTTGAAATCAGAAATAAAGTCGGAAATTATATTACCGGAATTTTTTATTTCTTTGTAATTGGGCAAAAAATAATACTTACAAACGGATTTATAAAGAAAACGCAAAAAACTCCAAAAGCTGAAATTGCTTTAGCTAAAAAATACAGAAATGATTATCTTAATCGAGAGGAGATTTGATTATGTCTAAAAATTTCAGAGTAACTTTAAATGAAAGATTAAAAGACGAAAATTTTAAGAGTGAATATGATGCTTTAGAGTCTGAATACCAACTTATCAATGCAATTCTTGATTGTAGAAAAGAAATGAATATGACTCAAAAACAACTCTCCGAAGCCACGGGAATTGCACAGGGCGATATAAGTAAAATTGAAAACGGCTGTGCAAATCCATCTTTAAAAACAATTGAAAGAATTGCAAAAGGTATGGGTAAAAAATTAAAACTTGAATTTGTATAAAAATCTCTCAAAAATGATACACAAAGAAATGCACCAAAAAATCAGAAACTTTTTGGTGCATTTTTCAATCTTTCTTACTTTCCTTTGCAATTTTATCCAAAGACAATTGCTTTGTGTATTCCTGCAGGCTTTTCATATATTCATTAAAGCCGCATTCTTTTTCGCCGTAAACGGGGTTTAATTCATATTCGAGCGGCAACCATGTACGGATTTCCGCCTCGTTATGCTGAATTGACGCCTCGAGTTTATCCATAGCTTTCCAGAGCTTTGCCTCTTCGGTTTTAAGCTCGTCCATTTCTTTATAAAGAGAAGTAAGCTCATCTTTATAAGGCTGTGGGAGAGTATTTAACCATTCGCAAAGTTTATGCTTTTCGATTTCTTCGTCATTGCTCGTCTTATAAAATGACGGAATGTCCCCTGTAAAAGCCTCGCCAAGGTCATGAAAAATACACATCATAATCACCTTGTCCATATCTACATTTGGAAACTCATCTTTTACAAAATAAGCAAACAGCGACAATCTCCAGCTATGCTCGGCAACGCTCTCTCGCCTGCCGTTTGAAAGCCAACTGTGTCTGGTATTTTTCTTTAAATTTTCTGCAAGATATAAAATTTCTGTAAGTTTTTCGGGAGTCATAACAATACCTCTTTACTCTGAATAAGTCGGAATATTCCACTCGGTCAAATGCTCGTCGGTAACGGGAAAATACCTAAAAAGCATTGTACTGTCGTTATTTTCGTATTTTTTGCCTGTAGTAAGGTTAAAAATATTGTTTTCATAAGCAAGCGAACTTTTGTTTTCAAAGGTTGTTTCGTTAAAAATCTTTTCAAACAGCTCAACATCATCGCTTGTGTAGCCTCCGACGGCAGCAGCCATAACAGCCGACATATTAAGTATTCTTTCGCTGTACTGATGTTCGCCGTCAATAGACACATACTTTGACATAGTAGTGCCGCAGCGACATTCATTATTTTGTGACTGCGTGACTCAACCGCCACGGTAAGCTCAGCATTGTCTATATCATAGTAATAACAAAAATACTCAACTCCGTTAGCGTCTTTTTTGGTTTCTCCGAGCCTTTTCCAATTTTCCATACTGAGATATTCGTCACCGCCCGAACGAAACATTATTTCGTTATAGCGCTCGGTAAATTTCTCAATATTTATATTATATCTTTTGCCGTTCACATTGGTGCTGTCCTCCTGTGCTTTTTCCTTTGTGTAAGCAAGGATTTCGTCAAGTGAAGCCGTACCGCCTTTTACAATTGTTTTCTGCTCTTTACAAGCCGCAAAAGAAAAGGCAAGCACCAAAGCAAACAGTACAGGCACAATTTTTTTCATACCTATTACCTCGTTTGATTAGTCAAAGTGTTGGTTTTGTCGGAAATATGTGATTTAATATTCAGGTTAATAAAGCAAAAAACACGCTCTCTGCCAAAAAATTAGAAAAGTTTGGTCAACCTTTAAAAAGGCTTGACCTAAATTTTTAAATTATTTAATCTTAGCTTTGCGATTAACTGTGCTAAACCATAATTTTTACCCGACAATTACTTTTATCAAAATATGTTATAGCCCTCCTTTTACGGGAAGGCTATATTTTTTATTTATTCTTCTGTATTCTCTTCGGCATTTGTTTCAGGGGCAGTATTCTCCTCGGAATTTTCTTCTTCGGCTGTTTCCTCTGTTTTTTCGCTCTCACTGTCCTCGTGAGGTGCTCTTGCAACAGTAACTACCTTATCGTTTTCGCCTATTCTCATAAGAGTAACGCCCTTGCTCGGTCTGTTACAGATTCTTACAGTATCGGCGGCAATTCTGATAATTACGCCCTCCTGCGAAATAATGATAATATCCTCGTCAAGCTTAACCGCACTGACAGCCGCAACATTTCCGTATTTTTCGGTGTGGTAGTTGGTAATACCCTTACCGCCACGGCTCTGCAAGCGGTAGTCGCTTACATTTGAAATTCTGCCAAAGCCTGTTTCGGACGCAGTAAGAATAAGGTCATCATTTGCAACAACGCACATACCCACAACGCAGTCGCCCTCACGCAGAGAAATAGCCTTAACGCCTCTTGCCTGTCTACCCATAGGACGAACATCGGTTTCTTCAAATCTTATGGCAAGACCGTTCTTTGTGGCAACAACAACCTGCTGATTGCCGTCTGTAAGTCTTACCCATGCAAGCTCGTCACCCTCGTTAAGTTCAAGGGCAATAAGTCCGCCTTTTCTTGCGGTATTATATGCATTGAGAGAAATTCTCTTTATAATACCCTGCTTTGTAACCATAACAAGGTACTTTTCCTCGTCAAATTCAGGCACTCTAATCATAGAAGTTACCTTTTCGTCCGCCGCAATCGGGAGCAGATTTGCAATATTCATACCCTTTGACTGACGGCTTCCCTCCGGCACTTCATAGCACTTGAGCCTGTACACTCTGCCCTTATCGGTAAAGAACAGTACATAATCGTGAGAATTAATTACGAACATTTCAGTCGCAACATCTTCTTCTCTGCGTGACATACCCGATACGCCACGGCCGCCTCTGTTCTGAATCTTGTAGGTATCAACAGCAAGGCGCTTTACATAGCCGAATTGAGTAAGTGTGAGCACGCATTCCTGATTCGGAATAAGATCCTCAATGTCAACTTCGCCGTTGACAGCGCAGATTTCCGTTCTTCTCGGATCTGCAAACTTATTTCTGATTACAATAAGCTCTTCCTTGATAATTTCACGCTGTCTGCCCTCATCGGCAAGAATAGCGTTGTATTCTTCGATTTTTGTCTTTAAAGCGGCAATTTCGTCTTCAATCTTTGTGCGCTCCATATTTGTGAGCTGACCTAAACGCATCTGAACAATTGCCTGTGCCTGAACATCGTCAAGACCAAAGCGCTCCATAAGGTTTACCTTAGCGGTAGCCTGATCTTTACTATTTCTGATGATTGAGATTACCTCGTCAATAAAGTCAATCGCAATCTTCAAGCCCTCAAGGATATGCTCTCTGTCCTTTGCCTTTTTAAGGTCAAATTCCGTTCTTCTGCGTATGATTTCCTGCTGGAAGTTTACATACTCTGTAAGCATTTCCTTAAGGTTTAATATCTTAGGCACACCGTCAACAATTGCAAGCATAATTGCGCCGAAAGTTGTCTGTAATTGTGTAAGATTAAAGAGGTTGTTAAGAACAATGCTTGCAGACGCTTCACGCTTAACATCAATTTCAATATGCATACCCTGACGGTCGGAGTGGTCCTCAATGTTAGAAATACCGTCAATTCTCTTGTCTTTCACAAGGTCGGCAATGTATTCGATAAGTCTTGCCTTGTTGACCTGATAAGGCAGTTCGGTAACAATAATCTTGTATCTGCCGTTTTTAGCCTCTACAATCTCTGTTTTGGCTCTCACGGTAATTTTACCTCTGCCGGTCGCATAAGTGGCTCTTATACCGCTTCTGCCCATAATAATGCCGCCTGTCGGAAAGTCAGGGCCGGGCATATAGTCCATAAGACCGGCAAGGTCAATATCGGGATTATCAATAAGCGCACAAGCGGCGTCAATGGTTTCGCCGAGGTTGTGCGGAGGAATCTTTGTAGCCATACCTACGGCGATACCGTCAGAACCGTTTACAAGCAGGTTAGGAAATCTGCTCGGAAGTACAGTTGGCTCTTCAAGTCTGTCGTCAAAGTTAGGCTGAAAATCAACCGTCTTTTTGTCAATATCGGTAAGCATTTCGCAAGAAATCTTGCTCATTCTCGCCTCTGTGTATCTGTATGCGGCAGGCGGGTCACCGTCAACCGAACCGAAGTTACCGTGGCCGTCAACAAGCATATATCTCATTGAAAAGTCCTGTGCAAGTCGAACAAGCGCATCGTAAACAGACGCATCACCGTGAGGATGATACGCACCGAGCACAGCACCTACGGTGTCTGCGCACTTATGGTACGGCTTGTTAGGGTCAAGACCCTTTTCGTACATTGTGTAGAGAATACGCCTGTGAACAGGTTTTAAACCGTCACGAACATCAGGTAACGCACGGGAGATAATAACGCTCATCGAGTAGTCAAGAAAACTTGATTTCATTTCTTCCTTCACATCGACATCTTTTATTCTTCCGTGATTAAATACTCCATTTTCCATATTTTCGTTGTCCATATTATTCATTCCTCAAGGTTTATGTAAATTGTTTTATCTTTTCGTAAAGCTCGGGCATACGCTTTCTTATGCTTATCGGGCGGAATGTCTTTGAATCGACAAATCCGTGCTCGGTAGTTCCGTAGCCGAGTTCTGTTTCCGAGCCGTCAGGCTCTATTCTCTTTACTGTGTATGAAAAAGTAATTCTTGCGGCAGAAATTAAAATTACCTTTGTGCGTAAAATAATTTCATCGTCATAAAGCGCAGGCTTGCCGAATGAACAGTTAAGGTTCAAAAGCGGCGTCATAATTCCCTGTTCTTCCATTTCACGATAATTAAAGCCGAGCATTTTTACATAGTCGCCCCTGCCCATTTCGTACCATATCGGATAATTTGAGTGGTGAACAATGCCCATACAATCCGTTTCGGCATAACGCACCCGAAATTTAGTTCGTGAATGCACAAAAATCACTCCTTTTACAACGATAAGACAATTTGTATAAAATATATTCTTACTTCCGACAACAGCTAAGTTACAGTCGGAAATTTTTATTATGAAAAGACAGTTTGCCAAATGATAATATTCTTGTCCCAAATAATTAAACTGCGGTCTGGAACATTCGTTTTAAATTATCACAAATTTACCGCTCAAAAAAATTCAGTTCAAAACAGAATTAAACATCAAGATTCTGAACGAATTTAGCGTTTTTCTCAATAAATTCTCTTCTCGGTTCAACCTTATCGCCCATAAGAATGGTGAAGATTTCGTCTGCCTCTTCCGCCTCGTTGAGGTTTACCCTGAGCATAAGTCTTGTTTCCGGATTCATAGTGGTTTCCCAAAGCTGTTCGGAGTCCATCTCACCAAGACCTTTGTAACGCTGAATTTCGGTTTTGCCCTCTGTTGCGGCTAAAATCTGGTCACGCTCAATGTCCGAGTAAGCTACTTGTGCTCCTTGCCCTTTGAAATTCTGTAAAGCGGAGGCTGTGCAATATAGATATGCCCCTCCTCAATGAGCGGACGCATAAATCTGAAAAAGAAGGTCAAAAGAAGTGTTCTGATATGCTGACCGTCAACATCGGCATCCGCCATAATAATAATTTTGCCGTAACGCAGTTTGTAATATCAAATTCGTCGCCTATACCCGTGCCGAGTGCGGTTATAACAGGCATAAGTTTATCGTTTCCGTAAACTCTGTCAAGTCTTGCCTTTTCTACATTGAGCATTTTACCCCAGAGCGGCAGAATAGCCTGAAATTTACGGTCACGACCGCCCTTTGCCGAACCGCCCGCAGAGTCACCCTCTACGATGTAAATTTCGGTAATCTCGCTGTCTTTTGACTGACAGTCGGCAAGTTTGCCCGGTAATTGAGCAGACTCAAGAGCAGATTTTCTTCTTACGCTCTCTCTCGCCTTTCTTGCCGCCTCTCTTGCCCTTGCAGACGCAAGCGACTTTTCAAAAATAGCCTTTGCAACCTGTGGGTTTTCCTCAAGATAAATCATAAGTTTTTCGCTTACGAGTTTATCAACCATGGTTCTTACCTCGGTATTACCGAGTTTTGCCTTAGTCTGTCCCTCAAATTGCGCCTCTTTAAGTTTTACGCTGATGATGGCGGTAATACCCTCTCGCACATCTTCACCGCTTAAGTTTTTATCGTTATCCTTAAGTTTGCCGAACTTTCTTGCGTAATCGTTCATAACCCTTGTAAGAGCACGCTTAAAGCCCTCTTCGTGAGTACCGCCGTCGGTGGTATGAATGTTGTTGGCAAATGTAAGGAGATTTTCGTTGTAGCTGTCATTATACTGCAAAGCAACTTCAACTGAGATTGTGTCCTCGTCATTCTTTGCGGCAAAATAAATAACATCGGGATGAATAACGGCAAGCGCTCTCTTTTTGTGAATATAATCGACAAAGCTCTTTATACCGCCCTCGTAAACAAAGTTGTTTTTTATAATTTCGTCTTTGTTTCTCTCATCTCTAAGCTCAATATGCACGCCTGCGTTAAGAAAAGCCTGCTCACGCAAACGCTTTTCAAGCACACCGTACTCATAAACATCGGTTTCCTTGAAGATGAGCGGATCTGCCTTAAAGCGTACTTCCGTACCCTTTATGTCTGACTTGCCTATTTTGTGGAGGTCGGTAACAATCTTACCTCTTTCATAGCGCTGCATATAAATATCCTTGCCGTCGCAAACCTTTACTTCAAGCCATTCGGAAAGCGCATTTACAACAGACGCACCAACACCGTGCAAGCCGCCCGACACCTTGTAACCGCCGCCGCCGAACTTACCGCCTGCGTGAAGAACCGTAAATACAACCGTTACGGCAGGCAAGCCTGTCTTGCTGTTGATGCCTACAGGAATACCACGGCCGTTATCGGTAACTCTGATGATATTGCCCTCCTCGATTACCACATCAATCTTTGTGCAGTAGCCGGCAAGCGCCTCGTCGATAGAGTTATCTACAATTTCATAAACAAGGTGATGAAGACCTCTCGGACCTGTTGAGCCTATGTACATACCCGGTCTTTTTCTGACCGCTTCAAGTCCCTCAAGAACCTGAATTTCATTGGCGCCGTACTCTTGCTCGACTTTGGTCATCTCAATGTTATTCTCATTGTCCATTTTTTTACCTCCAATATCAGAGCCAAGGCACAGCCTTTGCCCTGTTCACACTCTTAAAAAGAGCGGAAAGTATTTTTTCTGACCGTATTTGTGCACCGAAAATTACGGCGCATAAACCGTCAGGTCGTTGTTAATTTCAATTTCTGAATTTTCAGTTGGCAAATCACAAAAAAATCTGTCAATAATAAAATTTAGTTTCTTTATCAAAAAGTTAGGATAAATTACGGTTTAGTGTAACTTTCGGCTAAATAATTTAAAAATTTAGGTCAAGCCTTTTTAAAGGCTTGCGGGTTTGGGCAGAGCCCATAATATCTTCCGATATAGCAATTTATATGGCGCAAACAGCCACGCTGTTTGCGTGCTTGCACTTAGTTTGATAAAACAAGCGGTAGCCTTTTATAAAAAATAATTAATTTTTAAATTATATAACAAATGATTTTTCTTGTTGCTGTCGCATTTAAAGCTTTCGCCTATTTGTTCAAGTCGCCAAACAGCAAGCTGTTCGGCTATAAATGCTTTGCGTTAGCCAAAAGTATTTGTGGGCTTTGCCCACACCCACGACCTTTGAAAAGGTCGACCAACTTTTATAATTGCTTGGTAAAACAATTTGCAAAAACATAATTCATTACTGCTGCCCCATCATTTAGAATAAAACCAAAATTTATTTGTTTTTCTTCCCCTTTTTTATATCCTTAAACGATACAAACAGTGGGTACAATGCTATGAACAGCAGTATAAAAATCACATTTATGCCAACCAAAGCATAGAAGTTCAGGTTAGGGCTCATATATAACACACCTACATTCGCCGCTACGGCGAGAACAAACAAAATGAGTATAAGTACCAAGCAAGGCCTTTTGCTCGCTCTGAACTCATTTTTGCAGTGATAACAGGTATGTGATTTTTCTTTTACAATTTTTTTAACCTCTCTGTAGCCGTAAACGGTATGGCAGTGAGGACAAATAGGTAACTTCAGCATAAATTAGAATTTTCTGTTTGCGGTGTATTTGTTTGTATCGGCTTTTTTGTTGTCGTCGCTCTCTTCCTTTTGCGGAATGTAGTGGCGTGAGCGTGAAAAGCCCGTATCTGCGTCCGAACGGATTTTCTTAAGCGGTGCGTCCATAGATGCGTGGTCTTCGCTTACATCGCTTATAACAGGCACAAAAGCCACGGTCTTATCCGTTTCCTTATCTGCCTCTTTTTCTTCGTCCGCTCTGTTCATCTCTTCCTGCAAATGTATTCTCTCGGCGTCACGCTTTTGCTTGAGCTGATTAAACACACTTGTATCTATGGCAACCTTAGGAGTTGTATCCTCGGGTTCGGATGTAATTGTGTGTGATGTTCTCATCGGGTTAAAGTCAAACTCATCGGTTATGTCTCCGGCAATATTTTCGGAGTAAACCATACCGGCCTTTTTAGCCTCCATGGATTTCTTATATTTTTTAAGAGGAACATAATTCAAAAAGGCGGGAGATATAAGCATAAAAATTACAAGCGGTACAGCAACAAGCAAAACTCCGAGAGGATTGCTGATATTGCCCGACTTAATCCAGTAAAGCATAATGCCTGCGGCAACCGCAACTGCAAGTGCAAAGCCGACAAAAATCATTTTGTTAATTATGACTTTACTTTCCTTTCCGCATCTTGTGCATATATATTCACTTTTTCGTCTGCTTGAAAAACCCGAAATATACGAAATTCGTTTTGAACAGTAAGGACATTTTTTTGCTTTCATAAACAATCCCTCTTTTTGAATGTATTTTAAAATGAATAAATATTCATTATTTATTCACATAATTTTTATTTTATTGCATTGCTTAAATTTTGCTTTTTATTAAAATTATACTTTGAGTAATATTAATTAATTTCCGACTGCAATATTTTATAAGTACCTTCTTTGTTACGCTTATACAGCGTTTTACTCGAAAGCTGGCTTATATAAACCATAATTTTTCCGTTTTCCTTGCAAACAATAAATGACTTTGGCAGTTCGTAAGAAACATTCACAACATTTCCTTTTTTCTCTGCCTCTGTAAGATAATCTCTCGTTTTTTTAGAAACGGTACATCTGTCCATATCAAAAATACCGATAATTGATTTTGTGGTTATGACAGTATCCTGTCCCAAATGTAAATACATTTCAACTGATTACTCCGTTACAAACATTAAAAATTTTGCCGTGCTTAAGCTGTTCCTTGTTTGACTGCTCGCAGCAGGTTATAAAAACCTGGCAGTCATCAAGTTTATTCAGTAAAAAATCCTGTCTTTTGGAATCAAGCTCGCTCATAACATCGTCGAGCAAAATTATCGGCTTTTCTCCCATTCTTTCAGACAATACCGCCGCCTCGGCAAGTTTTAATGACAATACCGCACTTCTTTGCTGCCCTTGCGAGGCATAAAGTCTTGCATTTTTGCCGTTTATAAGTATCTCCGCATCATCTCTGTGCGCACCTTTTGTAGTACAGCCGTTTTTTATATCATCTGCCCTACTTTGTTCAAAAATTTCGCATAATTTTTGGTGAATTTGCTCAATACTGTCGCCGTATTCGGCATTTGTAGTCGATAAATACCTAATTTCAAGCTGTTCTTTGCCGCCCGAAATGCCAAAATGGTATTCCGCAGCCCGTTTTTCGAGCATCTGGAGATACTCCATTCTCTGTTTTATGAGTATAGCACCGTTTAAGAGCAGGGAATTGTCCCAGATTGAAAGAGTTTCTTCGAGTTCTGGATGCCTGTAAATATCTTTGAGCAAAGAATTTCTCTGATTAAGCGTGCGGTTGTACTTTGAAAGCACCACCGCATTTTTTAATTTTTCTCTGCAAATAGCGCTGTCAATGAATTTTCGCCTTTCGGACGGGCCTCTTTTAATTAAATTGAGATGTTCGGGCGAAAAAACGACCGCACAATATTTTTCAATCAGTGCCGCAGCCGAATTTTTGGCTACAGAGTTGATTTCTACCTGCTTTTTATTGCCTTTGAATTTTATAGAGCGGTCTGCTCCCTGTCCTGTCCGAAAAATCGGACTTCGAGTTTTGCAAAAGGCTTGCCAAAACCTATAAGTCGTTGTCCTTTGAACCCCGAAACGAATGACCGCCGCAAAACATCCAAAAAGCCTCAAGCAGATTGGTTTTCCCCTGTGCGTTGTCGCCGTAAATTACATTCACACCGTCGCACGGGGTAATAATTGCGTCATCAAGATTTCTGTAATTTTCAAATTTCAGCGCAAGTACCTTCAAAAAATATCATTCCCAGCTCAGATAACGGTAATTTTTTCTCCGTCAAACTCTGCAAAGTCGCCTTTACGCATTTTTTGCCACGCATAGTGCAAACCTCACCGTTTACGGTGACATCTCCGTTCTGAATTATCATTTTTGCCATTCCGCCCGTGTCGCAAAGACCTGCAAGCTTAAGCAAATCCTGTAATTTTATAAATTCTGTGTCAATGCTGATTTTTTTATCCTTCATTTGAAAGCCTCATTGGAACTACAATGCTCAAAAAGCTGTCGCCCTTCACCGGTTTGATAACCATCGGCTTAATCGGGCCGCTTAAAGCAAGTCTGATTTCATCGGTATCGCAATTTTTGAGAGCGTCAAGCAAATATTTGTTGTTAAAACCAATCTCAACTTTTTCTCCCATAATCGAAACCGAAATACTATCGTTTGCTCTGCCGACTGCAGACGCACATGAAAGTTTGATTTCGTCATTATCAAAATTGCATCTTACAGGGCTTTGAATTCTGTCGTTGTTTAAAAGTGACATTCTTTCAACCGAGTTTATGATAACTCTTGTGTTTATAATGACCTCTGTTTTTACATCGGTCGGAATAGTTGTCTTGTAATCGATAAAATTACCCTCGATAAGTCTTGAAATTACTCTGTAATTGTCAACCTTGAAGGTGATGTGTCTTTGACCTATGATAATATCTACATTTTGCTCGTCATCGCCCAAAAGTTTGAGGACTTCAAGCTGAGTTTTTCCCGGAACAACAAATTTATTTTTGCTTTCGGAATCTACATTTTCACTTCTGATTGCCATTCTGTAGCCGTCAATTGCTACGATTCTGAAAAGTCCGTCTTCAATTTCAAAAAGCGAACCCGTATAAATCGGCTTTGCGTTGTTATCGGACACGGCATATACTGTCTGCCTGATCATTTCACGCAGAGTTTTTGCATTTACGGTAATCATATCTGTCTGTTCAAAAGTAGGAAGATCCGGATATTCGATTGATGACATTCCCACAATTTGGTAATCTACATTTCCGCAGGTAATATAAGTCACCATTCTTTCGTCGGTCTCAATCATAACGATTTCTTCCGGCAACTTTCTGACAATATCAAGAAAAAGCTTTGCACTGACAACAATTTCGCCTTCCTCCTGGATGGTAACATCAATGTCAGTTGTGATTCCGATTTCAAGATTGTAGCCTGATATATTTAGTGAATTGTCGTACGCTTTTATAAGCACACCTTCAAGAGCGGGTATTGCAGCTTTTGAAGATACTGCTCGTGATACATTTGACACAGCGTTAGCGAGGTCTGTTCGCAAGCACGAAATTTTCAAGTGTAGCTCTCCTTTATGTAGTGATAATTTAAATATTTCGTAGTAGTAGTAGGGGGTGTTAAATTGTTAAAAAATTGTAACTTTTCCGATTATTCCTTAAAAAAACCGTCCACAAAACACTCCACAGCCTTTTAACAGCTTTTACATCGTCTGTTAAAAGGACTTTTCCTTTCAACATAGGGTTGAAAATTGTTAGTGAAATGTTAATAAAAATGTTAATCGGATTCGGTATAAAAAAGCCTTTCAAAAGCTGTTTTTTATAAGATTTCCGACTGTACGGAAAAATCCTGCCGCATTTTTGATTAAAAAATCCGTAAATTTTACGCTTTAAAAATTGTAAATTCAAAGCCTGTTTTTTTAGATTTTTCTATACTATTATATATAGGCAAAAATCTTCTCTTTTTCAGGCTCATAAAAATACGGATTTTTTCCTGATTTTTTTGCTGTGAACGCAGCTTTTTAGGGTGTTCCCCCAACTACGGTGAAAATAAGTCCGAAATTGCATTAATTAGCGCAATTTACGGAAAAATATTTCAAAGTTTTTTACAAATAAATTTTTAATATTTTTGAACATACTAAAAATGTTGAAATTATGGAAAGGCATTAACAGGTTGTGTTAAATCTGTATGCTTTCAAGTATTGACCAAACGGCTGAAAGCTAAGCATTTAAGCCGAAATTTAAGTGTTTACAAATGTTACAAAACTGTAATGTTAATAATGTTAAAAGGTTAAAATCGTGTAACCAAATATGTTGAAAACCCGTTGAACTACCTGTCACGGATATTCTTGATGGTATCGTCGATTATCTCTTTGATCTTGCGGTCATTCTGCATCATTTTCTTAACCTTTTTAACGGTATAGATAACGGTGGAGTAATGTCTGCCGCCGAATTCTTCACCGATGTTTGCCATTGAGAGTGTTGTAAGCTCTCTTGAAATATAAATTGCAATGTGTCTGGCATTGCTGATGTTTGCACTTCTGTTGTTTTCAGAACGGATAGCCTCGGGTGTAACGCCGAAAGTACGGGAAACTTCCTCGATAATGCGCTCTACGGTAACCTCCGGCGGAGTATCGTTATTAAGAATGTCTGAAATAACCTCCTGAACCGAAGAAACTGTAATTTTTTCCTGATTTACGAGGTTTTTTGCCTTTAATTTTTTAACTGTGCCCTCAAGCTGACGAATATTAGCCTTGATTTTAGAAGCAATGTACTCGCAAACCTCATTTGAAAGGTCGAGATCGAGAAGCTCTGCCTTTCTTTTAATGATAGCGATTCTTGTTTCTACATCAGGCGGCTGAACATCGGCAATGAGGTCGGACTCAAATCTTGAACGAAGTCGGTCGTCAAGGGTTTTAATTTCCTTTGGCGGACGGTCGGATGTAAGAACGATCTGCTTGTGGGCGTCATAAAGAGCATTGAAAGTATGGAAAAATTCTTCCTGTGTACTTTCCTTACCGCCGATAAACTGAACGTCATCGACGAGCAGAATATCTGCTTGTCTGTATTTTTTTCTGAACTCGCTCATTCGTGCCATACGAAGTGACTCGATAAGTTCGTTGGTAAAATCGTCACCTTTTATGTAACAAATAGTTTTTTCGGGTGAATTTTTCTTGATTTCGTTGCCGATTGCATAAAGCAAATGAGTTTTGCCAAGACCGGAATTTCCGTATAAAAACAGCGGATTGTAGGCATTGGCGGGATTTGTGGCAACTGCAAGACAGGCTGCATGAGCAAATTTGTTTGATGAGCCGACAATAAAAGTATCAAAAGTATATTCATAACTTATGTCTGTGATTTCCGCATTTGCAGCTGCCTGTTGTTCCTCTTTGACAGAGATTTCTTCGGGAATTTTCATTTCAATAACGAAAATCTGACCGAAGACGGCTTCAAAAGCCTCGTTAAGCAGAGAAAGATAGCAGCGAGTTATAGTCTGACGATGAAAATCGTTAGGAACTAAAATTACAGCTTTGTTCTTGTCAAAATCAAGTTCGATAGGCTCGATTCTGCTGATCCAAGTGTTGTAAGCGACATCGGTAATTTTAGTTTTGCAATAACTGCATATGATTCCCCACGCTTCTTCAAAAGATTCCATATACGACTTCCCTTCCATAATAAATACGGCAATATCGCCATATTACCCCATAGTAAATCTATTCTATTATATTATAGAACACTTCCTAAAAAAATCAATCTTTTTATTACTCTAAAAATAATGGCTTTTAAGGTGCTTTTAAAGCCCGAGAGAGGATTTTTATTTAATTTTTGACTTTAAAGACTCTTTTTTAAAACTTAGGAATACGCTTAATTAAAACTAAAAGAGAAAACCAAAAATTTTATTAATTGCTTTGAAACGGAAAAAATAAAAAATCGGATGTTTATTTTTCTTTCAATTTTCTTTTTATATTAACTTTTATATTAATAAATATTATCAGCAATCTTTTTCTATATATAAGTATATATAAGCAAACCGTAAAACCGCTCTGCTTTACAAATTTTAAAAAAACTTTTTATTTTTTGTTGACTATAAAGAAAAATTAATATATAATGCTATATTGCAAGGTTATATATTGAAGGGAGGGTTTTCAGTATGTTGAGAACTTATCAGCCAAAGAAGCTCCACAGAAAGAAGGAGCACGGCTTCAGAAAGAGAATGTCTACAGCCAACGGTAGAAAAGTATTGGCTAGAAGAAGAGCTAAAGGTAGAAAAAGGTTGTCTTACTAAAGAACAGGCCACTTTATTACAGTGGTCTTTCTTTGTTGTTTGCGGCTTTTACTTTGCTTAGGTGGTTTTAATTTTGAGTGACTTCATCACTTTAAAGGACAATAGGGATTTTTCCAGACTTTACAGGAGGGGAAAATCCTTTGTAAGTCCTGTTTTGGTAACATATGTTATAAAAAATAAATCCGATAACCTGCGTTTTGGAATAACTACGGGCAAAAAAGTCGGAAAAGCGGTTAAGCGCACCCGTGCAAGGCGTGTGATTCGTGCCGCATATTATCAGCTTTACAATGATTTGAAACCCGGTTACGATTTTGTCTTTGTGGCAAGGTCTAGGACTCCTTTTGTAAAATCTCAAAAGGTATATGACGCTATGAAAAATCATATGGAGTCTGCCGGCGTTCTGAAAAAGTAATATTATGAAAAGAATTTTAATTCTGCTGATAAAATTTTATAAAGCTGCAATCTCTCCGCATCTGCCAAAAAGTTGCAAGTATGAGCCTACCTGCTCTCAATACGGAATTGAGGCGATAGAGCGCTTTGGCGCATTAAAGGGTACCGCTCTGACCATATGGCGGATACTGCGCTGTAATCCTTTTTCAAAGGGTGGCTACGATCCTGTCCCGGAAAAACGGACAAGCCAAGAAAAATTAAGTGAGGTAGCTTATGGCAAATATATTTGGATTTTTTGGAAGTATTCTCGGCTATGTTCTTTGGGCTGCATTCTACTTTCTAAAAGATTTCGGCCTTTCAATAGTTGTATTTACTATTGTAATCAGACTTATTTTGTTCCCATTTACTGTCAAGCAACAAAAATCTATGGCAGGCACAATGAGGCTGCAAAGAAAGCAAAAAGAGCTTCAGGAAAAATACGCTAATAACAAGGTTAAGCTCCAGGAGGAAATGAACAAGCTTTACGAAAAAGAGGGAGTAAAGCCAATGGGCGGTTGCCTTACAATGATAATTCCTCTCCTTGTAATGCTCGGTATTTTTTATGCCGTTGCATATCCTCTTACAAACACATTACATCTTAACTCGGACACAGTAAACAGTGCTGTTTCGTATATGAACACAATTCCGGGTTACACAATAACAACAAATGCTACTTATCAGCAAATCGAGCTTATCAGGGTGTTCCCAAGCATTATGAACACTGAAACAATTCAGGACTGTTCTCAGCTGCGGACTGCCAGCAGATAATCGATTTTGCAAACGGATTTAATATGATGGGAATCAACCTTCTTACAATTCCAAAGGATATGGGTATTTTCTCATGGTACTCACTCATTCCTGTACTTTGTTTTGTATCATATGTTGGTTCACAGTTAGTAATGCAGAGAATCAATAAGGCTCAGATGGCACAGCAGCAGGGTTGTCTAAAGGTAATGCTGTATGTAATGCCGTTATTCACAGCCTATATCGCATATACCGTTCCGGCTGCGGTAGGTTTTTACTGGATTTGCTCATCAGTAATTGCATTTATCCAATCGCTGATTATAGCAAAGTTCTTTACTCCGGTACACTTCACCGCAAAAGAAGAGGCTCGTCACATTGCTCTTATGGAGCTAAACGAGGCAAATGTACCTTATGTTTACTCACCTGTTGAACAGAAGACAAGCACAAAGTCAAACGTGAACGGCAAAAAGAAAAAGAAGTAATTGAAATAGGTGAATACTATGATTAGAGAAGCAATCGGCGTTGGCGAAACTGAAGTTCTCGCCCTTGAAGACGCAAAAAGACAGCTCGGTATTGACGAATCCGAGATTGTTGAGTTTGAGGTTATTCAGCGTGCCGAGAAAAAGAAATTCGGTCTTTTTGGCGGTGCACCCGCTAAGGTAAAAATTACTCTTAAGGCAGGCCCGGCCGAAACAGCGGAAGAATTTTTAAGCAATGTACTTAAGAATATGAAGCTTGAGTCGGTTTCTATCAATAAAAAAGAAATTGAAAACGGCGTAGAGTTTGACCTTGAGGGTGAAAATGTCGGTTTTGTAATCGGCAGAAGAGGCGAAACACTCGACGCATTGCAGTACCTTACAAGCCTTGTTGCAAATCACGCTGACAATTCGTACTTTAAGGTTACTGTAAACACAGGCGACTACCGTGAAAAGAGAGAAAAAACTCTTGAAATTCTCGGCAGAAAGCTTGCTTTCAAGCAATTAAGACAGGCAGAAAAACAAGTCTTGAGCCGATGAACCCGTATGAAAGAAGAATTATTCATACTTCTGTACAGAAGGTGAACGGTGCTATTTCATGGAGCGAGGGCGAAAACGCAAACCGTCATGTTGTAATCGGACCTGATCCAAAGTTTAAGAGATATTCAAGAAACAACAATTCAGGCTACAACAGAGGCAGAGGCGGCAGACGCCCATACAATAACAACTCTGTTAAAAACGAGGTAAATCCCGACAGAAAGCCCCTTAATGAAGGAAGCCTTGACGGACTTTACGGCAGAATTGATAAATAATGATTTTTGAAAAAGGGGGCAGTTTTGCTCCCTTTTGCTATTTGTGAATGTTTGTAAATTATGGTTTAACTGATTATCGGTCGGACAACAAAGTAACGCAAAAGAAAATATTTCCGTCCCGAAGTTAAAAGTTTGGTCAACTTTTTCAAAGGTTGTGGGTGTGGGCAATGCCCACAAAACTTTCCTTTTACGCAATCTAACGATAGCCAAACGGTTTGCCGTTTGGCTATTTGAACATAACGGCGAATGTCTTTAAATGCGAAAGCAAAATAAAAGGAAAATCCACGCTGCTAAAACTACTAATTTGCCACTTTTCAAGGGCAAATCAGCCACACACGCAAACTTTTGTGTCCTTTTGAATATTTTTTCTCTAAGACTGCTCCAATGTAACTTTCTTACTTTCTGCCACTTATTAATCTTGACTTTTGTTTTATTTTAAAGTCTTTAGCAATCTAAAGTTTAGTTATTCTATAATATAATTCCAACTGTTTGTTTTTTATTAAAAATCAGTGCATTTTTATAATTTTATGGGCTCTGCCCAAATCCGCAACCCTTTAAAAAGGGTTGACCTGAATTTTAAATTTATAAAACTAAACTTTGAGCGTTAAACCCTAATCTACAAACATTTATTTTTTATTATAAAGAGAGTGATTTTATGTCTGACACTATTGCTGCTATCAGCACGGCGCAGGGTGAGGGCGGTATCTCGGTTATTCGTATTTCCGGTGATTCTGCGTTTACTGTATGCGATAAAATTTTTAAAGGCATCAATAATAAAAAACTTGCCGATATGAAAGGCTATACCGCATCTTTCGGAAAAATTGTAAGTGACGGCGAAGAAATTGACGAGGCGGTTGCTCTTGTTTTTCGTGAACCTTTAAGCTATACGGGCGAAAATGTTGTCGAGCTTTCATGCCACGGCGGTATCTATATTACAAAACTTGTACTTCGTGCGGTGCTTGATGCAGGCGCAGTTCCGGCACAGGCAGGCGAATTTACAAAACGCGCATTTTTAAACGGAAAAATCGACCTTTCCGAGGCGGAGGCTGTAATCGACATCATTTCCGCAAAATCCCGTTCCGCCGCAAGGGCGGCTCTTTGTGTAAAAGAGGGTGCGGTTCGCAACAAAATTGACGAAGTAAAAAATCTCTTGCTTTCAACGGCGGCACATCTTTCCGCATGGGCAGACTATCCCGAAGAAGATATTGCCGAAGTAACCGACGAACAGCTTTACGATTCGTTTGATGTCAGCATTGCAATACTTGACGGACTTATTTCGAGTTATGACAGCGGACAGGCGGTAAAGCAGGGTATAGACACGGTAATTGCGGGCAGACCGAATGTAGGAAAAAGCACTCTTATGAACTTGCTTTCGGGTTGCGAGCGCAGTATTGTTACCGACATACCCGGCACAACCAGAGATATTATTGAAGACACGGTAATTGTCGGAGATGTTATTCTTAGGTTAAGCGACACTGCGGGACTTAGAACAACCGATGACAAGGTAGAAAAAATCGGAGTTGACAGAGCAAAGCACAGATTAAAGCAGTGCGGACTTTTGCTTGCGGTGTTTGACTATAACCGCAGTCTTGACGATGACGATAAAGAATTGATAGAATCGGCAGGCGAAGTGCCGTGCATTGCAATAATCAACAAAACCGATTTGGACAAACAGCTTGACACAGAGTACATTGAAAGCAAGATAAAAAATGTGGTTTATCTTTCGGCAAAAAGCGGAGATGGCAGAGCAGAGCTTGTAAAAGCGGTTGAAGATATTGCGGGAATGGATAATTTTAACCCGAGTGAGGGTGTACTTTCCAATGAAAGACAGAGGCAGGCGGTATTAAACTCCCTAAACTCTGTAAAAGACGCAAAAAATGCACTTGAAATCGGACTTACCTATGATGCAATCACTGTAAGCATTGAAGAGGCAATTACAAGTTTGCTTGAACTCACGGGTGAGAGAACAAGTGATGAAGTTGTAGACAGAGTATTCCATAATTTTTGCGTGGGCAAGTAATCTTGTTATTGAAAATCGAAAGTCAGAGTAAATTATGGTTTAATGTGCAAATTAAGCGAAATAATTTTAAAATTTAGGTCAAGACTTTTTAAAGGTTGACCAAACTTTTATAATTTATTAACCCTAAAAAGGAATGAAATATATGAAATATTTTGCAGGAGAATATGATGTAGCAGTTATCGGTGCGGGTCACGCAGGCATTGAGGCGGCTTTGGCTGCCGCCAGACTTGGCTGTAAAACTGCTGTTTTTACTATTAATATGGATGCCGTCGGCAACTGCCCTTGCAATCCGTCAATCGGCGGAACGGCAAAAGGTCATCTTGTTCGTGAAATTGACGCACTCGGCGGCGAAATGGGCAAGACTGCGACGAATGTTTTTTGCAGTCCCGTATGCTCAACCGTGGTAAAGGTCCTGCTGTTCACTCATTGAGAGCGCAGATTGACCGCCGCAAATATTCCACCGTTATGAAACACAAACTTGAATTGCAAGAAAATCTTGAATTAAGACAGGCGGAAATCGTTGAAATAGAAAAGACAGAGGACGGTTACGACCTTACCACAAGAATGTTAGCGGTTTTTCATTGCAAGACGGTTGTTATTGCCACAGGCACATACCTCGGCGGCAGAATTTTTGTGGGCGAAGTATCATACGAAAGCGGCCCTGACGGCATTTTTCCTGCATCTTTCCTTGGTGCAAGTCTTAAAAAACTCGGCTTGCCGTTAAGAAGATTTAAGACAGGTACTCCTGCCAGAGTTTTAAGAAATTCCATTGATTATACAGACCTTGAAGTACAAAAGGGTGACGAACCGCCGCAGCCTTTCTCTTATGAAACCGAAAGTTTGGGCGAGAACAAGGTGGACTGCTACATAAGCTGGACAAATGACGAAACCAAGCAGATTATCCTTGAAAATATTCACCGTTCACCGCTTTACGCAGGTAAAATCGAGGGTATAGGCCCTCGTTACTGCCCGAGTTTTGAAGATAAAATAATGAGGTTTAAGGATAAGCCAAGACATCAGCTTTTTATTGAGCCGTGCGGTCTTGACACAGAAGAAATGTATTTGCAGGGAATGAGCTCATCACTCCCGGAAGAGGTACAGCTTAAGTTTTACCACACCATAAAAGGTCTTGAAAACTGCGTAATTATGCGCCCTGCCTATGCCATTGAATATGATTGTGTTGACCCGACAGCTATGCTTGCAACGCTTGAATTTAAAGATTTTCCAAACCTTTTCGGTGCAGGTCAGTTTAACGGCAGTTCGGGTTACGAAGAAGCGGCGGCACAGGGACTTGTTGCCGGAATTAATGCCGCTTTGAAAGTCCTCGGAAAATCTCCGCTCATTCTTGACAGAGCAGGCTCTTATATCGGCACTCTTGTAGACGACCTTGTAACCAAGGGTGCAAACGAGCCGTACAGAATGATGACCTCAAGAAGTGAGTACCGATTGATTCTCCGTCAGGACAATGCGGACGAAAGACTTACTCCGCTCGGTCACGAAATCGGACTTATCAGCGAAGAAAGATACCAAAAATTTCTTAACAAACAGGAGCTTAAAAAGCAGGAAATAAAGCGACTTAAGACAACCGTAATTTCTCCGACAGAAGAAGTAAACAAAATTCTTGCAGAGCGTGGCACAAGTGAAATTACCACGGGAGTACATCTTATTGACCTTATAAAAAGACCGCAGCTTGACTACAAGTCGCTTGAAAGTATAGACACAGGCAGACCGAAACTTGACCCGAACATTTTTGAGCAGGTTGAAGTGGAAATCAAGTACGAAGCTACATTTCAAAGCAATTAAAGCAGGTTGAGCAGATGCGCAAACTTGAAAACCGCCGACTGCCCGATGATTTTGACTACAGAACAATTAAGGGATTAAGACTTGAGGCGCAGGAAAAGCTGAATAAAATCAAACCGTTGAGCATTGGACAGGCATCCAGAATTTCGGGAGTTTCGCCTGCCGACATCAGCGTTTTGCTCATTTGGCTTGCACAGAATAAATAATCGGAGGAATTTATGATTAAGAATTTGCTCCAAAATTATATAAAAGATTACAAAATCACACTCACGGAAAATCAGTACGAGCAGTTTCAAAAATATTTTGAACTGCTTGCAGAGTGGAACGAAAAAATGAATCTTACCGCAATTACAGACGAGAGCGGTGTGGCACTCAAACATTTTGCCGACAGCCTCAGCTTGCTCAACTTTGTTGATATTCCGCAGAACAGCAGTCTTGTCGATGTCGGTACGGGTGCGGGTTTTCCGGGTGTTGTTCTGAAAATTGCCAGACCCGACATAAAACTTACACTTATAGATAGCCTGAACAAAAGACTTGTTTTCTTGGGCGAGGTATGCGCTCAACTCGGTATTGAAGCCGAACTTATCCACAGCAGAGCGGAGGACGGCGCAAGAGATGAAAAACTCAGGGAAAGTTTTGATTTTGCAGCGTCAAGAGCAGTTGCGAGAATGAATGTTTTGAGCGAATACTGCCTGCCGTATGTAAAGGTGGGAGGTGCGTTCTGCGCAATGAAGGGCGCACAGGCAAACGAGGAATTTAAAGAATCTTTAAATGCAATTAACACCCTCGGCGGTAAACTTGAAAACAAATATTTCTTTGAACTGCCCGAAAATGGCGGAGAAAGAGCGATTGCGGTTGTGAGAAAGGTTAGAAACACTCCGCAAAAATACCCCCGTCAATCGGGAAAAATTAAGGCAAAGGCTTTGTAATTATGGAAAATAATTTTTATAATATTTTTGATTCGCACGCACATTACGATGACAAATGGTTTGACGAGGACAGAGAAGTTTTGCTTTCCTCAATGAAAGAGAACGGCGTGTGCGGCATTGTAAACAACTCTGTTGATTTAAAAACCGCAAAAGTCTGTATAGATTTTTGCGAAAAATACGATTTTATGTACGGTGCGGTTGGATTTCACCCCGAAAATCTCGAAGATATGCCAAATGATTATCTTGACCGGGTTGCAGAGCTTTTAAAGCACAAAAAAATTGTAGCTGTCGGAGAAACGGGACTTGATTATCATTGGGATATTCCTAAAGATTTGCAGAACAGAGTTTTTGAAGAACAGATAAAACTTTCGCTTGATGTAAATATGCCGATAATCGTGCATGACAGAGAGGCGCACGGCGATACTCTCAATTATTTGAGAAAGTACAAACCTAAGGCGCTTGTTCACTGCTTTTCGGGCAGTGTTGAGATGATGCGTGAAGTGATGCGCTACGGAAGTTACATCAGTCTTGGCGGAGTTGTTACTTTTAAAAATGCAAGACACAGCGTTGAGGTTGCAAAAGAAGTGCCGATTGACAGACTTTTGCTTGAAACCGATTGTCCGTATATGTCACCCGTACCATTCCGTGGCAAAAGGTGCGACAGTACAATGATAAAATATACGGCGGAAAAAATTGCTGAAATCAGAAATACAGATGTGCAGGAGCTTTTAAATATTACCGCAGAAAATGCAAAAAGATTTTACGGAATAGATTAACGAAATTTTTTGACAGAAATTAGATGTCAGCGCATAGGTTATAAAAGTTTGGTCAAACTTTTATTAATTTTAAAAAGAACATCAAAAAATTGTCACATTAAAAAGTTACGATATTCATATATAATGAGGGATACGAAAGGATGTGCCGTTATGAGCAAATTGCTTGTTGTTGATGATGAATACAGAATCAGACAGATTATTAAAAAATATGCCGAATTTGAGGGCTACGAGGTAGAAGAGGCAGTTGATGGTATGCAGGCTATCGAGCTTTGCAGACGACAGGATTTTGACTTGATTATTATGGATGTTATGATGCCTGAGCTTGACGGTTTTTCGGCTTGCAAAGAAATAAGAAAATTTAAATCCACACCTATTATTATGCTTTCGGCAAGAGGTGAGGAGTACGACAAAATTCACGGCTTTGAAATCGGCAGTGACGACTATGTGGTAAAGCCGTTTTCACCAAAGGAACTTATGATGCGTGTAAACGCAGTTATAAAAAGAAGCGGAAAGGCAAACAGCGAGCCTGAAAAGGATATTTTTACATACAAAGGTCTTAGCGTTGATTTTTCCGCACGAATTGTTACCATTGACGGCGAAAGAGTAGAGATGACTCCAAAGGAGTACGAGCTGTTTTTCTATATGGTGAAAAACAAGGGTATTGCGCTCACCCGTGAAAAGCTGATTAGTGAAGTATGGGGTTACGATTTCTTCGGTGACGAGCGTACGCTTGATACTCACATCAAGCTGTTAAGAAAAAGTCTGAAAGATTACAGCAAATGTATTGTTACTCTGCGAGGAGTTGGCTATCGTTTTGAAACACTCTAAATTCAGAAAACTCAGCTGGGCTGAGGTAAAAACAGAGAAATGCCGTTGCATTTCACACTTTTATGTTATTTTTTGCTTTTCGGTCTTTTAATTCTTGTTGTACTGTGGATATTCCAATCATTTTTTCTTGAATCGTTCTACACATCTACCAAGAAAATGCGGCGGAAAAAAGTGCAAAAATAATAGCGGAATCTCTTGAAAATAATCAAAATCCGCTTGCTACCATAGAAAATGTGGCGTCATACAATTCTTTGTGTGTACAGGTTTACGATACAAGTACAGCATTTTTTCAAAAACGCTACGAATGTAACTATGCCTCTCCGTCGGTTTCGCTGAACATTGAGGCGCACAAAGTTTATTCATACTATTCTTGTGCGTCCGATAACAACGGAAGCTGCCTTGAAATCATAGGTGAGAACGAACGACAGGACGGTCTTTTTGAAGATTATGAGAAAAATACCGCAACAAATGATACCGCAAGTAAATTTAACTGGAAGAGAAAATCAAACGGTACAGCAAAAATTATGACATACGGCAAAATTCTTTCTCTCGAGGACGGCACCGAATGTTTTGTAATAGTTTCTTCCGTAATTACACCGATTAACAATACGATTGAAATTATAAAAGACCAAATTTTTGTAATTTCTATTGTATTTTTCGTGCTTGCTGTGGCAATATCACTTTATGCAAGCCAAAGAATTGCAAAACCTATTTCGCTTACAACAAAGGCGGCAAAAGAACTCGCAAAGAAAAACTACGATGTCGAGTTTGATTCAAAGGGTTATCTTGAGGTTCAGGAACTCAACGACACCTTAAATTTTGCCAAAAAAGAACTCGCCGCAAACGAAAGACTGCAACGGGAACTTATCGCAAATATTTCCCACGATTTGCGCACACCGCTTACTATGATTACAGGCTACGGCGAAGTTATGCGTGATTTACCGGGTGAAAATACCGCCGAGAACATTCAGATTATCATTGACGAGGCAACACGACTTTCAAGCCTTGTAAATGATTTGCTTGATTTGTCAAAATTGCAGTCGGGCACAATGGAACTTCAAAAGTCGGTTTTCTGCATTACCGACAGTTTCAAAACTATTTTTGCGAGATATGCAAAGCTCAAGGAGCAGGACGGATATAATATTTATCTTGATAAATGCAAGGAAAGAGTATTTGTAAAAGCCGACGAACTGAAAATTTCGCAGGTTATATACAACCTTGTAAATAACGCAATTAACTATGCGGGCGAGGACAAAACGGTTGTTGTTACCCAGCAGGTAATCGGTGAAAAGGTTAGAATCAATGTAACCGATCACGCGAGGGTATTCCTGCCGACAAACTCGAGTACATTTGGGACAGATATTATAAGGTTGACAAGGAGCACAAGCGCAGTGTAATTGGCACCGGTCTTGGACTGTCAATTGTAAAATCTATCTTGAATGCCCACAACGCAAGATGCGGTGTAACAAGCACCCTCGGCAAAGGCAGTACATTCTGGTTTGAACTTGACACTGTAAAGGTTGTTGAGATTAAGGAAGATATGAATTAAAGTATAATTAATCTTTTTATACTTATAATAATTATAACTCAATAATACGGAGAATTTTATATGACTTATGATGAAGCAAAAAACTTAATATCGAAAGGTGAAGGTATAGATATTGAGTTTAAAAAATCAACGGTTGATATAACAAAAGATGTATATGAAACTGTTTGTGCTTTTTCAAATAGATTTGGCGGTCATATCTTTTTAGGTGTTAAAGATGACGGTACAGTAATTGGTGTTGACAAGAATTGCATAGAAAAAATCAAGAAAAATTTTGTTACATCAATTAATAATCCCACAAAATTTTATCCTTTATTGTATTTACAAATTGAAGATATAATTTTTCAAGATAAATATCTAATCCATATTTATGTACCTGAAAATCCACAAGTATGCAGATGCGGAGGTAAAATTTACGATAGAAATAATGATTCTGATGTAGATATAACAAATTCGGGTGATTTGGTTTTTAATTTATATTCCAGAAAACAAGGTAAATGTTTTGTTGATAATGTACTTACACAATATAATATATCCGATTTACGCACAGATGTAATAGAGAGAGCACGAAGAATGTCAAGGGCAAGAAATAAAAACCATCCTTGGCTGACTATGACTGATGAGGAGTTATTAAGGAGCGTTGGTCTTATTGCAAGGGAAAGTAACAGCAATAAAGATGGTATTACATTAGCTGCAATTTTATTGTTCGGTAAAGATGAAATAATAGCATCTGCTTTACCGCAATATAAAACCGATGCTATTTTCAGAGTTGAGAATTTAGACAGATATGACGACCGAGATGTTATAATAACAAATCTTTTTGATACATTTGACAGACTTATGAATTTTGGTAAAAAGCATTTGAGTGATCCTTTTTTACTTGAAGGTGTGCAGGCTGTGAGTGCAAGAGATGCTATTTTACGAGAAATATTTTCTAACAGTCTTGCTCATCGTGATTATTCAACCGGATATGTTGCAAAATTTGTGATTGAAAAGGATAAAATGTTTACTGAAAATGGAAATGTTTCGCATGGTAACGGTGAACTTGAACTTAATGATTTTAAACCTTTTTCAAAAAATCCTGTAATTGCAAAAGTTTTCAGAGAAGTTTCCCTTGCGGATGAGTTGGGTTCGGGAATGAGAAACACTTTTAAATATACAAAGCTTTATTCCGGCGGTACACCTGAATTTATTGAAGGTGATGTATTTAAAATTATTATTCCTCTTTCAAAGGCGGCAACTGAAATTGTCGGTCCTCAAAAAGATGAAAATACCCAAGTCAGTACCCAAGTCAGTACCCAAGGTGAAGATGTTTTTGAAAAAATACTTGATTTTTGCGAAGTTCCTAGAACTAAAAAAGAAATTACTGAATACTTTAATTTAAAAAATGCAAAAGGCTTTGGTAAGAGATATTTAACTCCTTTAATTAGTGAAGGAAAACTTAAAATGACCATTCCCGAAAAACCTACAAGCAGCAAGCAAAAATATATTTCGGTAAGTAAAAGCTAAAAATAAAATCCTAAACAAAGATGTTTGCAAAATAAAAATGTTTTAAAGCAAGAAAATCCGCATTTTACACAAATGCGGATTTTTGTTAAATATCATCTTGTTGTGAATCTTTAAAATATGACCTGTACTGACTCGGAGTAAGATTTTTTTCTTTTTAAAAGTCGGGAGAAGTACATTTGATCTGCAAATCCCGATTCGCTTGCAACATCTTTTATGGTAAGATTGGAAGTTGCAAGCAATGAACTTGCCCTTGAAATTCGTAATTTATTGATATAATCGTGTACAGACATACCCATTTCCGATTTAAACAGCTTATAAAGGTAAGAACGGTCGAGTTTCAGATAGTTTGAAACATCGGTTGCGGTAAAACTTGAATTTCGGTAATTGAGTTCAATATATTTTGCCGCAGAGAGTACATAGTGATTAAACTCTTCGTTTACCGCAGGAAAATATTGTATGTAATAAGAAAGCAAATAGCACATTCTTGCATTTATCCTTGCGTTCTGATAAATGTCTCCTTTTCCGTCAACAGTAATATTGAACAATTTTTCAACATCAGGTAATTCAATAGGCGGGGTAACATAAAGTCCCGATGTAAATGCCGTATGAGAAATGAGCCACATATAATCTACACCTGTAAAAAATACATACAGCAATTCGCAGTTGTCATCTCCGCATTCAAAAGTAGCCTCAACATTTGGTCTTACAAATATACTTTGCATTTCGGTTATATCATATTTTATCTTGTCAATCCATAAAATGCCACTGCCTTGAGTACATAATATAAGGCGGGAATGTTTTGATTAAGGGCAATTATACTGTATTTTTTTGAAAAATGGTACTTTCCGTTTAAAATATTATGAGCGGCTTGTATATTGTATTTATTATATTTTTCCATATTTCACCTGTAAATTTCCGTTTTTTAGTTTTATGCAACATTTATCTATAAACTAAAAACAAATATCTATATCAATAATTTACAAACTTGTTTATAATAATTACATAATACAACAAAATTTTGTTAAATGCAACATCTGTTTGCGGAGGTAGTGAAAATGAACTACAAATACGAAATCGTAAATTATGACAAAAACATTCCGGCAAAAATTCTATATTGCAATTTATCGTCTGAAACACATAAAACCGAACTTCACTGGCATCGTGAACCGGAGATTGTATATGTACTTGAAGGTCTTGGAGAGTGTTCTCACAACGGCGAGGTTATGGATCTTCCTGCCGGGGAATGTAAAATTTTTAACAGCGAAGATGTGCATTTGGTTCGTCCTAAAATGGGACATCATGCGAATATGATTATTATTCAGCTTTCGTTTGAATATATGAGAATGTTTTGCAAGACCATTGACAGCGTTATCTTTGATCTTCACGAAAGATCCGAGCAAAAAGGTGAAATCTGCGAAATTTTGCGCCAGATTGCAAGTATTGATATAGACCATGACGAATACGGTGTATTAAAGCAGATTTCAGGAGTTAATTTATTATACTACAAATTGCTTAAATATTGTACTTCACTTAAGAGAAGTTCTAATTCTTTCATTATACCGAAGCGTGATTTTTCATATGCAAAAACCGCTATTGCGTATATCAACGAAAACTTCAAGCAGGAGATTCCTCTTAACGAGATTTCAAGCGTGGTTAATCTTTCGCCGTCTTATTTCTCAAAATACTTTAAGAGCGTAACACAGGTTAGCTTTTCGGAGTACCTTGCAAATCTTCGTCTTGAAAATGCTTTGCAGGATATGCTTACAAAAAATTCTACCGTAACGGTTGCCGCAGTTGAAAACGGCTTTGCAAATGTAAGTCATTCATTACGCAGTGCAAAAGGTTTACGGTTACACTCCTGCACAGTATAAAAAACATCTGCTTAACAGATGATTAAAATTGATTACAAGTTTTTTCTTTATTATACCCAAAAAAGGACGACCACTGTTTTACAGTGGTTGTTCTTTTTGCGTAAAAATATTGGAGTTTATTAATTAACGCTTAGCTAAATGTTTTACCAATCAATTGTAAAGGTTTGGTCAACCTTTTCAAAGGCTTGACCTAAATTTTTTAATTATTTAATTACAACTTTTCTTAAAACCATAATTTTCTTCAACTTTAGATAAAGCGTCAAAATTCATTGAAATAAGTCACAAAAAGTTTTATAATAAAAGATACGGATAAATCACACCGAAAGGAATTTGAGTATGAATATCAGACAAATTAAGGCTGAAACCGTAACACAAACGGTAAAACAGCTTTTTCTCGACTGCAATTATTTTATCGGAAAAGATATAATGACCGCTCTTGAAAAAGCAAGAGAAAACGAAAAGTCAAAAGTAGGCAAAAGTGTGCTTACACAGATTATTGAGAATGACAAACTTGCCGCAAAGGAAGAAGTACCTCTTTGCCAGGACACAGGTATGGCAATTTTGTTTGTAGAGTACGGCGATAAGGTCGTTATTGAGGACGGCAGTTTTGAAGATGCGGTAAACGAGGGTGTACGACAGGCTTATAAGGACGGCTACTTGAGAAAAAGTGTAGTAAATGACCCTGTTTTTGACCGATTAAATACAAAAGATAACACACCTGCCATTATTCATACAAGAATTGTAAAAGGTGACAAAATAAAAATTACTGCCGGCGGCAAAGGCTTTGGCAGTGAGAATATGTCTGCAATAAAAATGCTTACTCCGTCATACGGAATTGAGGGTGTAAAAAAATTTATTCTTGATACTGTAAGAACCGCAGGTCCTAACCCGTGCCCACCTATTGTAGTAGGCGTAGGTATCGGCGGTACATTTGAAAGATGTGCCCAGCTTGCGAAAAAGGCAACATTCAGAGCAATTGACACACACAATGAAGACGAGCGTTACGCAAAACTTGAGGACGAATTGCTTGAGAGCATAAATAAAATGGGATTCGGCCCTGCCGGTCTTGGAGGAACTACAACAGCAATCGGAGTTAATATTGAAACTTCGCCGACTCATATCGCAGGTATGCCTGTTGCGGTAAATATTTGTTGCCATGCGGCAAGACACGCAAGCGCAGAAATTTAAGGGGGAGAGAACTATGCCTAAAAAATTAACATTACCGCTCAGCATGAAGATATAAAAAATTTAAAAGCAGGCGAAAGCGTTTTGCTTAGCGGCACAATGCTTACAGGCAGAGATGCGGCACATAAAAGACTTTTTGAGCTTATCGAAAAAGGCGAAAACCTCCCTGTAGATATTAAGGGCGAAATAATTTATTATGTAGGCCCTGCACCTGCAAAACCCGGATACGCAGTAGGCCCTGCAGGCCCTACATCAAGTTATAGAATGGATAAGTACGCACCTGCATTGCTTGACCTCGGATTAAAAGGAATGGTAGGCAAAGGCGCAAGAAATAAGGAAGTAATAGACGCTATTGTCCGTAACGGCTGTGTGTATTTTGCGGCAATCGGCGGTGCCGCCGCTTTGATAGCAAAGAGCATTAAAAAAGAAGAAATGCTGTGTTACGAAGATTTGGGAACAGAGGCGGTCAGAAGATATACTGTCGAAGATTTTCCTTGCATTGTAGCAATTGACAGTAAGGGCAATAATGTGTATGAAACCGAGCCTAAAAAGTATAATACCGAAGCGTGAGATTAAGGACTGCCTATAATAATGAGCCGACCTACAATCGTTAGATTTTTAGTCTGACTTTTGGGGAGCGACTCAAAAGCAGTCCTTTTGCTTTGTGAAATTTTTTGTAAGGGTTCTATTCTAAATGCTTGGATAGCAATAATAAATTATGGTTTAGCGGAGTGTCGGTCGGGCATTGAAATTAGCTAACGCTAAATTATCCTCCCAAAAACAAAAAAGTTTACTCAATTTTTTCAAAAATTGCGGGTTTGGGCAGCGCCCATAATATCTTCCAATATTACATTTCATCAGTCGCAAACAGCTACGCTGTTTGCGTACTTGCACTTAGTTTGACAAAACAGGCGACAGCCCTTTATAAAAAATAATTAACTTTTTATTATATAATAAATATCTTTTCTTGTTGCTATCGCTTTTAAAGGTTTTCACCGTTGTGTTCAAGCCGCCTAACAGCAAACTGTTAGGCTATCTGAAAATTGCGTTAGCAAAAAGTATTTGTGGGCTTTGCCCACACCCACGACCTTTGAAAAGGTCGACCAAACTTTTATAATTGCTTGGCTAAACTGTGAGTTAAACCATAATTATAAATTATTAAAATTATTGAAATTTTAATATTGTTATGCTAAAATTATCATAATAAACAAGTATTATTTTTAAAATATTGTACAATACAACGAAAGGGAAATCTTATGAAAATTAACCTTGATTTAAAAATTGAAAAGCCCGGTTATTTCACAATCACTGACATTACCTATGCTCAGGTTGACGCTTGGTTCGGTCATACAACACGGGATTTAAAACTAAATTTAATTTATCCTCAAAGTAGGAGCAAAAAAGTCCCCTGCATTGTTTGGATATGCGGCGGCGGTTGGATACGAATGGATAAATCCGCTCACTTTGCATACCTTGCAAAACTCGCTCTCAACGGTTTTGCCGTAGCAAGCGTTGAGTACCGCACAAGCAACGAGGGTGCTTACCCAATGCCGCTTGAAGATGTTAAGGCGGCTATCCGTTACCTTAAGGCTCACGCCGAGCGTTACTGTCTTGACGAAAATAAATTCGGTGTTGCAGGCGAATCTGCGGGCGGTTATCTTGCCGCAATGTGCGCACTCAACAACGACAAAAGCCTTGATGTCGGCAATTATCTCGATTATTCAAGCGAAGTTCAGGCTTGTTGCCCTTTTTATCCGCCGACAGACCTTTCAACTTTTCCGTACAAATCGGCTCTTGAGGCAGGCGCAAGTATGGAGTCGCTTATGCTGGGTATGAATATTGTTTTAAACAAAGAAGCTGCGCAGAAATGTTGCCCTGTTTCATTTGTAACACCGTCAGCACCGCCTTTTATGATTTTTCACGGCACACAAGATTCTACCGTACCTTTTTCTCAAAGCGTTGTACTACACGATTTACTTGTGAAAAACGGTTGTGACGCAACATTGGTAGCCGTAAACGGTGCTGAACACGCAGATATTTTCTTTGCACAGGACGAATTATGGAATATAGTGGCTGAATTTTTTAAGAAAACACTTGTCAATTAAAATTAAAAAGAAATTTTTATTAATAGTTGATGTAATTCAGTGTTTAGAATATAGCTTCACCGAGCAATAATAAAAGTTTTGTCTTGCAAAGCTGTTTGCTAAACTAATTTACTCCAACAAACAGAACAAAAAAGTTTTCAACATTTTGTTATAATACAGTTGAAAACTTTTTGTTTTGTGTTTTAGAATGTACCGCCTTTTTGTTTAATCATTATAAAATAAACAAAAGTATATAAAAATATACAATGATTTAAAGAAAATATTTAAAAAGTCTATTAAAAACAGTCAAAATGTGATATAATTTATTTAATTATAAACAGTGTAAGGAGAATTACCGTGAAGGAAACAATCTGTACTATACCGATAAACGATATTTTTATGCCAAAAGACGGTTGCCCTATCTGCCGAATGGAGGATATGCTCGAAAAGCAGTATGTTAAATTCATTACAGGCGATGCAATGATGGAGCCAAACATCAGAATAGAAACCAATAAAAAAGGTTTTTGTCACCGCCATTTTTCGCAGATGTTCACGGTAGGTCAAAAATTGCCCAATGCGCTGATTTTAGAAAGTCATTTGCAGGAAATTATCGACAAATATATGCCTGCAAAACTTAAAGGCAAGCCCGACAAAAAACAACTTGAGGGCATTAAGGAAGAGTTATCTTCCTGCTATGTCTGCGACAGAATCGCAAGCGATATGCACCATTTTATGGCAACGGTTTTTGTAGAGTGGGCAAAGGGCGAAGAATTCAGAAAGTTATATAACGAACAGCCGTTTATCTGCTTAAAGCACTATTCTTTTATAATGAGTGCCGCAACGGGCAAGGGCGGAATTTCGTCAAAACTTTTGCCGGACTTTTACGCTGAAACCGCCGCCCTCACAAAAAATTACCTTGTAAGCCTTAAGGCGGATATTACACACTTTTGTTCAATGTTCGATTACCGCAGTCAGGGACAGGATTGGGGCACATCGAAAGATTCGATTGAAAGAAGTATTGCGTTTTTGACGGGTACGGATTGATAAAACAGAAAATTCGGAAATTCCGAATTTTCTTTTGAAAGGAATTTTTATGCAGAACAAATCTGATTTAATTATTTATACAACTGAAGACGGACTAACCAAGATAGATGTTACTTTTGATGACAATACGGTTTGGTTAAGTCAGGCAGATATGGCAGAGTTATTTCAGAAAGCTAAATCAACTATTAATGAACATATTAAAAAATATTTATGATGAGGGAGAACTGATTCAGGAGCAGACTATGAGAAAATTCGGAAATTCCGAATTTTCTACCAACCTACCAATTATTATAATCTTGATGTGGTTATATCGGTTGGTTACAGAGTAAAATCACAGAGAGGTATTCAGTTTAGGCTTTGGGCATCCAAAATTATTAAGGAATATATGAAAAAAGGCTTTGTTCTTGATGATAACAGATTAAAAGAACTTGGTGGCGGCGGATATTTTAAAGAACTTTTAGAGAGAATTCGTGATATTCGTGCTTCCGAAAAGGTCTTTTACAGACAAGTCCTTGAAATTTATGCCACAAGTATAGATTATGACCCAAAATCGGATATTTCTATTGATTTTTTTAAAAAAGTACAAAACAAGATACATTATGCGGTTCACGGTGAAACAGCGTCTGAAACAATTTATAATAGAGCGGACGCCGAAAAAGAGTTTATGGGACTTACTACATTTGTCGGAAATCATCCGACTTTGAAAGAGGCAAAGGTCGCAAAAAATTATCTTAATGAAAAAGAATTGAGAGCAATGGGACAAATTGTATCCGGTTATCTTGATTTTGCGGAAAGACAGGCAGAGCGTGGACAGGTTATGACTATGGCTGACTGGGCAAAACATTTGGATAATATACTTACAATGAGCGGAGAACAGCTTTTAATCGGAAAAGGTAAAGTTACTCATAAACAAGCAATGGAAAAGGCTGAAAATGAATATAAAAAATATAAAGCCCGTACACTTAGTGAAGTTGAAAATGATTATCTTGGCAGTATAAAAATGCTTGAAAATTTAGATAGGAAAAAGGGAAGAAAATAGAAAATTCGGAAATTCCGAATTTTCTCCCTTTAATAAAAAAGGCGATACTAAGTATTACCCAAACTGCGGAGGAAAATCAGAAGACGATGAAGATGATGGAATTTAGATTAAATAATATCGGATATACTATATAAAAGGAAGTCTTACTATGCTGACATATACGGCTGATGATTTGGAAAAAATTTTCAGGGAAGAGAATATAAATCCCGATGAGCTGCAGAATATGGTAGTGGAAAAGCTCACAAAAAATAACCTTAAGCTTGCCACCGCCGAAAGCTGCACGGGCGGCTTGCTTTCGGGAAGAATTACCGCCGTGAGCGGTGCAAGCGAGGTTTTTGACTGCGGTGTTTGCTCGTATGCAAACGAAATTAAGCACAAGGTGCTCGGAGTGAGCGAAGAAACTCTTAACACACTCGGCGCAGTGTCGCCCGAAACCGCTTTGCAGATGGCGGAGGGTGTAAAAAAACTTGCAAATGCCGACATCGGCGCAAGCACCACGGGTATTGCAGGGCCGACAGGAGGAACAGATGAAAAACCTGTCGGACTTGTTTATGTGGGAATTTGTGCAAATTGCAGTAAATTTCCCATAAAACTTTTGCTCGGTGAAACAAACGGAAGTAAAAATTCCCGAAATTATATAAGAAAACTTGCTTGTAATGCTGTTCTTTATACAATTTGGAAATTAACCTAAATGTTGTAAAAAATCTTGTAAAAAATTAATATTGTGGTAAAATAAAATCGTAACTGTGGATATGGGGGTTTTTTTGCCCTTAATTATAATTCATTTAAGTAATTATAATTTAATCTTTTGATTTATCCCGAAAATATAACTTAATATCCGTCAGAATGGAGTTGATTTTAATGGAAAGAAGTGCAGGTATCCTGTTGTCGGTTACTTCGCTTCCGTCCCCCTACGGAATTGGTACTATTGGTAAAGAGGCTCGTGAGTTCGCTGACTTCCTCAAAAAGGCAGGTCAGAAGGTATGGCAGATTCTTCCTGTCGGCCCTACAAGCTACGGTGACTCTCCTTATCAGTCCTTTTCAACTTATGCAGGTAACCCTTACCTGATTGACCTTGACACACTTTGTGAAGAAGGTCTTATTACTAAAGAGCAGCTCGATAGCTATGATTGGGGTTCTAACGATGCTGAAGTGGATTACGAGAAAATCTACAACAACAGATTCGATGCTCTTAGAATTGCTTACGATAATTTCAAAAAGAAAGACCAGAAGGCTTTCTCCTCATTTAAGAGAAAGAACAGCAAGTGGCTCAAGAATTACGCACTTTATATGGCTGTAAAAAAGAGCTTTGATATGGTTTCCTGGACAGAGTGGCCGGACGAAGAAATCCGTATGCACGAGGAAACAGCTGTTAAGCGTTATGAGCGCAAGCTTAAAGACGATGTTGATTTCTGGAAATTCTTACAGTTTAAGTTTTATGAGCAGTGGGAGGCTTTCCGTGCTTATGTAAACGGTCTTGGAATTAAGATTTTGGGTGATATGCCTATCTATGTTGCTATGGATAGTGCAGATACTTGGGCAAATCCTGAGTTGTTCCAACTTTATGATGACGGTGATCCTATTGCAGTTGCAGGTTGTCCGCCTGACTATTTCTCGGCAACAGGTCAGCTCTGGGGCAATCCTCTTTATGACTGGGATTACCTCGCAGAAACAGATTACGAGTGGTGGTTTGAGAGAATTAAAGCTGCGTCAAAGCTTTATGATCTCACAAGAATCGACCACTTCAGAGCTTTTGCAAGCTACTATTCAATTCCTTACCCTGCTGAAAACGCTATTAACGGTGAGTGGGTTGAAGGTCCACGCATTAAGTTCTTCAAGATGATGGAAGAGGCTATCGGCAAGATTGATATTGTTGCAGAGGATCTCGGAACTCTTACTCCCGATGTAACCGAGCTTATGGAGCAGACAGGTTATCCGGGAATGAAGGTACTTGAGTTTGCTTTTGACAGCGGTGAAGAGAACGATTATCTCCCGCATAAATATACTGAAAACTGCATTGTTTACACAGGTACTCACGATAATGACACCGTTATGGGCTGGGTAGAAACAGCTAAGCCTGAGGATGTAAGCTATGCAAGAAGTTACTGCCAGATGCCTGAGGACGAGCCTTTTAACTGGGGTCTTATCCGTACAGCATATCAGAGCAAGGCAAATCTGGCTATTGTTCCTGTTCAGGATATTCTCGGCCTTGGCAAAGAGGCAAGAATGAACATTCCGTCAACACTCGGCGGTAACTGGACTTGGAGAGTTGATAAAGCAGCTCTTACTGATGAGCTTGCAGATAAATTAAAAACAATGTCTGTAAATAGCGGACGACTGGAGGACTAAACAAATGAGCAATATTATGGAAAAGCTTGAGCTTACAGCACAGTCTATGTATTGTAAGAAGGTAGAAGAGCTTACACCTTCCGAACTTCATCTTTCTCTCGGCAAGGCTGTTATGGCGAAATTGCCGACAACTGGGCAGCAAGCAAAGCTAAACACAACAGCGAGCGCAGAGCTTACTACTTCTCTGCTGAATTTCTTATGGGCAGAATGATGTACAACAACCTTTACTGCCTCGGTATTCTTGATGATGTAAAGAAGATGCTCAAGAAAAAGGGCGTTGACATCAATGTATTTGAAGATATTGACGATGCAGCTCTCGGTAATGGCGGTCTTGGCCGTCTTGCAGCTTGCTATCTCGACAGTGCCGCTACTATGGAAGTACCGCTCGACGGTTACGGCATTCGTTATAAGTATGGTCTTTTCAAGCAGCTTATCAAGGACGGTTATCAGGTAGAAGTTGCTGACGATTGGCAGAGATTTGATGATCCGTGGTGCCTCCGTCGTGAGGACGAGGCTGTAACAGTATCATTTAAGGGTCAGACAGTTAAGGCTGTTCCTTACGATATGGCTGTTATCGGCTGCAAGACAACTAACATCAACACACTCAGACTTTGGCAGGCAGAGGCTCTCAACGAGTTTGACTTCCAGGCATTTAACAATACAGAGTACAACAGAGCAGTTCAGGAGAAGAACGATGCTGAAAACATCACTAAGGTTCTTTATCCTAACGATAATAAGTATGAAGGTAAAGTTTTAAGACTTAAGCAGCAGTATTTCTTCTGCTCTGCTTCACTTCAGGATATTATGCGCAGATACAAAGCAAAGCACGGCAACGATTTCAGCTTCTTTGCTAAGGAAAACGCTATTCAGCTTAACGATACACACCCTGTATGTTCAATCCCTGAACTCGTAAGACTTCTTATGAACGAGGGTATGAACTTTGACGAGGCTTTCGAGATTGCAAGAAAGACTTGTGCTTACACAAACCACACAGTTCTCGGCGAGGCTCTCGAGAAGTGGCATGCTGACCTTATGATGCAGGTAATTCCTGAAATTTACCACATCATCTGCCTTATTGCCAACAAGCTCCAGGAAGAGCTCACAGCTAAGGGTGTTAGCGAGGATATGAAAGCTAAGATGCGTATTGTTGACGCTAACACAGTTCATATGGCAAGACTTGCAACTTATGCAGGCACATATGTAAACGGTGTTGCTAAGCTTCACACAGAGATCCTCAAGGACGATGTTCTTAAGGAGTGGTACCAGGTATATCCTGAAAGATTCCAGAACAAGACAAACGGTATTACTCAGCGCCGTTGGTTAGGTCTTTGCAACCCTGAACTTTCTGCACTTATCACAGAGAAAGTTGGCAGCGACAACTGGCTTATTGACCTTTCACTTCTTTCAAAGCTCAATGACTGCATTGATGCTAAGACAATTACAAAGTTTAACACAATCAAGAAGAAGAAGAAAGTTCAGCTTGCAGAGTACATCAAGAAGATGGACGGCGTAGAGATTAACCCTGATTCTATCTATGATATTCAGGTAAAAAGACTTCACGAATATAAAAGACAGCTTCTCAATGCTTTCTCAATTATGACAATTTACTTCCGCATTAAAGAGGGCAAGCTTCCTAACTGGACACCAACAACATTTATCTTTGGTGCTAAGGCTGCTCCGGGTTATGCAAGAGCTAAGGCAATCATTAAGTACATCAACGAGATTGCTGACCTTGTAAACAACGATCCTGATACAAAGGATAAGCTTAAGGTTGTATTCATTTCTAACTACAATGTATCTTACGCTGAAAAGATCGTAGTTGCTGCTGACCTTTCAGAGCAGACATCTACCGCAGGTCTTGAGGCATCAGGTACAGGTAATATGAAGTTTATGCTCAACGGCGCATTAACACTCGGCACATATGACGGTGCTAACATCGAAATCGCAGAGTGCGCAGGCGAAGAGAACGAGTATATCTTCGGTGCAAGAGTAGAAGATATTGAAAGACTTAAGAAGGAAGGCTACGATCCTAAGAAGCTTTATGAGGCTAATCCTGAAATCAAGAAGGTTGTTGATACACTTATCGACGGCACATTTGATGATGACGGCGCTCAGGGCGAGGGCAGCTTTGCTGAACTCCACAATGCTCTTATCAATGGTACATCATGGCAGGAGGCAGACCACTACTTCCACATCTATGATCTCCCACTTTATGTTGAAACAAAGATCAGAGCTAACAAAGATTACGCTAACCGTAAAGAGTTTGGTAAGAAGTGTCTTATCAACATTGCTAATGCAGGTAAGTTCTCATCAGACAGAGCTATCGTAGAGTATGCTAAGGATATTTGGCACACATCTTACAGAAAAGTTTAATTGATTATATAAGTAAATAACTTTTCATTAATTTAAATCGTTAAAGTCCGACAATGACTAAGGTTGTTGTCGGACTTTTTGTGTTATGTAAAATATGTGGGATAGTCAGAGTGGGGGAGAGGAGGTTTTAAAAGAAATTCCTTATTTGAGTATTGCGGCGATTTAATTAGTCGGGTTTTAGAGTCAAAAGTTTTTAATGCACAAATAATAAAAATTTAGGTCAAGCCTTTAAAAAGGTTGACCAAATTTATTAGTCCGAGTATAAAGTTGTGCGAGCTCAAACAAAATTACCCGACCGTTGATTTAATGTTTCACGTGAAACATTTTTACTGTTTAACAAACAAAAAATATAAGAAAAATTACAATTATTCTATAAATACCCTTTTAAATATGCATTATTAGTGGTATAATGTATATTAGATTTAGAAAACACGCATTATTTTACGGTAAAGGTGATATTTTGGCTAAAATTATTTCAATTTCAAACCAGAAAGGTGGTGTTGGCAAAACCACCACAGCGGTTAATCTTGCTGCTTGTTTGGGCGCTTTGGGCAAAAAAACTTTGCTCGTTGACGCGACCCACAAGGTAACGCAACAAGCGGTGTTGCTATTGATAAGCGTAAGGTTACTGCCTCAACCTATGAAATTTTGGTTGACGGTGCTAAGGCAGAGAGTTGTATTGTTACAACTCCGTATGAAAATTTGCATATTCTGCCGTCAAGTCTTGACCTTGCCGCCGCTGAACTTGAAATTTCCGATAAAAAGGGCAGAGAGTCTATTTTAAAAAACGCTCTTTTGCCAATTAAGCAATACTATGATTACATAATCATTGACTGCCCACCGTCACTCGGACTTATTACAACTAATGCTCTTACGGCATCAGATACTTTTTTAGTGCCGATTCAGTGCGAATATTATGCACTTGAAGGTCTGACACAGCTTATGAGTACGGTAAGACGAATTAAAAGACAATACAACAACACTATTGACATTGAAGGCGTTTTGCTTACAATGTATGACGGCAGACTGAATCTTACACAGCAGGTTGTCGAGGAAGTTAAAAAATTCTTCCCTCGTAAGGTGTTTAAAACCGTAATTCCGAGAGGTGTAAGACTGTCGGAGCTCCAAGCTTTGGTATGCCCGTAATTTACTATGACAAGAATTGCAAGGGAAGTATTACATACACGGAACTTGCAAAGGAAATAATAGCAAAGGAGAGAAGCTATGAGTAAAAAATTTGGCGGTCTTGGCAAGGGTCTTGATACTATTTTTGCCGAGAACGAAACCGAAGACAGCAACAGCTCCGTTATGCTGAAAATATCTGAAATCGAACCAAACCGCTCCCAGCCTCGTAGAGATTTTGACGAAAATTCATTATCCGACCTTGCACAGAGTATTTCACAACACGGACTTCTGCAGCCTTTGCTTGTTCGACCACTGCCAATCGGCGGCTATCAGATAGTAGCAGGCGAAAGAAGATACCGTGCTTGCAGAATGGCAGGACTTACCGAAGTGCCTGTTACAATTCGAGAACTTTCGGATACAGAAACTATGGAGCTTGCGCTCATCGAAAATCTACAGCGTGAGGACTTGTCGCCTATTGAAGAGGCACTCGGTTACAAAGCGCTTATTGACGAGCATGGCTTTTCGCAGGAAGAAGTTGCAACATCCGTCGGTAAATCAAGACCTGCAATTGCAAATTCGCTAAGAATTTTAAAACTTCCGGACAGCGTGCTTGAGTATGTAAAGCAAGACAAAATTTCCGCAGGTCACGCAAGAGCATTGCTTATGCTTGACAACGAAGAAGATATGCTTGAACTTGCGGAACTTATCTATAAAAAAGATTTATCGGTTCGTCAGGCGGAAAAACTTGCAAAGAAAAAGCCGGAAGTTGAGGAAGATACTCAACCGGAGAGAAAACCGTCTTTTTACAGTATGGTTGAGCTTGCACTGAACGAAAGTCTTGGCAGAAAAATCAAGGTAAATAAAAACAAAGGTAAGCAAGGCGGCGTACTTCAAATTGAGTTCTATTCAGATGAAGAGCTGACCGAGCTTTCAAATAAATTAAAATAGATATTTCTATTTGCCGTATGGCATATTAAAATATAATGAGAGGAAATGCAAAATGATTGATATTAAATTTTTAAGAGAAAATCCTGAGGCTGTAAAGCAGAACATAAGAAATAAATTTCAGGACAGCAAACTTGAACTTGTTGACAAGGTAATCGAGCTTGACGCTGAAAGCAGAGCAGTAAAGGCGCAGGCTGACGAGTTGCGTGCTAACAGAAACAAAATTTCAAAGCAGATCGGCGCTCTTATGGCTCAAGGTAAAAAAGAAGAGGGTATGGCTCTTAAAGAAGAGGTTACCCGTCAGGCTGAACAGCTTGCCGAGCTTGAAAAGAAAGAAGAAGACCTTTCGGCAAAAGTAACCGAGATTATGATGGTTATTCCACAGATGATTGACCCATCTGTTCCGATTGGTAAAGATGACAGCCAGAATGTAGAAATTGAGCGTTTTGGCGAGCCTGTTGTACCTGATTTCGAGATTCCGTACCACACAGACATTATGGAAAAACTCAACGGTATTGACCTTGACTCTGCAAGAAAGGTAGCAGGTAACGGTTTCTATTATCTTATGGGCGACATCGCAAGACTTCACAGTGCCGTTATCGCTTACGCAAGAGATTTTATGATTGACAGAGGTTTCACATACTGCGTACCTCCTTTTATGATTAGAAGTAATGTTGTTACAGGCGTTATGAGCTTTGCTGAAATGGACGCTATGATGTACAAGATTGAGGGCGAAGACCTTTACCTTATCGGCACAAGCGAACACTCGATGATCGGTAAGTTCATTGACACAATTAATAAAGAGGAAGACCTCCCTTATACACTCACAAGTTATTCGCCATGTTTCCGTAAGGAAAAGGGCGCTCACGGTATTGAGGAGCGTGGTGTTTACAGAATCCACCAGTTTGAAAAGCAGGAAATGATTGTTGTATGTAAGCCTGATGAAAGCAAAATGTGGTTTGATAAACTCTGGCAGAACACAGTTGACCTTTTCCGTTCAATGGATATTCCTGTTCGTACACTTGAATGTTGCTCAGGCGACCTCGCAGACTTAAAGGTTCGTTCACTTGATGTTGAGGCATGGTCACCTCGTCAGAAGAAGTATTTTGAAGTGGGTTCTTGTTCAAACCTTGGTGACGCACAGGCTCGCCGTCTTAAGATCAGAGTTACAGGCGAAAACGGCAAATATTTTGCTCACACACTTAATAATACTGTTGTTGCACCTCCGAGAATGTTGATTGCATTCCTTGAGAACAACCTTAATGAGGACGGCTCAATTAATATTCCTGTTGCACTTAGACCATATATGGGCAGCAAAGAAAAAATTGAAGTTCCTACAAAATAATTAATTTCAAAAGGGAGGTCGTTTTACTTCCCTTTTATGGTTTAATTCTAAATGATTGGTAGCATTAAATAAATTATGGTTTAACGCACGGTTAAGATTAAATAATTAAAAATTTAGGTCAAGCCTTTTTAAAGGCTTGCGGGTTTGGGCAGAGCCCATAATATCTTCCGATATAACAATTTATTCGGCGCAAACAGCCTCGCTGTTTGCGTGCTAAAACTAAGTTTTAAAAAACAGGCGACAGCCATTCAAAAGACCTATTTTTTATTAATGGAATAACTAATTTGTTTTCTTATTGCTATCGCTTTTAAAAGCTAACGCTGTTGTGTTCAAGCCGCCAAACAGTAAGCTGTTTGGCTATCGTTAGATTGCGTAAATTGAAAGTATTTGTGGGCTTTGCCCACACCCACGACCTTTTGAAAAGGTCGACCAAACTTTTATAATTACTTGGTGAACCGGCCCATTAATTATAATTTACTCCATCTATTGAAATTTTTTTATTGAGGTGTTATGAACAGAAACGAATTTATAAACTATGTTCAAACTGCATACGGTGTGAAAGGCGATAACCCGTGGCAAAAAGATCCCGAGTCAACTGTTTTTCGTCATATTGGTAACAGAAAATGGTTTGCGCTTGTGATGAGGGTGAAAAAGCATTGTATTGGAGTTGACAGTGACGAGTACATTGATATTGTAAATTTTAAGTGCGATAAAGTAATGGTTGGCTCTGCACTTGGTAATAATGGCTTTTATCCTGCGTATCATATGAATAAGGAAAATTGGATAACAGCGGCACTTGACGATTCGGCAAGTGAAGAGAATATAAAGTTTTTTCTCGACCTTAGCTTTGAACTTACCGCTCCAAAAATTAAAAAATATCAGAAAAACTGCAACCCGTAGTGAGTTGCAGTTTTGTCTTTAATGTATTGTTTAATGTTGAATAAATATTATTTAGTAATTTACCTTGATAAGTAATTATAAAAGTTTGGTCATTCTTTTTTTATAATGTTACGGGTGTGTGCAAAGCCCAAATAATCTCTGATAACTGTTAATTTAATAAATTATCCGATATTTAATAAAACCTGTTTATCAAATGTTTCACGTGAAACATTGTTTAACAGTTACTCAAAATGTAATCAATCAGTACGGCTACACCGTCGTTATCGGAGTCGGGAACAACATAATCGGCACATTCAATGCACTTGCGTGACGCATCATCGACAGCCGCACCAAAACCCGATTCGGCAATCATATCCGCATCATTATCGGCATTGCCGCAGGCACAGGTGTTTTGCATATCAATGTTGAGCATTTTGGCAAGGTGAGATAGGGCAGACGCCTTGGTTGCCGACTTGTCCATTAATTCAATAAAGTGTTCGGAGGATGTGGTAATAAAAATATTATCAACAGCATTTTCAAGCATAGTCCAAATTCTTTTCCTTGTGTTCGGGTCGGTAGATATGTACTCTATGCTGTCAAGCTCATTCTTGTGTTCAAATATAAACTTTCTCATATCTTCAATATGACCGTGCGATGCCTTTACATAATCTATGTATGCCTCGGTACACCCGTATGCAAGCGGATTGTCGCTGTAACGCTTGTCGGTGTAAGTCAATCCGTCAACAAAAGCCTCCGAAATAATATCCTCGTCTTTCATAACATTAAGAATCTTAAGTACATCGTTTTCTTTAAGTGTAGCGGAATAAATCTTTTTTCCGTGCCGATCATAAATTGCGGCGCCGTTTGATGTAATCAAATAGTCAATACCCTCAATATCCAATATGCTTTGCGGCATTGTGCCGAGGGGTCTGCCTGTTGCAATCGCTATGATTATGCCGTTCTCAATTGCTTTTTCAAGCGCAGATTTAACGGCGGGTGCAAGAGTGTTTTTGCTTGTGAGGGTTGTGCCGTCAAGGTCAAGTGCAAGTAATTTAATTTTGTTCATAGTCACCTCATATATTCTTAGGGCAAAAGCCGTCCATACAACAGCTTTCACATTTAGCGTTTCGTGCTGTGCAGACAGCTCTGCCGTGGAGTACAAGTCTGTGGCAAAAGTCATTGCTTTCTTTCGGGGGAAGCAGATCACGCAGAGCGAACTCTATTTTTTTCTGGTCTTTTAAATTGTGCAAACCAAGCCGCTTGGTAATTCGTATACAATGCGTGTCAACTACAACCGCAGGCTTGCCGAAAATATCGCCGCATACAAGGTTAGCGGTTTTTCTGCCGATACCCGGTAATTTTATTAAATCGTCAATATTGTCGGGAACAATGCCGTCAAAATCCTCGCAAAGCATTTTTGCCATTGCTACAATGTCTTTTGACTTTGTTTTATAAAGTCCGCACGATTTAATGTACTCGGCAACTTCTTCGGGAGTAGAATCTGCAAAGTCCTGTGCGGTTTTAAATCTCTCAAAAAGTGCGGGAGTAACTATATTTACCCTTGCATCTGTGCATTGCGCAGCCAGACGGGTGGCTATAAGAAGTTGCAAGGGGTCTGTATATACAAGGCTGCAAATTGCATCGGGGTACTCTGCTTTGAGCGCATCGACAGCCATAAGGGCAATTTGTTTTTTATCCATAATATCACCTCAGATAATAGTGTAACACAAAATAATTACTATTGCAATCAGCAGTAAAAACTGTTAAAATATAGATAGAAAGGGTGATTTTTTAATGTATAAAAACTGTGTTTTTGATTTATACGGAACATTAATTGACATAAACACAGATGAGTGGAGTATTGAACTTTGGGAGAAAATGGCGATTTATTACGGCTATAAAGGCGCACATTATACTGCCGAAGAGCTTAATGAGCAGTACGGCAAGCTCGTTGAGGCTGAAAAAAAGGCTACTCATAGGCGCCACAAGGAATACGAAGTTATTGATATTAAGATAGATAAGGTTTTTAAAAAGCTTTACAACCAAAAGGGCGTTAAGGTGACTAAGGCTGTTGTTGAGCAGACCTGCGCAGTGTTCAGATGCTTTTCCACAAAGTATATTAAACTTTATGACGGCGTAACAGAAGTTCTTGACGCATTAAAGGCAAACGGCAAGAAGATTTATTTGCTTTCAAATGCACAGAGAAGTTTTACCGCAAATGAAATGGATATGCTCGGACTTACAAAATATTTTGACGGTATTTGCATCAGCTCCGATGAGGAGTGTTCAAAGCCTGACAGTCATTATTTTGAAATTTTGTTTGACAGATACGGACTTAAAAAAAACGAGTCTATTATGATTGGCAACGATTATATTTCGGATATAAAGGGTGCTCACGATTTCGGCATAGATTCGTTGTATATTCATCAGAGCATTTCACCTGAAATTGAGGGCGAGCTGCTCAGCAATTATAAAATTATGAATGGCGATGTGCATAAGATGAAAGAGCTTTTACTCAAGGGAGAATAATGATGATAGGAATAATTTGTGCAATGCAGATTGAGGCAGACGGCATAATTGCGCTTATGGAAAACAAAAAGCAAAGGGAAATTGCCAAAATGACATTTACAAGCGGAACGCTTAACGGCAAAGAGCTTGTTGTTGTGGTTTGCGGTGTGGGCAAGGTAAATGCCGCTATGTGCAGTTTTGCAATGATTCAGAATTATAAGCCCGATTGCATTATAAACAGCGGCGTAGCAGGTTCGGTTTCCGAAAAAGTCAGTGTCGGCGACATTGTAGTGGCTGTAAATGTGGTCGAACACGATATGAATACAACAGCGCTCGGCGATTTGCAGGGTGAGGTTTCTTTCCCCGAGAGCAAGGTAATGTATTTTAATTGCGACGAAAAGATTGCCGACAAACTTTTTGCTTCTGCAAATAAACTTGAGAATACAAGAGCCGAAAAAGGAACGATTGCAAGCGGAGATATATTTATTTCGGAGCGTAGGAAAAGAATAAAGATAGGGGAAACCTTTAACGCCCTTGCGTGTGAAATGGAAGGTGCGGCGATTGCCCATATATGCTCAAGAACGGAAGTACCGTGCGGAATATTAAGAGCGATTTCCGATGACCTGAACGAAAACAAGGGAATGGACTTTGTAAAGTTCTGCGAAATGGCAAGTAAGAAAACGGTTGCCGTTATAAATGATTTTGTAAATAATATTTAATGAAAAATCCGAACACTTGTTAAAACAGTGTTCGGATTTTTGCGTAAAAGGGAAGAGGAAAAGTTTTTAACATCGAGTTAATAAAATGTTAAAAGAAATTTGAAACAATAATTTACACCGACTTTCAATAAAAAACATCTTATTAATTCACACAAAAAAATCCGACTTAAGTTAAAACCTAAGTCGGACAGATAATTAAAACAATATTAAATTATTTAATGATCATTCTTACGCAACCGTAAATACCTGCGTCATTGCCGAGGTCTGCAAGTTTAAAGAATGTATTTTTGCAAGCGTGGAACGCATATTCCTGATAATACTTCTGTACCTGCTCAATAAGGAAGTCGCCTGCCTTTGACATACCGCCGCCAATTACAAACACCTGTGGGTTTACTACGCAGGCAACAAGTGAAAGTCCCTTTGCAAGAATCTTTGCGGTTTCGTCAACCATCTTAATAGCGACCTCGTCACCGAGTTTTGCTGCGTCAAAGATTGCCTTTGCGGTAAGTTCCGGTGTGTTTCTGAGTACGGTTTCGTCATCGTGCTCTTCAAGATATTTCTTTGTTACTCTCGCAATACCTGTTGCAGACGCATACTGTTCAAGACAGCCGTGATTGCCGCAGCCGCAGGTTTCGGTTTCTCTTTCCTTTACACGAAGATGACCGATTTCGCCTGCCGCACCGTCACTGCCGGGAATAATCTTTTCGTTAATGATTACACCGCCGCCAACGCCTGTGCCGAGTGTTACCATTACAAGGTTTTTGTAGCCCTTGCCGCCGCCTTGCCACATCTCGCCGAGTGCCGCTACATTTGCGTCGTTGCCGACTTTAACCTTAAAGCCTGTCTTTCTTTCAAGCTCGATTGCTACATTAAATACGCTCCAGCCAAGGTTTACGCACTTATATACTGTGCCGTCATCGCCTACAGGGCCGGGAACGCCAACGCCGATACCTTCAATTTCTTTTTCGCTGATGTTCTTTTCGGCAAGTTTTGCCGCAATAGCCTCTGCAATATCATTAAGGATATATGTGCCGTTTTCCTGTGTTCTTGTAGGAATTTCCCACTTTTCGATAAGGTTGCCCGAGGTTTCAAACAAACCGATTTTTATTGTTGTGCCGCCTATATCAACACCAAATGCATATTTTTTCATTATGTTATGCTCCTTTCAAGTCGTGAAATATTAAATTAGTAACATATACTATAATTTTAGTATTTTAACGGCTTTTTGTCAATATAAATTAACAGTTTTGATGAAATTTTTGCGAAAAACCGCATATACATTTGTGTAAATTTTGTTGTAATTTAAGGGGCAGTTGTGATATAATTTAAATACAGGTGTCTGTTGCCGTATGCGGTGCGGCAGATATTTCAAAATTAATACAGTATAATGAATATTGAAAGAATATTGAAAACGGGTGAGGTATAATATGGAAAAAAAGCTTACCGTAATTAAGGTGGGTACATCAACCTTACATACGAAAACGGAAAAATCAACTATCGCCGTATCGAATCTCTCTGCAAAGTTATTGCTGATTTGCAAAACAGCGGTGAGCAGATAATTCTTGTGTCCTCCGGTGCTATCGGCGTCGGAATGGGCAAGGCAGGGCTTTCAGTTCGTCCCACAGAAACCAAGAAAAAACAGGCTCTTGCGGCTATCGGTCAGTGCGAGCTTATGTTTATGTATGACAAACTTTTCGGCGAATACAACCACTCGGTTGCGCAGATACTTTTAACACGCTATGCCGTAGAAACCGAGCAGAAAAGGCAGAATGTAATCAATACTCTTGATGAACTGCTTGATATGAATATTATCCCTGTAATCAACGAAAACGATACGGTCGCCATTGATGAGCTTGAGGGCAACAACTTTGGCGATAACGATATGCTTTCCGCCATTGTTGCGGGTCTTGTCGGTGCGGATAAACTTGTTATTCTTACAGACATAGACGTCTGTACGACGATAATCCACGCACCAATCCAAACGCTAACAAAATTGATGTTGTGGGCAGAATTTCTCCCGAAATTTTTGAAATGGCGGCAGGCACAGGCTCAAACAGAGGTACGGGCGGAATGATTACAAAACTGCACGCAGCGGATTATGCAACTCAGCGTGGGGTAGAGTGCCACATTGTAAACGGTGCAAATCCGAATGTACTTTACTATGTATTTGACGGAATGAATGTGGGAACAAAGTTCCTTGCCAGAAAGGAGAATTGATATGACACAGCTTGAAATTATGGGTGCAAACGCAAAGAATGCCTCGGTGTTTTTGCGTACGGCGGGCAGTAAAAAAGACGATGCGCTTTTGGCTATTGCAAAGGCTCTGCGTGAGCACAGCGATGAAATTATAAAGGCGAACGAAATTGACATAGAAAACGGAAAAAACGCCGGTCTTACAGAGTCTTTACTCGACAGATTAAGACTTACTCCCGAGCGTATAAACGGTATGGCGGAGGGCGTTGAACAGGTAGCCGCTCTTGCCGACCCAATCGGTAATGTTCTTGAGGGCAGAACTCTCAAAAACGGACTTAATATTGAGAAAGTAAGAGTACCGATGGGCGTTATCGGCATCATATTTGAGGCTCGTCCGAATGTTACTTCGGATGCGGCGGCACTTTGCCTTAAGGCAGGCAGTGCGGTAATTCTGCGTGGCGGTAAAGAGGCTATCAATTCAAACCTTGCCGTTTCGGAGATTATGAGAAACGCTGTTGAAAGCGTTGGTTTTCCAAAGGATTGTATCGCACTTGTTAAGGATACATCAAGACAGAGCGCAACAGAGCTTATGCAGTTATCCGATTATCTTGATGTGCTTATTCCCCGTGGCGGCGCAGGACTTATTCGTTCCGTTGTCGAAAACGCAAAAGTACCTGTAATCGAAACAGGTGTAGGCAACTGCCATATTTATGTTGACGAAAGTGCAGATGTGCAGATGGCGGCAAACATTATTTTTAATGCGAAAACTTCCCGTCCGTCTGTATGCAATGCAATTGAAACAATCCTTGTCCACAAGAATATTGCTCAAAAGGCTTTACCTGAAATAAAGAAACTTCTCGATACAAAGAATGTGGAGATAAGAGGCTGTGAAACCACAAGAAAAATCCTCGGCGACAGCGTTATACCTGCAACCGAGGAGGATTATGCAAAGGAATTTCTCGACTATATTCTTGCCGTTAAGGTTGTGGACAGTCTTGATGACGCTATAGACCATATTGCAAAGTACAGCACGGGTCACAGCGAAAGCATAATTACAAATGACTACAACAACGCAAATAAATTTACCGCCTGCGTCGATTCGGCAGCAGTGTATGTAAATGCATCAACCCGTTTTACGGACGGCGGAGAGTTCGGCTTGGGTGCGGAAATCGGAATTTCCACACAGAAACTCCACGCAAGAGGTCCTATGGGACTTAATGAGCTGACAAGCTGTAAATTTATTATAAGAGGCAACGGTCAGATCAGATAATTACATAAGCAAATACATCAATGCAAGCAAAAGCGACGGGTCGGCTTTTTCGCCTGAAAGCAAAAGCAGCAGGAGCAGAATCAGACTTTGCTCTTTGTCGGCGAGCAGAAAATCCACAAGACTTTTCTGCTGACCCTGCGCTTTGTTTTCTTGTTTATTATCTGTTTTTTGCGGAGTATCTTCGGGCTTTTTTTCAGGCGGTTTAGGCTTTTTCTCACGCTCCGTCTGATGCGGTGGGCGAGAGTGCATTTGTTGCGCACGGCGCAGAGCCTCTTCTTCAAACGATGCCAAATTATCACCTCCAAAGGTTGGGTGTTAATATTACTTTGGGGATTTGTTAAATGCGGTTCTTTATTAAAAGTTTGGGGTAATTACGGTTTAGCACACTGCTTAGGCTAAATAATTAAAAATTCAGGTCAAGCCTTTTTATAAAAAGAAACCATAGATTGCGTAAGCGGAAAGTATCTGTGGCTTTGCCCACACCCACACCTTTGAAAAGGTCTACCAAACTTTTATAATTGCTTTATACAGCAATTTGCTAAATCGTAATTTTTAAATGTTACCGCAACATTTAGAGCAGAACCTAATGTTCGGGTAAGAGATACTATTGAACAGATTAAGTTAAATAATAAAAAGTTTTGAGTTTTTTCAAAATATATTTATATCTTTGAGCAGAGGGAGAATTTTGAACAGCTTAAGCATTTTTTCGGCTTTATCAAGTTTTTCCTGTTTTTCACAAGATAAAAACGGGCGCAGAGCATTTAAAAGCCTTGTTGTATCGTCCTCACAGCCGATTGATTTAACGGCGGGCAGAATTTTAATAAGACTTTTTGCAATGTCGTCGTTCATAAAATCCGTGGGCAGGGAAAGCTCGTTTTTCTTTTCGGGAGGCTGTGGTTTTTCGGGTGCGTTTCCTGCAAGACCGAGCTGCTCACCGAGGCTTTGCACCTGTCGCAAAGCCTCGGGATTGCTGAGTATTTCGTTTATTTTATCCTGAATATCTGCCATGGCGGGTTTTACTTCCCCTTTCTCAGCATTTCAATTATTGCTTTTGCCTGCGGGCTTTCCAAAAGCTCTTTTGTTTTTTGCGGGTCGTTTAAAATTTCCTCCACTGTTTTTTGAGTTTTACTGTCGGCATTTTTAAAAATGCTGTTTGCATTGCCCTTTTTTGCAGCGGATTTCAGCTCGTTTTCCGACAGGTTGAGCTGTTGCGACATTTGTTTAAGCATATCCTGCATATTCTTATTATCAGCCATATAAACACCTCGGATAATAATATGCGTATATATATTTTTTTATAACACTTAGCTTTAGTTTTGCGGAGGTAAGTATGAGAATTTTAGTTTTGTCCGATACACACGGAGATTTTAACAGAATGATGAAAGCCGTTACCGAGCAGCCGACTGCAGAGGTTATTATTCACTGCGGCGACGGCGAAGAACAGGTTGAATATTTAAAACAGAATTTTAAGGATAAAATGGTTGTCGGCGTGCGTGGCAATTGCGATTGGGGCAGTATGCTGCCTGCGACCGAAACCTTGAGAATAAACGGAAAGACAATTTTTATAACCCACGGTCATTTGTATAACGCAAAGGTGGGACTTACACAATTATGTGCGCCGCACGAGAGGCAAAAGCTGATATTCTCTGCTTCGGTCATACTCACTCTGCGCTTTCTATGTACGAGGACGGACTTTATGTTCTTAACCCGGGCAGCTGCGGCGGATATATGGCAAGCTACGGAATAATTGATATTACCGACAAGGGTGAAATTATTACCAATACCGTAGCTGTAAAATGATTTTTGTAGCATTATGAACACTTTTGTGTTATACTAAAATAAGGTGGGAGGCGAAAGGTTGAATTACACGGATTTTGAGTTTGACGAGGCTTTAAAGCAAAGGCTTGACAGCCTGTATTCACAGAACAGACAACCTCACGCAATAGTAATTGAGGGCGCAGACACCGAAAAATGCAAGGGGCTTGCAACCTTTCTTACAATGAGGGCGGTGTGCAGAGCCGAAAATAAGCCTTGCGGAAAATGCGAGCAGTGCATAAAAGCAAGGGAAAAGGTGCACCCTGACATTTACTATGCCCAACCTGAAAAGAAATCGCAGATTTATTCCATTGAGCAAATGCGAGATATTATTGAAAACGCAAGTATTCGCCCGAATGAGGCTGATATAAAGATTTTTGTGTTTGAAAGTGCAGATACAAGCTTTCGCCTGTGGTACAAAATTCATTTTTGAAGTTGCTTGAAGAACCGCCGCAGAATTGCCTGTTTTTGTTGCTTTGCAAAAATTCAAGAGGATTGCTCAACACTATTTTGTCACGCTGTACCGTGCTTACCGTTAAAGGTGAAGAAAGCTACAGCGAGCAGGCAACCGAGCTTGCAAGAGCGGTGGCAGAGGGAACGATTGCGCCGAGCGAGTGGCAGTTGCTGTCGGCATTGACAGGCTTTTCCGACAGAAAACTTGCAGACGAAACCCTTGCCGTGCTTACGGTGATTTTCAGAGATTGCATAGCGGTTGCACGGGGAATAAGTGCGAGAATAGACGGTCAGCTTGCACAAAAGCTGAATAAAAGAATAACTACGGGTATGGCTTTGCAGCTTGTAGAGGCAACCGAGCTTGCAAGGCAGAAAATACCGCAGAATGTAAATATGGATTTGCTTTCCGCTTTTTTGAGCGGGGAGTACAGGAGGATAATATGGCAGAGGTAATCGGAGTCAGATTTAAAGAAGTCGGCAAGGTCTATTACTTTGACCCGCTTGATAATAAGTTAAGCGCCGGTGATATGGTAATTGTAGAAACCGCAAGAGGTCTTGAGTGCGGTAAGGTTGCCACACCGAATAAAACCGTTTCTGATGAAGAGCTTGCGTATCCGCTCAAGCCGCTTATCAGAATAGCAACCGAAAACGACCTTCGTCACCTTGAGGAAAACAAACTTAAGGAGAAGGAGGCATACAGAATTTGCGAGCAGAAAATTGCAAACCACAAACTTGAAATGAAGCTCGTAAGCGTTGAATGTACTTTTGACAACAGTAAAATTTTGTTTTACTTTACAGCAGACGGCAGAGTGGATTTCAGAGCGCTTGTAAAGGATTTGGCGTCTGTATTCAGAACAAGAATCGAGTTAAGACAGATAGGTGTGCGTGACGAGGCAAAAATGCTCGGCGGACTCGGTGTATGCGGAAAACCGTTTTGCTGTGCAAGTTTTATGGGCGAGTTTCAGCCTGTTTCAATAAAAATGGCAAAGGAGCAGGGACTTTCGCTTTCACCCGTAAAGATTTCGGGTACTTGCGGCAGACTTATGTGCTGCCTTAAGTACGAGCAGGACGCATACACAGACTTGCTAAAGAAAACTCCTAAGGTTGGCGCAATAGTCAATACACCTGACGGAAAAGGTCTTGTAGTGGAAAACAACCTTATTGCCCGCACGCTTAAGGTTAAACTGAACAACACTCCGCCCGAAGCACCGGCAAAGACTTTTAATGTAAAGCAGTGCAAAATTGTTAAAGACGGCTACATTAAAGTCGATAAAGAAGAAATGGAAAAATTAAAGGGGTTAGAGTAAACTAACCAAAAATATCTTTTGGAAATAATTATTTTTGAAAAATGTTCTAAAAATATTGCATTTTTAAAAATATATGTTACAATATAGGTGTAATATTTCACAGGAGGTGTTTTTGAATGGCATACCAGATTAGTGATGAGTGCATCAAGTGCGGAGCTTGTGCTGAGGAGTGTCCTGTAAGCGCAATTTCTGAGGGCGATGACAAGTATGTTATCGACGCTGATGTTTGTGTAGAGTGCGGAGCATGCGAGGCAACTTGCCCGGTAGGAGCACCTGCTCAGGCATAAGTTAATACTTAATGGAATTTAAAGACAGCAAGGATTTTTCCTTGCTGTTTTTTGTTTAGGCTTTTATAAAAAGTTTGGAGAAATTTATTGAAAAAAGGTTTTGTACTAAATGTTGGGGTAACAATAATAAATTATGGTTTAGCGGAGTGTCGGTCGGGGATTGAAATTAGCTAACGCTAAATTATCCTCCCAAAAACAAAAAAGTTTACTCAATTTTTTTTTCAAAAATTGCGGGTATGGGCAGCGCCCATAAAAATCTTCCGATATAACAATTTATCAGGCGCAAACAGCCACGCTGTTTGCGTGCTAAAACTAAGTTTGTTAAAACAGGCGACAGCTTTTAGAAAAGAAATCATTAACTTTTCATTATATATCGAATAGCTTTCTTGTTGCTATCGCATTTTTAAAGGCTAACGCCGTTGTGTTCAAGCCGCCAAACAGCGAGGTGTTTGGCTATCGTTAGCTTGCATAAACGGAAAGTATTTGTGGGCTTTGCCCACACCCACGACCTTTGAAAAGGTCGACCAAACTTTTATAATTACCTGTCGAAACAATTTGCTAAACCATAATTTTTCCAAAAACTTTTTTATAAATAAACATAATTGTTTGACAAAAATCAGAACAAAGCGTGTTCCTAATTTAAAATATACCAAAAGCAAAAGCCGACCCCTTACGAGGCCGGCTTGAATTATTTTAGATTAAGCAATCGGAACTGCGATTGGTGCATTTGGGTTATTATCCGGATTCTCTGTATAGAATGTGAGGTATGTACCACCCATTACATTAGAGTCATCGATTACAATCCAAAGCTCGTTGTCAATAAAGCCCTTATAGTCAATTGTCTGATTTGTACCTGTGTCAGAAACAATTATATTGTAAGAACCTGCCTTTGTACAAGTGAAGTCCTTAACATACCAACCGTTTTCATCCATTTCTGTAAGTGTATCGCCCGGCCATTCACCTGATGTTGTGTAGTTGTCAGCATCAACACCGTTTGTATCTGAACCCCAGAGCCAAAGTGACGGATTCCAAGTAAGTGAACCATTGTGCTTAACATGGAGTTTAACATCCATACTTGACGCTACATAGTAGTAATCAACGCTCATATCTACACCATAAGGAATGTGACCGTTTACATTTTTAGGTGTTTTTGTTGTATCAACAGTATAACCGATTGTACGGTAGCTTGTTGTTGTGTATTCATCGCCTACTCTGCCCGAAATTACTGTTGAAGGAGTAATCTTTTCGACTGTGCCATCCTCAGCTGTGTAGAAATGGTTTACTGTAACACTGCCCGATGATACCGGCTTACCGGTAGTATAAGTCTGAAGAGCTGTAACATCATTTACATCTTTCCTTGTATCGTAGTTTACATCTATCTTTGCATATGTGTCAGCATCTACACTTGCAGGATCTGTAATAATAGACTGCATTAATGTTACATCACGAACATCAACAATACCGTCATTGTTTAAGTCAGCATTTTTAAATGACTCCGGAACATAGTCAGCATAGTAGTATGTTACAACTGCCGGTGTTTCTGAATAAGTGCCTGTTGCAGGACCTTCAACCTTGCTCAATATATATGTATTACTAATGCTTGAGTTTTCGGCTGTTGTATAACCTGTACCGATTGTACCCTGAATTACTTCAGGATCTACGAGGTTTTCGCCGGTCTTTTCGTAAACATAGTTTACAGTTACCTGACCCATACCATCATCAAGAGCGAGCTTATCAAAGCTTGCCTTGTCAACAGCAATTACTGTTGAAATTGCAGGCACTGTAAATGTTGAACCCGAAACCTCACCAAGGTTCTTTAAGCCGGCTGTCTTATCGTTAGCAATAATTACCCACTCTGTGCAGCTTTCATCCTTGAGCTTAACTTCTTCTGCTTTTTTAGCTGAGTTGTGGATAACAGCCATTGTCTGCCACTCGTCAGGCTGATCATTCTTAACAGTAAACGCTACCTGGTTAGAGAATGCACTGCCCATTGGCTTGTTAAGTGTGTAAGCTGATGAATATGACTTATCCATTGCTGTGAATGGTGTAAAGTTCTTTCTGATTTCGTAAAGTCCCTTGTAGTAAGATACAAGATCCTGATACTCCAGAATGTTGTTCCAGTTAATCTTGTTGATTTCAGGTGAAGACTTGTAGCTGTTTGTATCGCCGTACTTTGTACGAGCCATTTCCTGACCTGCAAGCATAAATGAAATACCCTGTGAAGTATTTACAATAGCACCTGCCATTTTATTCATCTTAACGAGGTCTTCGTAACGGTTGCCGTAGTCACCTGAAACTGTAGAAGCAACGAGCTGATCGTAAAGAGCAGCGTTGTCGTGGCAGTCAGCGTATGTAACTGACTGTGAAGGAGCTTTAGCTTTCCACTTGTAGTTACCGTTTGAGTTAGCGAACAAGCCGAAAGAAATACCCTTAGCAGCACCCTTTGAGCCCTGAACAAAACCTGTGTTTGCAATGCTCATAGCACCGCCCTTGATAGCGTCACGAACAGAGTCATTGAAGATACCGATTCTCTCGCTAAGTGAGCCTGCGTTTGACTGAATAGCCGGTATAAACTTTGTACCGTCACAAGTGTTTGTTGGGTGGTATGAGTCGCCGCCTGTCCATGCTTCGCCCCACATTGTAACCCTATTGTCAACCTGATCAAGAGCATCTCTGATCTGATTCATTGTTTCAACATCCATAATACCCATAAGGTCATAACGGAAGCCGTCAACATGATACTCATTTACCCAGTAGAGGCAAGACTGAATAACATAGTTTCTGTACATTGCACGCTCTGTTGCACACTCGTTGCCGCAACCCGATCCGTTTGAGAATTTGCCTGCTCTGTTAAGTCTGTAGTAATAGTTAGGAACAGTCTTCTGGAAGCAAGAGTCTGTTGAATATGTATGGTTGTAAACAACATCCATTACAACGCTGATGCCTGCATCATGGAGTGCCTGAATCATTTCCTTACATTCCTTAATTCTTACATTACCGTCATATGGATTTGAAGAATAAGAGCCTTCAGGAACATTGTAGTTCTGTGGGTCATAGCCCCAGTTAAACTGCTCATCGTTGCCTGCCTCGTTTACTGAAGCATAGTCATAGAATGGATTGAGCTGTACTGTATTAACACCAAGTTCTTTTAGATAGTCAATACATGTAGAAATGTTGCCCTCACCGTTAAGTGTTGTGCCGTTTTCTGTAAATGCAAGGTACTTACCGCGGTTTTCTTCAGATACACCTGAAGAAGCGTCATATGAGAAGTCCTTTACATGGAGTTCCCAAACAGTGCTGTCTGTAACCTCATTCTGGAATACATGAGTGTCCTTGTCCCAACCGTCAGGGTCTGTAGAGTCGAGATCAACAATCATTGAACGGTTACCGTTTACACCGACTGCCTTTGAGTATACATCCTGTGTTTCACTTGTTGTTGTTTCGCCTGTTGTAGGATTAACTACTGTGATTGTGTAGGTGTAGTAGTAGTCTTTCCAATCGCCAACAAGCTTAATCTCCCAAACGCCTGTAGCGTCTTCTTTCTCAAGCCGGTAAGAGGCTACCTTACTTGCTCCCTGTTCATCGTCTGAACCTTTTGTAAAAATATTTACCTTAATGTCAGTTGCTGTAGGTGACCAAACTTTGAAAGTTGTGGCATCTTTAGTGTATGTAACGCCGAGGTCATCTCCATCATATCTGTAATTTGCGTCAAGTTCTTCGAGTGCTTTTGTAGCAGTTGTATCTACTGCTACAGAACCGCCTGATACTGTTTCCGCATCGGTTGTTGCAGCCATTGAAGTAACTGCTGTTGTTGTACCGAGCATACAAAATGCAAGGACAACAGAAACAAATTTCTTTGTATTCTTCATAGTTTTATTTCCTCCTTTTATTTTTATAATCTATCCCTTGTGGGAATAACTACCTAAATCATTCGTCTATATCCATAGACTCGGCAAAAGCCTTTTTCCTTTTAATATTTGTATAAAGAGTGCTTGCAACGCATCCTGCAAGAATTAGACCTGCGGCAATATATACAACAACCATAACCGACTTAAGGGGGTCAGGGTCGTTTGAATATGAATAAATTACATTAATTTCTGTTTTTGTAAAATTACCGTTCGCATTTGACGGAACAAATCTTAATGTCATATCTTCAAATTCTTTTTCTTCTGCCGTATAAGCCTCTCCTTCTGCACCTGTAAGAGTTGTCTTTTCAACAACCTTACCGCTGCCGTCCATATAAATTACATTTACTCTGCATTCGTCCTTTGACTTGTCATCATCCGCAATCTTTTCGTATTTAAAGGTTACATCAAAATCTTTGTTAGGAAGAACACCGGAAGCATTGTTCGGAAGTTCGTCGAGTATAAGTCTGTAATTTTCAATACCGGGAATTTCGGGAGTGTAATACTCAACCCCTGTTCTGTTTTTAATTGAATAGCTGTCAACTAAATCTTTACCGCTCTCTTTATCAACAAAGTGGTAAGTAACTGTTGAAAAAGTGCCATCGTACTTTTCAACATAAACCTTAGCGTGAAGAACTCCGTCTGTAAAGAACCCTTTTGCGTCACCGTCGGTTTTCTTTATGTCATAGTTAAGAGTAAAAGCATTTTCAGCAAGGTCATAAGCCTTACCGATACCGCCTGTTACGGTTTGGGTAGAAATAAGGTCATGTGTTTTATTGTCATAATAATTTACAACTACCGCACCCTCACGGATTGTAAGCTGTGCATTGTCAAAGCCCTGCTTATCAGCCATAACAACAGCCGAATGAGCTTTAACCTCTACACTGCCGTCAACTTCGCCGAGGTTTCTTAATCCTGCTGTTTCGTTGTCCGCAACGATTACCCACTTGCCGTCAACTTTAACATTCTGTGACTCATCACCGCCGTTAAAGAGAACGCAAACTTGATTCCATTTGCCCTGCTCTGTGTTGTTAAGTTTGTAACCTACAACTGTTTTTGGCAAGTCGTTTAAATAATTAATTGCATTTGCACTCTGTGTCGTGCAATCTTTAAATGCCGCAAATTCTTCTCTGATTTGCATTAAACCTCTGTAATACTCAACAATATCGCTGTATTCATTGATATTGTTCCAATCAAGCATATTTTTTTCACGGCTTGAAGCGTAGGAATTTTCGTCACCGTCTTTGCTTCTTGCAAATTCCTCACCGGCAAGCATAAACGGAATACCTTGAGATGTCATTACAATAGCGGCTGAAAGTTTATTCATTGCCACCAAATCTTCATAACGCTTTCTGTATTCGGAATCTCTGCCGTAAACCGAATCAACAAGTTTATCATAAAGACAAAGGTTATCATGACAAGACGCATATGTTACACACTGTGACGGAACATTTGCCCAACCCGAAGTACGGTCGGACTGACCCGATATGCCAATCTTAAGGTTAGATTTTTGCTTGCCTCCTGTACGAAAGCGCCGTCTGTACCGCCCGTACTGCCCTTGATTGCATCACGGATAGTATCGTCAAAAGCACCTATACGGTCGTTAAGCTGCTTGAGGTTACCCTGATTAGCCATTACCGTGCCTTCATTGCAAGCAGTCGGCATATTCCAAGCCTCACCGTACATAATAATCTTTTTGCCGATGTCGTTGTCATAGAGTTTGTCAAGCGCATCTCTTACCTGATTAAGTGTTTCAACATCGTGAAGACCCATAAGTCAAAACGGAAACCGTCAATATGATATTCCTTTGCCCAATAAGTAACAGAATCAATCATATACTTGCGGAACATCTTGTGTTCGGATGCAGTATCGTTGCCGCAGCCCGAACCGTTTGAGAATGTACCGTCCTCGTTCATTCTGTAATAATAGTTAGGAACTGTATTTTGGAATACGGAATCCGTTGAATAAGTATGATTGTAAACAACATCCATAATTACGCCGATACCTGCATTATGAAGTGCCTGTATCATCTGCTTACATTCTTTGATACGAACATTACCGTCATAAGGATTTGTAGAATACGAACCCTCGGGGCAGTTATAGTTTACAGGGTCATAGCCCCAATTGTATTGCGACATAATGTCTTTTGATTCGTCAACAGAGCCAAAATCGCAGAAAGGCATAATCTGAACATACTTAACACCGAGTTTTTTAAGGTAATCAACGCATGTCGGTGTACCGCCCTGAATACCGTTTACAGTTGTACCTTCCTCTGTAAAAGCAAGGAATTTACCTCTGTTTGATTTAGATACTCCGCTTGATTCCGAAGATGAAAAATCGGCAACGGAAACTTCCCATACAGATGCCTCGGTAGGATTTGAAACAGTTACATGAACATCGTTTTCCCAACCATCCGGATTTGTACTGTTAAGGTTTACTACCATACTGCGCTTGCCGTTTACACCGCAGGCTTTTGCATAAACATCTCCTGTTTCGGTAACCGTATCGCCGTTTTTAACGCTGTAAGTATAATACTTTCCCGCAAGGTTACCGCTTACTTTTATGCTCCATACGCCTGTTTTTTTGTCAAGCTCCATTGTTTTTGTGGCAATAGAACCGCCGTCGCCCTCTTCGTCACTGCCGTGCTCATAAAGATTTAACTTTACCGTAGCAGCCTTAGGCGCCCAAACTTTAAAAGTAGTTGAATCTTCAGACCAAACCGCACCGAGGTCACTGCCCGAATAAGCTGTTTTATCAAGTTCGGCTGCATAAGTCTGATAATTAACCTTTTTGTTTTCAACTTCTTTTCTTCCGCCGCACTGATTGCCGATGCGCACATACCTGCCATAATCATTGCCGTTAATACTCCTGTAATTAATCTTTTTAATAACAATAAAAAAGCCTCCTGACTCTGCGGCAATACCTTTCAGAATTCTTGTCTGCTTACCAAGCCGCCATCAGAAACAAAATATTCAGTTTTAGTATTGACCAAAATCATACTGTTTAATATACGAACAGTATTGAACATAATAAATAATTATATTTTCTTTTATATAATTTTAACATAATTCCCAAGTGATTTTATATCTTTTAAAGAATTATATTTTAAATATGAGGATTCACAATGTAGAATTTTAAACGCTTTTATTGTGCAACTTGCTACATATCAACTCAGATTTTTATGCATTTTTTCAAATAAAGTCCCAAATAACAAAATAAAGACAAAAAAGGTCATTCGATTCGTACAATAATCGAATAACCTTTTTAATATTGACAAAATTTTGACAATTATTATATTTTAAAGCCCATATACGGATGAACCTTTAAATAGACTTTCAATTCTTAATAATCTGTTATATTTACATACTCGGTCGGTACGGCAAGGTGCTCCCGTTTTTATCTGCCCAGCATTTACCGCAACCGCAATATCCGCAATTGTAGTGTCCTCTGTTTCACCGCTTCTATGCGAAATCACCGTTGTATAACCCGCCTTTTGTGCCATATCAATCGCCCCAAAAGTTTCTGTAAGAGTTCCTATTTGATTCATTTTTATCAAAATAGAATTACCTGCGCCGACACAAATGCCCTTGTAAAGTCTTTCTGAATTTGTAACAAATAAATCGTCGCCTACAAGCTGAACTTTTTTGCCGATGCGATCCGTGATTTCTTTCCAACCCTCCCAATCGTATTCCGAAAGAGGGTCTTCGATTGAAAATATCGGATATTTGTCGCAAAGTTTTTCAAAATAATTAATAAGGTCACTTGTCTTGAGTACGGATTTTCTTTTCGGCAAGTGATAAACGCCGTCGTTAAACCATTCGGATGCCGCCGCATCAATAGCAATCTTAGTATTCTCTGTATTGTATCCCGCATCACAAACCGCCTGAATAATCAACTCAATTGCCTCTTCGTCGGTCTCAAGATTCGGTGCAAAACCGCCCTCGTCGCCAACAGAAGTAGCCATACCTTTCTGTGAAAGAATTTTGCCAAGACTGTGGTATATTTCACAGCATTGCTGCAAACCGTCGGAAAAAGTATTCGCACCTACAGGCATAATCATAAATTCCTGTATATCAATGTTATTTGCTGCATGAGCGCCGCCGTTGAGAATATTCATCATAGGCACGGGAAGTTTTACCGAATAAATACCTCCGAGATAACGGTAAAGCGGAAGTCTTAGCGATTTTGCCGCTGCCTTTGCAACTGCGACTGACACGGCAAGTATCGCATTTGCACCAAGATTTTTCTTGTTTTTGCTCCCGTCAAGCTCTGATAATTTGTTATCGACTGCACATTGGTCAAACGGTGACATACCGCAAATTTCAGGTGAAATAATTTTGCTGATATTTGCAACTGCTTTTTTTACTCCCTTGCCGTTAAATCTATCACCGCCGTCACGCAGTTCAACAGCTTCATAAGCACCTGTTGATGCTCCCGACGGTACTGCCGCATTTGCAAAAGTTCCGTCTGTCAGTCCTACGGTAGCCTCTACGGTAGGATTACCCCTTGAATCAATAATTTCTCTGCCGACTACAGAATTAATGGTTATTTTCATTTTATTACCTCCAAATATATTTTGCCGTAACTGTCAAAAAATATTCAGAGCAGTGGCACAGAGGTAAAAAAAGCATATTATATTAAAAAAGCAAAGGAGGAAATAATTTGGATATTGTTTACTATACTGTCAGACCGGGAAATACTTTGTTTGGCATTGCGCAATTTTTTCAAACTACGGTAAACGACATTTTAAGATACAACAACATTGCTGACGCAAACAGAATTTATGTAGGTGAAACTCTGGCAATTCCGGCAGGAACTTCACAGTCACCACGCACACATATTGTAAGACCGGGAGAATCCCTTTGGTATATCTCAAAGATGTACAATATGACGGTAGAGGATCTTATGAATAAAAACAATCTCGGCAATCCCAATGTTCTCTATCCGGGACAAATATTGAATGTGTAAATATTATTAAATTAGCTTTTAAAAGAATATCTTACCAAACAATTATAAAAATTTGGCCAACATTTAAAAAGACTTGACCTAAATTTTCAAATTATTTAACACAAACTTTTTGCCAAACCATAACTCACCACAACACTTTACAAAAAGCAAAAGCTGTACCGATAAATTCGATACAGCTTTTATGTATTATCCGGTTATACCGTTACTTCTAAGATATGATTCTATCTGTTCATCATCGCAGATTCCGAGGTCATCACAACCTGCAAGATGTTCGTTATGATGCTTTACTTCGTGGTGCATTATTTTCTCAAGCTCCGTGTACAGCTTGTCATTTGACAAACCTCCGTACACCTTCATAATACTGCCGTAGTAAAACACAATTGAGTTGCCTATTGAATTTCTTACATACTCTCCAAGGATATACAGCTCTCCCCTCACGCTTTGCGGATGTAACTTTGCTTGCGGTTCAAGCGACATTCCCGCATTAAGGTCACGGAAAAGTTCCTGCGGCATTGAGTCTGCAATTTCATCAAGCATTTGAGCACATTCTTCAAAAGTAACCATAATCAATACCTAATTAATAATCAAGATAATCCTTAAGTTTTCTGCTTCTTGACGGATGTCTTAGCTTTCTTAATGCCTTTGCCTCAATCTGACGGATACGCTCACGGGTTACATTAAACTCTTTGCCTACCTCTTCAAGAGTTCTGCTTCTGCCGTCTTCAAGACCGAAACGAAGTCTTAAAACCTTTTCCTCTCTCGGAGTAAGTGTTGAAAGAACATCAGAAAGCTGTTCTCTTAACATTGTGTGTGAAGCGGCATCGGCAGGTGCGGGTGCACCGTCATCCGGAATAAAGTCGCCGAGGTGGCTGTCTTCCTCTTCACCGATAGGTGTTTCGAGAGATACAGGTTCTTGAGCCACACGCATAATTTCTCTTACCTTATCAACAGGCAAGTCAAGCTCGTCTGCAATTTCATCAGGGGTAGCTCATGACCGTTCTGGTGCAAAAGCTGGCTCTGAACTTTTTTTACCTTATTGATAGTTTCAACCATATGAACAGGAATACGAATTGTTCTTGCCTGGTCGGCAATGGCTCTTGTGATTGCCTGTCTGATCCACCATGTGGCATATGTTGAGAACTTAAATCCCTTTGTATAATCAAACTTGTCAACCGCCTTGATAAGGCCGAGGTTCCCCTCCTGAATAAGGTCGAGAAACTGCATACCTCTGCCAAGGTAACGCTTTGCAATGCTTACAACAAGACGAAGGTTTGCCTCTGAAAGTCGCTGTTTTGCCTGTACATCGCCGTTGGCAATTCTGATGGCAAGGTCAATTTCTTCTTCGGATGAAAGGAGCGGTACTCTGCCGATTTCTTTCAAATATACTTTAACAGGATCGTCAACGGTGACAGCACCGTCTGCAACAAAATCAGAATCCTTGCCATCGCCGAGGTCAATATCATCAATCTTGATGTCGCCCATATCCTCAACGATTTCAATACCCTGCTGTTCAAGGTTGTCATAAAGTTTTTCGAGCTGTTCGGGGTCAAAGTCAATCTCACCGATAGCATCAAGAATATCCTGATTGTTAAGCTGTCCCTTTTGTTTGCCAAGCTCTAAAAGCTCTTTTACAACTGATTTTTTTGTCCTGAGGTGCGTTCATACTCATTTTCCTTTCTGAATGTACAAAAGATTATATATTAAAAGACAAAATAAATATTCCTATTTTTTATTTTGTTTCATCTTCATTATGTAATCGTTAATGTCATCTGCCGACATATCGGCAAGCTTGTCCGAAGTCAGCTTGTTACTCTCTTCATTAATTACATTAATATATTCCTCTACCGCCTCTCTTGTGGATGCGGCGGGAATTGTGGTGGAAATCAGCTTATAAAGATACGAAACTTCGTCGGAATTAAAATCCGAAGATACGCTTGTAAGCGGCTCGTATCCGCTTTTTATTTTGCTAAGTACATACTCATAATAGCGTTTTATAAGCGAATTTGAAAATTTATCGGGTGTAACCTTTCCGAAATGCTGTTTGCGTAATCGGGATTATTGATTAAATAAACGAGCAGAGCCTCTTCGGCACTTGAACTTCTCGGTTTTTTGTAGTGCTCTCTGTTTATCTTGTCGCTCTGACCGTTAAGTTCCGCCTGTATCTGACGGGTTTCCTTTTTAATATTCTCCCGTCTGTTCCGCCTTTTGACCTTTGAAATCTGCTCGAGAAAAGCATTTTTATCAATCTCAAGTTCGGCGCAAAGTTTCGATGCAAAAACATCTCTTTCAATCGGGCTTTCAATTGTCGCAACTATTTTTACAGCTTCGTTTAAAAAAGCTACCTTGCCGTCAGTTGTGTTGAGATTGTAATTTTCTTTTAATTTCATAAGTCGATATTCAATATCGTTGCCGCATTTTTCTATTAAAAGTTTAAATGCCGCAGGGCCGTTTTCGCCTTTTGAACGGATAAACTCGTCAGGGTCTTTACCGCTCGGCACAGTGAGAATTTTAATCGGCAGTCCTGCGTTTCGCAAGATGTCTATTGCTCTTGCCGTAGCTTTTTGACCTGCGCCGTCAGCGTCATAACAAATTATAACCTCATCGGCATAGCGTTTCATAAGGACTGCCTGCTCATTTGTAAGAGCAGTGCCGAGTGTTGCGACCGCATTCGTAAAACCCGCCTGATTAAGCGCAATAACATCCATATATCCCTCGCACAGAATCAGCGTACGTGTACCCGAGCTTTTGGCATTGTTAAGAGAAAACAAGTTTTCACTCTTTTTAAATACAGGAGTATCGGAAGTATTGAGATACTTAGGCTTTTCGTCGGTCATAATTCTGCCGCCGAAAGCTATAACATTTCCGCGTAAATCTATAATCGGAAACATTACTCTGTTTACAAAGCGGTCATAAATTCCGTTACCGTTTTTTCTTTTGAAAGCAAGGTTTGCGGAGTAAATTTCATATTCCGAAAAGCCTTTGTTTTTCAGATGATTACAAAGCGAGTTCCAATCGTCATCGGCAAAACCGAGTCCGAAATGCCTTATCGTACGGTCAGATAAAGCTCTGCCTCTAAGATAATTCAGTCCGCTCTGCCCTCTTTGTGAAAGCAGTGTTGCGTGAAAAACCTCGCCGCCTCACGGTTTGCCTCATAAATTCTCATTCTTAATTTACTTAGCTGTCATCATAGGTATTTTCAGGCATTTCCATACCTGCCTTTGTGCAAGGAACTTACCGCCTCGACATAATCAAGATTTTCAATCTTCATAATAAAGGTAATGACATCGCCGCCGGCACCGCAGCCAAAGCAATAAAACGAGCCGTTTTCGGTGTAAATGTTGAAAGACGGAGTTTTCTCGCCGTGAAACGGGCACAATCCAACCATATTTCTGCCGTGGCGCTTAAGATTTACATATGACGAAGCAATTTCCGTTATATCACTTCTAAGCTTTAATTCCTGCAAAAAACTTTCCGGAAAAGGCACAAAACTCCCCCTTTTCTGTTTCCTATTAGCTATTTACGATTTTTTCGCAAATATTCCTTTTTTATTTCAAAAAAATTTTAAATATTTTGTATTATTCATTTATCTGCACAGCAAAATACTGTTCGCCTTTCTGTTCAACCGTAACTTCACCCGATGTTGCGTCCGCTAGTTTTTTATTCAGCGTACCGAGCAAATCGGGTTTAATGTGAAATTTTACAAGTACATCGCTTTCATATACGGTATCGTCAACGGCAGCACCCACACCTATTATCAGAGATGATACCTTGCCGTATTGGTTATAAGCGCATCTTGCCTCGCATACAAGGCAATTCTGCATAATTACAGGCTTTGCCGCCTCGACTGCAATTTTTGAACCGTGAGAGTACGCACGCACAAGACCGCCCGTACCAAGGAGTACACCGCCGAAATATCGTGTAACCACAACCACGACATCAAAAATTTCATTTTTTACTATAACATCAAGCACAGGCATACCGGCTGTACCTGAGGGTTCTCCGTCGTCGCTGTAGCGCTTTATGTTGCCCTCTCTCAATGAATAGGCATATACATTATGTGTAGCATTCCAATGTTCACTGCGCTTTTCATTAATAAAATCTATTGCCTCCTGCTCTGTTTTAACAGGTTTGCAATATCCGATAAACCGAGAACGCTTTTCCACAAATTCATCGCTTGCATTTTCAAGCACGGTTTTGTAATCCTTTGCCAACAAGTACACCTCCGTTTTATGTTATTAATTAAGGTCCTATTATAAATATCTGGGGTAAAAATAATAAAATTGTGGTTTAACACACGAGTTAAGCAAAATAATTTAAAAATTTAGGTCAAGCCTTTTTAAATGCTAACACCATTGTGTTCAAGCCGCCAAACAGCAAGCTGTTTGGCTATCATTAGATTGCGTAAGCGGAAGTATTTGTGGGCTTTGCCCACACCCAACAACCTTTGAAAAGGTTGACCAAACTTTTATAATTGATTGGCAAATCAATTTGCTAAACCATAATTCACCCCAACTATTGAAAAATAACCGCCTTTTTGGGGATAACAGTCAAAAAGGCGGCACTAAGTGCCGCCTCAACAATTACGATATAAAAAATTATTTGCTCATACCGAAACGCTTCTTGAATCTGTCAACGCGTCCGCCGGTATCAACCAATTTCTGCTTTCCTGTGAAGAATGGGTGGCATTTTGAACAAACTTCAACACGAATGTCCTTCTTTGTTGAACCTGTTTCAATAACATTACCGCAAGCACATGTAATTGTTGTCTGCTGATAATCTGGATGGATGTTCTCTTTCATTTTCCTCACCTGCCTGACTCTGCATAATAACAGATAGATTATACAACAAAAATAAGCAAAATGCAAGTGTTTTTCAAAACTTTTTTCAAAATTTCGCAATATTTTTTATTTTCCTTACTTTTGAAGTTTTTAAATAATATTTACAAATCAAATAATTCTTATTACAAGTTATTTAATTTCCTTTGTAGAAATTTCTTTCTGTGCCATTGCAATAAAGTCCTCAAGTTTCATTGCGCCGAGGTCGCCCTCTTTTCTGTGACGAACAGAAACAGTATTAGCCTCTACATCCTTGTCGCCGATAATGAACATATAAGGAACTTTCTCAAGCTGTGCTTCACGAATCTTATATCCGATTTTCTCACTTCTTGAGTCAACCTCAACACGCATACCGCAAGCGTCAAGAGCCTTTTTGATTTTGTAAACATAGTCAAGGTGTCTGTCTGCAACAGGAAGAAGTTTAACCTGAACAGGAGCAAGCCACATCGGGAATGCACCGGCATATTTCTCAATAAGAAGTGCAAGCGTTCTCTCGTAACAACCGATTGAAGTTCTGTGAATAATATAAGGATTTTTCTTTGAGCCGTCCTTATCTACATACTCCATACCGAATTTTTCTGCAAGCATCTGGTCAATCTGAATTGTAATAAGTGTATCTTCCTTGCCGTAAACATTCTTAATCTGAATATCAAGTTTAGGACCGTAGAAAGCAGCCTCACCTACGCCGATAGCATAAGGAATTTCAAGGTGGTCAAGGATTTTCTGCATAATGCCCTGTGCTTCGTCCCACTGCTCAGCAGTACCGATATACTTATCTCTGTCCTTAGGATCCCACTGTGAGAATCTGTAAGATACATCTTCATAAAGACCGAGTGTTTTAAGCATATAAATAGCAAGCTCAAGACAGTTTCTGAACTCGTCCTCAAGCTGTTCAGGCAAGCACATAAGATGACCTTCGGAAATTGTGAACTGACGAACTCTGATAAGTCCGTGCATCTCGCCGCTTGCTTCATTTCTGAAAAGTGTTGAAGTTTCATTGTAACGGAGCGGAAGATCTCTGTATGAACGCTGACGATTAAGATAAGCCTGATACTGGAACGGGCAAGTCATAGGACGAAGTGCAAATACTTCATCATCTTTTTCAGGATCACCGAGTACAAACATACCGTCCATATAGTGGTCCCAGTGACCGCTGATTTTGTAAAGGTCGCTCTTAGCCATAAAAGGTGTTTTTGTAAGTAACCAGCCACGACGCTGTTCCTCGTCTTCTACAAATCTCTGTAAAAGCTGAACGATTCTTGCGCCCTTTGGAAGAAGGATAGGAAGACCCTGACCGATTACATCTGATGTTGTGAAAAGCTCAAGTTCTCTGCCGAGTTTGTTATGGTCACGGCTTCTTGCCTCTGCAAGCATTGTGAGGTGTTCCTCAAGCATAGATGCTTTAGGGAACGCTACGCCGTAAACTCTGCAAAGCTGATGGTTGTTAGCGTCGCCTCTCCAGTATGCGCCTGTGCAGTTTGTAAGTTCAACAGCCTTAACAGGTGCAACACTCATAAGGTGAGGACCTGCGCAAAGGTCTGTAAAATCGCCCTGCTTATAAAAGCTGATGTGTTCGCCGTTATCGGAATGTTCCTTAGCAAGTTCAACCTTGTAAGGCTCGTTCATCTCTTCAAGCATTTTTACCGCCTCGTCGGGAGCAAGCTCAAAACGCTCAATCTCAATACCCGACTTAACGATTTTCTTCATCTCTGCCTTGATTTTCTCAAGGTCTTCGGATGTAAACGGCTTTTCAACTTCAAAATCATAGTAAAAACCGTTGTCAACGGCAGGGCCGATAGCGCACTTGGCACTTGGATAGAGGCGCTTAACAGCCTGTGCAAGAATGTGTGATGCAGTATGCCAGAACGCTTTTTTACCGTCAGGCTCATCGAAAGTAAGAAGATCTACTCTGCAATCCTTTGTAATAGGTGTACGCAAGTCGACAACATTGCCGTCAACTCTTGCACAGCATACAGACTTATAAAGTCCCATACCGATAGATTTTGCAATTCAGCAGGAGTTACTCCGCTTTCAAACTCCTTGACTGTACCGCCCTTTAATTCAACATTAATCATATTCATTCTCCTTAATCATAAGAAATAAAAAGCCCGATATTCCAAAAGGAATATCGGGACGAATATACTTCGTGGTTCCACCCAACTTTGGCATAATAACTATGCCCTCTTTACAACCTTAACGCAGTCATACGCCGCACCATTTCCTGTGCAGACTCAAAGGTGGTAGCTTAAAATTACTTATGCGAAAAATCACAGCAAACATTTTCGCTCTCTGAAAAAGTAGGTTTTTAAACCGTGTCCTTATCGAAGTTCTTTATTTTACTTAATATTAACACCGCCGAATTGAAATGTCAAGCATTAATTTTCAAACTTATTTCTTGTCGTTAAGTTCCTGCTGCTGTTCGTCAAGCTCTGCAAGCAACTTGTCAATCTCGCCCATAAGTTTTTCTTCTTTCTTCTGTCGTCTTGTTTCCAAAATACTATGTGACGAATCATCATCGTCATCATCAGCACCTACGCCAAAGAAAAATCCGCCTGTAATATCGTCTTCCGAATTTTTATTGCCTATAACTTTATGAGCGGAAATATTCGGAACATCGTCATCAGCCTCATAACCCATAATAAAATCGTCGGTATCTGCAGTAGCGTTTTGAGCATAATCCTCGTCTTTTTTCTCTTCATCCGAGAAAACAAGTTCGTCACTCTTGCCGCTGTTATCGGCTGTATCGTCATCATCTGTAAAAGCATCTACAATCTGCACATCATCTTTCTTAAGTGCACCTCTTGTAAGCTCAATAATATAGAAAAGCTGATACAAAGCGAAAGAAATAAACATTACACCTGCAATAAGAGCCATACCGTCTGCACTGTCAAAAATAACTCGTGCTATAAGGAACGCACCGTACGAAAGTCCGAAAGCGACTGACGGCAAGCCATAGATAAATGTTGCTTTAACAGGGTTTCTTCCGGGAATTTTTGAAATTACCATTGCCTGTGGGAACAAACTTAAGGTAAGGAAAATAAAGCAGAACAAAAGCGACATATCGGATGCCGATACTGAAAGTTTTGTTGCCTCAAGAAAGCACGAAATCAATTCCGAAACTGCCCAGAGTGTCGGGAAAATATACAGAAAAGCAATATTAGACACCGGAGCAAAACCCGTAAAATGAGTTCTTGCCATAAAAACAAGTCCGATAGCGGCAAGCATTGCAAGGAATGCGCAAATAATGGACATCAGCAAATACTCGCTGTCTTTTCTTGTCAAAATGGTCATTACGGAATATGCAAGTGCAAATGCGGCGGAAAGCACCGAAAAAACACCCGCGGGCACATTTCGTTTTGACTCATAAACCGGTGCGGTTTTTTGTCCAAAATATTAAAAAATATGCACAGCACAAAAAGAACAAGTGCAACTCCAACTGCTAAATAAGAAAACAGCAATGCGTTCATTCCGCTTATCGTTCCTGTATCGTCATTACCGAATACACTTAAAAGTCTAAGCGCAACCATGGCAAGAGCGGCAGGGATAAATGGAATCCATGATAATTTAATCTTCATACTTATCTCCGTTTCTTCAAACAATATAACGGTTATTTTAGCCGAATTTTTTACATATATTATTTTAAGCCAATTACACGCTTATGTCAAGAATTATTAAAGTAAAAAATTTCACTTTTTGACAAAGTTTATACGAAAAAGAAGAGGAATTTATGAGAACAAAAGTTATATTTATAATAATATTTTTGCTTACAATGGCTTTTTGCCATAATAATCTCTAAGTGCTCGTCGTCTCAAACCGCTGTCGCTTCAAATTCGACTGCGGATAAAGCAACAGAACCCGTTACCGCAAACGAGCCGTCAAAAAGCGAAACCATAGTTGAAACTACAACCGAATCTGTCGCAAAAGAAAATTCCGAATCAGAAAAATCGCCGCTCACCGAATCTGCCTTTGCGGTATGGTAGCGGCAAAATACAATGAAAATTACTGCGAAGAAACCTTAAAAGCATTGATAATAATTCTTTATACGAATTATATTGTATCTCCCGACAGTTACGATTTGTCGGATATTGACATATGTTTGCCCGAAAGCAAAGCAGAAAATTCCGTTAAAGAAAATTACAATAAAATCAAATCCGCCGTATCTTCCGTATATAAAAAAGCGCTCTGCGCAGACGGCAAAGCGTTTTATATACCTTTTTGCGATTTTACCAACGGCAAAACTTCAACGAACAGCGAATATCCGTACCTTACCGCTGTTGCCTCCCCTTGGGACAGCTATGCAAATGCCGATGACGGGGAATATTACGGTGTAAGCATTAACGGAATAAATTATCTTTGTAATGACGGATACAGCTACGAAGAGGCTTTGCAATGGTATCTGCCGAATTTTAAAATTCAGATTCTTTAGTTGAGGCAAATTATAGTTTAGCAAATTGTTTCGACAGGTAATTATAAAAGTTTTGGTCGAACCTTTTCAAAGGTCGTTGGGTGTGGGCAAAGCCCACAAATACTTTCCG
>ENA-OQCN01000010-OQCN01000010.1-human-gut-metagenome-genome-assembly--contig:-NODE-10-length-77997-cov-6.919045_pt1 | contig 77997 bp, 86 predicted proteins | sample MGYA00242497_ERZ504576 | MGnify/ENA primary metagenome ERZ504576 (study PRJEB26092, sample SAMD00036296) | human gut metagenome | host: Homo sapiens | study: EMG produced TPA metagenomics assembly of...
GCAAGCCCCTTTTGGGGCAACGCCGGAATAAGGAAGCACTGAAATAGCCCCTGGAAGGGGCTGCTGTAAATGTGGTGCAGTTGGCAGACTGTCAGTGCGCCTTCCGGGCGCAAGCAGGGAATAGTCCCTTATAGGGACAGAGCAAGCCACCCGCTAAGCGGGTGGTCTTGACTTTATTTATTTGGCAACTGGGAGTTTCTCAAAAGCATCAACCGGAAGAAGGTAGCGCATAGTGCAATTTCCTTTGTATTTTGGTGTATTTGGGTATTCTCCCAGAGGTACATATTTGTTTCCGTGTTTGTATCCGGTTTCGATCAGCTGCTGGAGTTTGTCCAGGGTCATAGTGTATACGCAGGTTCTGGTGAAACGGGGACTTCGTTCTGCATATGAAGAAAAAACGGATAATCTCAGATATTTTTGCGGAAAGCTCCAGGTGGCAGGCCATATCCGTCGAAATATCGCACATAAAGAGAGATTCTATGTGACGTATGAGGAATTTACAAAAAACCGGCCGGAGAACCGACTGATAAAAGCTACGTTAAAGAAATTGCAGAAAGTTGCCACAGACGAGAAGAACAAACGGGATGCCAGAGAACTTCTGTTGTTTTTTGACGGAATACAGGAATCCGTGGATTACCGACAGGATCTTGTCCGGATAAGGAACGACCGGAATTCCAGAGAATATGAGAAGATCATGAAGTGGACAGAGGTGATCTTACAGGGAAACAGTTTCCTGAATTTTTCAGATGGGCTTATGGCCAGATCCATATTATTTGCCATGGAGGAAGTTTTTGAAAATTATGTGGCGTGCCAGATAAAAAAATACTTCAGGGAAAACTGGGAGGTATCTTCCCAGGATAAAAGATATTATCTGTTTGAAAAACCTCGGGATTTTCGTCTGAGACCGGATATTGTAATGAAAAAAAGAGAAGATAACAGAACTGTGGTCCTTGACACAAAGTGGAAAAGCCTTCCAGAGGTAAAAAACGGCGGAAAAGGCTGGAGTGACTGGATAGATTTCAGGAAATATGTCAGAGATGATATTTATCAGATGGTAACATATGCAAGCCGTTATGAGGCAGAGGAAATCTGGCTTCTCTATCCGAAAGCAAAGTATTCATATCAGTATGAAGGTATCAGGGACCGCTTTGAAACAAAGATTTATGGCCATATACTGGTGATTCATCTGTTTTTTATTGATCTGGTAAATATGGAAGAGTCTATGAAACTGTTATCTCAGGGAATGGAAGGCAGAACAGCCGGGAGGTGAAGAAGTTTGAGTGAACAGGTATCTGAAAATTTTATTTCTGTTTCAGAAAGACTGAAACGGTTTAAATCGAACAGTGGAAGAAGAACCGTAAAGCATTATCCTACCGGGATCAAAAAGCTGGATCAGATGCTTGGCGGTGGACTTTATGCAGGCCTTACGTTTCTTGGTGCAAGGCCGGGAATGGGAAAGAGTACCTTTGCGCTGCAGATCGCTTCGGAAATTGCAGCGGCCGGTTCGCCGGTACTGTTTTATTCCCTGGAAATGCCTTCTGTCCGTATGGAGCAAAAATATTAAACCGTGCCATTCATATGAGATATCCGAACAGCTCCCTGACAGCGGACTGGTTCCTAAGGGAAGAAAATAATACAGGGAAACAGAAAGAATGGAAGCTGGTAGAAAAGGTGGGAGAAGAGATCAGCGGCAGTTTTGACAGGATGTACATAAAAGAGCGTAAAAAGCTTTCTGTTTCTGGCCGGGATATTGTTCAGGATGTGGAAATGTTCATGAACGAAAAGAAAGAAAAACCGGTAGTTTTTGTAGATTACCTGCAGATCCTTTCTTCCTGTACAGGAAACAGGAATGCTACGGAACGGCAGAAAAATGATGAGAATATAAACGAGCTCAGCGGCCTTTCCAACAAGTATGACCTGGCGGTTTTTGTGATCAGTTCTCTGAACAGGGAGTCTTACCGGGAGGAACAGCGGCCTTTGAGAATGGATTCTTTTAAGGAAACCGGAGGAATCGAGTACTCGGCAAGTGTGATCCTGGGACTTCAGCCAAGGAATATCCGACAGCCTAAATTTAATTATGAGCAGGAAATGTCGAAAGATATCAGAGAACTGGAGATTGTTTTTCTGAAACAGAGATATGGCATATCTGGAATGAAAGCAAATGTGAGTGTGGATTTTTTTGCATCGAAAGATCTTTACACAGAAAAAGGAGCATCTGGGAAAAAAACAGCCCAAAATGTTCACGTGAAACAAAAACTGATATTAAAAATCCGGAGAATACAAAAGTTTTACTGAAGAAATGCAAGCTTACTCCAGAAGAGGCAGTATCGCAGGGGGTAAATACTGAAATAAAAGATACAGAAGCAGAGAACAACGGAGTGGAAAATACAGAAATACAAAATACAAATCTGGAATATCCGGATGATCCGAGGGAACGTCTGGAAGAAGAATTCCGGAAATTACTGTGACAGATTCCGGCGATTCGGACATGAATTTCGGGAACTGATGTAAAGAGAGGAAAGAATAGCCATGAAGATACCTGATAATATTTACATGAACATATGCAAAGTATTTCAGGAAATATATAAGAATAAATTTGAACTGAATGAACTGAATATAGCCGAGGTAGGAAGCCGCGGAAAAAACATGACATGCAGATACCGTATTACTGTTCAGAAAGAAATGCAGAACGTGAAATTTTCCTACTATGATGCTGCTGTTTATGATGCGGTTTATACCTTGTACAAAACAAATTATTCCAAATTCACTCTGACAGATCTGCTTCGGGTAATGTCCGGAGACGAGAAGGTACGGTTTTACTGTACAAAAAGCAGGATACAGAAAAGAGAGCAAAAGCTTCGGGATTCCCTGGAAAAACTTCGGAACCATCGCTATTGACTACAGTGAAGAAGTTCAGATGCGTAATATGCAAGACGAGAAAGGCAAGCCGCTGGAAGGTTTTGTGGCAGATTATCTGGTTCCTGTAGCAGTGGAAAAAAACGGAAAAGCATACTGGTTTCTGGAAGGCAGAGAGCTTCCGGTCTATAAATATGCAGAAGATATCGGGCAGATGATCAGTGTGCCACGGGAACTGCTTGATCCGGCAGGTCTCCTTAAAACAATGTTTCCGGCTAAGGAATTTCAGGAAAGTGAAGAAGGAAAAAAACTTCTGGAGAATGTAAAGTTTTCAAGCACAGATGAGATGATACTTCTGAAAAGAATTCTGATCCAGCGTCTTGAGATCATGAGAAATTCCAGAAACAATGCAGACGGCAGGAGAATTCGTTATTATGCGATAAAAAAAGAAGAGGGAATTCTGCCTATGGCAGGCATTTACAGAGAAAATTTTGAGCAGGATATTCGATTTGTCAGTGACAGAGGAAAAGTACGGTTCGAGAGTCGTGGCTGGAAGAATAAAGTACATGCGGTTAACAAAAAGCTGTGTGCGATCCTGGATATCTACAAAAAATGCGGTTATGTGACAGAATACGAGCTTTTACGAAACGAACCAAGATCTCTGGTGCGGGGACTGGAAATTCTGGGAGAGATCAAAAAGGTTGAGCTCAGGAAAAAACGAGAAACAGAAACATCTGCGGAAAAAACTGCAGAAGTAAAATGATTTATGATATAATCTCCACAGCAAACAGAGAAAGGAGACGGGAGAGAGTGGAGTGTGTAAGGGAAAACACTCCGGATAGTAACTGATAATAATATAAGAGAAACGAAGGAGAAAAAATGAGCGAAAAAACAAAACTTCAGGCAACTGCGGCAGATGATGATTATTCCATGGAGGCTGTGCCGGAAAATGCGAGAAAGGGATTCCGCAGCATGTTTTTTGTAATGCTGGGATTTACATTCTTTTCAGCAAGTATGAGTGTGGGTGCGAAACTTGGGAATGGACTGGATCTGAACGGATTTGCGGCAGCCTGCGTTATTGGTGGTGTGATTTTGTCCGCATACTGCGGAATTCTTGCATACATTGGTTCTGATACGGGAATGAGTATGGATCTTCTGTGCAGAAGAGCTTTTGGAAAAAAAGGTTCTTATCTGTCTTCACTGGTGTTAGGTCTGACACAGATCGGATGGTTTGGCGTCGGCGTTGCCATGTTTTCCATTCCAACTGCGGAATTGCTTGGAATTAATAAATGGGTTCTGACTATTATTGCGGGTCTTCTGATGACCATTACTGCTGCAACTGGTATGAAAGCACTTGAGATCGTAAGTACGATCTCTGTCCCGCTGATCGTGATCCTGGGAGTATATTCCATGGTGACAGCAACAGCAGATGGTGGCGGACTGACAGCGGTATTTAATCAGTCTGTGGGCTCTGTTACGCTGTTTACGGGAGTTGGATATGTTATAGGTTCCTTTATATCAGGAGGAACTGCAACGCCGAATTTCATCCGCTTTGCGAAGAATAATAAGGTTGCTGTATGGACAACTGTAATCGCATTTTTCCTGGGAAATACCCTGATGTTCTGTTTCGGGGCTATCGGAGGTGCTTTCACAGGAAAAGATGATATCTTTTATGTAATGATCGCCCAGGGACTTGCGATCCCGGCTATTATTGTGCTGGGAGCGAATATCTGGACGACTAATAACAATGCGCTGTATACTGGTGGCCTTGCAATTTCCAATATTACAAATGCAAGAATGAAGATCGCAACATGTATCTCAGGCGTGATCGGTACAGCACTTGCAATCTGGTTATACTATAATTTTACAGGCTGGCTGAACATTCTCAACTGTGCGCTTCCACCGATTGGAATCACCGTAATTCTGGATTTTTTCCTGAGACGTGAGAAATATAAATCTAACAGGGACGAGCCGCTGCAGACAATTAACTGGTTCAATCTGGCAGGTGTTGTAGTCGGAGCAATAGCAGCCAATCTGATCCCGGCGGGAATTGCAGCGGTAAATGCAATGGTAGTAGCAGCAGTATTCTATTTCATTGGTTATGCAGTATCCAGACAAAACCGGAAGTAAAGAAAGAGAGGAAAAGAATATGAACAAGATCGTAAATATCACGTCAAAAGAGGATAAAGATCTGAAATTGCAGGATATCGCAAATTCTCTGCAGGAGCTGAAGGAAGTTATGGCAGAGGTGATCGAAACCTATGAAGAAGAAAATGCAGATAACAAAAAAATGGACACACTGACAGAAGCACTGGATGCGCTGGAAGATGCTTATGATGCAGTTAGTGATGTGATGCTGGATGAGCTGTAAAGAAGCAGAAGTAAGAGTATGGGATTTCCATGTTAGAAAAGTATAGAAATACAGGGTGGAAGAAGTTTTATTTAATCTTTGGCATGTGTGATGAATCATTTACTGTGAACTGTACGGTAGATCCACCGGAAGATGTAGACAGAGGCTGGTTCATGTAATATTTTGTTAGCAGCAGGTTCAGATTTGGTTATCTGCCTGTCTGAATAATTGTAATGATTGTTATAAGCAGTCCCCGGCAAGGTTGTGAATGAACCATGTCGGGGATTTCTTTATAACGTGGGAGATTATTTCGTAATGTTCCAATGGCATAAAAAACCATATGGACAGGATTCCTTTCTGTGCACAGGAGTAAAATCAGCGAAAATGCGAGTGCCCGCAATACACACACAAATGTATTTCTTTATTACTGTAAAAATACAGGATTTTATAGGGGGAAATCATGAAAAATAGCAGATTTTTAAGCGGATTGATGTTATGAGCATGCGATCATGGCTGTTTTTCCATAGTTTATAGTCTTTGTTTTATATATTTTTTCTATGATTTTCCGCATTTTGGGCCTGTTTTCAGCTTGGATTACGTAACCGTCTGTTATGGAAATAACAAAAATGAGTATATTTTGGAACGAAAATGATGATGAAAACAACAATATTACATGTTGGTTTCAGGGAAAAAACAGGAAATACAAGATGTATCAATGATTATTAAAAAATGATATAAATGTGAATAAATTAACGTACAAATAAAAAAGAACATGCTCAAAATATAACCAGAATATATTGACAATGCTGAAAAACGATGATAATATGTGACCATAACGGAGACGGGCAAGACATAAAAAATATAACTGTATAAATACGATCAAAGAACGAAAGGGGTATTATAAAAATGGCAGAGATCAGAAAAATGGGTTACTGTGTAAATGGTGAGTGGAAAGAGTCCAAAGCAGAGAAATACATGGATGTTACAGATTCCAGTACAGGAGAGGTGATCGCACAGGTTCCATGCTGTACACCTGACGAGGTTGAGGAAGCAATCGCATCTGCACAGGCTGCATTCCCGGAGTGGTCCTCACTTTCACTGGCTAAGAGACAGCAGTACATGTTCAGATGGAGAGATGTCCTTTATGCACATAAAGAAGAACTTTCCGAGCTTTGTGCGAAAGAACTTGGAAAGAATATTAAAGAGGCAAGAGGCGATGTTCAGAAAGCGATCGAGCCTACAGAAGAAGCATGTGCACTTCCTGCAATGATCCAGGGCGATGCTGCAATGCAGGTAACAACAGGCTATGACACAGCTACATATCGTAAACCACTTGGAGTAACTGCTGGTATTGTTCCGATGAACTTCCCTGCAATGATCCCGTGGGGCTGGATGGTTCCGCTTTCTATTGCATGTGGAAATACAGTAGTGCTGAAGGCAAGCTCCCAGACACCGCTTACATCCATGAGGATCATGGAGCTCTTCTATACAGAAGGCGGATTCCCGAAGGTGTTGTAAACCTTGTAACCTGCAGTCGTGTAGAGGCTGATATCCTCCTTACAGATGAGAGAGTAAAGGCTGTTACATTCGTAGGAACAACAGGTGTCGGAAAACAGGTATATTCCAAAGCAGCAGCTCATGGTAAACGTGTTCAGGCTCAGTGCGAGGCGAAGAACCATGCACTTGTTCTTGAGGACTGCAACCTTGAGGCGACTGTAAATGCGATCATCAACTCCACATATGGATGTGCTGGTATGAGATGTATGGCTCTTCCGGTTGTATGTGTACAGGAGAGCATTGCAGACGAGTTTGTTTCACTTCTTAAGAAAAAAGCTGAGGCTATGAAACTGGGATGTGCTTACGATGAAGAAACAGATCTTGGCCCGGTTGTAAATGCAGGTCATAAAGAGAAAATCTGTAACTGGATCCAGAAAGGTATTGATGAGGGTGCAGAACTTGTTCTTGACGGACGTAATGTAGCAGTTCCAGGATATGAGAACGGATTCTTCGTAGGACCAACGATTCTTGATCATGTAACACCGGAAATGACAGTTGGAAATCGTGAGATCTTCGGACCTGTTACCTGTATCAAACGTGTGAAGGATTATGAGGAAGGAATTAAGATCATGAATGCCAACCCGTTTGCAAATGGTTCCTGTATCTTTACACAGAGCGGATATTATAGCCGTAAATTCGCTATGGAGACAGATGGCGGTATGGTAGGAATCAACGTTGGTATCCCGGTTCCGACAGCATATTTCCCATTCTCCGGAAATAAAGATTCCTTCTTCGGTGATCTGCATGTACTTGGAAAAGACGGATATCGTTTCTTCACAAGAGCAAAAACAGTTACAACTCACTGGTTTGATGAAGCTGCCGGAAAGAGAAAAGTTGGCACATGGGAAGGAAGTACTGAGGCATAATACAGACCTCGTGAATAAATCTATGTTAATACAGAGCGGATTATAAAGATCCGCTCGCAAGATAAAATCCTCTGATGAAATGAGCATATTTAAAAATAATGCACCTGCTGAACTCTTGGCAGGTGCATTATTTTTGATAAAAGCTGATCAGTCGATAGTCATAACCCGGATTCCGTGATCCTGACAGAAACTGTTGTATTCTTCGGGCAGGGCCTGGTCTGTAACAATGGCATCCAGCTTCTCCATTGGAGAGTAAGTCATAAGTGAGATCCTGCCGAATTTGGAGTGGTCGGCCAGAAGGATCATACTGTTGGTGTTCTCTGCAATAGCCTTTTTGGTGATGTATTCTTCAGCACTGGCATTGGTAAGCCCACTCTTCATGGTAACACCTGTGCAGGCCATAAAAGCCATGGAAATATTGTAGGTCTGCAGGTAGTCATTGATATCCGGGCCTGTGAAAGACAGGGTCTTGCGGTTCAGCCGTCCGGGAACGGAGATGATATCCAGGTTTGGATAAGACGCTGCCTTGTTAAAAATGAGAAGGCTGTTGGTCAGGATGGTGCAGTGTTTATTTGCGATAAAATCAACCAGGTTCAGGCACGTTGTGCCGGTATCGATATAAATGGTGTCGTCTTCGGCCACAAGCTCTGCGGCGCGGCGGCAGATTTCTTTCTTTTCTTCAGGAAAACGTCCGCCTCTTTCTTCATAGGACAGAAGAGGAAGGGTCTGTGGTGTCTCAAGTGCTGCTACACCGCCGTAAACCTTCATAATACTGCCGCGCTTCAGAAGGATATCGACATCTCTTCTGATGGTATTTTTGGATACGTTGAATGTTTCACATAATGTATCGAGAGAGGCGTTCTTGTGCTCCAACACATATTCTTCGATCATATCAAGTCGCTGTGATTTCATAGAGGTCTACCTTCTTTCTGTTGGTTAAGTCTTGGTTATATTTTATCATAAAAAAAGGTGGAGATAAAGTGTTTTTATGCGAACATACCAGTTTTTTTGACTGCGAAATGAAGAATCAGAAAATCAGTAACATATGTTATGAAAAAACGGCTTGACGAAAAATTTTTTTGAATGTAATATGAAAACGGTTTTCAAATTCAAATTTTAACGAATCAAGTAAGTCCCCTGCTTCAATTGCGAGGAGCAATAAGCAGTGGGTGGGACTTACTTGTATCAGGGGGGTACAAGCCCCTCCTGATAAACTGCGGAGCAGTTATTCGGTTATGAGCAAGTTGCGAAAGCGGATTGCGAATATCCGATTGACGATTGAGTGATTATAGTACTCCCGGAAATTACTGTATCAGGTTCAGCTGTGCAGAACATGAATTGCCGGAATTGCTATAGCTGAAAGAGAGTGGCAGATATATGGAAGAAAAAATTAAATACAGTACCAGGCAGCAGAAATTGATTCTGGAATGTCTGCAGGAGCATGGAGATACTTTTTATACGATTGATCAGTTTATGGATATTCTTCGCGGAAAGGATATCCATATAGGAAGGACGACTGTGTACCGGGGGCTTGAGCGGCTGCAGAAAGAAGGTGCGGTGCTGAAGGTTCCGTCTGTGGAAGGAGCAGCGGCTCAGTACCGTTTTGTCCGGGATGAAGAGCGGAAAAATTATGGAAAGCTTGTGTGCCTGGAATGCGGACATACGATTCCGCTGCAGTGCGGCTGTATTGATCATTTCGTTGGGCATGTGCTGGATGAGCATGGGTTTGAAATTGATCAGAGCCGGACGGTATTTTATGGATATTGTGATGGATGCCGGAGGAAGAGAAGATAATGAGTTTTAATAAAAATAAGGTCGGGGCGGCAGCAGTTCTGGCAGTAACGATCCTTATCGTTGGCAGTGTGGTTGGATATGGACTGCACAGAGCCGGAACTGTGGGGAAGCCTTTTTCGGATGACGGGCGGATTAAGGTTATGGCGAGTTTTTATCCCATGTACGACTTCGCGCAGAAGTTGGCGGAGATAAGGTTGAGGTGAAAGACATGGTTCCGGCGGGAACGGAGCCTCATGACTGGGAACCTGCAGCTACGGATATCCGTAATCTTGAGGATGCGGATGTTTTTGTTTATAACGGTGCAGATCTGGAGCACTGGGCTGAGGATGTGCTGGCCACGCTGGAGAATCAGGATCTGATCACAGCTGAGGCATCGGATGGTGTGGAACTTCTGGATGGTGAGGGGGATCATGCTCATGGAGATAACGGGAAAGATCCTCATGTCTGGCTGGATCCTCTGAGGGCAAAGCAGGAGATGAAAAATATTCGAGATGCTTTTTGCCAGGCAGATCCGGAGAACCGGGATTATTATGAAGCAAACTATGAAAAGTATGCGGGGGAGTTTGATGAACTGGATCAGGAATTCCGGGAAGGACTGGCAGATATAAAGAGCAGGGATATCATTGTGGCTCATGAAGCTTTCGGGTATCTGTGTAATGCTTATGATCTGAAGCAGCTGGCTATTGAAGGTTTGACACCGGATTCGGAACCGGACCCTGCGAAGATGCAGGAAGTGATTGAATATGCGAAAGAGTTTGATATCCATACCATTTTCTTTGAGGAGCTGGCAAGCCCCAAGGTGGCGAAAACGGTGGCAAAGGAAGTGGATGCGGTTACGGCTGTGCTGAATCCTATTGAGGGATTAAGTGAGGAGGATATTCAGGACGGAGAGGATTATTTTTCTGTGATGAGAAAGAATCTGGCAGCATTGAAGATGGCGTTAAACTAAGGGATTGATGGCCATGGTTGAACAGCTGTGCTGCATGGCATGAAATAGAAAGCAGGTGAGATGATGGGAATTTCAATAGAGAATCTTTCGTTTCATTATACTGGGACGCCTGTGCTGGATCAGGTGAATCTGGAGGTGAAGGATGGCGATTATGCGATTCTTACCGGTGAGAACGGAAGTGGAAAAAGTACATTTCTGAAGCTTCTTCTTGGTGAGCTGAAAGCCCAGGAGGGAAGTATTAAAGTAAATGGAAAAGATATCTCCGCAACATTCGGAAAGGGAGATCTGGGATATGTTCCGCAAAACAGTATCAGCAGGAACCAGAATTTTCCGGCTACTGTGGAGGAGATTATGATGACGGGAATCTATTCCTCATCATGGAGGGCGCGTTTTCGGGCGAAAAAGGAGATCCCCCGGCTGAAAGCTGTTCTTGCGGAAATGGAGATGGAAGAATACTGGAAAAGGCGGATCGGTGAGCTTTCCGGCGGGCAGCAGCAGAGGGTCATGCTGGCACGTGCACTGGTGGGAAATCCGAAGATCCTGATCCTGGATGAGCCGACAACGGGAATGGATACAGTTTCTGTGAAAACACTTGCCCGGGTTTTGAAGAAGCGTAATGAAGAACAGGGGCTTACGATCCTTATGGTGACACATGGAAACTCCAGTGAATTTAAAGGAGCCAACCGTTTTTTCAGAGCAGAAGAAGGGAGAATTGACGAGGTATGAGTATTTTACAATATGGATTTATGCAGAGGGCTTTTCTCGTGGGAATCCTTCTGGCTGTGATCACTCCCTGTATCGGAATAACAATCGTACTGAAGAGAATGTCCATGATCGGAGATGCACTTTCCCATTCGTCCCTGGCAGGAGTGGTGCTGGGACTGATCCTTGGGATAAATCCTGTGGCTGGTGCTGTGGTAATGTGTATTGTTGCGGCACTTGGGATTGAAGCCATCCGGAAAAAATCCCGCGGTATTCGGAGGTGGCGATCTCGATCGTTATGTCTGCCGGGATCGGACTGGCAGGTGTTTTGTCCGGATTCGTGGAAAACGGTGCCAGTCTGAACAGCTTCTTATTCGGAAGTATTGTGTCTATCAGTGAGGGAGAGCTTGCACTGGTAGTTGTGATCAGTGTACTGGTTCTGGCTGCGGTACTGTTTTTTTACAGGGAGCTTTTTTATATTGGGTTTGATGAGAATGCAGCAAGGATCTCAGGGGTTTCTGTGCGGAATATTAATTTTATGTTTACGATCCTGACTGCGTTGACTGTCTCTGTTGCATCCCGTACAGTGGGAACGCTGATCGTTTCTTCCATGCTGGTCGTGCCGGTGGCCTGCGGTATGCAGATGGCAAAAAGCTATAAGGGGACACTGATCTGTGCGGTTCTTGTAGCTGTCTGCACTACCATTGCGGGACTTTTTCTTTCCTATTATGCCGGGCTGAAGCCGGGTGGAATGATCGTACTTCTTGAGGTTGCATGGTTTGTAATTGTGATGTCCGTGAAAAGTTTTAACAAATAAAACACATTTTTCCCACAAAGTAAACACAATTGGATCATATACTTTGAAGCATCAAAAGGAAACAGAGAGAACTTTTTCCAGGGAGGGACTTAATCATGAACAATAACAGAAAATTAAAAATAAAGAAACTTGTTAAAAAAGGTGCAACCATCAGCCTGTGTGCAGTGCTTGCTGGTGGTATTGGTGTCGGAGCTTACGAGGGTATTAACTATTTCTCAGGTGCACAGTCTGTACAGGCAGCAACAGATAGCTCTGAGAAGCTTACACTTATGAAATCCGAGAAGAAAGCTGATGAAGAAACAGAAGATACCAGTGATACAAAAACTTCTGATACAAAAGGCAGTCTGGATGTATCCGATGTTGCTGAGGAAGCAATGCCTTCCGTTGTAGCGATCACAACGAAATCTGTTCAGGAGGTTCAGAATTACTACAGCATGTTCGGCTCTCAGTATGCACCGAGCCAGGAGCAGGAAGTAGAGGGAAGTGGTTCCGGTATTATCATCGGAAAAACAAAATCCGAGCTTCTGATCGCAACAAACTATCATGTAGTTGACGGAGCAGATACATTATCTGTTGCTTTTGCAGACGGCAGTGCTTATGAGGCAACTGTAAAAGGATTTGATGAAAATGAGGATCTGGCAGTTGTATCTGTTGATACAAAAGACGTTTCTGATGATACAATGGATGCTATTTCCGTTGCAAAGATCGGAAGCTCTGATGATCTGAAGATCGGTGAGCAGGTTGTTGCCATTGGTAATGCACTTGGTTATGGACAGTCTGTTACTACCGGTATTGTCAGTGCAAAGAACCGTAAGATCGATTCTTCAGGGCAGGTTGAGTCGAATGATTCTTCTGATAACAGCAGCAGCCTGAATAAGGGTGTTAACCTGATCCAGACAGATGCAGCTATCAATCCTGGTAACAGTGGCGGTGCACTTCTGAATATGGATGGTGAGGTTGTTGGTATTAACTCTTCCAAGCTTGCTTCTACTGAGGTTGAGGGTATGGGTTATGCCATTGCGATTTCTGATGTTGCAGATTCTCTTGAGAATATGATGAATGCGAAAGCCAGAGATAAGGTTGATAATCATGGTATTCTTGGAATCACAGGCAGTACAGTCAGTGATGAGGCTGTTCAGATCTATGGTATCCCGCAGTGTATTTGTTTCTGAGGTAACTGAGGATGGTCCTGCTGATGATGCTGGTATTACCAAGAATATGGTTATCACAGAGTTTGATGGTAAGACGATCACAAGTATTGATCAGTTGGTTGAACTGCTTCAGTATTATGAGCCGAAGGAAAAAATTGATGTGACAGTTGCTGTTCAGGATGGCAATGAGTATAAAGCGAAAACTCTTACTGTAAAGCTTGGTAAGGATGATAGTTCCGATAAGGATAGTAAGGACAGCTCTGAGGAGAGTGCGGCACAGGATAGTCAGGATTCCCAGGATGCGGATGTTCAGGATGATTCTGAGCAGGATGATGCAGATGTGTTTGCTGATGATGGTGAGGCCAGTCTGTTCAGGGATTTTGAGCAGAATGGATTGCATGACTAACTGTATATAATGAGAAAGGCTCTGTGGCTGACCCGGGATCGGGTGGCTGCGGAGCCTTTTTCGGATAACCTTTTGACATTATTACTGCATGCGTAATCGGAGGAGTTCCCACCGGGAGGTTACATTGGTTTTGCGGAAGATATTCTGCAGGTGTTTCTGGAGGGTGTTTTCACGGATACCGAGGGACTGGGCGATCTCGTCGTTGTTGCGGTACTGGAAGATCTGTTCGGCGATCTGAAGTTCTCTGGCAGTGAGATGGTTGTTGGTTTTCAGGTGGCCGAGGGTTTGCTTAAGGCTGTTGGTCTGAGGCTGCTGGTGTGTGCGGCTGATCACTCCGTGGAACTATCCGCTCCTGATGGGCGTGTGGAAACTGGCTCCTGCACTGGCAGCAGGAAACAGAGTTGTGTTTAAACCAAGCTCTAGTTGTGTGCTTTCCTGCGTGAAGCTGTTTGAGATCTTTGAAAAGATCGGAATGCCGAAGGGCAGTGTGAACCTGATCCTGGGTCCCGGTGGAATTACAGGAAACCGTATTGCAGAGAGTAAGGATGTGGATATGGTTATATTAAGAAGGGTGTTGAGGAATATCAGGAGATCAAACAGATCAATATCAATCTGAATCCTGGAATCGTTGGATGGTATGAACATTAAAAACATCAAATCGGGAGGAACTTTTATATGGGAAAAAGTAAATATGTAGTTACGATCACCAGGCAGTTCGGCAGCATGGGCCGTCCCATTGCAAAAAAATGGCCGAGAAGCTTGGGATTGAATATTATGACAGGGATATCGTGGACCAGGCAGCCAGAAAGCTGAATCTTCCGGTTTCTGTAGTGGATGAAGCAGAGGAGACGGCAAAAAAAGTCAAGGCAAGTCCTTTTTCAAGGATGATGTTTCCTCTTGGAAAAGGAACCAGCAATACCCAGGATAAGATTTTTGAGGCACAGCGGATTTCCTGGTAGATGCTGTTAAGAGAAAATTTCAGCTGTAGAATGTCAGAGATAGGATTTGCAGAGACGGGCAGTGAAGCGACACTTGAGAAGGCAGAAAAACTGGTACGGGAGGCAGCTGCAAAAGGAGCGAATATCGTTCTTTTACAGGAGCTTTTTGAGACACCGTATTTTTGCCAGAGACATGATTTTGAATATATGGATCTTGCCACAACACCGGAGGAGAATCCGGCGGTGAAGCGGTTTCAGGAGGTGGCAAAAGAGCTGGACATTGTGATTCCGGTAAGTTTTTTTGAGCGTGCGGGAAATGCGGCATTTAATTCCGTTGTGATAATTGATGCGGATGGCTGCCTGCCTGTGTTATTATAGCTGTATAAAATTTTTATAGAAAGCTTCTTTGAAATGTGGGGCTGACAGGAGGAGAAATTATGCAGGAACTGATGATCAGGCCGACGATTTACAGCTTTGATAATTGCCGGCAGTTTGCGGAGGAATTTAAGCTTGGTGAGGGAGATCTGTTGTTTACCAATAAGAGATTGTTTAAGAAATTTTTTGAGCCGCTTGGTCTTGGCTGTGATGTGATCTTCCGTGAGGATTATGGTAAGGGTGAGCCTACGGATGTGATGGCAGAGGCGATCTGGAAGGATGTGCCGAAGGATGCGAAGCGAGTGATTTCTGTTGGCGGCGGCAGTATTCTGGATCTTTCCAAGCTGTTTGCACTGGAGAATATTTCTCCGGTTACGGATCTTTATGACGGGCTTCTTCCGATCGTGAAGAATAAGGAGCTGGTGCTTGTTCCCACTACCTGTGGTACGGGTTCTGAGGTGACGAATATCTCGATCCTTGCGCTGACTACGAAGGGTACGAAGAAGGGGCTGGCTGTGGAGCAGCTTTACGGTGATTCTGCCGTGCTGATCCCGGAGCTTCTGGAGGATCTGCCGTTTCAGTTTTTTGCGACAAGTTCTATTGACGCGCTGGTTCATTCTGTGGAGTCCAGTCTTTCTCCTAAGGGAAATGGGACAACCAGAATGTTTGGATATAAGGCTATCGAGATGATCCTGAAGGGATATATGGAGATCAGGGATCATGGACAGGAAGCCAGAATTCCGCTGATGAAGGATTTCCTGATGGCTGCCAACTATGCAGGTATTGCCTTTGGTAATGCCGGGTGCGCAGCTGTTCATGCGCTGAGCTATCCTCTGGGTGCCAAGTATCACGTTGCTCATGGTGAGTCCAATTATGCAATGTTTACCGGTGTGCTCAATAATTATATGGAGATCAAGAGTGACGGAGAGATTGCACGTCTGAATAAATTTATGGCAGAAATTCTTGGATGCGATGTAGATGTTGTTTATGCAGAGCTGGAGAAGCTGCTTAATGTGATGATTCCGAAGAAGGCTCTGCATGAGTATGGTGTGACTGAGGCGGAGCTTGAGGAGTTTACGGATTCTGTGCTGGAGAACCAGGGCAGGTTGATGGCAAATAATTTCGTGGAATTGGATCGGGAGAGGGTTTATAAGATTTATCGGGAGTGCTTTTGAGTATGTTGCAGAGCAGAATGTGAAAAGCAGATTTTACAGTTGAATGATATGGATGAACCGGGCAGAGGTTTTGGAGCTGCCCGGTTCATTTTTTGTACAAAAAATCAAACAGAAAACCGTTTGATCAGTGTAGTGGACACTTCAATCTTTACGGAATGCGGCACAGGTGTTTTGAGTTCACGGATGAGCTGTGCGGCGGCTGTCTGTCCCATGAATTTTCGTGGGACATCAATGGTGGTAAGAGCCGGATCGATAACGCGTCCTTCGGAGATATTGTCGAAGCCTGCGATGGCAATGTCTTCGGGGACTTTGTAGCCGCGAAGTTTCAAAGCTTTAATCGCTCCGATGGCAATGAGATCATTGTCCGCAAAGTACGCGCCGGCGAGAGGAGTTCCGCTGTCTATGATTTCCAGCATGTCGGAGAATGCGCCCTCAATAGATGGAGAGAGTTCGTGAATGATGGATTTTGCAGTGGACATCCCGTGTTCGCGCACCGCCCGGTGAAAACCGTGTGTCCGTTCGCGAAAGTTAGTGATTCTGTAGGAAGAGCAGAGATGCCCCGGCTGGCGGCCGCAGCGGTCGATGAGATAGCCGGTGGCCAGGTAGGCTCCCTGTGCGTTGTTGATGAGTACGCAGCTGCAGTCAGCAGAATCGAAATAGGAATCCAGAAGAACTACAGGAACTGAAAGCTGAAGAAATTCCCTGCATACAGAAGCAGAAACTTCTGTACCAAGGAGAATAACACCTGCACACTGAGAAATGCGAAGCTCCTCAATGTATTTCTGAAGATCATCTGCTTTTTCATAAAGCTGAAAGGTTTTCAGATGATAGCCGTTTTTTCGGCACTCCTGTTCAATACCTTCTGTGAGCTCTGAGAAGATCGGCGTATAATTTAAGATCGCATTATGAGCCCGGCAGATAATGCAGTAAATGTCTCCGGTCACATTTTTTTTCATGGAAAGCCGGCTGAAATCGTAGCCGGCTTTTTCTGCTTCCCGGATAACAAGAGCTCTGGTTTCTGTGCTTACGCCGGGTTTCCCGTTCAGAGCCATGGAAACGGCTGTGGCGGAGAGATTTAATCTGGCAGCAAGTTCTTTTGCTGTGATACTCATATATGTCATTCCTCCAGTCTGATAAAGTAAATATATCATCTGTATAGATTTCCCAAACTGTTTTAATTATAGAATGTTTTCCGGCCATTTACAACAATAAAGCTGGAAATAAAGTAGAAATCACTTTATTTTTTATAGAAATAAAGTAAAGATCAAGATATTATACAGATAACAAAAATGAACATAAAAAACGAATCACATATAAACAAATAAAACCGAAGACATGGATTCATGAAAGGAGTTCAAAAATGGACAAGATCAAAATTGGTTACGCACCAACCAGAAGAAGTATTTTCAGCGCACCGGATGCAGTGAAATATCGTGGACTTACTGCTAAGAGACTTGAGGAGCTTGGTGTTGATTTCGTAGATATCACAGACATTAACGATGAGGGGCTTCTCTACAACGATGAGGACTTGAGAAGATCATTGCCAAATTCAAAAAAGAGAAGGTTGACGGACTTTTTCTTCCACACTGCAACTTTGGTACAGAGTATGAGTGTGCAAGACTTGCAAAAGCTCTTGATGTCCCGGTTCTTCTCTGGGGACCGCTGGATGAGAGGCCGGAGCCGGACGGAACAAGACTTCGTGATACACAGTGCGGGCTTTTCGCAACAGGTAAAGTTTTAAGAAGATTCCGCGTTCCGTTTACATACATGACAAACTGCAGACTGAATGATCCGGTATTCGAAAGAGGGATCAAAGATTTCCTTGCTGTCTGTAATGTAGTAAAAACATTCAAAAATATCCGTATCCTTCAGATTTCCACAAGACCGTTCGATTTCTGGACAACCATGTGCAACGAGGGCGAGCTTCTTGAGAAATTCAATATCCAGCTTGCACCGATCCCGATGCCGGAGCTTACTGATGAAGTAAAGAAAGCAAAAGCAGAGCAGACAGAGGTTCAGGAAGTTATGCAGTACTGCCGTGACAACATGGAGATCTGCATCAAAGAGGATGAGCTTGAGAACGTAGCAGCTCTTAAGGTTGCCATGAAACATCTGGCAGAGAAATATGGCTGCAAAGCAATCGCGATCCAGTGCTGGAATCAGCTTCAGAGCGAGCTTGGAATCATGCCATGTGCAGCAAATTCCCTGTTAAATGATGAGGGAATCCCGACTGTATGTGAGACAGATATCCACGGTGCGATCACAGCACTTATGGTAGAGGCAGCAGGTATGGGCGAGACAAGAAGCTTCTTTGCTGACTGGACAATCCGTCATCCTGATGTAGAGAACGGCGAGCTTCTTCAGCACTGCGGACCATGGCCGATCTCCATCGCAAAAGAAACTCCGAAGCTTACTTACCCGTTGGCATTCGAGCATCCGGGAAGCATCACAGCTGAGGCAAAACACGGCGATGTTTCTCTGGTACGTTTTGACGGGGACAACGGAGAGTATTCACTTCTTCTCGGAAATGCAAAAGGTATCGACGGACCGAAAGGTATGGGAACTTACCTCTGGGTTGAGGTTGAGAACATTAAACGTCTTGAGGCTAAACTGGTTGAGGGACCATACATTCATCACTGTGTCGGTATCCACAAGAATGTTGTTCCGGTACTTTACGAGGCATGTAAATATATCGGTGTAACACCGGATCTTTATGACCCGATCGAGGAAGATGTAAAGGCTTATCTCCGCGGAGAATGATAAACAGGAAACACAGCGGCACGTTTTTTCCAGGATAAAAAACGTGCCGGGCTGTGAATATGAAATATAGATTGAAAAAAGAAAGGACAGGAATCAGCATGGATTTTAGAGAATTAAGCAAACTTGCGTATGATCTCAGAAAAGACACAGTAGATATGATCGTTGCCGGAAAAGGTGGACATATCGGTGGTGATATGAGTGTTATGGAGACTCTGGTAACACTGTATTTTGACCAGATGAATATTTCTCCGGAGAATATGAATGATCCGGACAGAGACCTTTTTGTAATGAGTAAAGGACATTCTGTAGAAGCTTATTATGCAGTACTTGCAAAGAAAGGCTTTCTTGATATCAAGGAAGTAAACGAGAAATTCAGCAAATTCGGAACACAGTATATCGGACATCCGAACAACAAACTTCCGGGAATCGAGATGAACTCCGGTTCTCTGGGACATGGACTTCCGGTTTGTGTAGGTATGGCACTTGCAGGAAAAATGAACAAGAAAGACTACCGTGTATACACAGTAATGGGTGATGGTGAGCTTGCAGAGGGTTCTGTATGGGAAGCTGCTATGGCAGGACACCAGTACAAACTGGATAACCTTTGTGCAATCGTTGACCGCAACAGACTTCAGATTTCCGGAAATACAGAGGATGTTATGGGACATGACGATCTTCATGAGAGATTCAAAAGCTTTGGATGGCATGTGATCGATGTTGCTGACGGAAACAGCATTGAGCAGCTTCACGCAGCATTTGAGGAAGCGAAACAGACAAAAGGCCAGCCGACAGTCCTGATCGCAAATACTGTTAAAGGTAAAGGCTCCGCAGTTATGGAAGATAAGGCAGCATGGCATCATCATGTACCGACTCAGGAAGAGTATGAGCAGATCATGAAAGATTTTGAAGAGAGAAAGGAGCAGCTGTAATTATGAATAAGATTCCAAACCGTAAAGCAATTTGTGACGTACTTTTAAAAGAAGCGGAAACCGATAAAGATATCGTTGTTCTCTGCAGTGACTCCAGAGGTTCTGCATCCTTAGCACCTTTTGCAGATGCATATCCGGAGCAGTTCGTTGAGATGGGAATCGCTGAGCAGGATCTTGTCAGCGTATCAGCAGGCCTTGCACACTGCGGTAAAAAAGCTTTCGCAGCTTCTCCGGCATGCTTCCTTTCCACAAGAAGCTATGAGCAGTGCAAGATCGATGTTGCATACTCCAACACAAATGTAAAACTTATCGGAATCAGTGGTGGAATCAGCTATGGTGCTCTTGGAATGAGCCATCATTCCGCACAGGATATCGCAGCTATGTCCGCAATCCCGAACATGAGAGTTTATCTTCCAAGTGACCGTTTCCAGACTGCAAAACTGGTTGAAGCACTTCTGAAAGATGAGAAACCGGCATACATCCGTGTAGGAAGAAACCCGGTCGAGGATATTTATACAGAGGATAACTGCCCGTTCGAAATGGACAAGGCAACTGTTCTTACAGAAGGAACAGACGCAGCGATCATCGCATGCGGCGAGATGGTCCGCCCGGCACTTGAGGCTGCAAAGCTTCTTGAGAAAGACGGCATCCACGCAACAGTTCTTGATATGTACTGCGTAAAACCTCTTGATAAAGAAGCAATCGTAAAAGCAGCATCCAATGCAAAAGTTGTTGTAACTGCTGAGGAGCATGCACCATTCGGCGGACTTGGTTCTATGGTAAGCCAGGTTGTTGGTGCGGAGTGCCCGCGTAAAGTTCTGAATATTGCACTTCCGGATGCACCGGTTGTAAGCGGAACCTCCCAGGAAGTATTTGATTATTACGGAATGAATGCAGAAGGAATTGCAAAAGCTGTAAAAGATGCGCTGAAATAAGGTGAAAATTATGGAAAAAAAATATGTTCTTGCGGTTGATCAGAGTACCCAGGGAACGAAAGCGATCCTGTTCGATGTGAACGGTGATCTGGTCTGCAGAACAGACCTTCCTCACAGACAGCTGATCAACGAAAAAGGATGGGTTTCCCATGATCTTTCCGAGATCTACAGCAATACGATTCAGGTTGTAAAAAATCTCGTAGAGAAGGCCGGAATCCAGAAAGAAGAGATCGCGTGTCTTGGAATCAGTAATCAGAGAGAGACATCCGCAGCGTGGAGCCGCAGCACAGGCGAGCCTCTGGCACCTGCCATTGTATGGCAGTGCTCCAGAGCTTCCGAAATCTGTGAGCGTATTAAAACAAACGTGATGATCGATCCTGACCGTGAGCAGAAGAAAAACGGTGGTGTTGCAGAGATCATCCGCCAGAAGACAGGAATGCACCTTTCCCCGTATTTCCCGGCAGCGAAATTTGCATGGCTTCAGGAGAACGTAGAAGAGGTAAAACAGGCAAAAAGAGACAACAATCTCTGCCTGGGAACCATTGACACCTGGCTTCTGTTTAAACTGACAAAAGGCAAGGTTTATGCAACGGATTATTCCAACGCATCCAGAACTCAGCTTTTCAATATCCATAACCTGAAATGGGATAAAGAGATCTGCATCTGGTTTGGCATTAATGCAGATATGCTTCCGGAAGTGTGCGATTCCAGCATGCAGTACGGAACAACTGATTTTGAGGGATATTTCCAAACTCCGATCCCGATCTGCGGTGTGATCGGAGATTCCCAGGGAGCACTGTTCGGACAGGGCTGTATCGAAAAGGGAATGGTCAAGGCTACATATGGGACAGGTTCCTCTGTTATGATGAACGCAGGAACAGAGCCGATCATGTCAGATCTTGGTCTTGTAACTTCTCTTGCATGGGGGCTTAACGGCAAAGTCACCTATGTACTGGAAGGAAATATAAACTACACAGGCGCAGTTATCACATGGCTGAAAGATGACATGGGACTGATAACTTCTCCGGGAGAGACTCAGGAAATGTCAGAGCAGGCAAACAAAAACGATACTACATATCTGGTTCCTGCATTTTCTGGTTTGGGAGCACCTTACTGGAAATCCGATGCAAAAGCCATTATTTATGGAATGAGCAGGACAACCGGAAAGAAAGAGGTTGTAAAAGCAGCCCTGGAATCTATTGCTTATCAGATCACAGATATCGTTGAGATGATGAAGGCAGAAGATGGAATGACTGTAAAAGAGCTCTGTGTAGACGGCGGTCCTACAAGAAACCAGTATCTGATGAAGTTCCAGAGTGATATCTTAGGAACAACAGTAAGCCTTCCGAGATGTGAGGAGTCTTCCGCATTCGGAGCTGGCCTGATGGCCGGATTAAGCTGCGGACTTTATAAGATGGAGAGCATTTTTGAGGTGAAGAACCGAAATCAGTTTATTCCATCTATGAATCAGCAGGAAAGAAACCAGAAATACAGCGGCTGGAAAAATGCAGTAGAAAAAGTTCTCGTATAATTATAAAAAATTTCTCAGTATAAAAATGGGAGTTCAGGCAGCGGCATTTGCTTGACCCTATGTGTATGTCAGATTATAATATAATAACAGGCATTTTCGAATACACTCCAGATGTATCGGAAATGACGGAAAGCCGGTCTTTGCCAGTATCATGTGCAGAGGCCGGCAAAAGTTATATTCAGAGATAAATGATCATCCATTTGCAGTGGCAGTGCAGTGGCATCCGGAGATGATGTATGATTCTTCGGATCAGCTGAAGCTTCTTCGGGCATTTGTGGAGGCAGCAGGGAAGGAGACAGAAACATGAATATTTGTATATATGGAGCATCCAGCGCAGAGCTGAAAAAGATTTATTATGAGAAAACAGAGGAACTGGGACGCATGATGGGAAAGCGTGGCCATGGACTTGTTTTCGGCGGCGGAAAAGAAGGTCTGATGGGTGCGGCAGCCAGAGGCGTTGACAGAGAGAATGGTTATATTCTGGGTATTGCGCCGAGATTTTTTGACCAGCCGGGAGTTCTGTATGAGCATTGTACAGAGTTTATTTTTACTGAGAACATGAGAGAAAGAAAGCATCTGCTGGAAAGCCGATCTGATGCAACTATTGTGGTACCTGGGGGAATTGGTACTTATGAGGAGTTTTTTGAGATCCTGACATTGAAGAGTCTGGGACGGATTGACCGTCCTATCGTTCTTTATAATATCGAGGGTTATTATGACAGCATGAGGGCACTTCTGGAGTACACGGCAGGAGAGAAATTCATGTCCAGAGATGTTGTGGGTATGTGCCGGTTCATGAAAGACCCGGAGGAGATTCTGGATTATATTGAGAATTACCGGAATTATGGTGGAAAGTTATAAAGAAAATAAAGTGAAGAGGATCATGAAAAAGACGCGGCCTTTTATCGGAGGATAAAAAGGTACGCGTCTTTTTTCAGTATGATATTAGGGGATTATTATGGGTTTGTGCGTGCTTACATTTGATTACGATATTTGGGATCAGAATTCGTAATTTTTATGTCTTTTGAAGAAATCCTTAGTTTCCTTCACAACCACACCGCTCAGGGCAAGAAGAGCGATCAGGTTCGGGAATGCCATCAGGGCATTGAAGATATCTGCGATGTTCCATACAGCTGCTACAGTCATATATGGTCCGATGAATACGCAGATGATGTACAGCCAGCGGTATGTTGTAACTGCGGCTTTGTTTCTGTTGAACAGGTATTCCAGACATCTTTCACCGTAGTAATCCCATCCGAGGATTGTTGTGAATGCGAAGAATACCAGGCACAGCATCAGTGAGAAGGATGCTACAACCGGCGGGAAAGGAAGTCCTTTCTGGAATGCGGCTGTTGTGATGGCAACACCCTCAAGACCTGTGTTCCATGTTTCTGTAATGACGATGGAAAGACCTGTCATTGTACAGATAACGATAGTATCAATGAATGTACCTGTCATGGATACAAGACCCTGACGTACCGGCTCCTTTGTCTGAGCTGCAGCGGCTGCGATCGGGGCACTACCAAGACCGGACTCATTGGAGAAGATACCGCGGGCGATACCCTTCTGCATAGCTACGACCATGGTTCCCATTGCGCCACCTGCAAGTGCGCTTCCTGTGAAAGCAGATTTTACGATAGTTACGATCGCTGCAGGAACTGCAGTGATGTTTGTGATCACGATGATCAGTGCCAGTACAACATAGAGAACTGCCATAAACGGTACAACGACCTGGGATACCTTTGCGATCCTCTTGATTCCGCCGAGAACGACAAGTCCTACACATACGGTAAGTATCAGACATGCGACTACAGTTGCCCAGGAATATGTATTTCCGAAAAGTGCTACTGTGTGTGCTTTATCCGGGTCAAAGAAATTGGTAACTGCAGATGCGATACCGTTTACCTGTGTAAAGGTTCCGATACCGAAAAGTCCCACACCTGCTCCGAAAAATGCGAAGATCTTGGCAAGCCACCTCCACTGTTTTCCCATACCGTTTTCGATGTAGTAGAATGGTCCACCGAGAACGTGGCCTTCTTTGTCAATGGTACGATACTTGATCGCCAGAAGTCCTTCTGCGTATTTGGTTGCCATCCCGAAGAATGCAGCTACGATCATCCAGAAAAGTGCTCCTGGTCCGCCGGCTGCGATAGCAGTTGCGACACCTACGATATTTCCGGTTCCGATGGTTGCTGAAAGCGCAGTACACAGAGCTCCGAAGCTTGTGACCTCACCATCGCCGCCTTCTTCATTTTTTACCATGAATTTCAGTGCCTTTCCGAGATGCCTTACCTGTAAAAGACCTAACCGAGCGGTTAACAGAATTCCTGTGAACAGGATCAGAATGATCAGCGGAAGTCCCCAAACGACTCCGTCAAACCATGTGATAAAGTTGTTGATTTGTGTAAACATTACTCTTTCCTCCATCCTTTTGCCTGAGAGATTTACAGCATTTTGTGTGCTGCGTACACCTTCGGCGCTCTTCCCTTTTGATTTGAAGAGACTCTCCTGAGTTTTTTTATTTTTGAATGCTGCCAGAACCTTTTTTGTGTGCGGTAGTGGCGGTCATTCGTTCTGTGTAGAAATACACTGTAACACAGGTTATCACATGAATTGATGGATTTCAATGGGTTTTTTAAAAAAATTGCATTTATTAGAAAAATTAATCGATATATAATCGGGATTTTGGGGTATTTATACCGACCTGATTTGCTAGATGCCTTTTCTTGTTGCTTTTTGTTGTTTCTTGGGGTTTTGTGTTTTACAGGGGTGAGGTGGTGTGATAGAATATAAGCGTTGCAGCAGGCTGGTTATTAAGGTATTATCTGGTATGGATCCTGCGCAGTGAAGGTGGATCGTGGATATCTGCCTGACAATATTTTCAGAGAGGATGAGGTAGAAGGTTTATGGGGGAGTATTTGAAGAACATTAACTGGAAGCATGTTCTGATCATGTGTATCGGAAATGTTTTTGCAGGTATGGGGATTGGAATTTTCAAGCTGGCCGGGCTTGGAACGGATCCGTTCAGTGGAATGAATATGGCGGTTGCAGATACGCTTGGTATGGCTTATGGTAACTTTCAGCTGATTGTAAATATCGTGTTATTGATCATTGAGATTGCTTTTGGCAGAAGATTCCTGGGAATTGGAACTATTGTGAATGCGGTGTGCCTGGCTTATATTACTACGTTCTTTTATAATATTTATACAGGTGTGTTTGGATTGGAGCTTGTGGCACTGCCGGTGCGTTTGGTGGCACTGTGTGTGGGTGTTGTGATCTGTTGTCTGGGCTTGTCTATGTATCAGATGCCGGATGAGGGAGTTGCACCTTATGATAGTCTTTCCCTGATCATGACAGAGAGATGGCCGAAGATTCCTTATTTCTGGCACAGGATGTCCAATGATGTGCTTTGTGCGCTGATCTGCTATCTGACTGGTGGTGTTGTGGGTATTGGTACACTGGTGACGGCTTTTGGGCTGGGACCGGTGATCCATTTCTTTAATAGGGTTTTTACCGGGAAGCTGCTTGCCTGGGTTGATGGTGAGTGAGTTTGTAGTTGTATGGGTTGAGCTGAACTGGCTGCGGGATGTGGCTGGTTCGGCTTTTTTTGGTGAAAAGGGACGCCCGTGAGGCGTGTGCTGCCTGTCGCTCCCCTCCTGCAGAGTCCGGCGACAGGCAGCACACGCCTCACGGGCTGGCTTTTCAGGGCGGTAGGGTAGTGTGGCTGCTCGGGAGTTGGATGAGCTATCAGTGCTTCGCTGGATGCCTGGGATGACAGGTGGGGATGTGATGAGATATAAGGAAACGATATGAAGAAGCAGACTTGTAATACTCGTGGTTATGTAAAAAGTGCATATTGCTTTTTGACGGTATTACAGAGTTGCTATGCTGTGTTAAAATATAAACAATATTAATATAATACAGTTATATTATTCATTTTATAACTATTTATAAATGTGTTATGATATCTTCTGATGAGAGATATATAATGAACACGGTCGTATGAAATGAGAGTGTTCATGAATAGCTGGCTGTCCGGGTTGCCGGGGCTTATGTGATGAAGGAGAGGATATTATTATGGAATTTAATCATGGCGTTTTGTTTTCAGATACATATCAGAAGAAGCTGAAGTCTCAGTTTTATTATGCAGATAAGGATCCGCAGTATGGTGCGAGACTTTTCTTTGAGAACTCTGGTGGTTCTCTGAGACTTAAGAAGCTGTTGAGGCTAAGGCTGCTATCGAGGAGTTTCCGGATTGTCCGGAGCGTGCCCGCGGCAGAGGTTTTGATCTGGCAGATTATGTTAAGAATGGTACTAAGGAGATCCTTGAGGTTATTTTTGGTGCAAAGAGTGGTGCGCTTATCACTGAGCTGACTGCTTCCCAGACTATGTTCCATGCAGTTGGTACGATTATGGAAGGTGTTGACTGGGGTAAAAATGCGGTTACTTCTGCTCTGGAGCATCCATCTGCCCACGATGCGGTTGAGTATTACTGCAAGAAGACCGGCAGGGAGTTCCGCGAGGTTCCGGCTAATAAGGTAACCGGTGGTCTTGATCCGGATGAGATCATGAAGTATGTGGATAAGGATACTGTTCTTCTCAGTATTATGGCTGCTTCCAATATTTCCGGTAATATCATGGATATCAAGGAGATCGCACGTCGTGCAAAAGAGATCAACCCGGATATTTATGTTGTCAGTGATGCAGTTCAGCATGCTCCTCATGCAGTGATCGATGTTGAGGACTGGGATGTGGATGTCTGCAACTTTGCACCATATAAGTTCTTTGGTGTTCGTGGCTGCGGTTATGCTTATGTTTCTGACCGTGTTGCTGTGATGCCGCATATCAAACTGACATGCAAGGATGATAATGTATGGGCTCTTGGTACACCGGCTCCGGCTAACTTTGCGGCTATGATGGCGGTTATTGATTATGTTTGCAGTATCGGTAAGCATTTCCTGGGCGATTCTGCACAGAAATATAATAAGCGTGAACTTTTTGTTGAGGGTATGAATCACATTCATCTTCAGGAGAGAGCGCTTCTGTACCGTATGCTGGAAGGTACCGATAAGGTTCCGGGTCTTCGTCATATTCCGGGTGTTCAGGTTTATGTGGATATGGAGGATCTTACTTATAAGGATCTGATCGTTGCCATGGGTATTGAGGGTATTGAATTTGCAGAGTGTGCAAGAAGATATCTTGAGCATGGTGTTACGCTGTTCGAGCGTGTTAAGAGCAGCCCATATTCCAAACGTATCGTAGAGACTCTTGGACTTGAAGGTGCACTTCGTGTTTCCCCGCTTCACTGCCATGGAACAGATGATATTGATAAATTCCTGAAGATCACTAAGGATATTGCTGAAGGTAAATAAAACAGAATAAGTTTTTGTAAAAAATAAAACAGGAACCGCTCTTTTCTCATGTTTTGGCATGGAAGAAAAGGGTGGTTTTTTTATAAGGATATTGGGGATTTTTCAGGGCAAGTGATAATAATATGGGATAAATGATAATCATATTGAATAAATGATATTCTGTGCAGGAAATTTCTGCTAAGATAGGATTATTAAAATATACAGTGGGAGGCAGAGATGAAAGAACTTCTTTTTGGGGCGGCTTATTATGATGAATACATGCCGTACGACAGACTTGATAAAGATATAGAGATGATGAAAAAAGCGGGGATCAATACGGTGCGTATTGCGGAGTCTACGTGGAGTACCTGTGAGCCGCAGGAAGGTGTGTTTGATTTTTCTCATGTGGAGCGTGTGATGGATGCCATGGAGGAAGCAGGGATCAATGTGATCATCGGAACGCCTACGTATGCAGTGCCTGCGTGGATGGTGAAAGCTCACCCGGATGTGATCGCCACAACGAAAAAAGGCGCAGGGATCTATGGTGCAAGACAGATCATGGACATTACCAATCCGGTGTATCTTTTTTATGCAGAGCGTGTGATCCGCAAGCTGATGGAGCTCAGTGCACACAAGAAATGTGTCATAGGTTTTCAGGTGGATAATGAGACAAAATATTACGGCACAGCAGGAAAAAATGTGCAGCTGGCTTTTGTGAAATATTTAAGAGAAAAATTTCATGATGATCTGGATGCCATGAACCATGAATTCGGGCTGGATTACTGGAGCAACCGGGTCGATGCATGGGAGGATTTTCCGGATGTAAGAGGAACCATTAACGGCAGTCTGGGAGCAGAGTTTGAGAAATTCCAGAGGACTCTGGTGGATAAATTCTTAAGCTGGCAGGCTGGGATCGTCAGTGAGTATAAGAGAGAAGATCAGTTTATTACCAATAATCTGGATTTTGAATGGAGAGGTTATTCCTACGGGGTGCAGCCGGATGTGAACCATCTTCATGCATCACAGGCCCTGACTGTTGCTGCAACAGATATTTACCATCCGTCACAGGACGATCTGACAGGAGCGGAGATTGCTTTTGGCGGGGATATGATCCGCAGCCTGAAGCATGATAATTATCTGGTGATGGAGACCCAGGCGCAGGGATTTCCGTGCTGGACACCGTATAAAGGACAGCTTCGGCTCTGTGCGTACAGCCATCTGGCATCGGGTGCAAACAGTGTGATGTACTGGCACTGGCATTCTATCCATAATTCATTTGAGACATACTGGAAGGGCCTTCTCAGCCATGATTTTGCGGAGAATGATACTTACCGGGAGGCTTGCATCATTGGAAAGGAATTTCAGGAAAAAGGCAGCCATCTGGTGAATCTTAAGAAGAAAAATGATGTGGCAGTGATGGTAAGCAATGAGGCTCTGACTGCGCTGAACTGGTTTGGTATCCAGGCGACGTCCGGGGATAATGGTGAGATCCGCTACAATGATGTGGTGCGCTGGATCTATGATGCGCTGTATCGGATGAATGTAGAGTGTGATTTTGTATGGCCGGAATCTGAGAATCTTTCTGAATATAAGGCGATTTTTGTACCTGCGCTTTATGCTGCACCTGACAGCACTTTGGAGAGGCTGAATCAATATGTGAAAGATGGCGGCACTCTGGTTGTGACGTTTAAGAGTGGTTTTGCCAATGAGAATGTGAAGGTTCATGCGGATGCACAGCCGCATATCCTTAAGGATGCGCTGGGGATCAGCTATGATCAGTTCACGTTTCCGAGGGATGTAAAGCTGTCAGGGAAACTGTATGGTGAGGAAGGCACTGATGATTCTGTAAGGATCACAGATGCAGATATAAATTCTGATGATGCGGATTCGGCAGAGGTTGGAGAAGCCAGGGTTTTTATGGAACTTCTCAAACCGGAAGGAGCAGAGGTGCTTGCAGGATATGAACATTATAACTGGAAAGGATATGCTGCAATAACCCGAAATAAATATGGCGAAGGTACTGCATATTATCTGGGATGTATGACAGATGATAATACTCTTTATAAAGTGATAAAAGGTGCTCTTGGAAGTGCAGGTGTTGAATTATCTGGTTACAGCTATCCGGTAATTGTACGTGAAGGAACAAATGATTTTGGAAAAACTGTCCGGTATTTCCTGAATTATTCTGCAGAGGAACAGAAAGTTACTTATAAGTACGATGATGGAGAAGATGTGATTTCCAGTGAGGGAATTAAATCTGGTGAAGAGCTGAAGATTTCTGCCTGGGATATGCGGATTGTTGAGGCATAGTAACAGTTAGCGTTTGCAGGGAATATTTTGCGGGTTTTCCAGGGGAAAGTCACAAATTGGACAGCAATTAATAATATTGGGAAAAGGGGGCGCAAGCTCCCTTTTTGTGTACATGATAGGGGTTTCTTATGCTATACTGGAGTAAAAAAATGAAAGGGGTGTTATGGAATGGAAAAAATGAGCAGCATAATAAGGCGGGAATTCAAAAAAGGTGATGATATCCGCGATGCAGGTCTGACAGCTCCAGATGATGTGATACAATATAAAGATATTGCTTATGGAAAAGATTCTGCCATGCAGGTGCTGGATGTGTACCGCCCGAAGGATACAGAGGGAAGTCTGCCGGTAATCGTCAGCGTACATGGTGGCGGCTGGGTATATGGTGATAAAGAGCTGTATCAGTATTATTGCATGAGTCTTGCACAGAGAGGCTTTGCAGTGGTTAATTTCACTTATCGGCTGGCACCGGAGTATCAGTTTCCGGCACCTGTGGAAGATACGAACAGTGTTTTTGCATGGATTCTTGATAATAAAGATAAATATGGCATGGACGTGGAGAATCTTTTTGCAGTGGCGATTCAGCTGGTGGACAGATCCTTTCGCTGTATGCAGATATCTGCACGAATGAGGAGTATGCAAAAGAATATGATTTCCAGGTACCTGAAGGCCTTAAGATAAAGGCTGTGGCCTTAAACTGCGGTCAGTATAACATGGAAGATACCAGCGATATGACCAGGCAGCTTATGGAGGAGTATCTTCCGGAAAAAGGAACTCAGGAAGAATTAAGAAGGATATCTTCTGATCTGTACATAACAGATCAGTTCCCGTCGGCGTATATTATGACTGCAGAAGGTGATTTTCTCCGTGAACAGGCACCATATATGTACGGGAAATTGAAAGAGAAAAATGTATTCTGTGAGCTTCATGAATACAGCAGTCCGAAGGAAAAGCTGATGCATGTTTCCATCTCAATATGAGATCTGAGGATGCGAAGAGATGCAATGATGATGAGTGTGAGTTTTTCAGGAAATTTATTGGGAGGTGACAGGAAATGAAAAATATTCTTATCGTAGTAGACATGCAAAATGACTTTATTGACGGAACACTTGGCACAAAAGAGGCTGTTGCCATTGTGCCAAAGGTGGAGGAGAAGGTTCGAAATTTTGACGGAGAAGTATTTTTTACAAGGGATACCCATGAAACGTATTATCTGGAAACCCAGGAGGGAAAAAATCTTCCGGTTAAGCACTGTATCCGTGATACCGAAGGCTGGCAGATCCGAAAAGAGTTGGATGCACTGAGAAAAACAGAGCCGATCGACAAAGAGACTTTCGGCTCAACAGATCTGGCGGGCGAACTGGTTACACTTAATGAAGACCAGGGAATCGGAAGCATTACTCTTGTGGGACTTTGCACAGACATCTGTGTGATCTCCAATGCTCTTCTGATCAAGGCATCCCTTCCGGAAGTGCCGATCTGTGTTGATGCCACATGCTGCGCTGGCGTAACACTGGAGAGTCATGAGAATGCACTGAAAGCCATGGAGGCGTGCCAGATCAGGATTATCAGATAAAAATATATCTGACGAAAATTAAATATTTTTTTCAATAAATAAAACTATCCTGAACAAATTGCAAAGTTGAGAAGCTTTGTACCTGACAGGATAGTTTTATTTGCGTTAAAAGGCTGCGAAAAACATATTGAAATATGAAAGTGATGAATGAACAGGATACGCGGGCAGACGAGATGAGTGAAAAAGAACAGCTGAAATATACAGAATATTCTTATATAAGATACCGCATTAATGTGCGAAAGTTTATTTTTTTTGAAAAATGACAATAAAAATGTGGACAAAACCAAAAATAATGGTTAATATATACACATGCTCAAAAAACTAAATATAAAAACTATGCGAAATATATAATATAAATCCACTATTGATAAAAAATATATAGATATATTTATAAAACAACATCGGGTATATCAATACAGGAAACAGTGGGGAAATAACGGGAGGGAGATATTATGTTGAAATTTTTCAAAGGAAAAGATAAAGGAAATGTAATTTATGCACCCTGCAAGGGAAGAGTGGTTCCCCTTGCGGAGGTTCCGGACCCGGTCTTTGCAGATAAGGTACTGGGTGACGGTTTTGCGTGATCCCGGCAGAGGGCAGGATATATGCTCCGGCAGACGGTGAGGTAGCAATGGTATTTGATACTCTTCATGCTGTTACGCTGACAAGCACTCAGGGAGCGGAAATACTGATACATATCGGACTGGATACAGTCACACTTAAGGGAGAACCCTTTAAAGCCCATGTTGCAGCAGGTGACAAGGTTAAAAAAGGTGATCTTCTGATAGAGGCTGATCTGGACAAAATTGAGAAAGCCGGTTTAAATACAATTATCCCGGTTCTGATCTGCAACACAGATGATTACGGAAAGATAAGCCTCCAGAAGGAGGGGGATGTTTCGGCGGATGAAGCCGTCCTCAAGCTTTCATGATCATCTTCATGCAGCTGACAGGCTTATAGCAGCCCGGAGATAGTAGCAATTTTCGGGGTGTTATAACCGGAGTGATCCGGTCAAATATATTTATTTTAAGGGAGGGGAAATATATGAAATTTCTTCAAAAACTGGGAAAAGCGTTAATGCTTCCAGTGGCAGTACTGCCAATCTGTGGTATCCTCATGGGTATCGGATACAGGTTATGTCCGGCAACCATGCAGGGTGGAGACATTCACGGCGCAGCCAATCTGATCGGTCTGTTTTTGGTTAAGGCAGGCGGAGCGCTGATCGACAACATGGCGATCCTTTTTGCTATCGGTGTTGGTGTCGGTATGTCAGAAAAGAATGACGGAACCGGCGGAATTGCTGCACTTGCATCCTGGCTGATGCTCACAACACTTCTTTCTACAGGATTTGTTACAACCATCATTCCATCAATCGCTGACAGTGCAACAAAAACTCTTGCATTTGACAAAATTGCGAATCCTTTTATCGGAATCCTTGCCGGTATCATCGGATCTACATGCTATAACAAATTCAAGAGCACCAAGCTTCCTGACTGGCTGTCATTCTTCAGCGGCAAGCGTTGCGTAGCGATCATCGCAGGAGTGGTTTCCATTATCGTATCTGTTGTATTACTGTTTGTATGGCCATTACTTTTCAGCGCACTTGTAGCATTAGGAAAAGCGGTTGCAGGTATGGATGTTGTTGGTGCAGGTATCTATGCATTCCTGAACCGTCTGCTGATTCCTACCGGATTACATCACGCACTGAACAATGTATTCTGGTTTGATACCATTGGACTTGGTGATCTTCAGCGCTTCTGGGCAGGTGAAACCTCTGCAGATGTATCCTGGAGCCTTGGAATGTACATGTCCGGATTCTTCCCATGTATGATGTTTGGTATTCCTGGTGCAGCACTTGCAATGGTTAAATGTGCGAAACCTGCAAAGAAAAAAATCGCGATCGGTCTTGTTGCATCTGCAGCAATCTGTGCATTTATCTGTGGTGTAACTGAGCCGTTCGAGTTTGGATTTATGTTCCTTGCTCCTGGCCTCTATGTGATCTATGCATTACTTTACGGTATCTTTACCATGATCACAGTTGCTCTTGGATTCCGTGCAGGCTTCAGCTTCTCCGCTGGTGCGATGGATTTACTTTTCTCATCCTCACTTCCGGCAGCACAGAAGACATGGCTCATCCTTCCTCTTGGAATTGCAGCATTCATCGTATTCTATGTTGTATTCCTTTTTGCCATCAAGAAATTTGATCTGAAGACTCCGGGAAGAGAAGACGATGACGATCTTGAGGCAGAGAAGAATATCGAGCTTGCAAATGATGATTATACTGCTATTGCCGCAAAAATCCTTGAAGGCTGTGGCGGAAAAGAGAACATCACAAGCATTGATAACTGCATCACAAGACTGAGACTTGAGGTTAAGGATATTACAGCTGTAAATGATAAAGTGATCAAATCTGCAGGTGTTGCAGGCGTGATCAAACCTGGAAAACTTCTGTACAGGTTATCATCGGAACCAAGGTTCAGTTTGTTGCAGATGCATTTTCTGCGCTTTGTAAATAATGGCTTTTTTGGAGTCAGGTATTTGTTAAAATAATTATGGGGCAGCAGCAGAACTGTGAAAACGGTTCTGCTGCTGTTTTTTGTATACCTTATATTGACCGATACTTTCAAAAAGCGTACAATGTTACTTCGATAAAAAGCAACCGGTCAGTGCGTTTACAATTGCAATATTTCTACAGGGGGAATGAAGTTAATGAAATCCTGCATATTTCACAAAAAATATCTTTTAGCCGGCATATATATTATTTTTGTTCTGTTTACCTGCTGTAATTCCCGATTTTATCATACACCGCTGGCAAAAATATGTTCCGTAACAGAAAAACAGACTCTGAGCAGAGAAGGAACTAGGGGCTCAAAAGAATATTACTATACTCAGAATATTACGGCACGGATATTAAACGGTTCGCATAAAGGGGAAAAAATAACGGTCTCTAATGAATATACATCTTCTCAGGTTCAGACCAAGAAATATCATAAAGGAGACACCGTTCTTTTAAGCGGTTCAAAGGAAAGCCCCGGAAAAACGATACGTTCTGTAAAAAGGGATGGGTATCTGGCATTACTGGCAGGAGGATTATTTTTTCTTCTGATCTGCATTACAGGAAAGCAGGGATTTTACACGATCATATCACTGATACTGAATACAGTCATATTTGCGTATGGATTTCAGGCTTTTACAGAAGGGAAAAATATTTTAAATATCTGTAATGTCATCGCAGTTCTTTTTTCATTGACTACATTGATCTGCTTAAATGGAATTCATAGAAAAACATTTTCCTCAGTTCTTTCAACACTGTGTGTTCTGTTTCTGATCATGGCATTGTTTGAATTTTCTATTTATATGTACGGAGATCTGGATTATTCCAATCTGGAATACCTTGGAAGTACAGGCAATTCAGCAGATATATTCTGGGCAGATATTATGCTGACAGGACTTGGTGCAATTATGGATGTGACGGTGACGATCAGCGCAGCAGTAGGAGAGATCGTGCGGAAAAATCCATCGGTTTCTCTGAAAAGACTGATACATTCCGGTCGTGAAATCGGATATGATATTATGGGAACCATGATAAATGTACTGCTGTTTGTTCTGGCAAGCGGCATGATTCCCATGTTCATACTTAAGATGAATAATGATATAAGCTTTATAACGATCGTGAGATACCACATTCCATATGATATCTGTCGTTTTCTGATAGAAAGTATTGGAATTGTACTGGCAATACCGGTATCTGTTTTTATTGCTTCAGCGATTATGAAAATACCATCACGGAAAAGGGGTGTCGGAGAATGATCATTTTTCTTGCATTGATTTTAATTTTTCTGGTGATCTTGATTGGCGGAGAGCGTGGAGCATGTCAATTATGACACTGGCGGGGAATATTGTAATTTTGTTTTTTTCAATTATGCTGATGTCTGCCGGTTTTCCTGTACTGCTCCTGATATTGGTGGCAGGTGCAGGTGTCTGTTATATTTCTCTGTTTTATCAGAACGGAAATAATCCAAAGACGCGGGCGGCTTTTCTGGCTACACTGCTGGTAATGTTACTTTTGTTTATTCCGATTTATATTATCACATGGAGATCAGGAAGTTACGGGTTAAATGAACTGCAGATTTCGGAAGACGATTTTATGTATTATTACAGTACGGATCTTCATATTAACATGCTTCATGTAGGAATATTTGTAACTGTTTTCAGTACTCTTGGGGCTGTTATCGATACAGCATTATCTGTAACATCTTCTGTATATGAAGTCTGGACTCATAAAAACAGTCTGACAGCGAAAGAGCTTACAGCTTCCGGCTATCAGGTTGGGAAAGAAATTATCGGTACAACTGTAAATACGCTGCTGTTTGCTTATCTTGGAGGAACTATTTTATTATTTTCATACATTCAGACACAGCAATATACCCTGGAGATCATTCTTAATTCCCAGTTCCTATTCCAGGATGTTGCAGTCATGCTATCTGGTGCGGTAGCCTGCCTTATTACCGTCCCGGTATCGATCGGATGTATTATTCGACAGATTCACCGTACTGATTCGGAAGAAAAATCTGAAGTTATATAATAGCGTTAAAAAACAGTCAGATCTGTCGTAAATGTCGTAAATTTGTGGTCAAAAAATGATAAGAAATGGAGAGTGCTAATAATATGAATGCAGGCTACGAAGTGACTGCGTTCATGAGCAAGCAGCGAAGCGGATTGCGAATGTCCACTGTTATGACGTATACAAAGGTAAATGGATACCTGATTCCGAATCTCACTTATAAATCCGGTGAGCAGATGGAGCAACTTGGCAAATATGGATTCTTGCGCAGAGATTATCTGAAGAATCATAAAAATTCTCTGTATCAGGTGATGCTTCTGCAGGATACTATTGGAAAGCACCTTCTGGAAGTAGACAAGGCAGCCAGAGAACGGGAAGAAGTGGTCCTGAAACATAAAACGATTTCCAGAAGATTTTTGTTTTCAGCTTACAACAGAAGAAGCAGAATCTTTGAAGTGCCAATCTGGCACCTCAAAAATACAAGAGTCAGGAAAAAAGGATGGACGAGGTGGCAGACGTACGCTACCGTATGTATTTACAGAGCAGGGAATATCAATGCTAGCCAGTGTATTACATAGTGAGGTGGCAATCAATGTAAGCATAGGTATTATGCGGGCATTCGTAGAAATGAGACGGTTTATAGCCAATAATGCACTTTTGTTTGAAAGGATTAGTAACGTTGAGTTAAAACAACTTGAATATCAGAAAAAGACAGATGAAAAGCTGGAGCAAATTTTTGAGTACATATCAGATCATGAGGAGTCTAATCAAAAGATATTTTTTGATGGTCAGATATATGATGCGTTCAGTTTACTAATAGGACTGATTCAGAAGGCAGAAACGGAAATTGTTCTGGTAGATGGATATGTGGATGTAGGAACATTAAATATTTTGTCAAAGAAGAAAGAAAATGTGGCGGTGACAGTTTATACACTGCAACGGACAAAATTATCTCAAACAGATATAGATAACTTTAATGCACAGTATCCTAAACTGGATGTGAAGTACACAAGAGCATTTCATGATCGTTTTTTAACGAATCAAGTAAGTCCCCTGCTTCAATTGCGAGGAGCAATAAGCAGTGGGTGGGACTTACTTGTATCAGGAGGGGTACAAGCCCCTCCTGATAAACTGCGGAGCAGTTATTCGGTTATGAGCAAGTAGCGAAAGCGGATTGCGAATATCCGATTGACCTGTAAAGAGTGAAGAGATATTTGAGTGGCAGATGAAATAAAAAAAGAGGAACTGCATTCAACTACAGTTCCTCTCAAATATACACCATATATTACTCGATTGTATATTTGGAAATAATCTGCATTACGTTATCCAGAGCAGCGCCGTCTGCGTGGATGTTGAGGTCGATTGGCTTGGAGAGATCCAGGCTGAAGATACCCATGATGGATTTTGCATCGATCACATATCTTCCGGATACTAAATCAAAGTCGCAGTCGAATTTGCTGATCTCGTTTACGAATGCCTTCACCTTATCGATGGAGTTCAGTGAGATTTTAGCTGTTTTCATTATAATAACCTCCCTTGATAGATTTTTGTATTTACAGCTTTCATCTTACCTGCCGACTACCAAAAAGTCAAGGTGAAAAGAGATAAAAATTGTTTCAATAATTAGTTAAAATGTAAAAAAAAGAGAGGGAATATGGGAAATAAAGTTGCATTACACAATCTGGGCTGCAAAGTAAATGCCTATGAAATTGAGGCTATGCAGCAGCTTCTGGAGGAGGCCGGATATGAAATCGTGCCTTTTGAGCCAGGAGCAGACATTTATGTGATCAATACCTGTACTGTCACTAATATTGCAGACAGAAAATCAAGACAGATGCTTCACAAGGCAAAAAAAATGAACCCGGATGCAATTGTTGTGGCAACAGGCTGTTATGTGCAGACAGGCGGAGAAAAGCTGGAAAAAGACGAGGCGATCGACCTTGTGCTTGGCAACAACCAAAAGGGAAATATCGTGGATGCACTGGCAGAATATACTGAGAACAAACCGGGCCACGGCTCTCACGTGATCAAGATCAATCAGACAAAAGAATACGAAGATCTTTCTATCGATCATACAGCGGAGCATGTAAGAGCATATATAAAGGTTCAGGACGGATGTAATCAGTTTTGTACCTACTGCATCATCCCGTATGCAAGAGGCCGTGTGAGGAGCCGTAATATTGAAAGTGTACTGAAAGAAGTCCGTGCACTTGCAAAGAAAGGATATAAGGAGGTAGTTCTTACAGGAATCCATTTAAGCTCCTATGGAGTGGATTTCCCGGAGGAGAAGAAAGAGACGCTGCTTTCTCTGATCCGTGCAGTTCATGAGATTGAAGGAATCAAAAGAATCCGTCTTGGTTCCCTGGAGCCTGGAATTGTTACCAGAGAATTTGCAGAAGGGATTGCTGCACTTCCGAAGGTCTGCCCGCATTTTCATCTTTCCCTCCAGAGTGGATGCGATGAAACCCTTGAGAGAATGAACCGCAGATATAGAAGTGGCGAATACAGAGAACGCTGTGAGCTTTTAAGGGAAGTTTATGGAAATCCGGCATTGACTACAGATGTGATCGTAGGTTTTCCGAAGGAATCAGAAGAGGAATTTCAGAAGTCCTATGATTTTGTGGACAGTATCCGTTTCTATGAGACCCACATCTTCAAGTATTCCAGACGACAGGGAACGAAGGCTGCTGCTATGGATGGACAGCTGACAGAGGCTGAGAAAGCTTCCGCAGTGAAAAAATGATCGCCATGCATCATCGCCATGCAAGTGATTATGAGAAGTCCATGCTTGGAAAAGAGCTGGAAGTTCTTATAGAGGAAGAGTACGAAAAAGGCGGTCAGACCTGGTATCTGGGACACAGCCGGGAATATATCAGGACAGCTGTGAAGAAATCTGAAAATTACGGTGTGAATGATATCGTAAAAGTAAAAGTAGAAAGTTTTCTGGAAGATCACATTATGACAGGCGAAGTCGTGGAGTAGAGAATGAGATCTCGCTTAAATTTAAGATTGTAATTTATGTAAATTTATATTAAAATAAATAAGAATATATTTTAAGGACGTGAGAGACAATGGCAGAGAATAATCTGGGAAATACACAGTATTTCAGAACAAAACCGGATCAGGAGCTTCAGGTAAAAGAAGTCCTGGATCTGGTATACAATGCAATGGATGAGAAGGGATATAATCCGGTAAATCAGATTGTAGGATATATTATGTCCGGAGACCCGACCTACATCACAAGCCATAAGGGTGCGAGAAGCATGATCATGAAGGTGGAGCGTGATGAGCTGGTAGAGGAACTTCTTACCGAGTATATTAAGAATAAATCCTGGGAACGGTAATTATATGAGAGTACTGGGACTGGATTACGGCTCGAAGACAGTAGGTGTTGCAGTAAGCGACCCACTTGGTCTGACAGCACAGGGCGTGGAAACGGTATGGCGTAAGCAGGAGAACAAGCTGCGCCGTACGTTGGCACGTATTGAAGAGATCATTTCGGAGTATCAGGTGACAGAGATCGTTCTGGGATACCCGAAGAATATGAACAATACCGTAGGAGAGCGGGCTGAGAAATCTCTGGAATTCAGGGAAATGCTGGAGAAACGTACAGGCCTGCCTGTTATTATGTGGGATGAAAGACTGACTACCATGGCAGCGGACCGTACACTGGAAGAGACCGGCGTGCATAAGGAAGACCGTAAACAGTATCTGGATCAGGTAGCTGCAGTTTTTATTTTACAGGGATATCTGGATGCTGCTGCCCACAGAAAAGAGCAGGAGCAGAATAACTCAGAAGTGTAAATCCCGAATACAACAGGAATGCGGATCGTAAATATCCGCCTGACAAGAACGGATAAGGAAGAATTAAATATGGAAAAAATAGTATTTCAGTCAGACGACGGCACAGCTGCTGAGTTTTACGTAGAGGAGCAGACCAACATTGCGGGTGTGACTTATCTTTTGGTGTCCGATTCACAGGATGAGGAAGCAGACGCATATATTTTAAAAGACATTTCAGCTCCGGGAAGCACTGAAGCTTGTTATGAGATGGTCGAGGATGAAGATGAGCTTCAGGCTGTATACGCAGTTTTTCAGCAGATGCTGGATGATGTGAATTTTGAATGGAGGAGCGATTTTTGAAAAGCGAAAACAACGGTGACAACAGAAACGCGGAGGGCAGGAATTTTAACTCCGCAGGTGGTTCCAGAAGACAGGGACCAAGACAGAGAAAAGCTGGATCAAGGACAAGACAGTACCGTAGTGGGAATAATAACAATAAGCCACATCAGGACAAACCTTTCCGCCCAGCAGTGAAGAAAACAGCAGCAGCCGGAGCTGTAAAGAATAACAGCAGAAATATGCAGAGACCGGTAAGAAACAGCGGCAGACCTTCCGGAAAGAAGAACAACCGCAGATCATCCTCGAAACTGAAGATCATACCGTTAGGCGGTCTGGAACAGATCGGAATGAACATCACTGCCTTTGAGTATGAGGATAGCATTGTAGTTGTAGACTGCGGACTTTCTTTCCCTGAAGATGATATGCTGGGAATTGACCTTGTCATTCCTGACGTGACATACTTAAAGGAGAATATTTCCAAAGTCAAAGGCTTCGTGATCACTCACGGACACGAGGATCATATCGGAGCACTTCCGTATGTACTGAAAGAGGTTAATGTTCCGATTTATGCAACCAAGCTTACTTTGGGACTGATCCGCAATAAATTGAAAGAACACAATCTTGTGCGGTCCACGAAGATGAAGGAAGTGAAGCACGGACAGGTGATCAATCTTGGAGATTTTGCTGTAGAGTTCATTAAGACCAACCACAGTATCCAGGATGCATCTGCACTTGCGATCTACTCTCCGGTAGGTATCGTGGTACACACAGGAGACTTTAAGGTAGACTATACACCGGTATTCGGAGATGCCATTGACCTGCAGCGTTTTGCTGAGATCGGTAAAAAAGGCGTCCTTGCACTGATGTGTGAGAGCACTAATGCAGAGAGACCGGGATTTACCATGTCCGAGCGTACAGTAGGGCATGTATTTGATAATTTGTTTAACGAATATCGTACATCAAGGATCATCATTGCAACTTTTGCTTCCAACGTAGACCGTGTACAGCAGATTATCAACACTGCATACCGTTTCGGAAGAAAAGTCGCAGTAGAAGGCCGGAGTATGGTTAATGTTATTTCCGTAGCATCTGAGCTTGGCTATCTGCAGATCCCGGAGAATACACTGATCGAGATCGACCAGGTGAAGAATTATCCGGATGATAAGGTTGTCCTGATCACAACAGGAAGCCAGGGTGAGTCTATGGCAGCACTTTCACGTATGGCAGCCAACATCCATAAAAAGATTACCATCAAGCCTAACGATACCATTATTTTCAGCTCCAACCCGATTCCGGGAAATGAGAAAGCCGTTTCCAAAGTCATCAATGAGCTGTCCATGAAAGGAGCCAAGGTTATTTTTCAGGATGTCCACGTTTCCGGACATGCTTGCCAGGAAGAAATCAAGCTGATCTACTCTCTTGTAAAACCGAAATATGCGATCCCAATCCATGGTGAGTACCGTCATCTGACAGCACAGAAGCACATTGTGGAGGATCTTGGAATCCCGAAGGAGAATATCTTTATCCTTGCATCCGGTAACGTACTGGAACTGGACGGACAGGATGCCAAGGTAACAGGAAGCGTTCACACAGGAGCGATCTTTGTAGACGGACTTGGGGTTGGTGATGTCGGAAATATCGTACTTCGTGACCGTCAGCATCTGTCTGAGGACGGAATTATGATCGTAGTTATGACATTGGAGCGTCACAGCAATGTAGTCCTTGCAGGTCCGGATATTGTTTCCAGAGGTTTTGTGTATGTAAGAGAATCTGAGGATCTTATGGAGCATGCAAAACAGGTTGTGGAGACCGCACTGGATTCCTGCCTGGAGAACAACATTACAGACTGGGGCAAGATCAAGACAGAAGTAAAAGATGCACTTGGTGAGTATCTGTGGAAACGTACCAAGAGAAGTCCGATGATCCTGCCAATCATCATGGAGGCATAAGAACATGGATGAGATCAGCATGGACATTGAGAAGCTTCTCGATGCTGTGCACAGAAGCAGTGAATACCAGGAATATCAGAAACAGGCGGCTGAGCTTGACAAGATCCTGAGCTGAAAGCCAGGGTGATGAGATTCCGGGGAGATAATTTCAGACTTCAGAGCCAGGCAAGCCAGGATGAGCTGTTTCATGTATCGGAACAGCTCAATCTGGAGTCTGCAAGTCTGAGACAGAACCTGAAGGTAAATGCCTATCTTGATGCTGAGCTTGCACTGTGCAGACTGATGCAGAGAATATGCAGAACTCTGGTGGCCGGGATAGACATACAGATTCCTGATCTATAGGAGGAAGAAAGACTATGGCAGACACAAGAGACAAGGTAGGCAGGGCCGGAGTTTTTCTGGCCGGCGGGGTATTTAAGATTGCCCTGTATATCTGCATCATTGTATTTCTGATCTGGATTGGAAAATCAACATATCAGTTTGGATATGATGTGTTTAACCAGCAGGCCATGAGCCTGGTGAAGGTCAGCAGGTAACTGTGGTCGTCAAGGAAGGTTCATCTGCATATGATGTTGGCAGAACACTGGAGCAGAAAGGTCTTGTGAAGAATGCTCTTGCTTTTGCAGTGCAGGAGAGAATGTCCGCATACCACGGAAAGATCAAGGCAGGTACATACCTTTTAAGTACAGCCTACACACCGACCAGGATACTGGCCGTGCTGTCGGGAGAAGATAATGGGGAAGGATCGAACAGCCAGTGATTGTAGAAGAACGTATGAAAACCTATATCAATTCACTTGATATGGGAAATACTCCTTTTCTGCAGGAGTTGGAAGCACAGGCACTTGCGAACAGGGTGCCGATCATCCGGAGGGATATGCAGAGCTTTATGAGGATGCTTCTGGCTGTGAAACAGCCGAAGCGAATTCTGGAGGTGGGGACTGCCGTAGGCTTCTCCACACTTCTTATGTGTGAATATGGACCGGATGATCTGAAGATCACCACCATAGAGAATTATGCAAAGAGAATTCCTGTTGCGAAAGAGAATTTCAGACGTGCAGGAAGAGAATCCCAGATCACGCTTCTCGAAGGAGACGCCGGTGAGATCCTGAAAGAACTTACCGGAACTTTTGACATGGTATTCATGGATGCAGCCAAAGGACAGTATATCAACTGGCTTCCGGATGTGCTGCGGCTGATGAAAGAGGGAAGTGTGCTGGTGTCAGACAACGTGCTGCAGGAGGGAGATATTATTGAATCCCATTATCTTGTGGAACGGCGCAACCGGACAATTTATAAGAGAATGAGAGAATATCTCTGGCAGCTGACTCACAGCCCGATACTTCGTACTTCGGTACTTCCGCTGGGAGATGGAGCTGCTGTAAGTGTAAAAACAGGAGAGCAGGTTTTATGAAACGACCAGAACTTTTGGTTCCGGCGAGCAGCCTTGAAGTTTTGAAGGTTGCCGTCATATATGGTGCAGATGCCGTTTATATAGGCGGAGAAGCTTTTGGACTCCGTGCAAAGGCTAAGAATTTTTCAAAAGAAGATATGTGTGAGGGAATCAAATTTGCACATGATCATGGTGTAAAAGTTTATGTGACAGTGAATATCCTGGCTCATAACAGAGATCTTGAGGGAGTAAGGGAATATCTTCAGGAGCTGAAAGAAATCGGTCCTGACGCCCTGATCATTGCAGATCCGGGAATCTTTATGTATGCAAAAGAAATCTGCCCGGAGATCGAACGCCACATCAGTACACAAGCCAACAATACCAACTATGAGACATACCGTTTCTGGTATAATCTTGGCGCGAAACGTGTGGTAAGTGCCAGAGAGCTTTCCCTGGAGGAAATCCGTGAGATCCGTGCGCACATTCCGGATGATATGGAGATCGAGACATTTATCCATGGAGCGATGTGTATTTCCTATTCAGGAAGATGCCTGCTCAGCAATTTCATGGCAGGAAGAGATGCCAATCAGGGAGCCTGTACACATCCGTGCAGATGGAAATATTCTGTTGTTGAGGAGAAGCGTCCCGGAGAATACATGCCGGTATTTGAGAATGAGAGAGGTACTTTTATTTTCAATTCCAAGGATCTCTGTATGGTAGAGCATATGGAAGATATTCTGACAAGCGGTATTGACAGTCTGAAGATCGAGGGTCGTATGAAAACAGCTCTTTATGTGGCAACAGTAGCCAGAACTTACCGTAAGGCTATTGATGACTGTCTGGAAAGCCCGGAGAAATATCATGCCAATATGCCATGGTATCAGGAACAGATATCAAACTGCACATACCGTCAGTTCACAACCGGATTTTTCTATGGAAAACCGGATGAGAACACTCAGATCTATGACAGCAATACTTATGTGAGAGAGTACACATATCTTGGATTTGCAGAAGAGATCGACGAGCGCGGTCTTGCGAGACTGACTCAGCGAAACAAATTTTCTGTAGGAGAGACTGTTGAGATCATGAAGCCGGACGGAAGAAATATTTCTGTTCAGGTAGAATCTATTTACAATGAAGAAGGCGAATCCATGGAGAGTGCACCGCATGCACAGCAGAGAATCTATGTGAAGTTTACTGAAACACCAGAGGTGTTTGATATCATCCGAAGAGGCGAATAAGATATTACCAGGGGAGAACGGAAAAAACGTTCTCCCTTTTACTGTTTTTCGGGAAAAAGAGCTCTGAGTTTTCGGAGTGCATTTTTTTCGATGCGGGATACATAGGATCGGCTGATGGAAAGATCTCTGGCAATCTCACGCTGGGTCAGTGGCTCCTGGCCGCCCAGACCATAGCGGCAGCAGATCACATGGTATTCTTTTGGCGAAAGGGTGTTTTTGATATGTTTAAGAAGATGGGAGAGATTGTCGTGCTTAAAACAATCTTCCACAACGTCTATAGGAGGGCTTTCAATCACATCCAGAAGGCTGATCTCGTTGCCTTCCCGGTCAGTGCCAATCGGGTCATAGAGCGAAACTTCTCTGGAGCGTTTTTTGCGGGCACGCAGCATCATAAGAAGTTCATTGTCAATGCAGCGGGCAGCGTATGTGGAAAGCTTGGAAGCACGGCTCAGATCAAAAGTGGAAATGGCTTTGATAAGGCCGATGGTACCAATGGAGATCAGGTCATCCGGGTCTTCATCGCAACTCTGATATTTTTTTGCAACATGGGCTACCAGGCGCAGATTGTGTTCGATCAGAATGTTTTTTGCTTTCGGATCGCCCCTTTGGAAGCGGAGCAGATAGCGCTGCTCTTCATCAGCAGACAGCGGTTTTGGGAAAGTTTTCAAAGATTCACCTCAAAGGGGATTTCCATATAGTTTATGAAAAGGACACGCTTTTCGTGCTTTTCCAACAAAAACATTCAGACCCGGACAAAGGCGAACACCTGTTGCACCGCTTTTGGTTCTGGTGTATAATCATAAAATATGAATGATAATAACAGTGTATATGACGAGGAGTACATATTTTGAAAAAGAGGATAGAACAGCTTCTTAACGGAAAATTTATTTATGAACAGCCGGGGCTTCTGTTTTCTCAGGATGAGATTTCCGTCAGCCTTAAAGCAGGAGATACGACGAAGAATGAAATCTATTTTGGAACAGATGATAATCGCAGGATCAGCGGTTTTGTCACATCTTCAGACAGACGACTGGTACCGGGATTTGACCGTTTTTCAGGAACAACAGTGCGCATGCCATATGGAGTAGATGCAGAAGGAATGGAGCCAGGCGAGTGTTTTGAGGGATGGCTGTGTTTTACTACAAGCATCGGAGAATATAAACTTCCATTTAAAGTAACGACAAAAACAGAAGAAGTGAAGAGTTCCGGCGGCAGGGTCTCCTCGCTGGATGAATTTATCCACATCGCGAAGAGAGATTCCCGCGAGGCTTACAGGATTTTCACAGAGCCTCATTTTTCCCTGATCCTTAATGACCAGAATGAGAAGATCCGCGCCCTTTATGCAGGAATGTCCCGGCAGCCGGTGACATACCAGCATCTGGAGGAGTTTCTGATAGCAGTTGGTGCCAAGGAGAAAGTAACGTTGGAACTCAATAAAGATAAGGCGAATTTCTATGATGTCAGGGAGTCTGTTCAGGAGTCTCTTTACATCCACAGAAGCGGATGGGGACATTTACGTGCAGATATTGAGGTAAACGGAGATTTCCTGGAAGTTGGTAAGCATGTTGTGACAGACGATGATTTTATCGGAAGTACCTGTGAAGTGAATTATGTGATTCACAGAGAGCGAATGGGACGCGGCAATCAGTACGGAGAGATCATTGTGCGCACCCCGTATCAGAAACTGGTCTGCCAGGTTCTTGCATCCCGCGGAACAGAGAGTACTGTAAATATCGATCTTCTGGAAAAAAAGTACAGGGCCGAGATGATCAGGGAATATCTGGGGTATATCTGCGGTAGAATGGATTTTGGCACATGGACTGCCAATGCACATGAGCGTTTTGACAAGCTTGGCGAAAACGGGCTGAAATATCCGGAGTATGAGCTTTTTGAGGCATATATCTTTCATCTGGAAGGTGAGGACGATAAGGCAGAGGAGATTTTACTGAGATATCAGAACAAGTCTTTCCAGCATAATGAGCTGGAACTGGCTGGAATTTATCTGTATCTTTGTGTGGAGACCGGGATTTACAGAGATAAGTCCCAGGCTCTGCGAAGGATCCAGAATTTCCAGATGCAGAAAGAGGACAGTTTTATCCTTCTTAAGCTGGTATTTGAGATGGATCATAATCTTTCTCCATCCAGAAAGATCTTTCTTATGGAAGAACTGTTTGAGAAAGGCTGTACAAGCCCGTTCCTTTATCTGGAAGCATGGAACAGCATCTGTGGGGATATGTCACTGCTTCACAGAATGAACAGTTTCTGGGCACAGGTATTTCTTTTTGCAGGCAGAGAACAGATGCTTACGGAAGAGCTTGTGATGCGCCTTGCCTATCTTTCAGGATATGAGAAGACATTTAATGAGAGCCTTTACCGTGCCATGGTCATGGGATGCGAGGCATTTCCTACAGATGATACAGTTGAGGCCATCTGTAAATACATTATGAAAGGAAACCCAAGGAAACCGGAATATTTCTGCTGGTTTTCCCAGGCTGTTGAACGAGGCATCCGGATCACAAGACTGTATGAGTATTATGTGGAGACATTGGATACATCCTACAGAAGAGTGCTTCCGAAGCCACTTCTTATGTATTTTACTTACAACAATAATACACTTGGAGATTCTAAGCGTGCTTATCTTTATGCCTGCATTATCGCAGAAAAAGATAGGGATCCGCAGACTTATGACAGCTACAGGGAGAGCATGAGGGAATTTGCTTTGCACAAACTTCGTGAAGGCCGGATGAATGAGAACTATGCGGCTGTTTACCAGGAGTTTATGTGTGAGCCTGGTAACAGAGAGGAAGCCCAGGCGGTTGCTGCCAGAATGTTTACCAGCAGACTGTTTACGGATGCTTCCAGGGTTCGCAGTGTGATCGTCCGTCACAGACAGATGAAGAATGAAGAAATCTATCCGTGTATTCATGGTGTTGCCTATCCGCGTATCTACACAAAAGATGCAGCTGTTGTTTTTCAGGATGAGAAGCAGAGACGGTATGCTGTTACAGTGGATTATAACTGCTCTCCGCTGTTTAATGACAGAGAAATGGTCCCGACAGTTCTGGCAGAGGGAGCAGATGAACCGGGCGTTCTGCTTTATTACTGCGAAAATTATGAGATCAACAGGGAGAATCTGGGAATTTTCCATAAGCTGGTACGTTCTTCTGCTTTTACTGAAGAGTACAGAAACCTTGTGCGAAAAAGAATTCTGAATTATTACAGCACCCATGTTCAGGGGGAAGATCTGGATGTTTACCTTCAGAGGATGGATTACCGTGAGTATGCCATGGTAGATAAGAAGACGCTGCTTACGATCCTGATCCAGAGAGGGCTTTTCCCGCAGGCAATGAGCGTTGTGGAGGCTTTTGGATTTGAAGGTGTGGATGAGCGGGCACTTCTGAAACTGGTGAGCAGGATGATCACCCGCTGCGACAGTGCTGAGGATGAGGAGCTGATCGCTCTTGCTTCTTACGTATACCGTAGGGGAATTTATGATGAGGTGATCCTTAAGTATCTGATGAAGTTTAGGTTCGGACCTGTGGATGAGCTTTTTGCCATCTGGAAAAGTGCCTGTGGCTTTGAAATGGACACTTACAATCTGGAGGAGAGGATCCTTTCACTTCTTATGTACACCTCAGATTACAGGGAAGAGGGCGAAGAGATCCTGAAGGCATATGTCAGACATTCCGGAAAAGAGAGGGTGATCGGAGCTTATCTTACCATGAAGGCTTATGGAATGTTTGTAAAAGACAATCCGGAGACACCATGTATCCGTGAGTATCTGAAATGCAGACAGGAGAGGGAATGGCCAGGCGACAGAGTCTGTGATCTGGCATTTCTGAAAATCCTCTCAGAAGAGAAGCCATCTGATGATGAGATCCTTAAACTGGAGGAGGAAATCCTTGCTTCCTGTGTAAAAGCAGGACAGGTATTTGCATTTTTTGCAGATCTGGATCAGTCTGTCCTGCAGCCTTATCAGCTGGATGATAAGACATTTGTAGAGTATCATGCTCTCCGGAGGATTCCGTCACTCTGTATTATTCTCTGGACACAGGCTTGGAGCTGCGCCGGAATATAAGAGTGAGCCATTGCGTAATATATATGAGGGGATTTTTGTAAAGACATTTACCCTGTTTTACGGAGAGACTCTTCGTTATTATTTCCAGACAGAGGACGCAGACGGAGTGCATAAGACAGAGGAGAACGTTCTCACAATGAACCAGACTGATGACAGGGCATCCAGTAAGTATCTGCTGATCAACCAGATCCTCTGTGCCAGAAAACTGGAAAAAGAGCCGGAAGTCAGGGAAAAACTCGACAGGTATCTTTGTCAGGAACAATACGTTAATGAAATGTTTGTCATAGAGAAGGAATCCGAAAGATGAATGAAATTCGTGATCTGATCATAGGAATCGATATTGGAAAAGAATATACACAGATCTGTTACTACGACAGGAAGGCAGAGGAAGCCCGTTCCCTTTCCATGAAAGTGGGAGCCAGCCAGTATGAGGCTCCGGGATGTCTATGCTACCGTGCAGAACATGATGATTACTGTGTGGGACTGGAAGCAGAATATTTTGCCAGGGAAAAAGGCGGCATCATGATTGGAAACATTTATGATATCTGCCAGAGCGAAGAAAAACCGCAGGTAGCAGGGGAAGAGAAAGATCCCGCAGAGCTCATGGCTTATTTTCTGAAAGGGATACTGAAATTTCTCGGAATCCAGGACATTGTAAAAAATACAAAATGCTTATGCCTCACCTCACCGGAGCTTACCGGTGTTCAGGTGCGTAATTACCAGAAAGCATGCAGCCTGGCAGGTTTTCCGGCTGAGAAATATATGCTTATGGATTATGGTGAAAGTTTTTATTATTATGCATTGGGCCAGAAACGTGAAACATGGAACAGAAGTGTTGGCTGGTATGCATTTACAGAAGAGGACGTAATGTTCCGTAAGCTGACTATCAACGGATCTGTAAGGCCATTCCTTGTAAAAATGGAAAAGCCTGTAAACACGCATCTTCCGCCGGAAGATGAGATTCGAGATATGGAATTTTGCCGCTTTGTAACGAAAACGTTGGGAAAAGAGCTTTTTTCCAGCGTGCAGATCACAGGAGACGGGTTTGACCAGCACTGGCACAGCAGTCTGTAAAGCTTCTCTGCCATCAGGGGCGCAAGGTGTTTTATGGAAATAATCTTTTTGCAAAAGGTGCCTGCATCGCCGGCAAAGACCGTCTGGAGGATAAGAAGCTGAAAGGATACCGTTTCTTAAGTGATTCCCTTGTGACAACTGATGTGGGGATAGATATGCGGGTCATGGGTTCTCCTGCTTATTATCCGCTGATCGAAGGTGGCTATAACTGGTATGAATGTGGGGCAGGCTGCGAGCTGATCCTAGATGATACAGAGGAGCTTGTGTTCATTGTGGGAATTCCGGATGAAACAGAGAAGCGACGTGTGGGCATGCCTCTTCCAGGACTTCCGAAACGGCCGAACCGGACAACAAGGCTGTCCCTGGAGCTGAAATATGTATCACCGAAAGACTGCGAGATCACAGTGAAAGATCTTGGATTCGGGGAGATGTATCCATCCAGCGGAAAAGTCTGGAAGGAACTGGTGCGCTGGGATGAGACAGAAGAAAGGAAACAGGCATGAGCGGATATATTTTATGTCAGGTAAAAAAAGCAGAGAAACCTTTTTTCATTGAGAATATCAGCACCAACATCTATTCTATTGAAGAACTCTGCTATTATCTTTATAACAATCTGTATCTGATAGATAGTTCATTGATCAATCAGAAACTGTGTACCTGGATCGAGGAAGAGCTGGAGCTGCCCAAGCTTGCAGCGAAACTTCGTCCTTATATCGGCAGGGATGCAGGGCTTGAAGAAATTCTGTATCCTGTTTTTAAGGAGATAAATTATCTTGCCTATGAAGAGCTTCGAAGTCTGAATGCAAGGATTGAAACACGGAATGCAGAAGCAGAAGAAATAAGAGAAAAGCGAAAAGGCGATTCACTGATGGAGAACAGGATGTATGTCAATGCTATCCGCGTTTACCAGAAGCTCATTGAGAAAAAAGATGCAGCAGCGATTTCAGATGAGATGAGGGAGCGTATCTTTCATAATCAGGGATGTGCCTACAGCTATCTGTTCCAGATGGACAAGGCACTGGACTGTTTCTGGAATGCGTGGCAGGTGAGAAAATCAGAAGAAGCTCTGAAAACATATCTTCTGGCGTACAGAAGTGTGCATACACAGGAAGATTTTGAGAAGACAGAAGACGAACTTAAGGTGGAAGAATCCATGAGAAAAGAAATTTCTGAAACACTGGATCGCTTTGCAAGTCTTCCCCGGAAGCAGGTATCTTCAGGGGAGACAGATCGTTTTCTGGAAGATATCACAAGAGAATATCACAGAAGTACAGGCTCATGATGAGAGCCCGTCAAGAAGTCCGAGCAGGATCTGCCGGGCTTCTTTTTGCGTGTAAACAGCGTCCTCTTCTGTAAGAGAACAGAGGTAATCGTCCAGTGCCTGTCCGATGCTGGTCTCTTTCAGATAAACGCACAGGAAAGTATCTTTATCAGAGAGAAAGCAGAGAAATACAGAGTAATCCGACAGAATCTCCAGATGTATCCCTGTTTCGGACAGAATGGAAGGTTTCAGTATCCTGCATTTCTGATTTCCCATGTCTGTATCCAGAAGATGCTGGAGAGCTTTTTGACGAACAGACTTTGGAAGAGGCGTCTGATGGTAGGAATACGGACCATTAAAAAGACCGGTATCTGCCAGCTTGCGAAGACCATCCAGGGTAAAATAATTGCAGGAGGTTTCATTAGCTGTGAAGTAAATTGTGGCTGTTTCATAATTGCAGACAGCTGTGTATAGACAGGGCTGCAAAGATCAACATCTCTGTGAGTAAACAAAGCTGGATAAATTCCGGACCATAGGACATCAGTGCAAGGCAGGGGTGGGATTCCAGTGCAAAATTGGTGGTAGCTTTTGACTGGAAGATCGCTCCGAAAATATTAAGAATCTGCTCAGGAGAGTCAGACTGCTGGAAAAGGCGTCTGGAATTGTTAAGGATACGCTGAAACTCCTGGTTATAAGAACGGACAACTTCCGGATTATCTGTGAAAATAAACGTCATCATGTCTGAGGAAAGAAGAATCAGCCGTTTCTCTGTGATAAAGAAAAACGGATACAGTTCAAACTGCAGATCCTCACGCCCAAACCGGGTGTAGTAATAGTAAGGCTGGTAATTCTGGAAACCGGACAGGATCGGCAGGAGCGTGCAGAGAAAAGTATCCAGATTCATATTACAATCCGGTGATGTCTTGGGATTCTGGAGAAGCGGAAGAACCTGGATTACCGGCGGGAGCTTATGATACTGTGGATACAGATGGGCAAAAATCTGTACAAGAAGCCGGCAGCCAGCAGGTATATTGGTGCGGATCTGTTCTTCGGAACCGGAAAGCAGGATGTCTTCAAAAAGACTGAGAACTTTTTTCTCCACGTCAAAAGAGAATTCTCCTCTGTAAAAAGGCAGTGCAGGAAGTTTGCGGAATGCGGTTTGTGAAAAAGCCTGTTGAGAGCTGATCACACGGAGAAGCTCCTGGATATATTTTCGGTTATAATAAACTTCTTTTCCTATCTTTTCAATCTTATATAATTCCATCAGTTCCTGGCGCTGTGCAGGGTTGATACGGATGGAGTCACAGAACTGGCGGACGAAATCTGTGCCTGGCAGCCGTTTGCCTGTGATCATACGCTGCAGGGAAGTCCTGTCAAGTCCGGAAGAGGCAGATAGCTGATAGACAGTCTCTCCAGTGTTTTTGATGTATTCACGACATTTGCTGCTGAATTCAGACATTGTTTTTGTCTCCTTTTGATATATTATGGCATTATTATACGGAAATGGTTCATGATTTGCAATAATTTGTAAAAAAACAAGGCACAATTAGTAGCACATATTGAAAGACAGCCCATGGAAAAATAAAATAAATCTATAAGGTTTACAGCGAAAAAACAGGAAAGGGCAGCATGAACTATGGCAGTTATAACGATTGCAGTATGTGACGAAGTGCGGAAAGATGCACAGAAACTGGTAAAGAAGCTTTCCGAACTGATCCCGGAGGCAGAGATCCTAGTATACAGGAACAGAGAGAGTCTTCTTAACGGACTGAAAGATGAACATAAGAGATGTGATGTCCTGTTTATGGGCCTGGATGGAGAAAAGGGAGAAAATCTGGAGACTGTACGTGCCATAAGGCTTGGCGGCAATTATGTTCCGGTCGTGCTGGTGGCGGCCAATGATCACTTCTATAAAGAAGCTTTTGAAGTGTTTGCATTTAACTATATCACCAAACCCGTAGGGATCGGAGAACTGGAGCATGTGATGAAACCGATCCTGCGATCCTGCGAGCTGGACGGAGGAAAGGCACTTCACTTTCAGTACAGGACGCAGATCTATACTTTGCAGCACAGGCGCCTGGTGTACATATCAAGCAGTCTGCATAATGTGGTTTTTCACCTCACAGACGGTACAGTTATCCGCTGCAGGGCAAGGCTGGCTGATTTTTCCGATCAGCTGACAGACAGCAGTTTTCTTCGATGCCATCAGAGTTTTCTGATCAATCTGGATAAAGTTACTTCTTTAAATAAAAGCAGCTTCATGGTAGGAGGGACAGAGATTCCGATTTCAAGAAATTATCTTAAGAATTCCAGACAAAAATACAAAGATTATCTGGAACAGCAGAAGGTTTCCTCTTGACAGCTCTTTTTTGGTGTGGTAATATAGCCATACACTTTCATGTGGTAGAGTGACCACGTGATAAAGGAATAACGGAAAAAGGGAGAACAATCATGAAGAAGAGAACAGTTGCAGTAGTAATGGCGGCAGCGATGACAATAGGAATGATGGTAACAGGAGTCAGTGTACAGGCAGGTGTTGAGGATAAGACACTGATCGTTGGATTCGATGCTGAGTACCCGCCATTCGGATACAAGGATGATAACGGAGAATATGTGGGATTTGACCTTGACCTGGCACAGGAAGTATGTGATAATCTTGGCTGGGAGCTTGTTAAGAAGCCGATCAACTGGGATTCCAAGGACATGGAGCTGAATTCCGGAACGATTGACTGTATCTGGAACGGTTTCACTATTAACGGACGTGAGGATGACTACACATGGACAGATCCTTATATCAACAATGAGCAGGTGATGGTAGTTGCCAAGGATTCCGGAATCGAGAAACTTGCAGATCTTAAAGGCAAGAACGTAGTTGTACAGGCTGCATCCGCTGCACTTGATGCGCTGAACAATGATGATAACAAAGATCTTAAGGACAGCTTTGCATCTCTTACAGAGAACCCGGACTACAATACAGCATTTATGAACATTGATTCCGGTGCTGCAGACGCAGTTGCAGTTGATATCGGTGTAGCCAACTATCAGCTTTCACAGAGAGGCAAGGATAAATATGTGATCCTTGACGAGCCGATCCAGAATGAGCAGTATGGTATCGGATTCAAGAAAGGCAACGATGAGCTTAAGGATCTTGTATGGGATGAGGTTAAGAAACTTGACGAGTCCGGCGAGGTTGACAAGCTTGCGGATAAGTATGAACTGGATAAGAGCATGCTTTGCATCAGCGAGGATAAGGATACAGAAAATTCTGATTCCACAGAAGCTGACGCAGAGGAAAGTGCAGACAGCACAGAGAAGGATGCAGATTCCGAGTCCAAATAAGAGCAGATAGTTTTATCAGAGAACTGTTCAACAGTAGAAATAAGAAACATAGCAGAAGCTATTGAGGTTTCTGCATAAAAAGGGAAATGAGGGTGCTTCGGTGCATGTTGAAATGCCGGGCACGCTCATTTCCTGTTGTTTACAGGAATTACAGGTATCGGTCCGATAAATTGGACTGATACTCCGAACCAGGAGGAAAAAAATGAGTTTAAGTGTAATGCTTCAGCAGCTGGCAGGAGGAATGCTGGTCTCCATTGAGATCTTTTTTGTAACTTTGTTGTTTTCCCTGCCGCTGGGACTTCTGATCTGTTTTGGCAGAATGTCCAGAAAAAAAGGTGATACGAAGGATTGTATCTGCTTATATATCCATCATGCGGGGAACACCTCTTATGCTGCAGTTGATGGTTGTGTATTTCGGACCGTATTTTATTTTCGGCATTCGTATTTCTATGGGGTACAGCCTGATCGCTGTATTTATTGCTTTTGCTATTAATTATGCAGCTTATTTTGCAGAGATATACCGAGGTGGTATTGAATCCATGCCTGTAGGACAGTATGAAGCTGCAAAAATTCTCGGTTACAATAAAGTGCAGACATTTTTCCGTATCATCCTTCCGCAGGTGATCAAAAGAATCCTGCCGTCTATCACTAATGAGGTGATTACACTTGTTAAGGATACTTCTCTGGCTTTTGTAGTGGCGGTTGCAGAGATGTTTACCATTGCGAAGCAGATTGCAAGTGCACAGACAACCATGATGCCGTTCGTGATCGCAGCTGTGTTTTATTATGTGTTCAATCTGCTTGTAGCTATTGTGATGCAGAAGGTTGAGAAGAGTATGAATTATTACCGTTAACCGGAATGGAGAATAGAACATATGAAATTATTTGAAATGAAACATATCAAAAAAAGCTTTGATGGACTGGAAGTTCTCAAAGATATCTCTCTTGACGTGGAGGAGGGAGAGGTTTTAAGTATCATCGGTCCTTCCGGTTCCGGCAAGTCAACTATCCTGCGTTGTGCCACAGGACTTGAGACGCCGGACAGCGGCGAGATCATCAAAAACGGTGATGTGGGACTGGTGTTCCAGCAGTTCAATCTGTTTCCGCATTTTTCCGTACTGAAAAATATAGTGGATGCACCTCTGAAGGTGCAGAAGAGAAAGAAAGATGAGGTTTACGCCCAGGCAAGAAGCCTTCTTAAGAAAATGGGCCTTGCAGACAAGGAGAAGGCATATCCTTTTCAGCTTTCCGGAGGCCAGCAGCAGCGAGTATCTATTGCCCGTGCGCTTTGCATGAACCCAAAGATATTGTTCTTTGATGAGCCGACTTCTGCACTTGACCCGGAGCTTACAGGTGAGATCCTGAAGGTTATCAAGGATCTTGCTCAGGAGCATATTACCATGGTGATCGTTACTCATGAGATGAATTTTGCAAGAGATATCTCAGATCGGATCATCTTTATGGATAAGGGTGTGATCGCAGTAGAAGGAACCCCAGAGGAAGTATTTTCTTCAGATAATGGAAGAATGAAGGAATTTTTGGGAAAATTCCACAGTGATATGGAGTAACAAACGGTTGCTTTTAAAGAGGCAATGTTATATAATTTCAAGAGGCGTGAATTAACCAGAGCCGGGCAGATAACGGACTTTTCGCCATTCCGGCCCGGATGTATGCAATCAGGAGGATAATAATGAATACAGACAGATATGTAAGCCCGCTGTCAGAGCGGTATGCAAGCAAAGAGATGCAGTACATTTTTTCCCCGGACATGAAATTCCGCACATGGAGAAAACTGTGGATCGCACTTGCTGAGACGGAGCGTGAGCTTGGCCTTAACATTACCCAGGAGCAGATTGACGAGATGAAGGCTCATGCGATGATATTAATTATGATGTGGCTAAGGAGCGCGAGCGTCAGGTTCGCCATGATGTAATGTCTCACGTATACGCATTTGGTGTACAGTGCCCGAAGGCAAAAGGCATCATCCATCTGGGAGCAACCTCCTGTTATGTAGGAGATAACACTGATATTATCGTTATGACAGAAGCACTGAAGCTTGTACGCAAGAAACTTGTGAACGTTATCGCAGAATTGTCCAAGTTTGCTGCACAGTATAAGGATCAGCCTACTCTGGCATTTACACATTTCCAGCCGGCACAGCCGACAACCGTAGGTAAGAGAGCAACATTGTGGACACAGGAATTCCTGATGGATCTGGAGGATCTTGAGTATGTTTTAAGTACTATGAAGCTTCTTGGTTCCAAGGGAACAACAGGTACACAGGCAAGCTTCCTGGAGCTGTTTGACGGAGATCAGGAGACTATCGATAAGATCGATCCGATGATCGCAGAGAAAATGGGATTCAAGGCCTGCTATCCGGTATCCGGACAGACCTATTCCAGAAAAGTTGACACACGTGTGCTGAACATTCTTGCAGGAATCGCAGCAAGTGCGCATAAGATGTCCAACGATATCCGTCTTCTTCAGCATCTGAAAGAGGTAGAAGAGCCATTTGAAAAATCCCAGATCGGATCTTCCGCTATGGCATATAAGAGAAACCCGATGAGAAGTGAGAGAATCGCTTCCCTCTCCAGATATGTGATGATCGATGCCCTGAATCCGGCTATCACCTCCGCAACACAGTGGTTTGAGAGAACTCTGGACGACTCTGCAAACAAGCGTCTCAGCGTTCCAGAAGGATTCCTTGCGATTGACGGAATCCTGGATCTCTGCCTCAATGTTGTAGACGGACTGGTTGTTTATCCGAAGGTTATCGAGAAGAGACTGATGTCTGAGCTTCCGTTTATGGCAACTGAGAATATCATGATGGATGCAGTTAAGGCAGGCGGAGACCGTCAGGAGCTTCATGAGCGTATCCGTGAGCTTTCCATGGAAGCAGGAAAGAACGTGAAGGTAGAGGGTAAAGATAACAATCTTCTTGAGCTGATCGCAGCAGATCCGGCATTTAACCTGACTCTTGAGGATCTTCAGAAGGCCATGGAACCGTCCAGATATACAGGACGTGCCAAAGAGCAGACAGAAGTTTTCATTGCAAATGTAGTGCAGCCGGTGCTGGATGCGCATAAAGATCTGCTTGGCGTTAAGGTTGAGATCAACGTATAATGCTGTAAGCATAAAAAGAACACAGACAGGAATGTCAGTTTTCTATGGATGATATATAGATAACGTGGCATTCCGAATAATAGAGAAAGACACAAGGAGGAACTGTGTTATGGTAACTGCAGTAGTAGGAGCAAACTGGGGAGATGAAGGTAAAGGCAAGATCACAGATATGCTTGCTGAGAAAGCCGATATCATCGTAAGATTTCAGGGTGGAGCCAATGCGGGCCACACCATCGTAAATGATTACGGTAAATTCGCACTTCATACACTTCCGTCAGGTGTGTTTTACGGACATACGACCAGTGTCATCGGAAACGGTGTTGCACTGAACATTCCTGTATTTTTTAAAGAGTATAATGAAGTGGTAAGCCGTGGAGTACCTGCACCGAAGATCCTGATCTCCAACAGAGCACAGATGGTAATGTCTTACCACATTCTGTTTGATCAGTATGAGGAGGAGCGTCTTGGCGGCAAGGCTTTCGGTTCCACAAAATCCGGAATCGCTCCGTTCTATTCTGACAAATATGCAAAGATCGGCTTCCAGGTAAGTGAGCTTTTTGATGAGGAAGCACTGAAAGAGAAGGTTGTACGTATCTGCGAGACCAAGAACGTAACACTTGAGCATCTCTATCATAAGCCACTTCTGAAACCGGAAGACATCATGAATGAGCTGATGGAATACAAGAAGATGGTTGAGCCATACGTATGTGACGTATCGCTCTATCTCTGGAATGCACTGAAAGAGGGAAAACAGGTTCTTCTTGAGGGACAGCTTGGAACCTTAAAAGATCCGGATCACGGAATCTATCCGATGGTTACATCCTCTTCCACACTGGCTGCTTATGGTGCCATCGGTGCAGGCCTGCCTCCATATGAGATCAAGAAGGTCGTAACCGTATGCAAAGCTTACTCCAGTGCAGTTGGAGCAGGTGCATTCGTTTCTGAGATCTTCGGCGAGGAAGCAGATGAGCTGAGAAAACGTGGCGGTGACGGTGGTGAGTTCGGTGCTACTACAGGCCGTCCGAGACGTATGGATGGTTCGACTGTGTTGCATCCAAATACGGATGCCGTCTCCAGGGAGCTACAGACGTTGCTTTTACAGTACTGGATGTTCTGGGATATCTGGATGAGATCCCGGTTTGCACAGGCTATGAGATCGACGGAGAGGTAACAACAGAATTCCCGACAACTGTGCAGCTTGAGAAAGCAAAACCGGTTATTGAGAAGCTTCCGGGATGGAAATGCGATATTCGTGGAATCAAAAAATATGAGGATCTTCCGGAGAACTGCAGAAAATATGTAGAGTTCGTAGAAAAACATATTGGATTCCCGATCACAATGATCTCTAACGGACCAGGAAGAAGCGACATCATTTACAGATAATTATTTTTACAGTATCAGGATTATGACAACAGGAAGCGCCGGGGAAGAATTTCTCCGGCGCCCTTTTGGTTCAAAGAGATATTCAGTTAAAATAACAGATAGAATAGCTGATGTATCATGTGAAAGGAAGCTCAATGAAAAATTTTAAAAGAATCGCGGCACTTGTAGGTGTTGTCATATTACTTCTTATATTCTGCCTTCCAATGGCATTTGCCTGGGGAAGCAGTGAAAACGCCCAGGCTTTGTTCCGGGGGGCTTTTGCGGCAGCAGTTCTGGTACCGATCGTAGCGTATGTTTTCTGGATGGCGTACCGGATCTGGGGAAATAAGAAGCCGAGAGAGGATGAAAACCGTATGATCGAGAATATTATTTTTGATGTGGGAAATGTGCTGATGGGCTATGACTGGGAAGAGTATCTTCGGAGCTATGACTTCCCGGAAGAAAAGTATCAGAAAATCGCAGATGCAGTATTTCGAAACCCAATCTGGAGGAACAGGACCGTGGACAGCATGAGGAGTCCTGGTATGTAGATAAATTTGTGGAAAGTGCACCGGAATATGAAGCAGATATCCGTGAGGTGGTACGACGTGATCCGGAGTGTATGCATCTGTATGATTATGCGGAAACCTGGGTGAAATATCTCAAAAATCAGGGATATCATCTCTATGTCCTTTCCAACTACGGAACTTATATGCTGGATCGTACAAAGCAGGTTATGTCTTTTCTGAAATATATGGACGGAGTGGTATTTTCCTGTGATGTGCAGCAGATCAAGCCTGAGGTGGATATTTACAAAACACTTCTGAAGCGTTACAGCCTGAAACCGGAGAAATCGGTATTTCTGGATGATCGTGCCGTGAACTGTGAGGGAGCCGGAAAAGCCGGTATCCATACCATCCAGTTTGAGAATCTGAAACAGGCGGCGAAGGAGCTTGAGAAGCTTGGTGTGAAATGACCTTCAGTGTGAAAAGAGAAACGCAGAGGGCCTGCACCATCGCGAAGCCCTCTGCATTCTAAAGGGGAGGATATGATAAGTATCTCCCGGAACGGTATCTGTTATACAGAAAATATATAAGATCTTGTGATCTTTTATTCCCTGTTCTTCTTCCGGTTTCACCGGGAGTCATTCTATATGTTTTTTTAAAAGTACGCATGAAATGCTCCGGACTTTCCTTGATCAGGGTACTGAAGTGGGAAGTGCTGTAGCCAAAATGCTTCGCAGCTTCACGTAAGGTAACGCTCTGGTAGTGACGGTTCAGGTAGTTGAGGATTTCAGTTACAGAATTTCCGGTGCTGTCCTTTGTAAGGATGGATTCAATATCATTTTCGTGAAAACGCAGCAGCATGGCCCAGAATATGACCAGCATGGAGTTGAGAAAGGTGCAGCTGTATTTTGCGTGGCCGAGATATTCGATATAGAGATTTTTCAGCATGTCATGGATCTGTGCATCATTTCCACTGTGAAAGATCAGATAATTTCCCACGGTCTTGCGGTACAGCACATGGGCAGTTACTGCTAACGGTAACAAAAGCTCATGGGTACCCTGGCAAATACTTCCTGTACAATATAAGCATACTTTTGGCTATGAAATGCTTTTAAACATAGTGGGTATTTTAGATCCCGGTATGCTGTTTTCTGTGACCATCTGAGATGGTAGAGTTCTTTTAAGTGATCCATATCAAAATCCTTTTTTACAAGGAAATTCCTTAAGTAAATGACATTGGGAGTGAACAGTAACTCTGAAACAGTTAAGACAGGCGGAAAATCCGCCTGCTCTTGACATACAGATTTGCACCTGTTATATATAAAGAGCAAGGGCAAAAAGCTCTGTGAAAGAACTTTTCACCCTTCATTATTATAGAAGAATCTTATTTACAGACTTTTTCTCACAGTCTCTCTGTAGTTTACTATTGCTTTTTTGGCAGCATCAAAATCCTTTTCTAGTACATAAATACATGTTGTTTCATTCTTATGATCAATTCCCGATGCAAAAGTATGATAAAAAATCAAGAAAAAAAGATTATTGATAAATGTTGCTTTTTTCAATCTGGTTTCATAAGGAATATTATTTTCATTCAACGCTTGTGTTAACCGAACGAGATGATCCATATTATCAGTTTCACATAATTTAATTTTCCCATTATCCTGAATATACTTCATAAAACCACCTCCGTGCTATATGTACACATATAAGAATAAATAATTTTCTGAATCCGTGAAGTTCATCCTTTAAGTGAACCAACCTGCCAAGGGCAAGTTGGTTCCATGATAAAAATATACTTCCCTGTCTATTTTCAATACCAATGTCGTGACTCCAAGCGCTCATTGGGCAAAAAAAGGTACACGAAATAAGCCTACTATAAAATTGCTTTGTTACTTATGCGTTTGTGACAGCATATTTCTGACAGATATCAGAAAATATATGCCGCCAGACGTTGCTTTTTCCAAGGCCGATTATCAACTGGCGTGCATGCATGGTTACATGGCCTGCCATCATGATCAGGTTGCTGATAACTGTGCGTAAACGACGGCGTTTAACATCCCTCTTCTGACGAGGTGTTCGTCCTCCAATTGTGCCCTGACCGATCATACGGAGAATGTTATATGCGATCATCCCCAATTCGAGTATCAGTGCATTGGTCGTGAACTTTCCAGATGGAAGTCGCTCCAGATCTATGTCAGTTTTTACCTCACTATGAAACTGCTCACATTCTCCATGGGCATGATACAGACGGATGATTTCCTCATCCGGGTCACCAAGGTTTGTCCACCAGGTTTCAACTTCAACATCGGGAACCAGATTGAACTGACCATATTTATCAATGGTTCGTTCCGTAATCTCGTAGCCGGTACGGAGTGTAAACTCTTTATTGAACTGCTTACTGGTAACGGCTTTCCAGTCACTGCCTATATAAACAGTTTTTCCATCTCTGGGGCTGTTTATATTCTGGCAGTACTGCAAGGTAAGTGAGTACAATATCACCGTTCTTAATCTGATGCTGAGACCGGTTGGATGTCACATCCATGCGATTGAGTTTTTTGATGAAATCGCTTTTCCCAAGGAGGGCGCCCACAACAGCCAGACCGCTAGCTGATAATGCGTTCATTTGTTAACTCGACAATAATGTTCTTATTAGTGTTCAGTGTGATCCGGTGGTTGTTATTCATGGTAAAAAACCCCAATCCATAGGTTTTGTTACGTCTATTTTACCATAGATTGCTTTCACCGGTTGGGTGAATAATGATATTGAACAACAGAGTATCGCAAAAGCTTGAAATTATAGGATTTAAGGAGCCTGTGAAGAAATCAACTTCACGGATTCAGGGAAGATATAAAAGTGGAGCTGCATAGAGCAGTTCTAAACTGATTTAATTTTAGCAAAGAAGGTGATGCCTGCCAAGAGGAAATCACAAAATGGGTACTATAAAATAAATTTACCTTTCAAAACTGATATGAAACAGATGTATTTGATTTCTTCGCCAAAAGATGATATAATAAATAGAAATTGCGAAGCGGAATATAAATCTCCGTCTTATTTATCTAAAATTTTGGAAAAGAGGATCAGACAATGAGCGATATGACAATTCTTGAGCAGTGGCGTTCCATTGCTTATAATCAGAATGCAGATAAGAATAAGCTTCAGCGCTTCTGGGCAAATTATTTTAACATTGAGAAGAATATTTACGAGCAGCTTCTGGAGAATCCGGATGAGGTAGTTTCCGGTACTGTGAAGGAGCTTGCCGAGAAATACGGTCAGGACGTTATGACTATGGTTGGTTTCCTTGACGGAATCAATGACAGTCTGAAGGTTCCGAACCCGATCGAGACTATGGATGAGAATACCAAGGTAAACCTTGCATTTGATAAAGAGGCTCTCTATAAGAACATGGTAGATGCCAAGGCTGACTGGCTTTACAACCTTCCTCAGTGGGACAAGATCTTCACAGAAGAGAAAAAGAAAACCCTCTACATGGAGCAGAAGAAATCCGGCACAGTTGTGAAACCGCACAAGGTCGGAAGAAACGATCCGTGCCCATGCGGAAGCGGCAAGAAATACAAACACTGCTGCGGAAGATAATGAGCGTAAAGAAGAATCTGGATTACATTATCGTGTTAGGTGCCCATGTGGACGGAACACGGATGACACTTGCCCTTCTGGAACGAGCCAGAAGGGCCCTTCTTTATCTTGAGGAGAATCCCGGGACGAAGGCAGTGCTTTCCGGTGGAAAAGGTACCGGGGAAAATATTTCAGAAGCAGAGGCTATGTACTGGTATCTTACAGGTCATGGAATTGACGGAAGCCGTCTGATCCTGGAAGAAAAATCCACCAGTACGAAAGAAAATCTGGCTTTCAGCCTTAGAAAAATTGGAACCTGCAACTGTTCTGTAGGCGTGGTGACGAACAATTTTCATGTATGGAGAGGAGCAGCCATTGCAAGAAAATGTGGATTCCGGGAAGTGGCCATGGTACCTTCCAGGTATCGAAGCTGGCGTCTTTTTATCTACATTCCCCGTGAGATTCTGGCCATTATCAAAGACAAACTCATGGGAAATCTGTAGATCTGTGCGAGAAGAGAAATCTCAAAAATTGTCAACATGCGTTGACAAATAAAAATCATGAGCTTATAATGAACCACAGAAAAAGCAATAAAGCAACACGTTGACGAGACGAGTAAGCTGTGAAATGTTACAGAGAGAGATGTGAAGTGCTGGAAACATCTTATCAGGAAACAGTCGAAAACTACCTCCGAGTGGCCCCAATCCGGTCCGGTGATTCCGTTATCATCTAAATTGAGAGGCTTTGTATCCTGGCGTGACCAGGGAAGCAGAGCAAGCAGGGTGGAACCGCGAGAATGAACAAACTCGTCCCTTACAGTGCACGATGTACTGTGAGGGATTTTTTATTGCAAAAAAATCCTTCATAATAACAGAAACTGCACTGTGTACCATAGAAATTTACCGAAAATGAAAGGAGAAACGATTATGATCATCACATTAAAAGACGGATCAAAAAAAGAATATGCAGAAGCAAAATCTGTAATCGATATCGCATATGATATCAGTGAAGGCCTTGCACGCGCAGCATGTGCAGGAGAGGTAAACGGAGAGGTTGTAGATCTCCGTACAGTTCTTGACAGTGACTGTGAGCTTAACATCCTTACAGCAAGAGATGAGAAAGGTCTTGCAGTTCTCCGCCATACAGCATCCCATGTAATGGCGCAGGCTGTACAGAACTTATATCCGAACGCAAAAGTTGCCATCGGACCATCTATTGATACAGGATTCTATTATGATTTCGATCATGAGCCATTTTCACGCGATGATCTTGATGCCATCGAAAAAGAGATGAAAAAGATCATCAAAAAAGGCGCAAAGATCGAGCGTTTTACAAAATCCCGTGAAGATGCCATCGCATACTTCAAGGAGAAAAATGAACCATACAAAGTAGAGCTGATCGAGGATCTTCCGGAGGGAGAAGAGATTTCCTTCTATTCACAGGGAGACTGGACAGATCTCTGCGCAGGACCGCACCTTATGAGCGTGAAAGGCGTTAAGGCGTTCAAACTTCTTTCTTCTTCCAGCGCATACTGGAGAGGCAGCGAGAAGAACGCAATGCTTACACGTATCTATGGAACAGCATATGCAACAAAGGATGAACTGAAAGAGCATCTGGAGCAGATGGAAGAGGCAAAGAGACGTGACCATAACAAGCTTGGCCGTGAGATGAAGATCTTCACAACTGTAGATGTGATCGGACAGGGACTTCCGCTTATCATGCCAAACGGTGTGATCATGATGCAGGAGCTTCAGCGCTGGATCGAGGATGAGGAGACAAAGCGTGGATACGTAAGAACAAAAACTCCTCTTATGGCAAAGAGCGATCTTTACAAGATCTCCGGACACTGGGATCATTACAAAGATGGTATGTTCGTACTTGGTGATGAGGAGAAGGACAAAGAAGTTTATGCACTTCGTCCGATGACATGTCCGTTCCAGTACTATGTATACAAAGCAGAGCAGCACAGCTACCGTGATCTGCCGATCCGTCTCGGTGAGACCTCCACACTGTTCCGTAATGAGGATTCCGGTGAGATGCATGGCCTGACACGAGTTCGTCAGTTTACTATTTCCGAGGGACATTTGATCGTAAGACCGGACCAGATGGTAAAAGAGTTCAAAGACTGTATCGCACTTGCTCAGTACTGTCTGCAGGTACTTGGTGTTGAGGAAGATGTAACATACCATCTTTCAAAATGGGACCCTGCAAATAAAGAGAAATACATTGGTGAGCCGGAGGTATGGGAAGAGACAGAAGGCCATATCCGCCAGATGCTTGAGGAGCTGAACATTCCGTTCACAGAGGATGTGGGAGAGGCTGCTTTCTACGGACCGAAGGTTGATATCAACGCCAAGAACGTATACGGAAAAGAAGATACTATGATCACAATTCAGTGGGATGCACTTCTTGCTGAGCAGTTTGATATGTACTACATCGATGAGAATGGTGACAAACAGCGTCCGTACATCATCCACCGTACATCTATGGGATGCTATGAGAGAACACTTGCATGGCTGATCGAGAAATATGCCGGTATGTTCCCGACATGGCTCTGCCCGGAGCAGGTTCGTGTGATCCCGATCTCCGAGAAATTCAACGATTATGCGCAGAAGGTTGAGGCTCAGATGAAAGAAGCCGGCATCCGCTGCTCTGTAGACGGACGTTCTGAGAAGATGGGCTACAAGATTCGTGAGGCACGTCTTGAGAGAGTACCGTATATGCTTATCGTTGGTGCAAAAGAGGAAGAAGAGGGCAAGGTTTCTGTAAGAAGCCGTTACCTTGGAGATGAAGGAATGAAAGACCTGGGCGAGTTCATCAGCTTCATTAAAGAAGAGATTAAGAACAAGACCATCCGTAAGATCGAGGTTCAGGAAGAGAAAAAATAATTACAGGAAATTTTAAATAATAAGAGGCGGTCCGCATTGTATGTAATGTGGACGCCTCTTATTATTTAAAATACTTCTCCCGCACGATCTCAACCGGCATATCCAGTCCAGTCCAGATATGAAATGCCTTCACACCCTGGTGGAGCAGCATATACATGCCGTTAAATGTCGGACATCCGGCTTCTCTGGCTTCGCGGAGAAGTCTTGTTTCCCTTGGTTCGTATACAACATCTGCAACAGTAAGTTCCGGGTGGAACAGTGATTTATCGGGTATCACAGTTCCTGCGACATCTGGAACCATACCAACGGAAGTGGCGTTGATCAGAAGGTTGCTCTCCTCCATAGCATCTTTCAGTGCTGCATGGTCATCCATCTCATGAAGAATCATCTTACACTCAGTCATATGGGACATTTTTTCTGCCATGGCAGCAGCACGCTCCCAGTAGCGGCTGGTGGGACGGGCAAAAACATGGATCTTCTTTGCGCCTTCCAGGGCAGACTGTCCACAGATAGCCATTCCGGCACCTCCTACGCCCATAACAGTGATCGTACGTCCCTTCACATCACAGCCGGCATCTCTGGCAGACTGGGTAAAACCATAGCCATCTGTATTAAATCCCTTTAATTTTCCGTTATCATTACGAACAGTATTTACAGCTCCGATCAGCTGTGCAGTAGGAGAAAGCTCATCAAGAAGCTCCACGATCTTGTTCTTATTAGGCATGGTCAGGTTAAAGCCCTTTATCCCGCAGGCTTTCAGTCCTTCAACAGCTTGTGGAAGCGTTTTTTCGGTCACATCAAAACAGAGGTATACATAGTCAAGACCAAGGTAACGGAATGCCTCGTTGTGCATTAAAGGTGATACGCTGTGTGCAACAGGACTTCCAAGCAGGCCGGTAAGTCCTGTATGTCCGGTAATATTAATCATTGTTCGATTCCCTCCTGTATCTTATGAAATAATGTGGTTCGACAGAAACCACCAGATTCCGCTTAATATTATCAGAAAATATTTTAACACTATAAAGTGCGAAAATCAATAAATAAGGATATTGTACGGAAATTTATACATTTTTGTCGCGGATTCATAGAAAATATCTATAGGTGTCGAGTAACCAAGAAATCCCACGACAAATTTGCAGGACGGGATTCCAGGCTTTGACAAAATATGCAGGGAAACTGCCATATAATAAACTCACTTACCAAAGCTGAGAATCAATGGCAATAGCAGCGGGGAATCTTATGTATCACACTATATACATAGATATCGTTTTTATGACGAATTTCCTTATGGATTATATGCTTTTAAGGCTTGTGGGAAAATTCCTGCATCTGGACGTAAAACGTTTTCGGTGCATGATATCCGCTGTATTTGGATCTTTTGTATCCTGCCTGCTTCTTTATGTACCTTTCAGGATCATTCTTCCTGTGGCTGTACTGATCCATGGCGGCTGCGCTTTTTTTATGGCGGCATTTGCATTCCGGCTAAAAAAGGAGGGCTTCTTGCAAAAACCATCCTATCTATGTATCTCACTGCATTTGTAGTCGGTGGTATTTACCAGGCACTGGAAACAGAAAAAACCATGACAGTAAAAATATTTCTGCTTTTTACGGCAGGGATCTACGGAGGTCTTTATACCTTGATCTGTGCGGCAGATTTCATCCGGCTGGGAAGAAAAAATATTTATCCGGTAATCCTGAAATATCAGGGAAGAGTACAGCAGTCATACGGTTTTTTTGACACAGGAAACCTCCTTATAGATCCTGTGAACAGACAGCCTGTATCTATTATAAAACCGGAGCTGTTGGAAAAAATCCTTTCCAGTGAGTTGACAGAAAAACTGATGTACATAAAAGAAGAACCGCAGAAACTGAAAAGCACGGAAGTTTCCATGCTGCAGCCACATTTTTTGTCTTTCCGGGGAGCCGGAGGGAAAGAAGGCATTATGCTGGCTGTGATTTTGGGGGAACTTGAGATCCAGACTCCCGGAAGGGTGGTGCATGTGGGAAAACCGGTGCTTGCCATAACATCTGAGCCCTCAGCTTTGGGAGAAGAGTACGGGATACTTTTGAATTCCAGACTATTGCATTAAGGAGGGGGCATTGCTATGAACAGAGCAGCAGCTAAATATTATCCATTTCAGGTGATTTCGAGATTTATGATCAACAGGCCGGGAGAGGTTTTTTATATCGGAGGGAATGATATCCTTCCGGCACCGCTTCCTCCTGAACAGGAGCAAGTGCCATAAGCCTGTTAAATACAGATCAGGAGAAAGAGGCAAAGGCTGTGCTGATCGAACACAATCTCCGGCTTGTGGTATATATTGCCAAAAAATTTGACAATACAGGAGTTGGAGTGGAGGATCTGATTTCCATTGGGACGATCGGACTTATCAAGGCGATCAATACTTTTAATCCTGTGAAAAATATCAAGCTTGCAACCTACGCGTCCAGGTGTATTGAAAACGAGATCCTTATGTATCTCCGCAGAAACAGCAAAACCAAGATGGAGGTTTCCATTGATGAACCACTGAATGTAGACTGGGATGGAAATGAGCTTCTGCTTTCTGATATTCTGGGGACGGATGATGATGTGATCTCACGGAAACTGGAAGATGAGGTGGAGATCACCCTCCTGGGAAAAGCCATTTCCAAGCTTACTAAACGAGAGCAGATGATCATCCGTCTCCGCTTCGGCCTGGGAAACAGAGAGGGTCTGGAGAAAACCCAGAAAGAGGTAGCTGATCTTCTTGGAATCTCCCAGTCCTATATTTCCCGACTGGAAAAAAGGATCATGAAACGTCTTCGGAAAGAAATCGTGAAATATGAATAGAAGAGAGGCATTTCGGAGAATCTGGATAAAAAACAGTTTACCGTGAAAAATGAAAATGTTATATTGTAATTACTGAGCGTGAATTACTGCATCAGGCTGGTAATTCATGCCCTGTCCAGATTCTTTTTGATACATTAATTTTTGAAACAGATATAGTCTGAAGAACCAGAGCAGATATCAGCAGGAGTATACATACACAATGAACAGAGAAGAACTTGACCGCTACTTACGGCAGTCAACACCAAGAGAAAAAGAGGTACTGCAAGGAATCCCCCTGGAGGAGCTGCACAGGCAGGATACCTGCCGCTTTGCAAAAGCCGGCCAGGGGACTTATCTTTTTGAGGAAAGCTTATTTATGGCTCCGGGGGAAAAAATCGTAGTGAGCAGGCAGGATCGTTATGTGGAGGTACTGCCGCATCAGCATGATTATATTGAACTATGTTATTTATGGTCAGGGAGCTGCAGCCAGACCATAGAGGGAAAAAAGATCGTCACCGGTGAGGGAGATGTGTGTATTTTTGATACACAGGCCGTACATTCCATTGAACCAGGCGGCGAGAACGATATTTTGGTAAATATCCTGATGAGCCGGGAGTTTTTTGACAGTGCATTTTTAAGTCGGATGCCAAGACAGGGAATCGTGTCGGAATTTCTGGCAGAGTCTGTTACAAAAAGCAGGAAAAAACAGCATTATCTGTATTTTAAAGCCCACCGGAACAGCCGTGTACGTGAGATCATGGAAGAGATCATCTCGGAATATTATACCCGGGACATCGGGATGGAAGAAGTGATGGAAAGTTATGTGATTATTCTTTTTACAGAGCTTCTCCGCGTGTGGAGAGATGAGACCAGAAAGCAGGCCTCTGTTTCCAGGGAAGTACAGATTCTGGAGCTTCTTGCCTACATTGAGAAAAATTATGAGACCTGCACACTTCCGCAGATGGGAAAAGCTTTCGGTATGCATGGTAATTATCTTACTGCCCTTCTTAAAGAAAAAACAGGGCGGAGTTTTGTGGAACATGTTCAGGAGCAGAGGCTAAAAAAAGCCCGCACCTTGCTTGAGACAACAGAACTGCCTCTCTCAGAGCTGATCCCTCTGTGTGGCTACAACAATATGAACTTTTTTTACCGGAAATTCCGCGAGGCGGAAGGATGCACTCCTGCCAGGTATCGGAAAGAACACAGACATACCTTATAAATGGTTAATATTTTGATGAAAAAGCGTTATTGAAGGATAACGTTTTTTTTGTTACTATTTTTGCAGGAAATAACCATAACACAGAAAAATGAGGGTGAAAAATATGTTAAAAATTACAGAAATCCGTATGGATTATGAGAAAGAACAGATTGGAATCACACATGCTCCGGAATTCAGCTGGACATTAGAAAGTGACAAGAGAAATGTGATTCAGGAGTCTTATGAGCTGGAAATTGCAGAAGACGCGGCTTTTGATAAGAAGATATATGAGAGCGGTAAGGTAAAAGGCTATGCATCTGCACAGATCCAGCCGGATAACGTGAAGCTGGAATCCCAGAAGAAATATTTTGCCCGTGTAAAAGTAACTGCTGCAGGGGAAGAAACCGACTGGGCAGAGACATCTTTTGTTACAGGAATCATGGACAATAAAGAGTGGAAAGCTGTGTTCGTATCTGCTGAGGAAGAGACTGACAGGGATAATTCCAAAGGAACTTATGTAAGAGGCGAGTTCACAGTAGCGAAGCTGTAAAAGAAGCATTCGTATCTGTAACTGCACTTGGACTTTATAATTTCTATCTCAATGGAAAGAAGGTAGGAAACGATCAGCTTACACCAGGCTGGACATCCTATCGCAAGCATCTCTGTTTCCAGACATACGAAGTAACCGATTACCTGAAAGAAGGAAAGAATGCAGCAGGTGCAATTCTGGCAGCGGCTGGTATAAAGGAAAAATGGGCTTTGACGGCCTTGCAAAAAGAAGAAATCACTATGGTGAGAATACAGCACTTCTTGCACAGATGGTCATCCGTTATGAGGACGGAACAGAGGAAATAGTTGTCACAGATGAGAGCTGGAACGGCGCAGATGCACCTGTAGTATTTGCAGAGATCTACGATGGTGAGATTTACGATGCAGCTAAAGAGATCAAAGACTGGGCAGAAGCAGACTGCAAAGATGGACAGTGGAAACCGGCCCGCAAACTGGATTATGACTTCTCTGTACTTACAGGCCAGGGCAGCGGAAAAGTTTCCCTTATGGATGAAGTGAAGCCAAGAGAAATCTTCAGAACACCGGCAGGAGATACAGTTATCGATTTCGGCCAGAACATGAGTGCACTGATCCAGGTTACAGCAGCAGGTAAAAAAGGCGATGTGATCCAGCTGGACTGCTTTGAAGTGCTGGATTCCAAAGGAAATGTATATTTGGATAACCTGAGAGGGGCAAAGGAATCTCTTCAGTATACATTCGGGGAAGAAGGAACCATCACGTACCGTCCGTCATTTACATTTATGGGATTCCGCTATGCGAAGATCGTTTCCTTCCCGGGTGAGCCATCCCTTGACAATTTTACGGCAAATGCCATCCATACCAATATGGAGCGTACAGGATTCCTTGAGACATCTAATCAGGATCTGAATCAGCTGGCGCACAACATTCTCTGGGGACTGAAGAGCAATTTCGTGGATGTTCCAACAGACTGCCCGCAGCGAGATGAGCGTCTTGGATGGACAGGCGATGCGGAGATATTCTGCCGTACAGCGTGCTTCCTTGAGAATACCTATTCCTTCTACCGTAAATGGCTCCGTGATGTGGAGGCAGATCAGACAGCAGAAGGAGGCGTTGCCCATGTTGTTCCGGATATCATTTCCGGTAATGAGGGAGACAACTGGCTTCTGGAACAGGGCAGCCATTCTGCAGCAGCCTGGGCAGACGTAGCTGTGATCAATCCATGGACAATGTATCTGACATTCGGTGACAAAGAGATCCTGAAGATCCAGTACAACAGCATGAAGAACTGGATCAACTTTATGAGAGAATATTCTGTAGATTATATCTGGAACTACAAGCTTCAGTTCGGTGACTGGGTAGCTCTTGATGCTGAAGAAGGCAGCTATTTCGGTGCAACACCAAATGATCTGACTTGTACTGCATACTTTGCATATTCCACAGGTCTGTTTGTAAAAGCAGCAGAAGCTCTGGGATGTACTGAGGACGTGAAAGAGTACACAGATCTTTACAATAAAGTTGTAGATAAATTCCAGAGAACCTTCTTTGATGAAAACGGTGAGATGACAGCACAGACACAGACAGCCCATATCGTGGCACTGTACTTCGGACTGGTACCGGAAAAATACAAAGAAAAAACAGTTCAGGGACTTTTAAGACTTCTGAAAAAAGAGAATGATCATCTTGTAACAGGATTCGTGGGAACTCCGTATTTCTGCCACGCATTAAGCCAGAACGGACATGTAAAAGAAGCTTATGACCTGCTTCTTAAAGATGATTTCCCATCATGGCTGTATCAGGTAAAAATGGGCGCAACTACAGTCTGGGAGCACTGGGATGGACTGAAACCGGACGGAACCATGTGGAGTGCAGATATGAATTCCTTCAACCACTATGCCTACGGTTCTATCGGAGAGTGGCTGGTTCGTGTAATGGCAGGTCTTGAAGTTGACGAGAAGAAGCCTGGATATAAACATGCTGTGATCTATCCGAGAATGGGTGGAAACCTGGACTATGTAAAGGCTGAGTATCGTTCTGTATACGGACCGGTAAGAAGCTTCTGGGAAGAAAAACCGGAAGAGACAGTTCTTCATGTTTCCGTACCTGTGAATACAACAGCTACCATCTGCCTTGATGGTGCGAAGGAAGTGAAAGTCGCAGACGGACTTAACTTTACAGACGCAGACGGATTTATGCAGCTGAAGCCGGATCAGGAGATTATGAGATACATTTTGTAAGATAATATATAGAATAATACAGGAAAAATGTTAAAAGAAGACAGCTGCCTGGTTTATCGAGAAGATAAATTCCGGGCAGCTGTTTTTATGATTTTCAAAATTTCAGGAAATACAGTAGAATTTGTCAGAGACCTTCGATATAATAACACAGAATGTTGTTAAAAAATGCAGAACGAAAGAAAAATACGGAAAGGGTGTGGCTGGATGATCGACATTGCACATGCAAAACAGGAATTCGAAAAATATCTGGATGAATACGACCGGGAGGATGAACAGATCTATCTGAAGATCGAGCATACCTACGGTGTTGTGAAATATGCAGGAGAGATCGCCGAAAGAATAGAATGTTCCGGGGAAGATGTGGAGCTTGCAGAACTGATCGGTCTGCTCCACGATATCGGACGTTTTGAACAGATCCGGAGATTTCACAGTTTTGAGCCGGGAACTATGGATCATGCAGTATTCGGGGCAGATCTTCTCTTTGGGGAGGAGAAGATGATCCGACGCTTTGTGAAGGATGATAAATTTGATGAGCTGATCGATGCAGCAATTCGGAAACACAGTGATTTCAAACTGGATGGAATCCACGATACAAGAACACTTTTCCATGCAAAACTGATCCGGGATGCAGATAAGCTGGATAACTGCAGGGTAAAGCTGGAAGCGTCAATAGAGGCCATGCTTGGTGTATCAGAAGAGGCTGCGGGGGAAGGACTGATCTCGCCGAAAGTATGGGAATCCTGCCTGAGAAGAGAATCGGTGCTCTCAGCAGACAGGCAGGTGCCTGTAGATTACTGGGTCTCCTATCTTGCGCAGTACTATGATATCAATTTTCCGGAAACCTGTGAGATCATAGAGGAAGAAGATTATATCACCAGGATCGCAGACAGAATCCGTTATCAGGAAAAGGACACCAGGGATAAGATCCGCATACTCACAGAAGATCTGAAACGATATCTGGAGATGCCGGCTGTATCAGTGAAAGAATAAGGCAATAAAAGAAGAACCGCCATTCACACCATCTGTGAATCAAAGAGAGAAATAGGCATTTCTGGATTTTTTTTAATTGAGTATCCGACAGGGGGGACAGATGATAAGAAGTCGATGCCGATAAGATTCTTGCCATTCCAAGTTTTAAAGACTATCTCCGGGGCGGAACAAAGCTCATAACAGAGTATGGAAAAACTGAAATGTGGTATATCATGGAATGTAAGTCTGAGGCATTGTTGACAACAGTGTAAACTGCAGAGGGGGCGCAAAACTGCGACCCCTCTGCACGCCCCTCGGGCTTTTTTTACAGTGTTGTTTTTGAAAGGGTTTTTATTTCCCCGTTTATTTTTTTGAGCTGATGAAAGCTTCTACTTCTTCCCTGGTTGGCATTACGCGGAGAGCACCTTTTTTGGTGGTGATGAGGGAGGCAGCTGCATTTGCGAAGTGAGGAGCTCTTGCAGGTTTTCAGTGGCAAGGTTTTCAAGCCCGTGCTCAAGGACATAGTTCAGAGCACTTGCACAGAAGGTGTCACCGGCTCCTGTGGTTTCAATAGTGTGTTCCTGAAGGATGGTGCTGCTTCTGCTTTTTGTCCGTGGTAGTATGCGCGACTTCCGTTTTTTCCGAGAGTGATAAGAACAAGAGGAATGTGGTATTTTTCTTCGATGAGAGCTGCCCCTTTGTCATAGTCTGTAGTATCGAAGAGAAATTCTACTTCGTTGTCGGAAATTTTCAGTACATCGCAGCGTTCCATTCCGTATTCGATTTCTTTGCGGGCATCATTAAGGTCTTTCCAGAGAGGCGGGCGCAGGTTTGGGTCGAAGGTGATGATACAGCCAGCTTCTTTTGCAACGTCAAGTGCGTAGCGGGTTGCTTCACGGACACCTTCATGTGTAGATGAGAGTGTGCCGAAATGGAAAATCCGGGAATTACGGATAAGTTCTGCATCTACTTCATCTTTGGTGAGCATCATGTCTGCGCCTGGATTACGGTAGAAAGAGAAATCACGATCTCCGTCCGGATATGTATGTACAAACGCAAGGGTAGTATGGATTTCATTGTCCATGACGAGGTTCCTGGTATCAATACCACATTCTTCAACAGCGTTTTTTAGCTGTTTTCCGAACATATCATTTCCAACCTTTCCGATAAAGGCTGTTTTTTTGCCAAGCGGTTAAGCATGGCGAGTACATTGCAAGGAGCACCGCCGGGGTTTGCTTCAAAAGTAGGATTTCCCTGAGAACTGTTGCCGTTTTCTGTGAAATCAATCAGAAGTTCGCCGAGAGCAGTTACATCATACAGTTTGTTTTCCATTTATAATTCCTCCTGGTAGTTTGTTTTTTTCAGTGGAATAAGAAAATCCACTTGTTTTTCTGTCTCATATTATAATCGTTGGAAAGAGTTTTGGGAAGAACCAAATTGACTTATTTTCTATTATATTACCGGTTACTCGGATGCTTTTTTGCGAAGATTAAGAAGAGTTTTCTTTATTTTTCAGTAAAAAAGTGGTAAACTGAATATATAAAACAACAGATATAACGGAGGAGACGATTATGGCTGATAAAGCGTATGAATATATGGACTGGCCCCGGATCGAAGCGATTGTTTATGGTGAGGAGGCTTCACCCCGGGATGTAATGCAGCCGAGAGTGACAGAGGATGGTGTATTGCTCCAGGGATTTTTTCCGGGAACGGAAGCAGCAGAAGTAGTAGTTGGAAAAAAATCTTATCCTATGATATTGGAAGATGAGGCTGGATATTATGCGGTAATGCTTCCTATGAAGAGGATTCCGGAATATTGTTTCCGTGTAACAAGAGGAAGTGTAAAAGAAACATTTTATGATGCATATGAATGTCCATGCCAGATCACAGAAGAAGAGGAGCGCGCTTTTTGCGCAGGAGTTTATTATAAAGCGTATCAGAAACTGGGAGCTCATCCTGGTACTTATGGCGGTGTGAAAGGAACTTATTTTGCGGTGTGGGCACCGAATGCCATTCGTGTTAGTGTGGTGGGAGATTTTGACCGGTGGGATGGAAGACGACTTCCAATGCACCGTATGCCGATGTCTGGGATTTTTGAACTGTTTGTTCCTGGAGTAAAAGCCGGAACTGCTTATCAGTATGAGGTCAAGATCAAAGGAGGAAATATTCAGCGAAAATCGGATCCTTATGGAAATGGTACGCAGGAGCCGCCGTCAGTACTTTCTGTTGTGGCTGATCTGGGAGAGTTTTTCTGGCAGGATGATGAGTGGATGAAGGAACGGGTGAAATATGAAAGCCGGGAGGTTCCGGTTTCTATTTATGAAACGGATATTACTGCATGGAAAAACAGCAGGGATCTTATAGAATTTGTGAAAGAGACAGGCTATACTCATGTGGAATTTCATCCGGTCATGGAATATCTTGACCAGAGATCAGGCGGTTATTCCACATCAGCATACTATTCTGTGACGAACCGTTTTGGTACAGCTGATGATTTACGGGCACTGGTGGAAGAACTGCACATGGCAGGGATAGGAGTGCTTCTTGACTGGGCACCTGCTCAGTTTCCACGATTTGATGCAGGACTTGAGAAGTTTGATGGGACACCTCTTTATGAAGTACAGAACCCGGCTATGGCAGTCCATCCGATGTGGGGAACTATGCTCTTTAATTATGGAAGCCCGATGGTAAGAGATTTCCTGCTTTCAAATGCGTTTTTCTGGTTGGATGAATTTCATGTGGATGGCTTCCGACTGGATGATGTGGATGCTATGCTGTATCTGGATTTTGGAAGGGAAGCAGGGCAGTGGACCCCGAATCTTTACGGTTCAAATGAGAATCTTCAGGCATTGGAGTTCATCAAGCATCTGAATTCTATTGTGAAAAAATACAATCCAGGAGTTATTATGATTGCCCAGGAAGATGGACTTTGGCCTCAGCTTACAGACAGTGTGGAGAATGATCATCCTGGTTTTGATTATAAATGGAGTGGCGGATGGACCAGAGATTTCCTGACATATATGGAAACAGAGCCGATGAGAAGAAATGAACATTACGATCAGATGACCCTCTCCATGATGTATGCTTACAGTGAACATTATGTACTTACCCTGGGAAAAAGAGATGTAGGGACTACAGCAGAGTTTCTGGAAAAACTTCCGGGATCTCTGAAACAGAAAGTGGCACAGCTCCGTGCTGCATATGGTTATCTTACTCTTCATCCGGGAATTAAGATGACTGCTCCTGATTTTGATATTACGCCAGAGTTAAAGGAATACATTCATGACCTTAATGAGTTCTACAAAACCAATCCGGCTTTGTATTTGATGGATGGAAATTCGGATGGTTTTGAGTGGATCCGGTTTACAAATTATGATGAGAATATTGTAGCTTTCCTGCGAAAAACAGAGAAGCCGGAGGAAACACTTCTTGCAGTATGCAATTTCTCGCCTGTATCTTATGACAGTTATCAGGTGGGGGTTCCCTTCAAAGGTAAATATAAGGAAATCCTGAACAGTGATAGTGGTAAATATGGTGGTCAGGGTGTCGTGAATGTGAGAGTAAAAGCTTCCATAGATAAAGAATGTGATAATCGTGAATTTTCGCTGAAACTGAAACTTCCGGCATATGGAGTGACGGTATTTACCTGTACTCCGGAAAAGAGAGCATCTCAGAAAAAAACTGCTAAAGCTTCGAAAATTATGAAAACAGCAGATGGAAAGAGCAGGACTGCGACAAAGAAAACTGCTGTAAAAAAATCAAAAGGCACTTCTAAGACTGTGGAAAAGACAGTAAACAGTGCAGTAGAAAAAGTGAAAGAAACGGCAGTAGAAACAACATCAGCAGTAAGAGGTGCGGTAAAGAAAGTAACAACCCGAAAGAAGTCCTCTTCCACGAAAAAATAATCTGGGAGTTCATTGAAAAACACTTGCATTTTTTATAAAATCGAGTATAATATCAGTTGTGTTTGACACAAGCTGGAATAGCTCAGCCGGTAGAGCACTTCACTCGTAATGAAGGGGTCGTGAGTTCGAGTCTCATTTCCAGCTTAACTGATAGGAGTCCGGGGCTCTGGAATCAATATAGATTCTGGGGAACCGGACTTTTTTGTTGGTAAATAAAATATTTCGAAAAATTTGAATTTTATGGTTGACAAGCATAACTCCCAGTGGTATTATAACTGAGCTGTCGCAAATAATTGTTTTTGAAAAACAAACAATTAAAAAGAATTTCAGAAAAATGAAATTTACAGTTGACAAAAGACAGAAGATATGATAAAATATCCAAGTCGTCAACGAAACGACAACAAAATCTTAACTCAAAAATGTTTGAAAAAACTTAAAAAAGTGCTTGACAAACAAAAAGAGATGAGATAAAATAAACGAGCTGTCTGAGAGACAGACACAACAAACCTTGATAACTAAACAGTGAAACACATACGATTCTCGAAAATTTCTT